>Ga0315907_10000417_pt1 | contig 61389 bp, 86 predicted proteins | sample LakEriMetagenome_3_FD_203525 | JGI IMG/M metagenome (GOLD analysis project Ga0315907, IMG submission 203525) | Freshwater fungal communities from buoy surface, Lake Erie, Ohio, United States - Buoy 12 MA123 | ecosystem: Environmental > Aquatic > Freshwater > Lake > Lake biofilm | place: USA... | reverse complement strand
TTGAACCTTTGATCTTCTTTTGATGCCGGGTATGGGTTCATGGCTTCCAACGCCTCCAGCGCTTGAATAAGCACATCACGTTTTACTTGCACTTGCTGTTTAGTCATTTCTCCCCCCTTGCGCGGATGGCTTCAGCGCAAGCATCGCCGTCTGCATGTGTCCATCCGTCACACACCCTCGCACACGCCTCACGCTCGGACTTCACCCTGATACGAACTTGCTCGATGATGGTATCGGCTTGCCACTCGGGAATCTCGGGGAACAGTTCCATGATCCAGTCTTTCATTTCTCTCTCCTTGCGCGGATGGCGACGGCTGCATCCCATGCGTGAGTGTCACTGTCTCGCCCTCCAACTTCATCACACACCTTCGCACACGCCTCGCGCTCGGCGGCAGCGACAAGGGCGGCGAAGCGGACGAGGTAATCAATCCCGAGATGCCAAACGGGAACATGCCAGTCTTCTAGGTCTTTTTCAACTCCTATCCCAGCCTCCCGCGCCATGCGGATGATGTCGTCTCGGTTCATTTCTCTTTCTCCTTTAACTTGGCAAGAACTTCCCTGCCTTTGTCAGTCAGTCGGTCAACGGCAACAAGGTTGCCAGCACGGTGAACGGTGGGGCCATTGCCAATCAGCCCTCGGGTACGAAGCGACCAGTACGTCATCCACGAACCGCGCTTGCTGTTGTACATCTTGAACCCCCAGCCTTTCTCAAACATCTTCAGCATGAAGATTTGATGGGGTGATAGGTTCATTTGAGTTGAAGTGCGTTGTGGATTAGGCGCAGCACGTTGTCGATCATCTCGTCGTACACGCCGGGATCAGTGTCCTTGATTACTTGCAGGACAATTTGTGCCTCACCCAGCACCTTCACATCCTCGTACCCGAGATCAACAACTTCCTCGACCACATCCATCGCCACTGCGTACACCGCCTCATACAGTTTGGGATCGGTGATCGTGATGTTGTCCTTAATTGCTTTCTCGATGATTGCTTCTTTTCTCTCATCAGTAATCATGGTTCTTCCTCTTCCTCGTCGTATGTCCACTCGTCTGCGAGAACAGGCGCGTTGCGGAACAATTTGTAGTTGGCCCTGAAGTTGCGGCGCTGGTCGTCGGTCAAGTGAAGATCCTTGGGGGCAACATTGTCGAAGCATGCTTGGATCAACTTCTCGCGGAACCGCTCGGCGTCGAACTCCAGCCAGATGGCGTACGCGTCGATTCCGCTGCGCTTGGTATTAAAGAAAAAATTCATGGCCGATTGCGCGTCCTCATGCGGACGAACCGCCACCTTGCCAAGTAACACGGGAGCAATGCACGCGTCCTTCACTGCGTGCGCCACTACTGCGGTCAAGATACGTTTCTCGGCAATCGCGTTGGTACTCATAGTTACTGATGTCATCGGTCTCTCCGCAGTTCCGCTTGTGCTTGTTGTGCGCGCTCGTACTTGGAGCGCGTAGTCAAGTTAATCTCTTTGAGAACCTTGGCAAACGCTTTGCATGGTTTGCACGTGCCGCATTTGTTGCCGCAAGGTTTGTACACAGTCGCTTCGTAATTCATTCGATCACCTCTCGCCCTTCTATGCGGGCTTTGATTTCTTCGGCCATGGCCGCGTCCCGAATCTTTGACGGGTTTGTTTTCGCCATCACACGGATGGACACTGCGCAGTGCGTCTCGACGCCAGCCAGTGCTTCATCGACCTCCGGGCTCATGTCTGGGCCCAACGCTTCACGAAGAACTCGGAAGTCATGGATCAGTTGGGCAGCCACCTCAGCCATGTTTGCACGCGCTCGAACGTGCTTGGGACCTATCATACCGAGTCCTTTCGGCGCACCGGAGAAACCAAAATCCACTTGTCGCCAAGCACACGAACCGCCTTGACCCACTTGCGCATGTTGGAGCGGCTGGTCTGCGTTGGTACGCCAGCCACGAACCAGTTCTTACGGGCGCGGCGCAGCATTTCTGTTTTCATCTGAGTCCCTTAAATTTACGTTGGTGAACGATCGGAGTCAACGCACAACCTGACGCGCTTGTCAGGTTGTGCTCTCATGTTAGCGCTCGTGCTTGGGTGGCGCGGGTGGATGGTCAGCCAACCGCTCGTTGGTGCGAGGGTCGAGACCGAGGTGACGGCACAACAGATACAGTGTCGTCTCGATACGCTTCAGGCGGGCTTCGATGCTGTCGGGGTTCATGACTTGTTCATCCTTCGTAGTTTGGCTTCAACGGCAGCGGCAACAAGCTCGTTCACATATTCCTGTGAACCCACTCGGCTTGGCACTCGCTTGGGTATGGTGAGCTTGGAAAGATACTCGTTGGGGATAAGCACCTTCAGTTCGGGGTGCGCCGCACACGCGCCGCTGAGAGAACGATACCCCGCGAACACCAAGCGCAGACGGTGATACACAGAGTCCCACTTCTTGCTAATTTCTACCCTCTTGGCGAAATCTTGATACCGGGCCTTGAGGATGGCTACCTCGTTGGCGTACTCCTGTTCGACTGGCAGATGATCGTTCACCATTACACCTACGTCAGGCAAGCCGGAGACAACGTACGGCGGGAAATAAACAGCGGCTCCCTTGTTCAGTCTCAACCGGACGTGATCGGCGTTGTCAGCGTAAACAAACTTATAGTCGAACAAAGTGATACGCTTTTGCCACGTCAACGGCATGACCTCCTTGAGGTGGTAGTGCTCACCCCACATGATGCGTTCGGCCAGCGGGGCAGCGTCGACGTGTACATCTGATTTGTCGAACTTATGCTCGGCGGTTTCCTCTCGGGCGTATGCGGTAAGCAAGTTGCTGGTGTCCGACCAGAACTGTTTAGTAAATAACACTGTCATGGTTTACTCCTGATCAGAAAAGACCGGCCATCTTGGACATGATCGCTTCGAGTTCGGACTGCGCCGTATTGCGCGCACCGATGTCCTCGCGCACCAAGTCAGGTGCGAGGGCGTACTTACCCACGTTGCGCTCGATGTCGGTCACCAGTGCCGACACCGTGGGGTCGTCCATGATGTTGAGTTTCTTGGCGCGCTCGACCATCTCCGTGATGTTGTTGAACAACGAGTCGTGGAAGAACGAACCATCGTGACCGATGGGCACGGCCAGCTTCTCGGCCGCCTTTTTGATTGGCTGAAGCAACTCGGACACGAGGTACTTAGTGATGCCCTCCTCGGCCTCGCGGATAGCGGAGTCGAGTGATGCACGGTCGTCGTCGCTGATCTCCACGCGGAAGTCGTTGACCGTAGGCACAGGCAGGAACTTGAGCCCGATGTCGTACCGCGCACGGATGTCGGTGGGGTAGTCCTTCGGGTCGCCGAGGTGCTTGAGACGAGCGAGGTCTTGTGCAACAAGCGTGTCCCACTTGGGCGCGAGGTTGTCCACCTTGCGCTTGGCAACGGCGATGAGTTCCCGCACTCCGGCAGTGAAGTCGAAGTACATGGCGCTCGGCAGCATACGCACGCCATCATCCAGCCACGGGGTCGTGCTGCGCTGAACGTACTTGTACACGTCGTTGAACGCAGCGTTGGTGTCCTTGACCTCGTAGCAGTCGAGGAACAGGCGCTTGTTGAACCGGCCTGCCTTGAGCACGCCGGACTCGGCCTCGATCTTGGTGGTCTGCACCGAGTCGTACGCATAGGGCTGGAACATACTGCGCTTCAAGCGCACGAGGATGGCACGTTCAGCGAGCGAAGGGATCTTGATGTCATTGAGATTCATGGTAAGTAACTCCGGTTGGTGTGTACATCCTGACGTGGTTGTCAGGATGTACGGGGTGATTAAACTTTGAAGTGGACGGTCTCGCCCACGGCAGCAGGCGCAACTTTGTCGGTGGTGGACAGAACGATGCTCGGGGTGTTCACGCTGTCGGGCCATGGGGTGAGACCGTCGGTCAGGCACACGATGCAGTCGAGGTCGGTCTCGTTCTTGTCGAACCACGCCCAACCCTCTCGCATGTCCGTACCTCCGCCACCCTTGGGGTCCCACTTGACGGGGAAGTCGTCGGGCTCGAAACGCTGCACACCGCACACCTCGCTGTCGACAGACAGCACGATGACTTCCTCGGGCATGCAGGTCTCGATGATGCGGTTGAAGTGTCCGTTGAACGCGTCGGCCTCGCGCTGACCGATAGAGCCCGAGGTGTCGGCGATGAGTCCGATCTTGCCCATGCGCGGCTGCTTGTCGAGCGATGGCAGATAGATGCCTTGCCCCACGAAACGACGGTTGGGCCGCTTCCACGAGTAGTCGCTGGACACGAACGACTGCATGAACCGTTCGAGGATGGCATGCCACGGTGTCGGCGGGAAGATGATGTCCTTCAACACGCGCTGCATGTTTGCCGACAGTGCACCGACCATCTTGGCTGCGTTGGCTGCGCTGACCAGTTCACCACGCATCTGATCGCGCAGCGTCTCGGCCTCAACACCGATGGGCTCACCGTCCGGACAGGGCAACAAATCGTCGCCGATGCCGCCTACGTCGCCAGAGCGACCTATCATCTCCGATGAGCCAGAGTCACCACCGGACCCACCGCCGCCACCTCCATCGTCCTCGGGCGGGTCGACGTACAACTGCTCCCACGTCATCTTCTCAGCACCGGCGTGCCGCTGCCCACCCTCGATGAACTCGCCGAGTCGCTCGGCGATGAGGGTCTCGTTGATCACCTTGTCCATGGCGATGTTGCACGCCCGCTGGTCTCGACCCTGCGCCGTACTCGGGTGACAGTGTAGGAACGCAACGTGCATTGCCTCATGCGCCAGCAGGAACACCACCTCGTCCACGCTGCGATCCTTGATGAACGTCGGGTTGATGTAGATGCGACCTCGCGCGTCGGCCCCTGCCGTCTTGGTCATGGTCTCGGTGAACGTGACCGGGCGCTGCAACGTGAGGTAGGCGAAGAAGGGTGCCTTGAGCACCATCTGGCTCATTGCCAGTTTGACCTTGGTTTCGTGGTTCATGTCAGACTCCGATGAATACTTGGGCGTTGTCGGGGTGCGCGGCCCACGTGAGGAACGCAGCGGTGGCGGTGATCTCGGGTTTACGAACGTACGCACTACGCATGGTGAGCACCTCGTACTGCTTTTCTAGTCGACCCATGTACTCAAGCACAGCACCGATGTTCTGCTTGGTTGCGCGGTTAGCCATTGCACCGGCCATGGCGTACTTGGCTGCAAGGGAATCGGGAAGGGGAGAGGTACTCGGGGACAGCAGGCAGGCGTCAGGGTTTGGCATCTCTGCCTCGACCCGACGGAACGCAGCGACCTCGGCCGCCGCACCCTCGCCAACGAACCCTTGGGCCAGCGTCATGGTCAGATCCAAGGGCAGGTCGCCACCAGCAGCACGGGCGAACATCTCCCACGAACGCTCGGTGGGGTTCTCGCGCTTGTCCGCATCGAACGCGTTGAGCAGGTTTGGGCGGAACCCGAGGAACGACACGATCCACAGGGGCAGGCCCGCCTTGATCGCCCACGATTGCCAGCCTTTGAGGTCGGACTCCATGTCGAAGTGAGCAAGGCGATTCGCTGTGTGGCTAGGCATGCGGTTGGACGCTGCCTTGTCCGTCTGTCGGTTACCAGTGGCAACGATATGCACACCGGGGTGCAGCTTGAACTCGGCAATGCGACGGTCGAGGATCAGACCGTTGAGGGTGTTGAACATCATCGGCACTGCTTGGTTCAACTCGTCGATCACGAGCATTGCCTTGCCATGCCGCTCGGCCAGTTCGTTGATCCCCAGCAGGAATGCCGGGGTGATCCACTTGGTGCTGGTCTCGGTGACCATGGGCAGGCCAGTCAGATCCACCGGGTCGTGGTTCGAGGGTCGGAACATTCTGACCGGGCTGTCAGGATGTTCCATCGGCAGCATGCCCAGAGCCTTGGGCAGACCCTCGGTTGCGAGGTGAGACTTGCCGCAACCCGGCGCGCCCCAGACCATGATGGCCTGAGTGGGGTTGTTCTTCAGGACGTGCGAAGCGAGCGAGATGATGCTGGCATAGTTTGCCATTTGAATTACTCCGAGTGAATTACTAAGGCGTTGTCAGCGAACTGCGACAACAGACTACATTATGATACAAATCAATACACTTGTCAAGTGTGTTTACTTCCTCCAGCGATCAACGGGGGGCAACTCCCCGAGCGGGATCTCCTTTTCAGTGAAGCAGTGGAACTCCTTGTAGACAAGGCGTTGTAGCTTTGCCTGCCATCTCCAGTCCAGCATGCGGACAGCCACCACGTTGTCGTTGGCGTACTTGTACCGCTGTGCACACAGCAGGCGCAGCAGGCGAGGGAACATCTCGACGTTGGTCGGGTCGTCGTGTACATCGCTCACTGCGTGGCGGGTCACGGCGTGCGGGGTGTCGCCGAGTAAGGCGGTCATGTCGTTACCGCTGAGTGCGTGCACTGCGGTCACCCACTGTGTGAACGGAACGAACTTCTCTCGCGCTGCCTTGGCCGCTCGTCGGTCTACGTGCAGGACGGTGTGTTTTGCCACGTTCACCAGTTCGCCGGGTGCGAGGACAAACTTAGGTGGTGCTCCTTCCGCTGTGCTGCGTACGAACGTGAGCCCACGGTCATAGCTATTGGCCTGAACCCACCCTTCATGACAGTGGAACCACAACGAGCCCCGGCGCATGGATGCGTACATGCCATAGGGGCACACTGCCGTGATGAACTCGCTGGAGGATTGGCTGTCGTACCGGGTGAGTACCACCCGACCGTCGGGGTAGTAGGTCACAAGGTCCGTGCTGTGCAGGCGGGCAGCGATGCGCCCGTCGTCGTACTTGACGATGGTCTTGTTGCGGTTCGGCCGTCCGCCATCGTTGATGGCCCGGACGTTGGGGTCTCCCTTGCGCCACTGGTGGCCGCGATCCCACTGGATGCGGGCGGATTCATAACTGCCAAGCGTGGGCAGGTCTCGGGTGCTGATTGCGAACATGGTTTGTTTCCTTTGTTGTGCACAACCTGACGCGGATGTCAGGTTGTGCGGGGTTTCAGGTGTTGATCGCCAGCCACAGAGCCAGTGGCCAGAGGGCGATGCAGAGCCAGAGAATGATTCGGTCGATCACTTCGAGTCCTTGTTCGGGGTCAGTTTGGCAAGCAGGAAGTGCGAACCCGTGAAGGTCTGCACCTTGTGCTCGGTCTCTCGCATACGTCGGTACGCGTCGCGGTAACTGTTGGCCGCAGCCATGACGTCTTTGTCCGTTGCTTCAGGATGGCGCATCAGTTCGAGCGTCGTGCGCTCCATGCGCCGCAGGTTGTGGACGAGTCCATTCCACGCTAAAGCGACGACTTCCTTGCGTCGTTGGCTCATGGTCACAGTCCCTTGCTGCGCTTAATGCGGTAATCGTTGGCGTCGGGGTTCCACACCGACAAGATGACGCCATACGCGGCGTTCGGTTGGTTCCACGCGTCCTTGCCCGGATCGGCGTAGTTGTAGACTTTGGCGGCCTCGTATGCGCTGTCGCCAATGTACAAAATCGAGTTCATGCCGCACGGGGTAACAAGGGACATCGCTCGGTCTACTCGGTATGTGTTCATGTCAGGTTGTCCTCTTGGGGTTGAGTTGGGCCAGCAGGGTGTAGTCAGTCACGTGGATGTAGTTGGATTTGTTAAGTGGCACAACACAGCGGGTCTTGGCCCGTTGCTTGGCCTGCGAGTCGCCACATGGCAGGCATGTGTGATAACCGAGTTCCCATCGGGCGGGGTCGACGGGCGTCTCGTCGCCACGAAGTTGACAGGGACTGCAAAGCGGCATTGCATGTTCTCCAGTAAGTGAGTTAACAGAACATTCTGACGGTGTTGTCAGGTTGTGCGGGTCTTGCTGCGGGCCGTTCAACAGACGAACGACCACAACATATTATCGCAGATGTCAAGTGTCGTGTCAAGTGTGTTTGCTTGTGTTTGTGGCGCTGTTCGTACCGTATTTGTAGTGTCTGTGCGACGAGCGAACTTTATTTGTGGGTCTGTGAGAGTCGTCTAGGTCGGGGCCGCCAGCGGGGCGGTTGTAAAGGGAAAAGAGTGGGTGTTAACTCGGTTTAATTTTACATTCTATTATTACAACACGGAAAAAAGAGGGGGGGAGTAACGCTGAAAAGTGGGGAAATGTAAGTTTACGATGACAAAGCCATACGCAACTATTTACAGGCTACACAAAAAACCACGAGATGGATTGCGCGTCCAACGCGCTCTCGGGTTTACAAGTCTGTCTTTTCCATTACCCGGTACATTAGAAAATAATCTTGTAAATTATGAATAATGCAAGTTGGTTAACCGTTGGCGTACACCAGTTCATAGCTTTATTTGTGGCGTAAACGCCCGTTGCCGGGTGCCTGTGGCGTGTGGCCGACCTATCATCAATCCCTGCAAAGCAGGGTTACAGTGTAAAGTTTACAGGGTTTACATGAGCAAACTAGGTTTGCACAGCCTGACCGATCGGTCAGAATGTACGGGCGAAAAAAAGCCCCGCCGAAGCGGGGCCGGTGTTGCAATGTCAGTTTACTTGGTCTTGCCTTTCGTCGGCTTGGCAATCTCGCCGGCCGCCTCAGTGAGGCGAGCCCATGCGCGAGCACGGGTGGCCGCATCGGCCGATCGAATTTCAACGGCCGCCTCGATCAGCGACAGGGTATCGTCATCGGCTTTCGATGCTAGTTCGCGGATAGCGTCCCTGCGCGGCTTTAGTGCTTCGGTTTTCTTCTTTTCGGCCGCCTTTTCTTCTTCTTTGCGCGCATTGATTTCGGCATCGACGGCTTGCCTGTACTCTTTCGCGGTTTCCTTGCTGACGTCGCCGGCCGCGATTTTTGCTCCGGCCGCTTCGCGCGCGGCTTTTATTTCCTCTACCGGCTTTCCCTTGAAAGGGTCGACCCGCGCAGACGAAACGCGTGCCGCGTTCGCGTTATCGGCTTTCGGCTTTTCGGCAGTGAGACCGGTTGCGAACCGTGACCAAGCCTTATCTATCGTATTGGCTTTCACGCCTTCACGCTGCGAGGCAAAACCAGCGCGCCATGAAAGGCGCGCAGCCTCCCATACGGTAAACGTCGGTTTTGCTCCCATGAGCCCGTCATAGAATTTCAAGACCGTATCGGTCGCACCATCGGCCAATGCATACACTGAGCCGGCATCGCTAGCGGTTTTCAATTCGATGCCAAACGCGCGAACGGGCGTGCTTTCGATTGCTTTGGTTTCCATCTTTTTGCCTTTGAATGATTGAATGCGTGGCCAAAACGACCACATGCATATTAGACCACAATCAAGGCGACAATGCAAGCGTACATTCCGACACGCGCGTCAGGTTGTGCGACCTAGCCCATGCTGCCACGACCAACCCGACCCACCCCCCTGCCATGGGTCCAAGGCCCACCCCCGCCCCACCCCCGGCTTAGGTATGCCGTACATAACAAGGTCTCCAAAACCTACATGTAAACCTAGTTAACACTTGCTAATCGCCCCGCCCCTCGTTACCATCGAACCATGACACAAGCATCCCAACTACTCAGCCTCGATCCCAAGCTCGTATTCGACTTGGCAGCGCAGGTCGACCCACCCCATGTGGTGGCCGCAAACTACGGACTCGACCCACAGTTCTTGGCCGAGATGCTGGAGATGCCGCACGTCAAGCAGGCGATCCTCCAAAAGCGCAAGGAACTGAAAGACGTCAACTACGCTGTGGTGGCTAAGGCGCGGTTGATGGTCGAGGACTTGCTGCCGGATATCTACCGTCGGGCCAAGAGCGAGAACGCCACACTTAGTGGTGTGCTGGAGGCGGCCAAGTTCCTTCGGACTGTTGGTGGGCTTGACAAGCTGGACGTGAACACCGCCGTCCAAGAGAAGTTCTCCATCACGATCCAGTTCAGCAACGCGGCTCCCGGGTACGCGCCGTCGTCCGTCATTGACGTGGAAGCCCAAGAAGTGCTGCCGGCTCCGCCTGCCTTTCTACAGAAAGAAACGACGATGAATCTTTCTGACTTGGCGTACGACGAACCATGAGTCTGCTGTACATCCCCGTACCAAGCACCGAACCGTTCATCCAAGCCGACAAGTTCTCAAACTTCATCGTGGGACCCGTTGGGTCGACCAAGACCACAGCCAGCCTGATGAAGATCGCCTACGAGGCGCAGCGAGTCAAAGCAGGGCGTGACGGTATCCGTAGAAGCCGGATCGCGGTGGTGCGAAACACCCGCCAGATGCTGTGGGACACGACGATCCCTGACTTTTTGAAGTGGTACCCGGACGGGCAGGCGGGCATCTTGGAGAAAACCAACTCCAAGTTCCTGCTCAAATTTGGCGACGTGCAGTGCGAAGTGCTGTTCCGGGGGCTGGATGACGCCAACGACGTGCGTCGGCTGTTGTCGCTTCAGTTGACATTCGGCATGCTCGACGAGTTCCGAGAGATCCACCCGGATATCTACAACGCACTGACCGGCCGTCTGGGACGATACCCCGACAAGACGATGAACGGCGTGGGGGCGTGCGACGACTCTGGTAAGCAGATCCACAAAGTCTGGGGGGCGACTAACCCACCTGACGCGGATACGTTCTGGGAGAACCTGCTGACCGAGCCGCCGAACAACATGCACGTCACGTTCCAGCCCAGTGGCAGAAGCCCGGAGGCTGACTGGGTGCAGCACCTCCCCGATGGGTACTACGAGAACCTGTGCGAAGGTAAAGACGAGGACTGGATCAGCGTCTACGTGGATGGTCAGTTCGGAGCGTCACTAGCGGGCAAGCCCGTGTTCAAAGCGTTCACAGCCGACACGCACGTCTCCAAGACCCCACTACAGCTTCTGTCTGGCGCGGGAGTGATCATCGGAGTGGACGCTGGCTTGAGCCCGGCGGCCGTGATCGGACAGGTCGACTACCAAGGACGAGTTATCGTCCACGACGCTCTGATCAGCGAGAGTATGGGCGCACTCCGGTTCATTCGGGAGAAACTCAAACCGCTATTGGCAAACAAGTACGCTGGGTATAAAGTAACCGTCGTGATCGACCCGGCGGCGCAGCAGCGGGCCCAGACGGACGAGCGCACTGTGATGGATATGTTCAAAGCCGAAGGGTTCGCTATCAAGGCCGCGCGGACTAACGCAATTCCGGCTCGCATCGCTGCGGTTGACCAGTTCCTGACCCGTACGGTCGACGGGAAACCGGCGTTCTTGGTGAACAAAGAGTCTTGCCAGTCGCTGATCTCAGCCCTTCGCGGGCGGTACCGGTACAAAGTCAGCACTAAAGGTGACGTCGACGAGAGTCCTGAGAAAAACCACCCGTGGAGTGACGTGGCAGATGCCTGCCAATATCTCTGCCTGCACGCCGACAACGGCAGCACACTGGGCTGGGCAACTCAACAAACTCGACGCGACGTCAAAAAAGTGAGTTACCATTACTCATGACGTTCTAGTACGTAAGGTATATTATGCTTGGTCTCCCGTCCCCTGAGCAGACCGGCGGCAGTTCGCCAAATATGTCTATCGGCGGATTCCTGCCCGTAGCTAGTGCCGCCCAGTTGGCGGCGGAGGAGCGACGGCAAGCCGACATGGGCCAGCAGAGCGCCCCGATTCAAGGACTGGCAGGCCATGTCCGTTCCGTCTGGCAGATCTGCCGCACGGCGAAAGAACAGACTGTCGAGCCACGGATGCTGGCTAACATGCGCGTCCGCCGGGGAGAGTACGACCCTGACGAGTTGGAGCGTATCCGTAAACAGGGCGGCAGCGAGATCTATATGATGATCGGCTCGACCAAGTGTCGGGCAGCAGCTTCGTGGCTGCGAGACGTCGTTGTTGCGGTGCGGGAAGAAAAGCCGTGGACGATCATGCCCACGCCGATGCCCACCATGTCGCCGACGCTCATCGAGGAGGTCAAAGGGAAAGCCACGCAGATGCTGGCTCAGTACCTGATGACCACCGGCAACATGCCCGATGAAGGAACACTGCGCCAGATCATGACCCAGATGCGCGACGAGTTTGTCGTGCAGTTGCGTGAGGAGGCCGTGAAAAAGGCCGAGCGCATGGAGCAGAAAATGGAGGACCAGCTTGTAGAGGGCGGGTTCCTTCAGGCGCTCAATGAGTTCGTGGATGACGTCACCACGTTCCCCACGGCGTTCCTTGCCGGGCCCGTCATTCGTCGCAAACCTCAGTTGCGGTGGGAGACTGACCCCGCGACCGGGCGCTGGGGGCCGGTGTTTGACGAGGCACTAGTTGAGGAGTGGGAGCGGGTTAGTCCGTTCGACGTCTACCCCCACCCCGCCATGACTAACGTCAACGACCCGTTGCCGCTGATTCGCAGGCACCGTCTTGCGCGCAGCCAGTTGACCGAACTGATCGGCGTTGAGGGTTACGACGACAAAGCGATCCGTGCTGTGCTCGATGAGTACGGCCGTGGCGGTCTGCGTGAGTGGCTGATGGTGGATACGTCTCGGGCGCAGGTCGAGGGGCGCAATACCGTCTACGCGATGATGAACGCGGAAGCCACCATCGACGCCTTGCAGATGTACGGCCCGGTGAGCGGTCAGATGCTGCGCGACTGGGGGATGGACGAGGCTCAGATCCCCGACGTTGCCAAGGAGTACCACGCAGAGATCTGGTTGATCGGCCACTGGGTGATCAAGGCCACGCTGAACTACGATCCCTTGGGTCGTAAGCCGATGTACGGTTCTTCGTACGAGCGAGTTCCCGGCGTGTTCTGGGGCAACAGCGTAGTCGACCTCTGCGCCGACTCGCAGCGCATGTGCAATGCCGCAGCCCGGGCGCTCGCCAACAACATGGGCATTTCTTCGGGCCCGCAGGCGTACGTCAACGTCGATCGACTGCCCTCGGGCGAGGACGTGACTGAGATGTACCCGTGGAAGATCTGGCAGGTTACCTCCGATCCCATGGGTGGCGGTGCTGATCCGGTCAAATTCTTCCAGCCGCAGAGCAACGCGCAGGAGTTGATGACCATTTTCCAGCACTTCTCCGTGCGCGCGGATGAGGATTCAGGTATTCCCCGCTACATGACGGGCGAGTCACCCTCGGGCGGCGCTGGCAGAACAGCTTCTGGCCTGTCCATGTTGCTTGGGAACGCGTCCAAGACCATCAAACAGGTGGTCGCAAACGTCGATATGGACATCATCAAGCCCATCATTGAGCGTCTGTACGACCACAATATGCAGTTCTCGGACGATGAGGAACTCAAGGGCGATGTCCGCGTGGTTGCTCGCGGGGCTACCAGCATCATGCTGAAGGAATCGGCGCAGGTTCGGCGCAATGAGTTCCTCCAAATCGTGTCTAGTAACCCGGTTTTGAGCCAAATTGTGGGTATGGAAGGCATCGCAACCCTGCTCCGGGAGGCTGCTAAGACCCTAGATATGCCCAATGTGGACAAAATTGTCCCGAATCTGGACAAAGTTAAGCTCATGACCATGCTCCAGCAGAATCTGGCGGCTGTTCAGGCCCAAAACGGGCAACAGGGGGGCCCAAACACCCCTACACCAGCCACAGGACCGTCGGGATCGGGTCAATCGCTCGCAAATGGCGCTCCGACAACCGATAATTTCACCCCCCAGCCCCAGTAAGGAGCGTTTCGTGAACAAAATGTCCAAGCCAAACCCCTTTAAGAACAAGGAAAGCAAGGCCGAGGAGCGTGCGGAGAAGCGCATGCCCCCGGCGGCCTACAAACGCGGTGAAATGGCAGAAAAAGGCGGCCGGTACATGAACGGCGGCGCTGTCAAAACGTGTGCAGGCTGCAAGTCGCCGGCGAAGTGCAAAGCCGCTGGCAAATGCCTTGCAAAAGGGCGTTGACAAACCCGACCCGTTAGCCTGTACAATAAGTACATGCTGACAAAACCGACCGACAAAGAAGTTCTGGCCCTAGCTAGACTCGCTCGGTCGGACGACGGCAAGGTTTTTATGGAGTACGCGGCGCGAGCGCTGATGGACGTGAAGGATCGCTTGGTATCGGCTGATGCTGAATCCACGATCCGCCGGTTTCAGGGACGCGCAGATGCACTCCAGAATTTGATTGAGGCGTTGGAGGAAGCTCCCGACCTCGTGGTTAAACTTGAGAGCCGAGCACGCAGCCGGCAAGGGTAAATTATGGGTCTCCCAGCACAAATTCAGGCGCAGCTAGACGCTGCCGACCAACTCCACAAGCAGATGTTCCAGCCCCCGGCTGAGGACGCTACGGAAGTTGCAGAACAGCCTGAAACGACTGAAGCCCAGTCGGTATCCGAAGCACCGCAGCCAGAGCACGCGGTTGCGCCGAAGGAAGATGAGTTTGCTCAGTTGGAGCAGCGATACAAGTCGCTGCAAGGCATGTGGCAAAGCGCCAATGCCCGGTTGCAGAAGGCCGAATCTCAGAACGCTGAGTTGGTCGAAAAACTGCAAGCCGCAATCGAGCGTCTCGACGGAAGTTCCTCGGCAAAACCCAGCGAGCCGGCCACGTCGCAGTTGGTTACTGACAAAGACGCTGAAGCATTTGGCACCGATTTGATTGATCTGGCCCGGAGGATCGCCAAGGAACAGTTTGGCGAGCGCGAAAAGCTCCTGATGGGCAAGATCGAGGATCTGACGCAACGACTCACGGCTCAGGACCAACGACTTGGAACTGTGGCTCAAACCCAAGCACAGACCGCTCAGGAGCGGTTCTACGCGGCGCTGGACGGGCAACTGTCCACATGGGAAGCCATCCAAGCCACTCCTGAATGCCAGCAGTGGCTTCAGACCCGTGTCCCGGGAACCCGGGCGACGTGGAATGATGCTCTGTTGACTGCCGCTGAGGAGGTGGATGCGGCTCGTGCACTGGAAGTGTTCGAGACATTCCTCTCTGCCCACCCGCAGATGGACCCGCGAAAGAAACCCGCGCCAGAACCGTCAAAGAAGGCCGAACTACAGCGTCAGGTTGCACCGTCGAAATCGGCGGCTGCTACTGCGACGCCTCAAGGCAAGCGGGTCTACTCGGCAGCGGAGTTTGCGGCAGAGATGGATCGGGTTGTACGGATGGGTAAAGCACGGCAGTACGATGATTCGGCGGCGCTTGAGAATGAACTCAATGCCGCGCTTGCTGAAGGGCGAGTAACCCCGTAATGCGCGGCTCCGACTTAGGAGCCAATCATGGCAACGATTACCCCAGCAACTACCTTCTCGACGTCCTCTAGCGGGACGTTCCCGAACGCCAACTTCACCACCAGCCCGACCTATTCGGGCACGTTCATCCCGACCATCTGGTCGGCCAAGATGAATGCAAAGTTCTATGCCGCCACCACCTTCGGTGACATCGCCAACACCAACTGGCAAGGCGACGTTCAGAACATGGGCGATAAGGTCATCATCAACAACATCCCGACGCTGAACGTCTCGGATTACGTTGCTGGTACCGCGCTTACGTATCAGGTGCCGACTCCTGACACCATCGAACTGACGATCGACAAGGGCAAGTATTTCGCGTTCCAAGTGAACGATGTCCTTGAGTATCAGGCCAAGCCGAACCTGATGGAGATGTTCTCCACCGACGCCGGCAACCAACTGAAGATCTCGGTCGACACCGATTGCTGGCTGGCCGTGTTCAATCAGGCCGCTGCCGCCAACGTGGGTGCCACCGCCGGTGTCATCTCTGCTGGTTACAACATGGGTACGGACGCTTCTCCGGTCACCCTGAACGGCGGCAACATCCTGTCGTTCATCACCGGGATGGCTACCATCCTCGACGAGCAGAACATCCCCGAGACCGATCGTTGGCTCATCATCACCCCCTACGAGCGTCAGCTTCTGATGAACTCCAACCTCGCGCAAGCTCAGTTCATGGGTGACAGCGAGTCGGTGCTTCGCAACGGCCGTATCGGGCGTATCGACCGCTTCAACGTGTACCTGAGCAACCTGCTGCCCCGTGCAGCGGCCAACCAGAACTACACTGGCGGTGCTGATGCCGGTAAGGTCAAGCGGCACACCATCCTTGCTGGTCACAAGACCGCGTTCACCTTCGCGTCGCAGATCAACAAGGTCGAGACCGTTCGCAACCCGAACGACTTCGGCGACTTTGTGCGCGGCCTGATGGTGTATGGTCGTAAGGCTGTCAAGGCTGAGGCGTTCACCACCGGCTACATCGCCGGCTGATGGGTGGGGGAGGGGTAAAACCCTCCCCGCTCTCGCAACTCTAGGAGAACGCTATGTCTTTCGGGCTTAGTTCAGTTAATGTCTCACAGCGAGGCGAATGGGCTGGTACTATTGTTGCCAACGTAGTTACGGGTATCACCGTAGCCGCTGGCAACAATAGTCAGGCTTTGGCTGTCGCGCTTACCGGCGAAATCAACGTCATCGGCACCAGCAGCGCCACTGCTTCTACCGGTGTTCGTCTGCCGGCCGGCGTGTACGCCGGTGATTCCGTGATCGTGTATAACGCTGGTGCCAACTCGACGGCGGTTTACCCCGCTACTGGCGGCGTCATCAATGCACTGTCCCCCAATGCTGCGCTCGCCATGACGACGGGTCAGCGTGCTATGTTTGTCGCGGTTTCGCCGACGAACTGGGTTGCTTTAGTTAGCGCGTAATGAGGTGCCCGGGTAACTCCCGGGCGCTTTCATGGGAGTGATATGGGTACCATCACCGCCGCGACACTAATCGACCGCGCCGCGTACTTGCTGGAGGACACGAGCAACGTCACGTGGGCTCGGGTCGAGCTTCTTGGCTGGCTCAACGAGGCGCAGTCTCAGGTCGTTTCGTTTTCCCCTGCGGCCAACGTCACGCGTGAGACCATCAGTTTGGTTTCCGGCACGTCGCAAGAACTTCCTGCGGCGGCATCCCTACTCATTGACGTACCTAGAAACGCCAACGGTCCTGCGATCCGTATGGTGTCTCGTGAGCTTCTGGATGCGGGCCCCTACGATTGGTACACCGCACCCAGCACTGCGCAGGTTAAAAATTGCGTGTACGACATTGAGGACAGCCGTCGTTTCAGCGTGTTTCCGCCCAATACCGGGGCTGGTAGCGTTGTTGTTGTGTACGCCAAGCTCCCTTCTGTTCTCACCAACGAAAGCCAGACTCTTGAGATTGAGGACGCGTACCAAGCTGCCGTTCTCAACTACATGATGTACCGTGCGTACAGCAAAGACACTGACTATGTGTCTGCTGATGGCAGCAAAGCCGCTTCGTACTACGGGGCGTTCAAAGATGCGTTGGCTGGCAAAGCCGCTGGAGATGCCGCGCTCAATCCGGCGCAAGGGCTTTCCCCCGCTAACCCTGCTGTGCAAGGTACGCTCAAATGACGATGCAGGACTACAGCAGTCTCGTGCGGGACGTCATCATGTACGCGCCGCACTGCCCCGAGCACGTGGCGCAGCACGCGGTGAAGCTGACGTGTATCGACTTTTGCCGCCGTACGCACTGGTGGAAGTACACCAGCGACCCGATGGATGTCGCAGCGGGCGAGGCTTCGTACCAAGTCGAAGTGCCTAACGGCACCGAGCCGATTTCGGTTGTGGCGGCGTGGTATAACGATTCTCCGCTATGGCCGATGGGTTTTTCGACCAAGAACCGTTTTCAGTTCAAGAACCTTAGCAGCATGTCCGGGACGCCGCAGGCGTTTAGCCATGACAACGCTGCTGAAGTAGTTCTGAGCCCAGTGCCGAAAGACACTGATGCGGCCTCTCTAGTTCTTACCGTCGCCATCGCTCCTAAACGCACTGCCAACAGTGCAGACAGAGAGATGATGGAGCGGTATTTCGATGGTTTGGTGAGCGGAGCGCTTTCCCGCGTGTACGCAATCCCAAATCAGCCTTTCACTAGCCCCGATGCTTCTATGGCGCGCGAAAAAATGTACCGCGTCGAGGCAACGAAGGCTAAAATCGACGCTAACAAGGCACTAACGGTCGCCTCGTTGCGAGTTCAACCTCGGCACCCATAGGAGCCATCATGCCCGGTTTTTCCAAAGCCCTCGCGCAGCAAATTTTCGACGCCACGTTGGCGTCCTCACGCACTAGTCTGACCGCCAAGCCCGGCGTTTGGATGTCGCTGCACACCGCAGCACCGGACGATAATTCGGCCGGTAACGAGGCCACGTACTCTGGCTATGCTAGGGTCAACATTGCCTCCGTGATGACGTCCTCCACGACCGGTACTGCCCCTGAGCAGACCATCACGGCGACCAATACTGCGGATATCAACTTTCCTGCGTCCACGGGCACGACCCAAACTGTTACTCACTGGGCTATCTGGTCTGACCAGAGTCTTGGAACCGGCGCATATTTGATGTACTCGGGGTCGCTGTCCTCAAGTCGCTCGGTTCAATCAGGTGACGTTGTGGTTATTCCCGCTAGTCAACTGTCCATCTCGCTGACCTAAAATGGCCGGACTATCCAAGTACCTAGCTCTTGGGCTGTTTAACAGCACGTTGAACCCCGTGCGGGAGTCTCTTGTTGCTCCTACGACTCTGTACTTGGCCCTTCATTCTGGCGCACCCAGCGACGCAACATACGGCACAGAAGCCGATTATGCTGGGTACGCTAGGCGGGCGCTAAACAGTTTGACAGCCGACGTTTCCGCCGAGACGGTTGACGGCAACGTCGACATTGTTGTGACGAACGGGTCCGCCGTTACGTTTCCAGCCTCGACAGGTGCTGCCGCACAGTTGATCACGAACTGGGCTATTTGGGACAGCGCCGTAAGGGGGGATGGCAACATCTTGTACTCCGGGGTGTTGTCCAGCGCTCGTTTGATTGGAACCGGTGACAGCGTTGTTGTTCCCGAAGGCAGCTTGGTTATCACGATCAAATGAGCCAATACGGCGCCCACCATGGGCCTATTAACTCAGGTGCGATAAATCACTTATCGTTCCCTGCGACTGAGACCGGCCTCAGCGTAATTCAACTGCTCGGCACAGTTGAGATATCCGGCACCATCGGTGGTTCGCTGTACATTTTAAGAACTGCTTCTGCGGCAACTAATGCTGTAGCGTCGACTCCAAACATAGTTGCCAAAGCGCGGATGCAGCTTGGCGCTACCACAGCATGTTCCGCAGTAACGCAGGCAACTGCGCTATCAAAAATTCGTGTCACCGCCGTGCCTCAAGAAGTTCTGGCATGGCCTGAAGTGAGCGTTGGGCTTCGGTACCGTTTTTCTGCGCAGCAGCAGGCTTCTGCCGTCGTCAGTGCTGTTGCGTTCGCTAAGACGTTCAAGACCGCAGTTACCTCCGGGGCCGCCGTGCCGTTTGTATCGGCAGACACGAGGTTGCGTCGGTCTGCCAGTGTCGTGTGTTCCGCTACAACTAGCGCATTCGCCGGTCGCAAGCCGCAGCGATCTGCGTCGACCGTTGCTCAGGTTGTTTCGCAGGCGTCGGTCGCTTCGCGCATTAGTCCACATGCAGAGACCGTAGCTACTGCCGTATCGTCCGTATCGACGAGGGTTAATCTACGGCGGTCGGCCCTTACTACAGCCGCTGCGGTCACGTCAACTCCGACTCTTGTTCGCCTCAGACTGGCGTACCCAAACCCAGAGGTCGCCACCGCGTTTTGTTCCGAGATTGCTTTGCGTAGGCGGATGCCGTTAGTGGCTTTCGGCTTGGCTTTCGCAGAAAACGCGGCGTCGGCTGCAAGCAAATTTAGAATGTCGGCTACGACAGTAGCCGAAGCTGTTGCGTTCTCGGCGGCGGCTGACTACGCGGTTGCGGCTCCCGCACCGGTTGAACGACTCATGATTGTTCCTGCGTCTGACCGGCGCATGGAGGTAACTCTGTGATTCTCGGCACTTTCTACAAGCAACCTGCGGAGTCACTCGACTATGATGTCGACTTCTCAGAGTTCCTCACCGACGGCGACACTTTGGTATCTTCTGGCAACCCGCCAGTACCATCTCCTTTGAGTGTTGCCGTTACTCCGACAGGGCTTACACTAGGCCCAACCTTCGTGATTGACAGCGGCACCACGATCAAGCAGTGGCTGTCCGGCGGTACCGACGGGTTAAAGTACAAGATTACTCTTACGGCGACTTCCAACGCCGGGCGTATTAAACAAGTTGAGTTCGTTGTTCGTGTGAAGGATTACTGACATGACATTGCTGTTCAAGAACAACGCGAGCACGACGGTTTCCGGCGCGGTCAACACCACGCAAACTAGCATCAATGTCGCAAGCTCTACCGGGTTTCCCGTACCTTCTGCCGGCGACTATTTTTACGCTACGTTGTACGAGCTTTCCGGGAATCCGGCGGTCGAAGTAAACATCGAGATTATAAAAGTCACAGCCGTTTCTGGTACGGCTTGGACGATTGAGCGAGCGCAAGATGGTACGACGGCCAAGGCGCGCAACGGCACCACTACGTGCTACGCCGAAAATCGCTTTACTGCTGCATCCGCCGAGCAGCCTTTGCAGAAGGACAACAATCTTTCGGACTTGTCCAACGCGTCTACTGCTCGTACAAATCTTGGCCTTGGTACGATGGCTACGCAGGCCGCCAGTAGCGTAAACATTACCGGTGGAACCATCTCGGGCGTTACCCTGACGTCTCTGGACTCAGGTACTACGATTCAGGACAACGCGGATACAACGAAGCAGTTGAAGTTCGAGGTGTCTGGCATCGCCACCGGCAACACCAGAACGCTTACAGCGCCAAATGCTAGTGGGACGATCGCTCTTACTTCTGACTTGTCGTCCGGGTATCAGCCGCTAGATTCTGATCTTACGGCAGTGGCCGGGCTCTCTGCCAACGGCTTGGTTGCGCGTACTGGCACTGGCACGGCTGCGGTCAGATCGCTCACTGCCCCAGTGGCTGGTATCACTGTCACCAACGGTGATGGGGTATCTGGCAATCCTACTATCGGTCTTGCCAACGACCTCGCGGGTGTTGAGGGGCTGACAGGCACCGGTTTTGTTCGCCGTACGGCTGCGGACACGTGGTCTGCATCGACGCTTGTGGACGCGGACATCCCGGGCGCGCTGACGGGTAAGAGCTACAACGGTCTGACGCTTACGTCCAACGCCACGGGGTTCTCCGTAGCCGGTGGAACTACGTCCAAGACTCTGACGCTCAACAACAGCCTCACGTTTGCAGGTACCGACGGGACCACAATCACCTTCCCGTCCACTACCGGGACGTTGGCGCTTAACAATCAGACTATGTTCCTTGGAACTACGTCTGTAGCTTTGAATCGCAGTTCAGCGTCGTTGACCCTTAACGGGGTAAATATCGACGGCTCGGCCGGGTCTGCAACTAGTGCTACTAGCGCTACGACCGCTACGAACCTTTCTGGCGGCAACGGCACTACCCTTCTTGGGTCCGTACCGTATCAGTCGGGTGCCAGTACCACTACGTTGCTCGCCCCGAACACCACGACGACCAAACAGTTTTTTTCGCAAACGGGAAACGGCACTAACGGGGCCGCCCCTTCGTGGTCAGCGGTATCCAAGTCGGATGTCGGGCTCGGTAGCGTCGAGAACACGGCCGTGTCTACATGGGCTGGATCTACGAGCCTTACCACACTAGGTACAGTTGCCACCGGCACGTGGAATGCCACGACCATCGGGATCGCAAAAGGCGGTACCGGGCAGGTCACAGCCTCCGCCGCGTTTAACGCACTGTCTCCGGTTACCACAACAGGCGATTTGATCTACGGCAGCGGTGTCAACACTAACGCTCGCCTCGCCGGCAATACGACCACGACGAAGCAGTTCCTTTTGTCCACTGGGGACGGAACTAACGCCACCGCGCCCGCGTGGGGCAGCGTTGCCAACGGCGACATCCCAACGGCGCTCACGGGGAAAACGTACAACAGTTTGACTTTGGTCGCTGCCGCCACAGGGTTCACTATTGCCGGCGGCACAACCAGCAAAACGCTGACGATCAACAACACGCTGGCGCTGTCCGGTACGGACTCTTCGACGCTGAACATCGGCTCGGGCGGCACCCTCGGGTCTGCCGCCTACACTGCTTCTTCTGCGTACGCTCCTTCTGTCGGGTCCACTACGATCGCTACGGTTGGGACTATCTCCGCCGGCACATGGCAGGGTAGTGCGATCGGTATTTCTTACGGCGGGACTGGTGCTACCAGTAAGGCCGCCGGTTTCAATGCGCTATCTCCAGTTACTACTCTTGGCGACTTGATCTACGGTAGCGGTGCAAACACCAACGCTCGCCTTGCTGGTAACACGACCACGGCGAAGCAGTTCCTTTCGTCCACTGGAGACGGAACGAATACCACGGCCCCCGCATGGGGCACACTCGCCAACGGGGATATCCCGACTTCGCTGACTGGCAAGACCTACAACGGTCTGACTCTGACGGCCAACGCCACCGGTTTCTCCGTCGGCGGCGGCACAACCGCAAAAACGCTTCAGGTCAACAACAACCTGACGTTCTCTGGCATTGACGGCTCTACGCTGAATATCGGTAGTGGCGGAACTCTTGGTACGGCCGCGTATACGGCCAGCACTGCATACCAACCACTCGACGCTGACTTGACTGCGATCGCGACGCTCGCAGGCACGTCCGGTTTCCTAAAAAAGACCGCTGCGGACACATGGTCGCTGGACACAGGCACGTACCTCACAGGCAACCAAAGCATTAGCCTGTCTGGCGACGCAACCGGATCTGGAACCACAAGCATTTCTGTTGCGCTTGCAGCTTCTGGTGTCACGGCTGGCACTTACCCGAAGGTTACAGTCGACGCTAAAGGCCGAGTTACTTCTGGTGCGTCCCTCGCGTCTGGCGATCTTCCGACGTACACCGGGTCTCTCACATCGACCCAAGTCACAACCGCGCTTGGGTTTACGCCGTATAGCAACGCCAATCCCAGTGGGTACATAACCGGCAACCAAAGCATCTCGGTCACCGGCGACGCGAGCGGCACGGGTGCTACCTCGATCTCGCTGACCCTAGCTAACAGTGGCGCTACGGCCGGCACGTACAAGAGCGTGACGGTCGATGCCAAGGGGCGCGTGACCGGCGGAACCAACCCGACTACATTGGCCGGGTATGGAATCACTGATGCACAAGCGCTCGACGCCGATCTGACCGCAATTGCGGGATTGGCGGGCACCACTGGTTTCTTGAAGAAGACCGCAGCAAATACTTGGTCGCTCGACACCAACAGCTACTTGACCGGCAACCAAAGCATCACGGTCTCTGGCGACGCCACCGGCTCAGGCTCTACGGCAATTAGCCTCACGCTGGCCAACAGCGGCGCTACGGCCGGCACGTACAAAAGCGTGACGGTTGACGCCAAGGGTCGCGTAACCGGCGGGACGAACCCGACAACGCTGTCCGGGTATGGAATCACTGATGCACAAGCGCTTGATGCTGACCTAACCGCAATCGCCGGTCTGACCGGAACCTCCGGTTTTCTTAAAAAGACCGCCGCAGACACGTGGTCGTTGGACACGAGCACATACATCACCGGTTCGGGGAGTATCAGCGGTAATGCAGCCACTGCGACAACGGCGACTACCGCCAATGGGCTCGCAACTGGGAACAACTACCAAGTCAACTCATTAGGCGTAGATACAGCGGCATCTGGGACTGCTGGAGAGATCCGCGCAACCAACAACGTCACTGCCTATTACTCTTCAGACCGTAGGCTCAAAGAAAACATTCGTGATATCCCCCGTGCAGTTGATGCTGTAGAAGCGATTGGCGGGAAGCTGTTTGACTGGACGGACAAATACATCGAGTCTAAGGGCGGTGCGGACGGCTACTTTGTACAGAAGTCTGACTTTGGTGTGGTGGCGCAGGATGTCCAAGCAGCCTTCCCGTTGGCAGTCCGTGAACGCGAAGATGGCACCTTGGCCGTGGATTACGAAAAACTCTGCGCACTAGCGTTTGCCGCTATTAAAGAACTCTCGGCTCGCGTGAAAGAACTGGAGGCCCGCTAAATGGCAGTTCTCCCGTCATCAGGTGCCCTGAGCATCAACGACATTGCCGGTGTAATGGGTGGTACAGCACCGCACAGCCTGAGCGAGTATTACCGTGGCGGCGGGCTGGTGCCGAGTACAAAAACGGTTACTACAACCGAAGGGCCGTCTTACGCTATATCTGGAGCGGATTATTATTGGTCTTGGAATAATTTAAATGATTATGTTTTTATTTGGTGGGCCGACGTACGAGTATATCTCGGCTACTTAGGGGCCTCAACGGTAACGGTAACCATAGGAGACTACACGTACACCCGAGGTACTATTCGGGTTACACTTTATTTAAAAAACCCTGAAAGAGAAGAATACCAAGGGGAAGTCTCCAGATCCAGTTCTACGACCGTAAACATCAACGGCAGTGTCCCAACTTCCGGCCAAATCAGCATCAGCAACTTGTATGGCGCAGAAAAGCCATAAATAGGACTATTAACATGCACACCCAATTTGATATAACTGCTGTTAAAGCTGACCAGAATGGTAATGTAGTAATTATTGACTGGATTTTCACTGCCACTGAAGGTGTTGAAACATCAATTGGTGCGGGGTCTGCGATTCTTGATAGTAGCAGTACCTTGCCGGCCGCCTTGGGCAATACTAAAGAAGATCTTGTTGCGAAATTAGTAGAGCATCATGGTGGGCAGGCGTTTGTGGATGGTTTAACTCAAATCCATGCCAAAAACATAAACCTATTAAAGTTGAAGCGAACTGCCACTCCTGTCAACTACAGCTTTTTGGTACCTAATGCGCAGGCTGCAACGCAATCAACAGTTGCCGTACTTGAGCCGGTGAATCTCCCATGAATTTCGTGCCTAAATCAGCTTTTGGTTGGGTAGTGTATTTCGGCCGGATGCAAGCGGGTCAGACGTGGCGCTGGCAAGTTCCTCAAGATACTCCGAGATCTCAAAATCCCAATATAAGCATTTGGTTATCTGGGCGTGTTGTAGCAACAAGAGATAGCGACGGAGTGGTAACGTCAACGCGTGTGCCGGGTTGGTTTTCACAGGAACAACCAAACATTTCCGCCGGGGACTACACCCTGACTGCTACTGAGGATACTACTTGGGCTTGCATTACTGCCGGTACTAATAAAAACAAGTTGCCAGATGTATCTGCACTTAGACTTAATCCGGGGGATAGTTTTACAGGCGGCACTAAAGTATTGATCTGTTATCCGTACATAAAAGCAGTGAACGTACAGTCGGGTTTTCAAGCCACTGAACAAACCTACGGATTGGTATTTAATAATGTTTAAGCAGCAAATGTGGATGATCCCCGTAGCCCATATTGCAGGAGTGATTTCTTGCGCTATCGGGTTTGCGTGGCTTATTCAGGGAATTGCGCCTTGGTGGGTCGCGGTGTGGATTGCGGGGCATGTGTGCGGCAGCTTGGCAGTTTCTGTGGGCCTGCACAGGTACTTTACACACGGGTCTTTTGAAACCTCACAGTTCTGGCATTGGGTGCTTGCTTTTTATTCTACGTTGACTGTGCAGGGCAGCGCTTTAGGGTGGGCTGCTGCCCATACCACCCATCATGTCCACGCGGACACCGACGGCGATCCTCACCGTGTCGATCTGTCCTATCTGATCTACAAGCGGTACAGGGATGTGCCCATGGTAGGCTGGAGAGTGCGGCATCTGGTTAAAGACCCGGCGGTAGCTGTGACTCATAGGTACGGATTGTTGTTAATCTTGGGGTGGGCTGCGCTGTTGTTTACGCTTGGAGGGGTCGAGCTTCTGGTGTACGGATATTTAGCACCATTGGGCACCACACATCTTGTGGGGGCCGTTCACCAAGTGACAACGCACCGGGGTGGGGTCGCCCGAGACCTACCGTGGCTTGAATGGCTTCTACCTGCTGCGGGGGAGTGGATGCACGGCCACCACCACGAGAACCCTCGAAACCCGCGCCTCGGCGGCCTCGATTACGGGTGGCTCTTTATAAGATTCATAACCCGAACATAAATTTTTAAGTGCCATGTTCCCCAAACTTACCCCGGTGGTGCAGTTTCTGACTGCCTCGTTTGCCTTGTCAGTTGGCGGGTATACCGCTGGGGATAAGTTTGGATGGTTTGACCGCAGCATCATTGAGTGGGCACCGGAGCACTTCAGCATCAAGGACGCCAAGGTTGGTGAGCCTGTGCAGGTAACGGTAGCTCGGATCAAGAAGCGCGACGACTGCTCGGTTGAAGGCTTCACCCCGACGGTGCGAGATGCTGCTGGTCTGATTCACGAAGCCACCCCCAGCATGTCGAAGTTCACCGGCCCCGCTGGCCCTGAGATTGACACCTTCACGTACATGCTGAAGATTTCGGACAAAGAGCCCGTAAATCCCGGAAAGGCCACCCTGCTGGCGACCATCAAGTACAAGTGCCCAGAGGGTGAGCGGACAGTGACTTACCCTCGGCACAAGAACCTGACGTTTAATCTGAAAGGATAAGCATGCTGCCAATCGTCGCCTCTATCGTCTCTGGCCTGATCTCTAACGGCTTGCCTAAGATTGCCGACGCCGTGCTGGAAAAGGGCGTTGATTACGTCGAGAAAAAACTCGGGGTAGAACTCAAGCCTGAAGAAGAAATGACGCAGGAGCATGTTGCTTCCTTGCGCGAACGGGCGATGCAGCACGCTGAGTTCATGGTGGAGCAGGAAGTTAAGGATAAGGCTAACGCCCGAGATATGGCTAAACACGCCATGTCCTCCTCAGACTGGTTCGTGCGGCGGTTCACCTACTTCTTCATCAGCGGGTGGTCAATCTTTGCTATGGTGTACATTCCATACATCACCTTTGGCCCCATCCCGGCTGAAAACGTGCGGTTCGCTGATACCATCCTCGGCTTTATGCTGGGCACTGTGATGGCCTCGATGTTCTCGTTCTTGCTGGGTTCCTCCTTTGGCTCCCGTGTCAAGGATGAGAAGAAATGATCGAGATTGCTCACCTTGTTGCCGTTGGCGTAAAGCCCGAGACTGCTGCTACGTGGCTCCCTGCTGTGCAGGCTGCTTGTGATCGGTTTGAGATCAACAACCCGAATCGAATTGCGGCGTTTCTCGCGCAGTGCGCTCACGAGTCAGGAGGCTTTAATCGGCTTCTTGAAAACCTGAACTACAGCGCCGAAGCGCTCATGCGCGTGTGGCCTAGTCGGTTTCCGTCGATGGAAGTAGCGATGCGATACCACCGCCAGCCGGAGAAGATCGCCAACAACGTCTATGGCAACCGGATGGGTAACGGCTCTGAGGCAAGCGGTGAAGGCTGGAAGTACCGGGGCCGGGGGCTGAAACAACTCACTGGCAAGTCAAACTACACAGCATGTAGCAAGGGGCTGGGCAAAGATCTTGTTGCTGAACCTGACTTGCTGCTTACGCCTGAGTTTGCTGCGTTGTCTGCCGGATGGTTCTGGAAGTCCAACAACTGCTCTCCGATGGCCGACGCACGGGAATTTGAGTTGTTGACCAAACGCATCAACGGCGGTCTGATTGGACTTGCTGACCGTAAAAATCGGTACGAAAAAGCACTTGCTTGTTTCCCCGAGTAACTATGCCACTTCAAAACATGACCTCAGACGAAGATTTCAAGCGGCTGGAATCCAAAGTTGACAAACTGACGGATGCAGTGATGCGGTTGGTGCTGATCGAAGAACGCCAATCGACGCAAGGCGAGCGAATCGGTAAGATTGAAACCCATGTCGCCAGCCTGCAAACCGCGCACAACAAGACCGACAAGATGCTGCACATGTGGATCAATCGCGGCGTGGGCGTCTGGGTCGCGGTCGGCATCGTGTTTGCGCTTGTGCAGTTTGGATCGAAGTGGATGAAGTAATAAACTTTGATGACGATGAAAAGATTGTCCCTGCTGTCGCTGCGGCGCTAAAACGGTAACTCACTGCCATGACGATCCTCTCCACCAAAGTGTTTAACGGCGAGGTCCCCCGGACACCGGCGGATAAATTGCCTGACGGCAAGGCTCAGTCCGCGATCAACTGCAACTTTGCGTACGGAGAGCTTCGCCCAATGGCGGCTCCGTTCCTGCTGACTACCCTCTCCAACCTTGCTAAGTCCGTATTCAGTCTGAACGGTCTGACGTTCTACTCGTGGCCGTATCGGACGAAAGCATGGAAAGGGCCCGTCATTGGGGATGCGTACAACCGCATGTACTACACCGCCCAGAATGGCGGTATGAGGGTGGCTAGTACCGTTTCGATGGTTAGCGAGGGCGGTGAACCGCCGGTGAGCTACAAGGCGGGTGTTCCTTCCGTAGAAGCCGCTCCGTCCTACACGCTGCTGGATAGAACCTCGCTGCCTGATTACCCAAACGCGATCATCAAGCTGTTCACATACTTCGAGAAGGACGGTAAAAAGTACGAGGAAAGCGAAACCACGTACACAACTGTTCGTCCGTTCACCGAGTTCACGTTCACTATCGCGGACCCCACAACACTGGCAACCGGCGAGTTGAGCGAGGCGCTTAGGTCGGTTCGTCTGGCGTCTCTGTCTGTTAACCAGACAGTTGACAACGGTGAATACTCATACCAAGTATCCAAAGCCACGCCGCTGGATGGTCAGATCGCGGTGATCCAAGATTCTTCTACCGTTGTTGTAGGGTCGACGACGTTTACCGGTGTAGTGACTATTACCCCGACCGACGGCCCGGAGACTACGCCCGGGGCGTACCTGAATTACCGCGCAGCGCAGATCGGCGGATCGACACCGATAACTGCTACTCCCGCTGCAAGGGTGGATCTGATCGACGCGACGACGGGTACGACAGTCTTTTCCCTGTCAGCGGCTAGTGGAGCGGAGTCATCCAGATCGGACGCCGTACCCGGAGGTGTTGAAGCCACGATGTCTAAGGCTGGCACTGGTTCAGGCACTTGGAAGTTGACGCTCAAGTATGGCGTCATGGAGGCACGGGCGTACGTCGTCACGATGGTGAACCAGTGGGGTGAGGAGTCCAAGCCGTCTCCTCCTGTTGTAGTTCAGCCAACGTATATGCAGTCGGTATCTGTGCAGTTTACTGCGCCTTCGTTTATTGACTACGCCCCCGGCAATAAGTTCCGTCTCTACCGATCCACACCCGGAGGCTCGTATCTGTCGGTGACGGATACTCCGCAGACGTTCTCTACTACAACGTGGGCGTACAACGACACGTCCATCAACGTCAAGAGCACGGATGCCGTGCTTGAGACTATCGGCTGGGATCTTCCTCCTGTGAACTTGCAGGGGCTGACGTTGATGCCCAATGGGTTTTTCGCCGGTTTCTTTGGCGACACGATGTACTTCAGCGAGCCGTATCGCCCGTGGGCGTGGCCGTACAGCATGACGTTCCCCGTGAACCTCGTTGGTATGCGGTCGCTTGAGAACTCACTGGTCGTGACTACGGTGTCGTACCCGTATCTTGTCAGTGGCGTCCACCCGGACGCGATGACCCAATCCAAACTGTCCGAGTCGCAAGCCGGTGTTTCTGATCACGGCATGTGCGTCGTAGGGAACACGGTCGCGTACATCTCAAATGACGGGCTGGCGATCATCAATGGGTTTAACGTAGACCTCAATACGAGCCAGCAGCTTTGGACCCGTGAGGCATGGCGTGACCGGTACGGTTCGCTTCTGTCCAGTCTTGAGTTGGCTTACCACGATGGTTCTCTAGTCTGTGGAACATCGACCGCCGGCAAGATGTGGGAGATCCGGCTCGACCCGGAAGGCGGCGGGAACCTGACTCAACTCGGGAATACTTTTACGTCCGACGCGCTGTACGTTTTACCTGCGTCTGACCAGTTGTATCTGGTCCAAGGGCGCAATTTGATGCAGTACAAGGGCGCTGGAACTACGCCGTTGTACGAGTGGTGGAGTAAGGACTACATTCTCCCTAAGCCGTCGTCGTTCACAGTCGGGTACATTGACTGTTCAGGACCGGTTACCGTCACTCTCTACGCGGACGGCGTTCAACGCTTTCAAGGCGCGTACATCGGTCGCACGTATTTCAGAATACCCTCTGGCTCGAAAGCGCTTCGTTGGTCGTACAAACTGAACGGGACGGGCAGAGTCAAAGAAATTTCGTTTGCCGAGCGCCGGCAGGAGTTGCGTGGTGTCTGATTCGCGTTATACCGCCAGCATTCCGCCGCTACACACGGTTAAGGACAACGATGTCCGCCGCGTGTTGGAGGCGCTTGTCAGCGGGTGGCGTGCTAGAAACGGTGATCTAAAGCCAGAGTCTGACGAGCGATTTATCACCAAGGGTGAGTTGCAGTCGCTGATTGACGCGAGCAACGCGGGCTACTTCGCGCATGGGGCCGAAGGCTACAACCTGATCAAAAAAATCACCGCGACAGACGACTTGCTTGAGCGCATGCAGCGTTTGCTTGAGCAGGTTCGTAGCAGTGATCTTTTTGAGGTCCTGAGCACGCGGATAAAGTTGGTTGATGATAGGTATAGCGTCGAGATTCTCGGTCTGCAAGAAGAACTTGACGTAGCGAGTCAGCAGATTCTTGATATAGAAAACGGCGTCACTGACATAGCGATCGTGACTGACGCCGGCACTACGACGATTCGTGGGCTGAAAGATACAGTCTACGACCCGAACAGCGGCCTTGCTTCGGCGCAAGCTGCAATAGGCGAGATCAATAGGGTTAGCACTACCAGTACATCTGCGATCGCTCGGCAGGTAGCTTCTGTAGTGGCTCAGGTCAACGACCCCAATACAGGTTTGCCACTGGCTAATGCCAACATCACGGCGATCAACGATGTTCGTGCCGAGTCAAATTCGGCGAATGCACGGGCACTGGCCGGCGTTCAAGCGACGATCACAGATCCAGACACGGGGCTTGAAGCGGCGCATGCCAGCATCGTAGAACTCAACGACGTTTCGGCCGACTCAAATTCGGCGAATGCGCGGTTCCTGTTTTCCGTGAACGCCACAACGGGGCAGAAGAACAAGGTCTTTTTCCAAGAGGACGCACCGACTAGCACCGCGCAGTACGCGCTCAGAGTTAACGACATTTGGTTCAACTCAGGGAATAAAAACCGCCCTTCCATGTGGGACGGATCGCAATGGGTTGACGCGGCTGATGCTCGCATCAACGATACGCAGGCGCTGATTACTGAAGAACGAAACGTCAGGACCAACTCGGACAACGCACTTGCTTCAGCGGTTAACACGTTGTGGTCCACCGTCGGAGATAACAGCGCGCTTGTACAGAGCGGAGCGGAAGGCATCGTCAACAACGTCGGCGCTGTTGCAACACGTTGGGATCAAGTTCAGACTGCGATCACCGACCCGGACACAGGGTTGCCGATTAGCTCCGCTGCTATCCGCGAAGAAGCCACGGTAACTGCGGACAAGGTTGGAACACTGGAAGGCCAATACACAGTCAAGATCGACCTGAACGGATACGTCTCCGGCTTCGGTCTCGCCAGCACAGCCAGCAACGCTTCGCCCACGTCCGATTTCATCGTACGGGCAGACACGTTTTCCATCGTCAACCCCAGTGGCAATGAGTCCACTGTGGTCATGACTAACAATCGTTTAGTGGTTTACGACGAAGGCGGCCGTGCGCGGGTAATACTTGGAAACCTGTCCTGATGAGCTACGGCCTCGGCGTGTACACCGACCAAGGTGTAACGAGTTATTCGTCGGACGACGTGACGTGGAACCAAGTTGATTTTTTCTTTGTGCCCGGCGGCGGGTACATACAGAACAACTACCCTGTTCTCAGCGGCCGTGAGGTACTGGTGGTACAGATCATGATCGACGCTCCTCCACTTGACCGCCGCGCGATCGCGCACAGCATCGACGTAGCCTCCACACTGGTTACTGCATCAGGCGGGTCCGAGAACGCCTACATCTTGGTGCTGATGCGATGAGTTGGGGATTCCTTGCCACTAACGCTACCGGACAAGTTCTTGTCTCCAGCGAGACTCGTAATCTGCACTTCGTCGGCAAGGCTACGTATGACCGGACCATCAATCAGTTTGATGGGTATGGCGGTTTGCGCCACTGGGCTTTTCGTATCACATGCAACGTCACACCCGTTCCTTTTTTCACTATGCCTACCGAGGACTATTACGCAGTAGCGGCGGTGCGTACCACGGGGCCAGAAGTATGGGAGATCGAGGTTATTCGTAGCGGCACTGGCAACTCTGTTCCCGAGGTGTACGTTTTTGCAGATCCTCGCGGCATTGCTCGATCCCCCGATACTAATTATGGGATGCTTGTGTTGCGTGACGACGGTACGCCATCATTTGATAGCAGGTTCAAGCCTCTTGTGATTACTGGCGGTACGAACGTCGCCCCACCGGCTAATCCGCTTACCAACCCGGTGACGTTTGTCACGGCCAAGTATTGCGAGGGCACACACGTCACGCCAGCACCGCCAGCACCTCCAACTGAAGTTATAGATCTACCAACGAGCAGCACTGACAACGCAGGGGCGTGATCATGACTGAACTCCAAGCCAAGTTTGCCCCCGATTCGGAGCAGCCGTTTCCGTTCCCATTTGCGGGCACCAAGCCAATTTATTTTTATCCGTCACTGGCGCAGTCCCAGCGGGAGTACACGTTCTATGAATACGAAGAAGAATGCGACGGCCTCAGTGATCCTTATGGTGGGTGCATAGGCATTCAGCGCGAGTACCGATGGCGAAGCAGCTACTGGGCGTTCTACCGATCTGGGGTAAAACGGGTAGGGGACTCGTTGCAGTGCGGGTGGATAACTGTTCAGTATGGTTGTAACTGGGACTACCAAAAAGACAAGGCGTTCCTCGGAATCGGGATTGGTGGTGACTCGGGCCAAGGCGGTACATGGCCGTATAGCAATGAGACGTTGAACTTACGGGCTACTGCGGTTATCTCGGCGGACGGAACTCGTTATGATTAAGCCGTTCGACATCATCAACACGCGGGCGGAGCCAGATGGTTTAGGTGTTGTGTATCGCGTAGCCAAGCGAGTGCAGGAGCCCAGTGTTTCTAAGACGGTAGTCATGGAAGGTTATCTGCTGATCCCGCACGGTGAGAATGTAGATGCCGGGGTCTACTCAAGGCTCAAACACATGGGACTTGTAGAATGAGTTACGTCGAACGCATGCTCACCGACGGTGATGAGCGGCTTACGTTCAATACCGACGCTCCAGAGTTTGGCCCTGCGGTTGAAGCGCTTCGTCAGCAGTTCGGCTCACTGGATACGACTAACTGGCACTCAATTACGTCGCCGCAGTACAGCACGGTGTATAACGACGACATTGTGTCTGTGGTATTCAAGGTCGCACCGCCGTATGTAGACCACTTGGACCCTGCGGCGTTCAGCCGGAAGTTCTTTACCCGGCGCGGCTGGGTGTACGACAAGGTTTACACGTTTACCTCACCTTCTGCGAACATGCTGCCCATTCCTACGGGTGGGGTTGCGTTGGGTCTTGGCCGTCTAGTAAGCGTGTACGGGCAGCCGGGCGACGATGACTTTGAGCACTTTAAGTGCTTGTACTTCATGCACCAAGATCATTCCGCCGTCGAAGCGTGGGCGGAACGGCCTCTACCTAGCGGAAAATACTCGACGTTCTACGCGGCGACGTTCGATACTGAGAATGGCAACACGATGCTCAGGATGAAAACGTACTGTTACGATGAACAAGGGCCACTATCCGACTGGGACGTGTACTGGATGAGGCACGCAAAGAAGCGCGGTGTAGATATATAGCGCAGACAGGCTAACAGTAGGTACAATCAGCGTATGACGTCAGACAACTTCTTTCTAACCGTAAGCCGTGGCGACCAGAGCGCGGCTGACTTCCTGTCCCTAATTTTTGACATCGCCCACGTCTGGGACGACCTAATCGACAAAGACGTCGACGTGGCGGACGATGTTGTCGACCGCACGTTCTTTAACCTGCTCGTCGCGCTTCCCCGTAACCCGTTCTACGCCAAGCACTTCGACCTGCTCAACCCGCTAGTCATTTCCGGGATGAACAACTGGCACGTAGCCAACGAGCTTGAGAAGTCGGACAATGAGGAAGATCTGAAGATCGCGTACATTTCCCGTAGTGGGTACGTTGATCTGGTCACGCAGGTTGCTTTCCTCATTGGCGGCGCGGCGTGGGTTCGGGAAGCCGGGCCAGCAATTCGACGTTTTGTTCATCAAGAAGGCTGGCAGGCGTACCTTGACAGCCTGAAGAAACCTGCTCCTGAGCAGGAAGGAGAATAACCATGTGCGGTGGCGGCGGTGGCGGACAGCGCGGGCTTGAGGAAGAAGAACGAGCCCTATTGCGCATGCAGACCCGGGTGGCAGAGCAAGGAATTGCTGGCCGAGATCAGGCTATGGCCGGGTATCGTGACTTCATGCGGCGTGGCCGCGAGATGGGTTCTGCGGCTAACCAAGACAGGGAAGCCGGGCGAGTCATGGAGGACGCATACGCGGCCTACGGCAACGCCAACAGAATGCAGGATGCTCGACTAGCCAGTATGGGTGTCAACCCGGCCGATGCCCGCTTCTCCCGAGGACGTGATACCGGCGGCGTAGGAATGGCTGCGCAGGCGGCATCGGGTGCCAACCAAGCTCGTCGCGGCGCTCGCGCTGAATCTCTGCAACTGGAAGGCGCAGGCTTGGCCGGTCTGGGCGGGTTCGATCCCACGGGCGCTTTGAGCAGTATGGGCAGCACGATCGGCAACGCCCAGCGTACTAACGCCATGGCGGATGCTTCTACGGCTCAGGGTTGGGGGCAGCTTGGTCAGGCCGGTATGTACGGCCTGAAGAACGCCGGCGAGATCGAAAAAGGGGCCAAAACTGTTGCTGGTTGGTTCGCCGCAGATGGAGGCATGGTTCCATCCTACGCTGAAGGCGGCGAAGTCATGGGCCTGCCCGGGTATGCCAATGGCGGCAACGTGTACGACACGGCCTTTAACCAAGTGGGTCAAGCACGTTCGCAAGTTGCTCGCGGCCCCGCACCGCAGCAGCAAAGCGCGATGGACCCGATGACGGCAACCAAACTAGCCAAGGCTGCGGTTGATAAGGCGTCGAGTAGCTCACTGGGCTACTCCTCGGCTGTTCCGGGCTTGAGTTCTTCCGCTCCGGGTTCGCAGGCCGCGATGCTCGCTGAACAGACCGGTGCGTTCGGTGCTGAAGGTTTGGCCTCGACCGCCGCTGCCGGAGAAGCTGCCGCTGGTGCCGCTGGTGCTGAAGCCGCTCTTGGTGCCGCTGGTGCTGAAGCCGCTGGTGCTGGTCTCGCCACTGGTGCTGCGGGCGCTTCTGCTGCGCTCGGCGCTGCTGTTCCTATCCTTGGTCTGGGCATGCTGGCTGCGGGCTTGTTTGGGCGTAAGGACGGTGGCCCGATCCCCCGCGCCGCGTCTCGCCCCGGCATTGGCCGCAAGCAAGTGGCGGGCAAGGCTCAGAACTCTAAGGGCGGTAAAGTGTCGGGCCCCGGCGGACCCAAAGATGACATGGTAATGGCTCGCCTCTCCCCCGGCGAGTACGTCCTGCCTGTTGGCGCTGTGAAGAAGTACGGTCTTGACCGACTGGAAAAAATGCGTCAAGAAGGTCTTGCATTTGAACGCCAACGCAACATCACGTAAGGACTCACTAGATGAACGCTCAAGATCTCATTACCAAACATGGCGCTGAACAAGTTGGTGGTCGGCTGATCGCCGTCGTCAATGGCAAGCGCGAGTACATCGCTGACCTTTTGGATAATGGGTACACGCTCACCTACCACGGGCAAGTGCTCATGCAAGCAATGGAAGAAGCCGCTGCCAAACCGAAGCGCCGCAGCAAGAAAGACGACGAGTTGAGCGACCTGCTCAACGGCGTCGAGGAATAATCGTTTAGGGGTCTGACATGGCCGGCATTGCCAATATCGGTTCGTTCGCCAGCGGTCTCATGCGAGGCCATCTTACTGCTACTGAGGAGCAGCGCCGGGAGGAAGATCAGGCTTTTCTGAAAGAGCAGCGCGGCCAGACCCGAGACGAGTGGAATCGTGCCGAGGCTATTCGGCGAGGGATTGCGGCACTACCCCAAGTCGGCAGTCAGCAGACACGACGAGTCAAAGATCCTCAAGCCATCATGGACACTGGTGATGAAAACCAGTTCATGGATGAGGCGTACTCGTACACGCCAGAAATGCGTCAGCAGGCTTTGGCCGGTCTGTACCGTCAGTACGGTCGGGAGGACTTGGCGGGAGGGGCGGAGGACAGGGGGTATTCTCTGTTCAAGCAGGGTCGTGAACGAGGACAGATAGAGCGAGTTGACACCGCTCTTTCAAATCGAGCCCAACACCTTAAAGACCTAAAGGAGCTTGGACTAGCCGGGTACGCGGAAAAGCACGGTAGGTCGTTCAACGGAGATCTGTGGGGGGGTCCTAAATTCGCCGGCCATACGGTGTCATTCGCCAGCACGCCTAAAGGGCAGATGGTCTACATGCACGATCCATCTGGGAATGTCTCCGGCAAAATGCCCTACACCGAAGCGTCCGTACTGGAGTTCATCAATTCGCTCACAGACGCCGAACTTTCTGCTGCCTCGCCGGAGATGTATTCGCAAGTCGCCACTCGCGGCATTCAGCGGGGCCAGCTTGGTGCGCAGCAGACGACCGCTGCAGCGGCGATGCGTAACGCTCAGGCAAATGAGGATTATCGCAATTGGATGCAAGGCCGACCCACGTACCAGCAGTCCGGGGACGGTACGATTCTTCAGTTTGGACCTAGTGGCAACTTACTTGGCACGTTTGGCAGGCCAAGGCCCTTGCCCGGAAGTGGCGGTCGTCAGCTATCTCCAGATGCGGTCAAAGAACTCAACGTTGCCGCTGCCGCAGTGGACGCCGCAAAAACGCCACAGGAACGACTGGCGGCCCAACAGAAGTTCTCTAATCTGTACACCATTGCAATGACCTCCTTGGGCAAAGTTATGAAACCCGGCGAGGTTAAGGGCCTATACCCCGGCACGGCTGACCAAGATCCGCAGTTAGCGGCTTTGGACACGCAAGCGCAGCAGTTGCTCGCCAAGATGACCGGCGATAACTATGGAGCTACGCAGGATGCTTTGAAAGATATCGAAAGACAGCGTAGCGTAGTTATGCTCAAGCGGCAGATCTCTGGGTTGACCCCCGAGGAACGAGTGCCGGAGGCCAGTAACTTACTCAAACAAGGCGCTACCCCAGAAGTTCTACAGCAACTTGGGTTCACGCAGGAAGAAGTGCGCGCGGCCCGCAAGTACAGACCTGCCGCCCAGCCGGGTGCAGCTACGGCGACCAATCCAACCGCGAAACCGCCGAAAACAGGTGATACCAGAGTAAGCAGCCTGTCTGCTGAAGAAGCTGGCATGCCCGTAGGAGACAGGATTGGCTTAGGGCTCCAGCGTGCACGTGGAGAATCAACCACTGGTACAGACACAAGATCGGTCACCGAGCGTTTGTTTGGTCGGTAAGGAGTGACGAATGCCGCTTGACCTAACTGGTATCGACGTCGCGGGCATCAATTCTTTATTCCCGCAAAAGCCCAAGCGCAATCCGGTAGTAGCCGGGTTGTCGTCCGGTATCGACCAGTTGCAAGGTCTAGGGTACAACGCGTTGGCTGCCGGCGCAGATGCTCTTAAACTGGAAAGAGGGCGCGACTGGCTACTTGAGAGAGCCGCGAGAAACGAAGCCGAAGCCTACGCCAGTGGGCGTCCTGACCTTGAGATGGTCGAGGACCAAGATCTCAGCACGGCGCTTCCGTTTGCGGCGTACCAGATTGCCAAGCAGGTTCCACAGATCGGTGCAGCACTTGGTATTGGTGCATTGACCGGCGGTGCTGGAATGGTTCCCATGGGCTTGGCTCGTGGTGCTGCTTCGCTCCCGGCGGTTGTAGGTGGCGGCGGCCTTCGCGCCGGGGCTGACTTCGCGGCTCGTCGTGCGGCCCTCCAAGCGGGGGAACGCTTCGCACAGAACCTAACTGGAGGTGCCGTTCTCGGTGCCGGCATGGGCGTCGGCGATATGTACGGCGAGTCGGTGGAAGCCGGTGATCCGTCGCCTTACAAAGCGTTTGCTGCTTCTCCGTTGTACGCGCTCGCTGAGGGCCTTCCCACTGCGGTACTGGGCAACACACTAGCCCGAGGTGCTTTTTCTGGTGGCCTCGGCACCCGGATGGCAAAGGCAGGGGCGGTCAACGCCGGAGCCGGCTCGCTGAGTGAACTGGCGCAAGAAGAACTGGTCATGGGGTTCAACCCCAACCTGACCCCGGAAGAAGTTGCTTCCCGCCGCCTGAACGCTGCCGTGATCGGCGGCTTGGCCGAAGGTACGTTTGGTTCATTGGGCGGCTTGCGTAGACCCCCGCAGCCCGTGAATCTGCTGCCCGGTGCCAATCCGGGGGTTGAGACGCAACAGTATCCGTTGGCTCTTGTGGGTGAGCGTGGGCTCGCCACTGGCGCTCCTCCCAATCTGGGATCAGTGCCGCCATACATTGAGCCTACTCGTATTGATCCGCTGGCTCCGTTCCAACCTTCGCTTCCTGCGCCGGTGACGCCTGTTGGATCTCAGAACTACGACCCGAACGTCATGTACGTGACGCCGGGCGGCACCGTTGGGCCCATGAGCGCCTTGAGTGGGTTGCAGCCGGATCTGTTTGGCGGACCTGATGTGCCGTACGGCATGGGCCCAGTAGCTACGGCAGAAACGCCTCTTGCTCCTACGCCGGACACGCAGACGCTCGATATGTTCGAGCAAGACCCGACGGCGTTAGTTCGCACTGAGTACGGACTTCAGCAGATTCGCGCCGCGCTGCGCAATGCCAACGGCGGCAAGGCGAACGATGAGTTCTTACGGTACGTCGCCGACTTTTCTCGCGCGATAGAGCAAGGCCCTGATGCTGTCGATGCGTTGATAGAGAAATACAGCGGAGGCTACAAAGATGCGAACGGCAAGAAACGAAAGTCTCGTCTGACTCAAGAGGTCGGCGTAGTCTCTCGCCAGATGGCGCAGGACTTCCAGTCGCGCATGACTAACGCAATGGCGGCTCGCGGACTAAACCTAGCTCGTCCGGGTTCAGTTACTGGGGCGATCCCGCAGTCGGGAGCGACTGAACAGCAAATGCGGGAAGGTAACCAAGCCCGGGCGGAACAGGAACGTATTGCCGCCGACGCCGCACGCGCGCAAGCTCAAGTTATCGACGAGCAGGAAACCCGCGCCATTGAGGCAATGATTCAGGACGAGACGGACCTGCGCGCGATGGAAAGTCAGATTCCAGAGCGTCAGGAAAAACTCAGCCCCGGCGGTCAGCGTCGCCTGTTCACCAACCAAGAAATGGGCAGGGTCATCCCCAATGCGGCCCCGCAGCCTGAGCCTGCGGTCGAACTTGACCAGACGGGCCAGCGCAAGTTGTTTGATTCATTGGGCAGGCCGGTTACGCAACCGAAAGCCAAGAAAGCGGAACCTGCACAAAAGGAGCCTCAACGTGCCGTTCAAGAGCCAAGCGCAGCGCCGGTATCTCCACGCAAAGGAGCCCGAGGTGGCAAACCGGTGGGAGAAGAAGTACCCGGTCAAGGGCAAACTGCCGGAGAAGGTGAAACCAAGCCCAAAAAGCCCCGCAAAGCCAAGGTAAAAGCCAAAGTAGGCGAGCAGGAAGTTGAGCTTGAGGTGGATAACGTCGATGAGAAGATCACAGCGATGCGCGCTGACATCGACAAGTTCAAAAGTTTTGTCGCCTGCCTTCGTAGGAAGTAAACTAGCACCATGGCGTCCAAGGCAGATAATGACGAGGCTCTGAAAGCACTTGCGTTGCGCATGGGTGCTTCTGTTCGCTTGTCGAACGGCGAGACTTTTAACGCATCAGGAACCCGCGACTCGCGTCGCCCTGCCCAAGTCGTCGACGTCCGTCCGCCTGCGACGGACGAGGTACTGCAAAAGATCGTCGAGCTACTGGCTAAGCAGCAGGCTCCTAACGTCGTAGTCCCGGAGATGCCACCGCCGCAGGTCGTGGTAGAAGCTCCACAAATCACCGTGCAGCCTGCTCCAGTTCCGAAGGTTGTGCCCACGAGCTGGAAGTTCACGTTCGAGCGTAACGAGAGCGGTACGATCCGTTCGATCACCGCTACCCCAACCCTGTAAGGAACCGCCATGGCTAACGCCATCTACCCACTGTACAAGCAAGCTCTGCTTGACGCCTCCGCCAACGTCGACCTTAATGACGGTACGGTCAAAGTCGCACTGGTTGACACCGGCACATACACCTACAGCGCGGCGCATGAATTTCTTACTTCGCTGACCGGCGTGGTCGGTACCGCCCAGACCATCGGCAATACAACTGTCGCGAACGGTTTGTTCGATGGAGACAACGTAACTTTCACCGCCGTGCCCGGCACCACTTCGGTCGAGGCTTTGGTGATCTATATTGATACTGGCACTGCCGGCACCTCGCGGCTGGTGGCGTACATCGACACTTCAGTAACGGGCCTCCCCGTCACTACCAACGGTGGCGACATCAGCATTACGTGGAATGCGTCCGGCATCTTCCAGTTGTAAGGGACTGAACCGTGGCAGATAACGTACCAATCACAGCCGGAACTGGCACCGACATTGCCACCGACGAAGTCACGACGACTGGCGAGCACATTCAGCTTTTCAAACTGGCGGTCAGTGCTGATGGCAGCAGGGTGCTGGTGCCTGCGGATGCCAGTAACGGCATGCTGGTCGATGTCAGCCGGGTTCAGGGTCAGGTGCAGATCGGCGACGGCACCAATGCCGTCAGCGTCGATACGTCAGGTGCTGACGCAGAGACCAATGCGATCAGTCAGTTGCACACGCAGGCAAGGCTATACGGATTCAACGGCACGACATGGGATCGTATCCGCAGCAGTGTATCGACATGGAAAACACATCAGGCCACTACAGCCCTTACAGGGTTTTCGCTTTGGCAACCTTCTACTGTCGATAAGTCACTCGTAATTACATCGGTTCAAATCCAGTCTGGTGGCACAAACTCTGGCACTTGCATTTTGTGGTTTGGGGACTCTGCCGATAACACCTACACACGGGGCACTGATCCAGCAATCTTTGACGGCGAGTTCGTTCCGAGCGCAACAAACAAGCCCGGCGTGATTATGTCCTTCCCGACCCCGATCCGTGGTCCTGTTGGTGAGTATTTGCGTATAACGACGACTGGAGCACAGACGGTAACGATCACTGTCTGGGGCTATGAGATCTGATGGCGACCAACTTTTTCCTGCGATCGCTTACATCATCTGTGGGTGGCGCAGGTGACCGTCTTGCCAGTCAGATGCGCGGTCGTGGTGCGGTCACTGCCTTTACGACAGCAACTGCTGGCGGCACCGATATTCAGGTCACGGCAACTGCTGGCGGTCAGCCACTTCAATGGTTCACTGAACCGATTACGCAACAGGTGACGATACCGGCTACTGCGAGCCAAGTAACACCCAACATTCGCGGTTCTGAGAGTGTTGGCACGGTAAACGCTGGTGCAGCTATCACGATTGACCGATGCGACAACTCGGGCACGGTTCTCAGCAATATTTTGACCACCACTGCTATCGGTGCTGAGTATGGAACGTCCGAGGGGGCAAGGAGTCTAAGTTACTCAGTCACTGCTACCACTTTGAACGTTGGTGAGCGCATCAAGTTCACTCTAAGAGTCGTCAACGTCGGAACGATGGGCGCAGGTACAGTCTTGAACATGTATAACGGCCTTGCTGGATCTGCTACAGGCGACACGTTTGTCCGCTTTGTGCCGGACATCATCACTGACGAAGTGATCGAGATCAACCAGTACCAAGGTGGCGGCACCTACGGTTATAACTGAGGCTAAATATGAATAAGTACCTTGGGGCATACGCTACGGAGCAAGATGCACTTGACGCCAAGGCTTCGCGTCCTGAGCCACAAGAGGAGTTAGCTGTCGTTTTTTACGACGTAGACCCAGATCATCCGTGGTGTATTCAGTGGTTTCCACCAACCACTAACTAAAGCGCCATGTCATTGCTGCTGTTATTTAAGGGCGGTGGTTCTGCCACACAGAACCTCGCCCCCGCTCGGTACGACAATAGCAGCACCTTCTTTGCAGCTACAGTCACGCCCGGAGCGGTCACGCTCACGCCCGGGCTGTATGCGAATACCAGCACTGTCTACACCGCTACGGTCACCGCCGGCGGAGTAACGCTCACTGCTTCACGGTACGACAATACAAGCGAGTTCTACTCGCCCTCGGTCACTCAGGGCGGTACGGTTCTTCAGCCCGCCCGGTACGACAACACCAGTCAGTTCTACGCGGTCACGGTCACAATCGGGCCTGCGACGGTCGCGCCTCAGCGGTACGACAATACCAGCCAGTTCTTTGCACCCGCTGTCACCGCCGGCGCGGTTACTACCGCCCCAGCCCGGTACGACAACACCAGTCAGTTCTTTGCGCCGACGGTCGTCAGTACATACACACTGGCTCCGGCTAGGTACGACAACACCAACACGTTCTACGCTCCCACGGTCACTCGACCGATTGCACCGGTTTTCCCGGGGCTGTACACCAACCAGAGCACGTTCTACTCCCCGCGCGTCTCTCCTGACCGGTACGTCATCACCGCCGAGCAGGCGCGGCAATTGTTCGAGATTTACCTGTTGCACGGTCTTGGTCCTTCACCGCTCGTCGTTGGAGCGGACGCCCGATCGTCTGGCGTGGTGCAGCAGTCGGTCTCAGAAGCCGGGGGCGTGGTGAGTATCTCCACCACAGCTCATGCAACGTACACAGACGTCGACCCCGGGGCTATGATTGAGGAACTGGCGGCCCTGCACGGCCTGACGGTTACATTGTCTGTCACTCCCACAACTAGGACAGCCGGCGTTATCGCCCAATCCATGGTTACTAGCGGCTCGGTTACTACCGTCACGAGGCAGTGATGCTGAACCCCCGTGCCGTAGCGCTTCAAGGCATTGGGTTTGCCGCGACTCTAGTCGCTGTTCAGGGCTTTGCGCCCGTCCAAGACTACGTTTGGGATACCACGCAAGGTAAGGCTGGCGCATTCAATCGAACTGCGTACAATCATTTGCTACGTGACGACGAATTGGTAACCGACCTGATCGTCACACTTGTCACACAAGGATTCTTCGATGGGCACCCTCAAGCAATGTTTGGCCGTCACTAAAGACTTCTCAGTCGAGGACTTCGACGCGCTGGATTCTCGCGCAAAAGAACTCGCGGGTGACAAGAAGCTGGCGGACTCGCACTACATCCGTGCCGCACAGGACATCATCAAGACCTTGGAGCAGGACATCCAGAGTCTTGAGCAGGGCGTTGAGCCAGAAGCCAAGGTTGAAACCAAGGCACCGGAATCCGAGCAAAGCGAGGGCGTCAAGAAGGCGCTAGAGATGGGGCGCTTGCGTCTCGGCCAGAACCAATGGTCTCAGTACGCACCAAAAGGCGTGTTGTGGGGTTCGCTCCCCGACGCAGCAAAAGCCAAGTGGGCAGACGCAGTGGAGCAAGGCAAGCCAACCATGGCACTGGCGGAGGAACTTGCGACCGAGACCAAGAACAGTGATCTGACCGATAACACCCCGGAGGCCCCCAAGGAGCGGGAAGCCCGTTTGCGCCGCTCGCTCGCCCGTATCAGCAAGGACATGTTTGTCAGTGATGCGGCTGCGATTGAGAAGCTATTGGACAGTGGCGACCTCGACGGAGCCGATGCGGAGATTAAAGACTGGAAAGAGCGCATCAAATTCCGCACCGAGACCGGCGCGCAGCCGCCGCGCAAGTCGATCTCGATCCAAGAACTCAACCGCATTGTTGAGCAAGTCAACAAGGCATTGGGCGGCGACAGCGGCATCACGATCCTTGAGTCAGTCACAGACATCGACTCCACGCAAAAGCCCGGTACTCGTGCCGGGGGTACTTTGAAAGGTGTAGCGTACCTGTTCCGCGACGGCATCCCAGATGGTGTCGAGGGGCTCAAGACTGTGTTTCACGAGTTGTTCCACAAGGGTTTGAGAAACCTTCTGCCCAAGGCTGAGTACACGGCCTTCATGAACCGCATGTATGACCAGAGCGCGGAAGTACGCGCTCTGGCTGACGCGTATCTCAAAACTGATTACGGCAAAAAAGACACCGCCAAGATGAGCCAGCAGGACGCTCGCGCGCTGGCAGTCGAAGAAGCTCTTGCGGAGATGGCCGAGACCTTTACGGCCAACGACTTCACGCCGTCACTGGTTCGCAAGCTGGGCAACATCTTTGCCGACATCGCTGACCGGTTGGGGCTTACCAAGCTCGCGCAGTATTTGCGTTCCGCACCGATCGACCCGCTGCGCCAGTTCGTGATGGACACGGTGAAAGCGTCTGTCGGGTCATATACCGCCACGTACGGAACCCAGTACCGCACTGCCCGTGAGGCAGTCAACGACATGGCGGACAAGCTCTCGGTCGACGGTCTGGGCAAAGCCAAGGAGTTTGTGCTGGCCTCGTCGTTCCTGCGTGATCTCGGGTCGCGCTTCGGCGAGAAACTCAAAGGCGTGAACGAGTTCGTCAAGACCACGTTCGATATGAGCGCCCGCGCGGCGGACCTTCAGGAAGCCGCGACCAAAGTGCAAGAGGCGTTCACCGGCCTGCCAGCGCAAGAGCGCAAGCAACTCATGGAGTTCATGGCGGACGTAACTGCCGCCGACGTTGTGATCGAGCCCAATGAGAACCGCAACAACGATCACCTGAGTACCACCGTCGACGGTAAGAAGGTGGTGAGCCCCAAGGTCAAAGAGTTGCAAGACCGGTTTGCCAAGATGTCCGCCAAACAGAAAGCGGCCTACCGTGTTGCTCGTGACGGGCTGGCTGACAACTGGAAGCGACGTGGTGATCTTTTGGCTCGCACGGCCGATGAGGTCTACAACCCGCTTATCAAAGCCGCCCGTGAGGCCGGTAACGATTCGCAGGTACGCCAGCTTGAGCGCCAGCGGCGAGCGTTCTTGGACGACACCAATAAACGCTTGGGTCAGATCTCCGGCGACTACTTCCCCATGCTGCGATTCGGCGAGTGGGTTGTGGTGCGCAAGTCCGACAAGTTCACCAAGCTCCAAGACGAAGTTGTCACCGCGGACAAAGCGTTGGAAGCGCTTTACGCCAAGTACGACAAACATACAGCCGAGCAACTCAAGGCGATCCGCGAGGCCAACAAGAAGCTCAAAGCTGCGGGTCAAGAAGTCATTGGCGAGTACACCGAGGAAGAAGCTGCGCAGATCAAGTCTGCCCGCAAGATCTACAACGATCTGCAATCTAAGCTGGACGGAATGAAGTCCAGCGAGACCGACTACTACGTGGCGCAGTTCGAGTCAGAAAGCGAAGCCCGCCGGCACGCCAAAGAGATCAAGGGCACCGTTGATTTGAAGCGCGAGAACCTGCGCGAGTTGAACCCGATCAGCCGCACGATGTTGACTAGGCTTGAGGAGTCGTTGGCCGCTGGCCTGCGGGCTCGTGGTGATACATCTGCCCTGCGGGAAGCCAAGAAGGCGATGTACGAGGTGTTCTTGCAAACTCTGCCGGAACGCAGTGCGATCCTTCGCCAAGCCAAGCGTAAGAACGTCGCCGGTTTCGACCGCGACATGGAGCGGGCCATCATCACCACGATGCTGCGCGACTCGTTCTACCTATCACGCATGGAGTTCGGCGATAAAATTAGCGAGGCGCTCAACGTCGCCTACCGGGACGCGGATGACAGAAAGGACGTTGAACTAAAACGCGTGCACAACGAGTTGGCTCGTAGGCTGGCGGCTTCGCTGCGTTATGTAGACACGCCAATCCAAGACGCGCTTGCCGGGTTCACATACATCTACAAGCTCGGTATCTCGCCCGGCTATCTGTTCGCCAACATGACGCAGCCGTTTACGGTGTCTCTGCCGATGATGTGGGCGCGACACGGCGCGAAGTCGAACGCGGCCTTCGCGAAGGCATGGTCGCAGACCAGCAAGATGGTCGCCGCCAGTTTGAAAGCCAGTCTTGGCCGTGGCGAGATCAACTTCGAGAACGCCGGACTGCCCGCTGATGAAGTAGCGATGCTGAACGATATGCTTCGTAATCGCTTGCTCAATGTCACCATGGTCGCGGACCTCGCCCGCACCGCAGACGGAATGCCGACCTCGAAGTTTGCCTCGCTCATGGCGAAGCCCTCGCACTTCGTCGAGGTGCTGAACCGGATCAGTACGGCGCTCGCCGCCTACCGTCTGGAGAAATCCAAGTCTGGTGTTGATGGAGCCACTGCCTACGCGAAACGAGTTCTGGCGGACACGCACTTCGATTACTCGGTGGAGAACGCTCCGTACTGGATGAAGCCGGGCACGGTGCCGATGAACAAGATTCTGTTCCAGTTCAAGAAGTACCAACTGGGCATGATCTCCCTGTTCGTCAAAGCCGCCGCTGCCATGGCAAGTGGTGACAAGATCGCCAAGAAAGAAGCCAAGGCCCAGATCTTCGGCGTGATGATGACCCACCTCGCTGTCGGCGGTGTTCTCGGCATGCCGGGGTTTGGTCTGGCGCTGACCCTAGCCAACATCGTGTCTAAGGCCTTCGGCGATGACGACGAGCCTTGGGACTCTGAGGTCGCGCTGCGCAACTATCTGGCTGATACGTTTGGCAAAGAAGCCGGTGCAGCGTTGTCCAAAGGTTTGCCTACGCTCGTGAACGCCGACATGTCCAAGAAGGTCGGTCTGGGCGATCTGCTCAACCCAGTCCCCACGCTGCGCGACGACAAGAAGGGGCGGGACTTCGTGCTGGAGTTGCTCGCTGCCGCCGCCGGCCCATTTGCTGGTGGAATCCTGCCCCAGTTCGGAGAGGCGGCCAGCTTCTTCGCCAAGGGTGACTTCATCAAGGGAACGGAACAACTTCTTCCCAAGTGGATCTCTGATCCGATTCGCGCTGGCCGGTTTGCTGAAGAAGGCGTTACCACTAAGCAAGGCACGGTGGCACTGGATCGGGAAGCCATCTCTGCTTGGGACGTGGCGCTTCAGGCAGCAGGCGTACCCGCCGCACGGATCACTGAGAGCTACGAGGCCCGCGCCGCCATTGAGGGCAAGAAGTCCAAGATGGCAGCCACCGCATCTGAGTACAAGAAGGATTGGCTGGAAGCTCGCCGTGACGGGGACAACGCCCGTGCCGAGGAAATCTGGCAGGAGATCAAAACCAAGACCAACCCGGTACGGGCGCGCAACGGTCTTGAGCCGATCACCAAATCCGAGTTGTTCCGCTTCGAGCGCGAGCGAGCCAAGACTGAGAAGAAGTACGCCACGGTTGGCGGCAACACCAACCAGAAGATGGGCGAGGTCGGTCGGTTCGCACTGCAATAAAAAAACCCCCGGGGGTTACCCGGGGGTGACAGCGCAGGGGGGCGCTGAGGAGACAGGGGCATTGTACAGTGCTGCGGCTCCGGTGCAACTATGCCGTACGAAGCTGAACGACTTGTGCGGCGGCGCTCAACTGGCCGCCCGCTTGTGCGAGATCAATCTTGTAGCAACGGCTCGGGGCAGTCGCGTAGTCGTGGGTGCCCTTGCCAAGAGAGATGGACTTGGGTTCCATCGACGCCCACTGCATCGCTACGAGCGCGTTGGTCATCTCCCGGTAGTCCGCTTGGTTCTCACTGCACCACTTCCTCACCACGCTGACAGGCAGGTACAGCGTATTGCTGGAGGCGACAACTCGCCCGACCAGTTCGCCACGGGGGGAGTGGAGAACCAGAGCCCGAGCCTCGTTGGCTCGCGCGTCCCCTTCTTTGTCCGTCACAAGGAAGCCGTTGGACAACTCGTTGAGCATCACGCCAAACTGATCGAGCACGTTGGTCTCTGTCTCGCCAACCAGATCACGCATTGACCGGACCTGACGAAGTGCCCAATCAAGCAGGGCCGCCACGTCGAACTTGACCAACCCCAGTTTCTTGGCAATCAGAACGCCAGTAACTATGACGGTCATGCCGGCCAGCCAGAATCGTTCCTGTTGCCCGACGTTGCCTTTCTTGGAGATGATCCGCCGAGTCTTGGACAGGAGCGTACGAACGTCCTCTTGGTTTTGCACCACGTACTGAATGAACACCCGCCCCGCATGGCCGCAGTTAGCCATCAGCGACGGGATCAGATCGTCCGCGTCCAGCTTGGTCATCGTCCCCGTGGGGCGCACAAACTTGTACTCAAAGACACGGGCGATCTCTGGAGTCGCATCCACCTTGGATGCGGCGATCGTCGGCTGGATGGCTCGGTTGGACGTGCACTGAAGAAGCGTGTTCCACCCGTATACGTTGGCGCGCAACGACCCGTCAGACTGAGCGCCGACTCGACCCGTAGCGTTGGAGAACGTGTACGCCAGATCAGAGAACTCGTACCCTTTGGTGTTGGTAACTTCGTCGAGCAAAACTGGCAGGGAGTTCATCATCCCCACGTAGGCGAACAGCCCCTTCGTGGTTGCTTGGTTCTTAGCCAGCATCAGCTTGTGCGGGTCTCCGTACATGCCAAGGCCCACCATACCAGCGGTGGATTTACCAAGGCCGGACTCACTGCTGTAGCCGTTGATGATGCAGCCAGCGATACCACCGAGCAGCTTGACCAGCGGCGCGCCAAACCCGGTTGCCATCATCCACTGGAACTGCTCATGGCTCGGCCGGTTGTACAGCGCGTCAACTTTGTCGATCCACTCCTGAAGTGAACCCTTCGGCTGGAACGCCTCTGCGTACCGCTCGGCGTCACCTTGAACTCGGACGCGCATGTGCGAGCCGTCTGCCTTAAACAGCGTATCGCCGAGAAGAAACCCTTCCTTGTGCCAGCCAAAAGTGGTGTACGCCGCGACTTCATCGACGGTCCCACGCATCACGTTAAACCACTCTGTGATGTACTGCTCCATCGCTTTCTTTCCTCCGGGCGAGCACACCACACCTTGCTGCCCTAACTTGGCCGACAGGTCTCGGCCGCCGACCCCGATCACCTCACCCGGCAACTCGAACTCCCTGTACCGTCCCGGACGCTCTCTAAGCACCCAAGTCATGTCCATCTTGTTGGCGACGTTGCGTGAGTATTGCTTCGGGTACAGATACATCGCGCTGAACGGAACGTGCTCAATGACGCCATCTTCAGTGCGGGTGAAAATGCACAGGTTGTTCCCAGTCCAAACGAACTTCTCCGCCATGTGGCGAGGGATCTTCGGGAGTTCTTCGACCTCTCCGGTCGAGTCGTCCTCCTCCACGATCTCTTTGCTCTCCGGCACAACGGTGCCAAGCTGGATCGGGCTGGAGACCTTCTTACTGTGCGGGCACCCATCGCACCCCTTGGAGTTCAACGCGGAGAACTTGCTGCACGTGGTGGGGCCATGCACCCATTGGTTGATCTTGTTCTGTGTGTCGTTGAAGTCGTAACTCGAATGGCCGGCGCTCCACTCGTGGCAGATGGCGTCGTTCTCAACCGTGTGCTTCAGCAGTCCAAGCATGGCGTACCACACTGGCTCGTCGACGTTGCCAAGGGTGTCGCGGAACTCCTTGACCTGCGCGCAGTGCTGCGCGATCTGATGCGCTGACGAAGGCGGGTAGTCCATGCCACCACCGAGATCGCTGTTGTCTGCCTTCGGGCGTGCTTTCGCCGTCGGTGAATCAGTGACCTTGATGCTGTTCGCCTTGATCAGACCAACCAGCAGGCCGACCATATCCTTCGCAGGAATAACGGGCGGCACGGAGCCGATTACTTTGACTTCGCGCGAGTCGTTCTTTCGGTTGAACGATCCTACCGGACGCAGAACGCGAGAGATGTCGGCGGTGCAGCTAGAGTCGTGCTTAATCTCGAAGTGATCGAGAACGCAGCGCCACATGTTGGCGATACGTTTCCACTGAGCAGCCGTGACTGCCTGATCAAACACCCAGTAACAATGCACGCCAGTGCCGCTGTTGATGAACAACGGGCGCGGTACGTTCGTTTCTTTGCAGAAACGCATCACGTCGGTGATCGCCGTTTTCTGATCCGGGTAGCCCTTGGTGGGGCCACAGTCCAGATCAGCCCACAACGACTTCACAAGGTAAGCGTTGGTGTGCTCGCGCCACTTCTTCTTCGGCTTGCCGTTGGAATACTTCTCGGTGGTGGACCATACAAACGCCTCCTTGAACGAGGCGCAGGCGTGAAACACGGAGTTCTTTTTGACGAACCTGTGCACGAGTTGTGCAGCTTCTTGCGCGTCCTCGGCTACTTCGTGGGAAAACGGCGGTTTTCCGGTGTCCGAGTGCAACACGAACAAGTAACCCTGCGATGGCAGGATATGAGAAAGGAATGCTTCTGTGTCCAAGGGGGCCCCCCACGTGTGCCCTACAGGCTAACTGATTGACGCGGCCCGCTCAACGAGGAGCGGGTTTGTGTATTTGTTGGTGTAGGTTATTCAGGCGCACGTAGATACGTGACCAGAATCGCCTTGATCGCGTCAAGTCGTTTTTCTCTGGGTACATCGCGTAGAGGGAGCTTCGCATCCTTGGTAGCTTTGTCCAACACGCTCAGTAACCGAGCAACCCGGGGCTTACGCATTTCGTGAACCCCCATAGTACCCTTGATCCACTGGCTTACGGTCACTCGGCTGACCTTGACCAGAGCCGCAAACTCACCCTGCGTGATCTTGCTGGATGCCAGAGGCGCGAAGTCAATCATTCCGGCCTCCAAACACGAACGCCATCGGGGAGACGGCGAGTCACCAGCTTGATCTTGTTGCGCCGCGAGTACGCTGCCGCTGCTCGCTGGATGCGCTTGACTTCTTCGATGTCAGCAATGAATCGTTTGATGTCGCCGATTTCCATTTCGCGAAACGGATACTTGGGGGCCCGACCACCAGCACTGAGCACCGGAGGAATGGGAATGTCGCTTTCGTCGATAACCTGAAACATGTCTTGCTCCGATAGCGGGGCGGGGGTTGCCCGCCCCTGCGTGTTAGTCGTCCAACTCGTCAAGCAGCCCTTCGAGTTCGGCCTCAAGCGAGGACTCCTCCTCGACTACCTTGGGCTCCGGCTTCTTGGCAGCCTTGGGCTTCTCAGCCACGGGCTCCTCCTTGACGGGCTTCTCAACCTTGGCGGGCTTGGCTTCCTCAGCGGGAGCCGGCGGCTCGGCCGTGGTTTCTTCCGCCATCACCGGGGCCTCACCCGGCTTGCCGAGGATCGACGCAAGGACCTCATCCTTCAGGATGTCCTGCACCTCGCCGTACTGTTCTTCGGACAGGAAACCGACCGGCTTGAACGTCAACTTGGGAGCAGCCGCATCACGGTCAAAACCGACCTTGGTCACCACCGCGCTATACGGAACCGACCGCTTGGCGAGATCGTTACCGTACTCGGCCAACGGCTTGAGCGTAGCAGCAGGCACGCGAAGCAGGATCGGATCGTTGATCCGGTCAGGCGCAGCCACAGCCAGTCGGCGACTATCTTGGCAAGCCTTCATCTTCTTGCCATCCTCGCTCACCTTGGAGCCCCACTCATTCTTTGAACAGGTCGAGCACTTCTTGGACTGCGGCTTCTCCACGGAGGGATCGGGCGCAATGCCGTCGTTGCTGAAGCAGTCGGGCTTCGAGTCGCTGCCCTCGGTGTACCCCTTGGCGTACCAGATCTTCGACAGATTCGGGTTGGCTTTTAGGATGACGACGTTGATCGAGGTTGCCACCTCGTCCGGGTCGTTGGGGTTCATCAGGGTCTTGCGCTCACCGCCACGGGTCAGTGCGAACTGCTTGCCCTTGATGGACATGACTGGGAAACCGCCGCCGCCAACATTGGCCGCGAGTTCGTTCGCCGTGGGTTGGGCGTTCTTCAGAAACGCCGGGAGTTTGCTGCCTTCAAATGGAATGATGTTGCTCACAACGAGCCTCCTTGGTTACCACCGTTTGCAATCCAACCCATACGGACGGTGCGCTCCGCATGGTCAGTCAGGGTTTTCAGAACATCCATCTTCTCGATGATCGTCCCGCCGGTCTGGTTAGCCAGTGTCCGGCCCATTAACTCCGCCAACCCAAACAACACTTCAGGGATGGCGAACCCCCTACCACTCAGTACACGGCCGACCTCGATCTGGACGCCTTGTACCTTGTCTCTGTCAATCTCTACATTCATGTCAGCCCCTACGGATGTTGACTACGATTTCGCTCGACCAGTTGATGCCCGGAGGCACCTCGTCGTTGGCGCTCTTGTACTCCTCGACTGCCTTCTTGGCGGCGCGGTGTTCAAGCATTTCCCAAGCCTCGTTCTTCTGCACATGAGCGAGGAACGCATCCCAATCAGCCACGGTGGCACTGGTGCGCCGGGACTTGTATGCAGTACCAGCGTCCGTCTTGACGGACTCAGCGCCGGTTTCCTCGAAGTGCTTCAGCAACACTGCCTCGATCTTTTCCAGAACTTTTTCGATCTTGGAAACTTTTTCGTCGTACTCTTTTTTGATTTCCGCCTTCCTATCGCGTAGTGCGATATAGCGGTCTACAATCTCACTCACTTTCACAACGCTGCCCCTGTTTTGTTAAGGAACCTACAGTGTAGAACATATAAAGTCAGTTGTCAACCCCCTCCATATCCTTCTTGATCAAATCCAGCAAAACTCCCTGCGCACTACCTTTGTTCTCTAGCCTGTTGTACATCCGGCGTTCCACATTACTGCCCTCTAAATGAATAATGTGTTGATGACGCTTCTGTCCGGGCCGCACGATACGGCCGCACGCCTGTTCGTACACAGAGAAGTCGTTGGTCGGGATGTACCAGACGATGACGTTGGCCGCCGTGAGCGTCAGTCCGTGGGCCATGCACTTCGGATGAGCCACCAGAACCTTCATATCCGGGCCGCTTTGAAACGCTGAGAACACAGCATCTCGCTCGCTCTTTGGCGTCTCGCCATGAACCACCCCGACCTCGTAGCCTTCCCTGCGTAGCTCGTCCGCGATGCGGTGCAGGCCGCCGGTGAGCGGCACATAGACAATGACTTTGCCGTCTGCCTCCAGCACGATGTCCTTGACGGCATCCACGCGCTCTGGGGAAGGCAGGATCACGTTGGTTCCACCTGTGGTGTACGCCACGCCGCACGCGATCTGAATCAGCTTCATGACCTTGACCGCTTCGTTGACCGCTGTCACCTCGCCGCCTTCGTACTCCATGCGCAGACGGTTGAGCATGTCTTGGTACGCTCGATTCTGCTCAGGGCTCATCGCTACGGTGCGGGTGCTGAATGTGCATGGCGGCAGGTCGATACACTCGTCACGCTTGAACAGGATGGCCGGCTGCATCGCCTCCTTCACCAGATGCGCCGCCTCGGTTCTGGGCACCCACTTGAACGTGTTGATCTGTCGCATCACCATGTCACGGAACTTGGTGAAGTAGCGCGGCACGCGGTCGGGAGCGATCAGACGAACCTGCGCCCACGCATCGGTAGGGGCTTTCGGTGTGGGCGAGCCAGTCAGGCCCCACACCCACTTACGACTTGACACCAGAAAGTCGAGGGCCTTCCATCGCTCAGTGCGCTGGTTCCTAGCCTCCGCAAGCTCGTCAATCGTTACTGCGTTGATGTCCGTGCGCTCGATCAGTTCGGGCAGAAGGATCTTCACCCCATCGTGGTTGATGATGTACACGTCAACGTCTTGCGCCAGTAGTTTCCTACGCTTGGCCGCCGACCCGTGGAGCACGACGTACGTCAGATGCGGGAAGTGCCGGAACAACTCGTCGGCCCAAACGCGGTCCAGCGTGGATAGCGGTGACACGATGATCATCTTGTTGGCTTGCCCCACGCTGCGTAGATAGTCGTACGCCCACAGCACGGACAACGATTTGCCTGTACCGATCTGGTTGAGTACGAATGCGCGAGGGTTTAGGGTCAGGAACTCCACGGTTGTGCGCTGGTGCTCGAACGGTTTGTACCGCCCCGACCACATGTAGTAATACGCCACGGGCGACGGCACCGAGTAGCCGATGTTTCGCAGAACCTTGGTCTCATCCAGACGATGCGGCACAGCCACCAGCGGGCGACCCTTGTACTCGATCGTCTTAGCGGTCGGTATGACCGTGGTAATGCGTTCCGGGTGGCGACTGTTTATCACCACCTTTTGGTGTTTCTTGCTTATGATCATATTGTTAAGTACGTTTACAGTCGACTGACGTAGACAGCCGGCCGTAGGCCAAACTATGTTGGCGAACGGCCTACCCCCAAACTCAACTCGATACTACATCAAAAGCCGTTGGCGTGTAACTCGTCGGCCAAATGCTCTGCGCTGTGTGTGACGATTACAACACCGCCGGCGGCGCGGATTTCTTTGTGTCTCTGCAACTGGTTATCAGTCGGTTTTTTCGATGCGTCAGCCTTGGTCTCGATGTACAGAGGCCGGCCTTTATACATACCGCAGAAGTCGGGGATGCCTGTCACTCCCATGCCGTTAGTCACGGGCATGTACATCCACCCTGTCACCACGGGAGGGGCCGCCTTACCAGCGAACCACACTCCCTTGGCAGCAAGGTACTTCTTGATGGCCTCCTTGACCCGACCCTCTGGCGTCACTTCTTCCTCGCTGCCCGCATGTTGTCAACGAGGTTCGGATACGGCCGGCCGGCGCGCTGCGCTGCTGCCTTCGCGGACGCCTTCTGAGACGGGCTCAACGGCTTGTCCTTCTTGCTCGGGTCAGGACGATCCCACACTGGTTTTTTCATGTCAGCAGTTCCACGCCTTGAGCGACTTGTTGATGCGGCTGTTCGGATCGTTGGCGGTCTTGGCGCTGGTGAGCTTCTTCTTCATGCCCTCCATGCGCGCACAGAACGAATCGCGTCGGGGTCCGCCCTCGGGTTGCGGGGCCTTGAGTCCCGGCTTGCCGGGGTTAGCCTTGTTGTATGAGGCACGCCCTTTAGCGTTGAGCCCGCCATCAGGATCTTTGCCTTCCTTGCGTTGCCACGCTGCGGTCTTAGCCATTACTGTTCCTTTACGAAAACGCCTTCCGGCGTGAGGGTTCCCTTGCGATCCTTGATGGTGTTGTACGCAAGCTGGAGGCATTCAACCATGTTCATGTCTTTAAGCTGGCAGTAGATGATGAGGCACACGAGCACGTCGCCAACTGCATCTTCAACGTCGTGATCAAGACCTTTGATCTCGGCGTCAGCCAACTCGCCCATCTCACTGAACGCTTTGAGCAACTGAGTGTAGGGCTTGGCATTGGGGATGATCTGTCGAGCACGAGCCCACTGCAACACGTCGTGTTCAACGATACTAAATGAGGTTCGGTTCACTGGAGAGGCACCATGTGGATTTCTGCGATGTTGTGTTCGACCAAGATTTCCTCGATCTCGGAGATGTAATCGTGCGCGGCTTCAAGCCGACGCATCAACTCACGCTCACGGACGGTCGCTTGGTTGTCGAGGTAGACATCACGCAGAAGTTCCTCGTCTGTCAGACTGCGGGGATCGGTAGTCATTTGTTGGGAACGCTGTAGCCTTTACGGCCTTTTCGCCAGCCGCGATTGTCGCTGGCGTCTTGCACTTTGACGTTGCCTTTGTGGTTGCCGCCTCCGTTGATGAGCGCGTGCGTGTGTGCGACATCTTTGCCGTCACCCTTACGTACTGTTCCTTGCTTGATTGCTTCTCGTCGTGCGGCGTTACGCGCCACGCGGTTCTTGACCTGCTCCGGTCTTGCTTGATACTTCAGATCGTAGTCGCTGTAGCTTTTCTTGTCGCTCATCGTGACCCTCGTTTTCCGTTGAACTCGCACTCGGTACATGGACACCACGCGCGGCACAGGCCCGACGGCTGAGGAATCCACTTGTCTTTGTCGTACGCGTTCTCCATGCGTTGAACGCGAGGTATGAACTCTTGCCAGATGCTGCCAATCTGATCGCGGTCGAACTTCTCCTTGTCGATCTTGCGATCTTTCAACCACAGGAATCCTGTTGTGATTGATTGGAGATACTGCTTCGTGTGAAACAGCAGCGCCGCGAACAGCATCAACTGTGTGCTCGCTGGCTTTCGCTTGCCTGTCTTGTAGTCCAGAGCCAATGACTTGTCTCCGTTCTCGATGTTCAGGTCCACGATACCGCGACACCATGCCGACTTGTCGGTCCACTTCACCGGACGGAAAGACTTGTCGATAGACAACTTCAACTCGGCTTCCCGTTTACCCTTGGCACTCTGGATCTGCATGGCGAGAGGTTGCCACTCCGCGTACTTCTCGGGGAGCGGCTGGTTCTTTACAACCACATTCTCGAACGCCGTGTGGACCTCGTTGCCATGGGTCGTAGCCTCAGTCGGTGGCTCTTTGACCGTCCTTGCAATCTTGGTCAGGTAGTACCGCCGAGGGCACGTCTCAAACGCGGTGAGGCTGGAGTAACTCCAAGCCGGCATGTTTGTCACAGGTTGATCCTTTCGGAGAGCGCAGCGTAGCCACAGACATCGACAAGCGAATCCCGATGGTACGGGTCGTTGGCAAGCCGCGCAACTTTCAGCAGAATCATCATGTGCGCCACGTCCTCCGGTGACAAGGATGAACACAGCAGTCCACGAGCCCCGAGGAAGTTCGTCCAGAATGCAGCGATCGTCTCTAGGTTCTTACCGGGCGCGCCGTAAGTTTTCTCACGCTCCCCGTAAATAATTGTGTGCGCCTCTTGCAGAACACTGGGTTGCTCGGGTTGGGCCTTGGGTGGACGGCCGCGTTGCTTGGTTTGCATACATCTCTCCTTGGGTTACTTGGCGTGTCCGTAAGTGCCAGCAATGTCGCCTTCACTCCACGTCACTAATTCGGGCCACCACTGAGGCGGTGTTCTCATTATGGACTGAACCTCGTCCAGCACACTTTGTGCGTCTGATTCAGGGACTACGTAAACCAACTCGTCGTGGACGGTGTGCGCGGGGCGCAACTTGGTTCGCCGGAACATCTCGACAGCGCAATCAGCTATCACGTCGCGTGCCAAAGCCTGAACGATGTTCTCGTCAATCTTCCCTGCGTAGATGCGGGCACGATGTCTGCCTTCTCCGTAGAACCATTCGCTCTTACCGCCAACGGTGTCCTTGACCAGACTCGGGTAGCGGATGCGCCGCCCGCTCGGTAGCACGATGGCGTTGGCTTCCGTGTGGCACAGGCCCCAATCGTCGATCTGCACCTTGTCGCCCATTAGGATAGAAGTCAGCGTGCTGTGGCACCGCTTCCACCCCTCAACGATTGGTGCGTACTCCTCACGCCAGCGGTAGGTCACCGACATTGCCTCGGACTCGGGCATGTCCACCCCGCCCATGATTTTGGCGATGCGTTGGAAGGTCGACGGCCCTGCGCCAAACCCAAGCCCGAGGTGAGCGATCTTTCCGATCTGCCGTTGGTCCTTGGTCACTTCCTCCATGTCCACGTTGTACAGGCGAGAGGCGAAGTCCTTGTACAAGTCGGCCTTGGCCGGGTCGTCTTGGAACAGACGCATGGAGGACGGCACTTTCCATAGGAAGTGGTTGACCCGCAACTCAATACCGGAGAGGTCAGCCACCACAACTTTGTGCCCCTTGAGTGCACGCATGCAGGTCCGCAGCGAGTTGGTTGGCTTGACGATGATGTTGCCGCTCTTGTCTCGCGGCACGCGCGGCAAGTTCTGTGGGTTGAACAGCCAGCCCGACCAGCGGCCGGTCGTCGCGGCTCCGCAGTAATGCAGAGGGATAGGGAGGAACCCCTTGGCGCACCGGCTCGCCTCCAAGAACGCAGCGATGCGTGTCTCAAGCAGTGTGGATTTGACCGCCACGCGAACACGCGCAGCCGCTGCCACGATGGGGTCCTTGTGCTCCTGTAGCTTGAGGAACGCCTCGTCTGTCTTGGCGAGCGCCGGCGTCATCTTCTCCGGGTTGGTGGGGGAGGGCTTCATTGGCACCGGCACGCCACGCTTCTCCAACAGCGCAGCGAACTTCGGGGCTGACGCCATCTGCTCGCGCACGAACTCCTCTGGATCAAACCCAACATTTCCCAGTGGGTCATCTTCCATGTCCAGCGGGGACTGCAACATCTGGTACAGGTCAAGCAGTGACTGACGCTTGGTAGACCGCTCGATTGCCGCCGCCGCTTCAAGGACTGCCACATCCACCTTGAACTTCGGCTCGACCAGCATGCGGATAGTCGCGTCGATATGCCACAACTCCTTGGCTGTGTATTGCTTCTTTAGCTTGTGGAACAGCGCCGCGCACTGATCTGTGTCGGCCTTGTTGTACTGCTCCATGGCGGACAGTTCGTCGGGCGTGAAGTCTTTGATGCGCTTGCCCTGCGTCTGCACGAGGACGGTGTTGTCTTTGACGCCTAGCCCGTAGTGCGCCACCAGTTTACCCAATGAACCGCCGACCGTGATCGAGTGGATGGGCCGCGCCATAGCCAGTGTGCAGCCCCACATCTTTGGCTTCACTCCAAACCGCCACGCGAGGATGAGCGCATCGAACCCGCTCATGTTGTGCGCGACAACCATGACATCAGACCAGTCCATCAGGTTCAACAGATCGCGGATCTTGTCCTCGCCGAACACAACCTTCGTCGGCCCGTCGTCGATCTTGATGGCGCACGAAATGACATCAGTGTCAGGATGTACAACGTACGCCAGTGGAGACATCTTGGAGAGCGAGTGCTCCTTGGTCCAATACGTCTCGAAGTCAATTACACACAGTCTCATGCTTACCCCTAGAACAGCGCTGGCTCGAAGTCAGTCGCTTGTTGTTTTTGTTTGGTCACTCTGGGTGCCGGGTTGTAGTAGAGGACTCCGTTCTCCTCGTAGTAGAGGAAGGGCCATCCCGGCTTTCGTTTGGTTTTAACTCCACTGATTGATGGCCCTGCTCGCACTCGTGCAGAACCCTTAACCCTCCGTTTCGGCTTTGCTTCACCTTCACGGCCTTCATCCACTGCTGGCATTTCTGACATTTCATTCCTGACTTTCTTCGTTTTGTATGAGGTCTTGTTCAGCGATCTCGAACGTCCACCAGATGCGGCTGCACGGGCAAAGCCTTCTTCGCTTAATCCAGCCGTTGTCCTGCTTACGGGTCTCCAGTACGCGCGACTGAAAACTGCGGCACTCAGGCTGTGGACATGCGCTCATCATCTTTCTCCAAACAACCAACTGGCTGCAAAGTCTGGCTTGACCTTGCGCCGACGGGCCATCACAGATTCTTTCTTGCGTGGGTCCATGTTGGCGCGGCTCTTTCGAGCCTTCTCTGCTGAAGTCATGGCGCGTGGCCGAGGTACTGATTGACCGTTTCCTTTTTTGTACACGGCAGCCATCGGGCCCTGCACACTGCAATGCTCCCACCGCGCAATGTGAACAAACTTCTCCTGCTCCATGTCCCTGAGAATACGGGCAACGGTGCGGGGATGAAGATGAACAAACGTGGCGAGCCTGTGGTACGTCATAGGTTCTGAAAGCGCGGTGAGAATCCGCTCCCACGAGTTGTGTTTGTTCACCCCACCGACTCCTCAATCATCCTTGCAAACTTGAATGGCTGACCGCCCGACTCATGCCACAGGATACTGATTTCTTCGTCCGTGAGCGGCTTTCGTTTCTCTGGCGCATCAGGTGGCTCGTGGGCGATGTCAAACTCAACCGGGTGTCCAATGATTTTCATGTTTTGATCCTCGGGTGTTGACGGCACTGCTCTTTAATGTGTTGCGGTACGTCAGGTGCAAACTCAGCCACACCACACGGATCGCTCGGCGCTCGTGGAATGAGGGCGACGACGACCGCCACGGCTACAGCGAGAATTACTAAAACAAGTTTGTCTGTGATGCTCATCTTTTACCTCTCCTCTTTGGCAGCGGCGACCACGCCACGAAGTTTGAATCGTCCATCCAATCACCAAAAACCGCGACACCACCGGATGTGAGGATGAGCAGTTTCACTCCTCTGGGTGGCGATTCGTCTTGCGGCTCGCGCCAATAAACCTCGCCTGATGCGGCTGGCATGTTGCGGTTCTCGCTCATGATGACTTCCCGCACACGCCGCACTTGATGCCTGCGTACAAGGGGTGATTACAGTGGCCGCAGCCTGCTTGGTACTGCTGCTCCAGCGCCTCGCGGTCGGGGTACTGCGCTCTGACGTAGTCGGCGACAAGGGCGGCGAAGCGTTCAAGATATTCGTCGCGGTCAAACACCATTGCGTCAAATACCCTGCCTCCGCCAGCCTCTCGCGCCATGCGGATGATGTCGTCGCGGGTCACTTGGTCTTCTCCTTAACCGCATGAGCAGCATCAAGCGCAGCTTGCGTGTGGACAAGCATCTCTGAATCTAGATCCGGGCGATTATTAAGCTCTCGCTTTCGTGCCATCAATGCGTAGATAACTTGCTCCAGTAACGCAGCACTAAGTTGCAGCAGATATGTTTTGCCTTGGCTCACTTGTTCTTCTCCTTCAGCGCGGCCTCAACTTGATCCGTCCATTCTTGCGGCGCTTCAGCGTCATGCCAGACAATCTCTGTGCCGTATTCAGGGTGACCATGAATATTCAAGCAATCCTTGATACTTGCCCATACGGACGTTGATCGACATGCAGTAAGCCAGCGCAAAGTGACAGTCCCGTCGGACCAGATGACGCCTTCAAACTGAGGCTCGTGGTCTGCGTTCTTTTGCATCTCGTTGTGAGTGTCACGCTGGCTAATGTTTCTGCGGTATGCGGTAAATCGTTTCACTTGTTCTTGCTCCTTAAAACGGCCTCGATGGCGCGGGCAAAGTCCTCAACAGAGTGTTCTTCGCCGCTAACTTCATCCGCAAACTTGACGATCTCCTCATCCGTCAGTCCCTGCCATTCGCGGCGAGGTGGGGGGTTATCGTGCGATGTTTGATCCATCATCACAGTGCGGGCCAGCGATTGACAGGTTTCGCACGGTGTGGGGTTCTTGTAAAGAGGAATCCATCTGTCGGGATGCCTATTCAAGTCGGCGGGTCTACGCTTAGTGAAAGCGTCGTGGATGTACTTATGAATCCACGCAGCAGGCTCTTGCTCTGATTGTGCAGGGGTTCGTAGGTCACTCATTTGTTTTTCTCCTTAAGCAACGCTTCGACGGCGCGGGCAAACTCGTCAAGCTGTTCTTCCGAGTAATAACCCGGCTCTTTTTCGTACCCGCCCATCACAAACCCATCACGCACGGCCTTGGTATTTTGCGATGTTGCGTAGACAGGCGGCTTTGCTGGCGGGTGCGGGTATTCAATTTCCTCCTCCGTCAGCCCTCGCCACTCGCGGCGGGGTGGGTGATCGTAAAGAGGAGTGTCGTCTTCATTGCCCTTGTGCCCCCAGATGCTGCCGCCCACGGCTCTCCACGCCACAGGCTCGGTCTGCTGCTCAAGCGCGGCGCGGAGGGCGTCAATCTCCGCATAGGTGTCGTAGTAACTGCTGGCGCGAACGAGTACCTCCAGCACCTGAACAAGTACATCACGATTTACTTGCACGGTGTCTTTAGTCATTTTTTCTCCCTTGCGCCGATGGCTTTGGCGCGTTCGATGCGAAGCCTTGCCCAAGGCGGCGCCACACTCATCCGCTTGTGGATCGGCCTCCCCATGAGTCGGTCTATGCTGTCGTACCGGCGCGAACGAGATCCCCAATCTGACACGTACACAACCCGCAGCCCGAACAATGCAAGAATTTTTCGGATCACTTCAGTCCCCTGTTGTAGCGCTCTGCTGCCCCA
>Ga0315907_10000416_pt1 | contig 61426 bp, 57 predicted proteins | sample LakEriMetagenome_3_FD_203525 | JGI IMG/M metagenome (GOLD analysis project Ga0315907, IMG submission 203525) | Freshwater fungal communities from buoy surface, Lake Erie, Ohio, United States - Buoy 12 MA123 | ecosystem: Environmental > Aquatic > Freshwater > Lake > Lake biofilm | place: USA... | reverse complement strand
ACTCGAATGGGGTACTTCGTATGGAACATCATGCCATCTATAAATATTCCCCGCCTGCTGATTTCCAAGAAATTTTCGCCCTTTAGATAGATATCTCACAGCAATTGGAAGGTTTTCCCAGTAATTAAGCCAGGCGTCGGCGCGTTTACGCACCTGCAAAGAGTTCGCTGGCTAATCTTTGCACCCATGGCTGCCAAAAAAGATTCCGGTGATGCGGTTGCACAGCTTGATCTCACCGCCCCGGGCGCCGAAATAGATAGCTATACCGCAAAAGACCTAGCCGTCCTTGAAGGCCTTGATGCCGTTCGCAAGCGCCCAGGAATGTATATCGGTTCTACCGATTCACGTGGCCTCATGCACTGTCTCTGGGAAATCATTGATAACGCAGTAGATGAAGCACTCGCAGGTCATTGCAAGAAGATCGATATTAATCTTGAAGCAGATGGCTCAGTTGAAGTGCACGATGATGGTCGTGGAATTCCAGTTGATAAAGAACCAAAGACTGGCCTTACTGGCGTTGAAGTTGTTCTTACTAAATTACATGCTGGTGGAAAATTTGGTGGGGGATCCTACGCAGCATCCGGTGGTCTCCACGGTGTGGGTGCATCTGTAGTTAATGCACTTGCCGAACGCCTTGATGCTGAAGTAGATCGCAACGGCAAGATTTATTGGATGTCATTTCGTCGTGGAGAAGCAGGCGTATTTGATGGTGAAGGACCTAAGGCTGACTTCACGCCACAATCAGGACTACGCACAATCGGTAAAGTTTCAGCAAAAGTTACAGGCACACGAATTAAGTGGTGGAGCGATAAGCAGATCTTCCTCAAGGAAGCCACTCTTGATATCGAGGATATCTACGCACGTGCGCGCCAAACATCGTTCTTGGTTCCTGGCCTCACCCTTATTGTTAATGACAATCGCACTAAGACTCCAACGACACAGTCTTTCTTCCATAAGGGCGGAATATCTGAGTACTGTGATTTCTTGCAGCCAGATGAACCAGTCGGAAGCGTCATTCGCATCTACGGCAGCGGCCACTATCAGGAGACAGTTCCTGTGCTCGATGACAAGGGACATATGGTCTCGACAGAGGTCGAGCGCGATATGGAAGTTGATATCGCACTGAAGTGGGGAATGGGCTTTGATACAACCCTTCGCTCTTTCGTCAACATCATTGCAACCCCTAAGGGTGGAACTCACGTTCAAGGATTTGAGCGCGCGATCACCAAAGCATTCAATGAAGCGATGCGCTCTGCCGGAATCTTGAAGAAGAACGAAATCGATGTGATTAAAGACGATGTGATGGAAGGTCTTACCGCCGTTGTCACAGTGCGTATGTCAGAGCCACAGTTCGAAGGCCAGACTAAGGAAGTTCTCGGAACTGCAGCAGCTACAAGAATCGTTTCAGCGGTAGTGGCGGACAAGCTCAAAGAATTCTTCAGCACTACAAAGCGCATTGAAAAAGCTAACGGTAAGTTGATTATGGAAAAGGTTGCCGGCGCTTCACGTACTCGCATCTCAGCTCGTGCCCATAAAGACTTGCAGCGCCGCAAGAATGCACTGGAATCATCTTCACTTCCAACAAAGCTGGCAGATTGCCGATCAGAGGATGTCACTCGTACAGAACTCTTTATTGTTGAGGGCGACTCAGCACTGGGCACAACAAAGGCTGCCCGCAACTCAGAATTCCAAGCGATCTTGCCTATTCGCGGAAAGATCCTCAACGTACAGAAGGCATCACTTTCACAGATGCTCGATAACTCCGAGTGCGCATCAATTATTCAGGTACTTGGCGCGGGTTCTGGGAAGTCATTTGAACTCGATGATGCTCGATACGGCCGTTTGATTCTGATGTCAGATGCTGACGTTGATGGTGCACACATTCGCTGTCTCTTACTCACACTTTTGTATCGCTATATGCGCCCCATGATTGATTCAGGCCGTGTATTTGCTGCAATCCCACCACTGCACCGTATTGAAACAATGGGTGGCGGCGGCAAAAAGGGTGAATACATCTACACATACTCTGATGACGAGATGAAGAAAGTTACCGCCGAGCTCACAAAGGCCGGCAAGAAGTGGAAAGAACCTATTCAGCGCTACAAAGGCCTGGGCGAGATGGATGCCGATCAGCTTCGTGAGACCACGATGGATCCAGATGCCCGCACACTTCGCCGCATCACAGTTTCAGATGCAACGGCTGCTGAGAAGATGTTTGAGCTCTTGATGGGTAACGATGTTGCTCCACGTAAGGAATTTATCTCAACGGCTGAAATCGATCGCGACCGCATCGACGCTTAATTAGTCGATTGCGACTAGATCGAAATACTCTTCTTTCCAAATATCTTCATCGCCATCAGGCAGCAAGATCACACGCTCTGGCTTGAGTGCTTGGACTGCGCCTTCATCGTGAGAGACCATGATTACAGCGCCTTGATATTCACCGAGTGCGCCCAAGATTTCTTCACGCGATGCGGGATCTAAGTTATTTGTTGGCTCATCGAGTAGAAGCACATTTGCAGCTGATACAACCAAAGTAGCTAGGGCAAGACGAGTTCGCTCACCACCAGATAAAACCTTCACTGGCTTATGGACATCATCTCCAACAAAGAGGAATGAACCAAGGACGTTGCGTGCTTCAGGCTCACGTAGATCGTCCTTAGAAGACATCATGTTTTCTAGAATCGTGCGTTCAAAATCGAGCATTTCATGTTCCTGGGCGTAGTAACCAAGTTTTAACCCATGGCCATGTTCGACTCTGCCAGTATCTGATTCGAGTTGGCTAGCCAGAATCTTCAACAAAGTTGTTTTGCCAGCACCGTTAAGTCCCAGGATGACAACGCGAGAGCCCTTGTCAATAACGCAGGAAACATCTGTAAAGATTTCAAGTGAACCGTAATTCTTAGATAGCTCTTCACCCGAAAGGGGAGTCTTTCCACAAGGTGCTGGGGTAGGAAAGCGCAGCTTAGCGACCTTATCTTTGACGCGCACATCATCGAGTGAGGATCGAAGTTTTTCAGCGCGACGTAACATGCCTTGGGCCGCGGTTGCCTTTGAAGCTTTAGCGCGCATCTTCTCGCCTTGCTTCTGCAAGATTTCCGCCTTCTTCTCAGCGTTGGCACGCTCTTTCTTACGGCGATGTTCATCTTGTTCGCGCTGCAAGAGATACTGTCTCCAGCCCAAGTTATAGACATCGATGACGTTACGGTTGCCATCGATGTAGAAGACTTTGTTTACGACTGTCTCGATCAGATTTACATCGTGAGAGATGATGACAAGGCCACCTGAGTAAGTGCTCAAGTAGTTGCGCAGCCAAATAATGGAATCAGCATCTAAGTGGTTGGTTGGCTCATCGAGTAAAAGTGTTTCAGCACCAGAGAAGAGAATGCGAGCGAGTTCAATACGACGGCGCTGTCCGCCAGATAGCGTTTCGAGTTGATTTCCAAATACAGCTTCAGATACGCCAAGTGATGTTGCGATGGCTTCAGCTTCGGCAGTTGCGGCATAGCCACCGGCTGCTTGGAATTCCGCATCGACGCGGGTGTAGCGCTCCATCGCCTTTTCAAGGGCGGCGCCTTCAGTCGTTGCCATCTCTTCTTCAACTTGGGTCATGCGAGCTGCGATCTGATCTAAATCTCGTGCAGAGAGAATGCGTTCAATAACAGTTCCCTGATCTTCTCCAGTGCGTGGATCCTGGGGGAGATATCCGATCTTGCCGGTGCGTTGTACGGCGCCTCCTGCAGGAAGAGTCTCACCTGCTAGAACTTTTGCAAGGGTTGATTTACCAGCACCGTTGCGTCCAACAAAGCCGATGCGATCTCCGTGATTGATGCGAACATTAACTCCAGAAACAAGGAGTCTGGCCCCAGCGCGAAGCTCGAGGGCGGTAGTTGCGATCATTTGAGTAAGTCTCCCACACGGTGGCAGTAGGTGCGAAATTGAATACTTGTATTGCTTGCTTATGCACCAATACGTGTACGGCGAGGTGTTGCATATGACTTAGCAACTGCTGTGAGCTCTTCTGAGATGAGGGCTCTGATGTTCTCATCACTCTTTAACAGGGCGGTGAGATCGGCGATGATTTTCTTGAGTTCTTTCTGTTCGCTTTCGAGTTCAAGTTTGCTCATCTTGGTTAAACGACGAAGAGGCATATCGAGGATATATGTGGCTTGTTCATCATTGAGTTTGAAATCTTTGATAAGTGAAGCCTTTGCAGCAGTTGCATCTTCGCTACCACGGATGATCTTGATGACTTTATCGATATCGATGATTGCCTTGAGTAGTCCATCGACCATCAATAAACGAGCAGATGCTTTCGCCTTTCTAAATTCAGATCGGCGAGTAACAACTTCAATACGGTGATCGATAAAGACCTGAAGGAGCTCCTTAAGACCCAAAGTCTGTGGGCGACCCTTCACAAGTGCCACGGCATTGATAGCAAAGGCATCTTCCATTGGAGTTAACTTGTAGAGCTTTTCTAGGACATCTTCAGGTTCAAAGCCGTTCTTAAGCTCGATGACAACGTTGGTGCCAGTCTGGCCATCTGTAAGGTCGATGATGTCTGAAATTCCCTGAATCTTCTTAGCTTTTGCAAGATCAGCAATGCGCTCGACGACCTTTTCTGGGCCAATGTTAAATGGAAGTTCTTTGATGATAATTCCCATTTTGCGTGATGTGACTTTTGAAATCTCGACTGTTGCACGGACCTTGAATGAACCTTTACCAGTGGCATAAGCCTCGCGCACACCTTCAATGCCGACAATCTCTCCGCCTGTTGGAAAATCCGGTGCCTGCACATGCTTCATCAATTGATTCAACGTCGCCTTTGGATTATCGATGAGGAACTTTGTCGCAGCAATTACTTCACCCAAGTTATGTGGGGCCATATTTGTTGCCATACCCACAGCGATTCCTGAACCGCCGTTAACGAGCAAGTTTGGATATGCGGCAGGAAGTACGAGTGGTTCAGAAAGTTGTCCGTCATAGTTAGGGCCGAAGTCAACTGTGTTCTCATCAGATTCAGAGACCATAGCAAGGGCGGCAGAAGCTAGACGTGCTTCGGTGTAACGCATAGCAGCAGGTCCTGAATCAAGTGAACCAAAGTTTCCATGTCCATCAATAAGTGGCAGCTGCATTGAAAATGATTGAGCCATGCGCACAAGTGCGTCATAGATTGCGCCGTCACCGTGTGGGTGCAACTTACCCATTACCTCACCAACAACACGTGCGCTCTTTACATGGCCACGATCTGGACGTAGTCCCATATCTGCCATCTGATGCAAGATGCGACGGTGCACTGGCTTCAGGCCATCGCGCGCATCAGGAAGTGCACGTGAATAAATTACTGAGTACGCATATTCAAGGAAAGACTCTGACATCTCTGATGAGACATCGATATCAACAATCTTGCCGGCAAACTCTCCAGGCTTTGGTCCAGCCGCTGCCTTCTTGCCCTTAGTTGCTGTGGTCTTCTTTGTTGTTGCCATGGCGTGAATTGTGCCAAGAGGTGGGGCTAAATCTGTGTACCTACACGCCCTCTGGCACCGACGATTGCAACACAGTGGCCAGCAACGGCACTTGCTCGCTCTAGTGCATAGGAAAAGTCGCGCCGACCTGTAAATGCATCAATAAATCCGGCAGCAAATGCATCTCCGGCACCAGTTGTATCGATGACCTCAGTTGTCTGTGCAGCAACAGAGATGATCTGACCACCTCGTTCTAGGCCAATTGCACCTGCTGATCCACGTTTGATAATCGCGCGAGGAGTGCGCTCTACGAAGAAGTTAAGTGCAGATTCAAGATCACTGAGTCCGCTTAAGTAGATTGCTTCTTCCTCATTCATGATTACTGTATCCATCAGCGCACACCACGAGAGGATCTCTTCAACCGGAACTCCTTGCATGCCACCGACAGTTGCAGGATCAAAAATAATTGGGATCTGATGCGAATTAATCGCGCCCACCATTTCGAGAACTCCTTCTCGTGAAAGTGGGGCAAGTGGTGCATAACCAGTGAGATAGATGGCACCGACACCTTCTAGCGTGGGTAAATCACTTAGGGCAAGACCGGCATTTGCTCCATTATCTGCAAGCATTGTTCGCTCGCCTGATGGATCAACTAAACAGATAACAACACCAGTGTGAAGGCCTTCTTTTACGATCTGACCGTATGAGATACCCAGCGCATCAAATTCTGCAGTTATTGCAGAGCCTGCTGCATCGTTTCCAATCCGCCCGACCATCGTTACATCGTTACCAAGCACGGCTAGCCATGATGCGACATTGCCTCCTGCGCCACCACCGTGAGTTGAGATGATGGTGCGGGTGTCATTACCTAAACGAAGTTCGTGTGGAGTTGTTGGGATCTGAGCCACGATGTCGAGCATCAGATCACCGATGCAATAGACCTTAATACTCATGGGTGCTACTTTGTGAGAGCGACTGCAATGTCGGCAGCGAGTGCGCTATTTGATTTAATGATTTCGATATTCACCTTGAGGGACTCACCCTGGCTTGCGGTATGGAAATGTTCAAGCAAGAAAGGCGTAACAGCTTTTCCAGTAATTCCCTGAGCAGCTGCGCCAGCAAGTCCGCTAGCCAGAATGACATCATGACGGGTGCGGTCCATCTCATCTTTCACTGGATTTGCAACAACTAAAGCTGTCGAATCTGTCTTGAGTTCACGTCGAGCCTTAATGATTGCGGCAATCTCATGGGCACTCTCTGCTCGGTGTTCCAGAGTGAATCCAGAATCGGTGAGATAGAAACCAGGGAAGGCGTTGGTCTTATATCCAACGAGGCCAATCGAAAGCGTTTCCAGGCGTTCTAAAGTTGCACCGACATCGAGAATTGATTTAACGCCCGCGCAGACAATTGCAATATCCAGCTTTCCGAGCGCACCAAGATCTGCTGACTCATCGAAAGATTCATTGGCACCACGATGGACACCGCCGAGACCGCCAGTTGCAAAGACCTTGATACCGGCAAGACCAGCAATATGTGATGTTGCAGCAACGGTGGTCGCAGCACTTGATTTGAGCGCACTGATCATCGCGAGATCTCGAATTGATGCTTTGGCGATATCGTCGCGATTTGCAATCTCAATCAGCTGATCGGCCTCAAGTCCCACACATACAACTCCATCGAGGATGGCGATCGTTGCAGGAACTGCTCCGTGCGCACGCACAATCTCTTCCACTTCAATGGCAACGCTCAAATTTGAGGGGCGTGGCAGTCCATGGCTAATGATTGTTGATTCAAGTGCAACGAGTGGTGCGCCGGATTTCAGGGCTGCTGCTACTTCTGCCGAATAATGAATACTCACGGCGGTAACAATACCCGTGAGAACATATACCCGTGCACTTAGCCGATATCACGCCATCGATCTTTGCCTCCCTTGGCTTAGCCGATGCCGATAATCGTCTAGAAATTGCTGAAAGTCCTGCCGGCCGCGAGCTACTTTTTCTCGTTGATGGTTTAGGTGCAGATGTTGTTGAGAAATATGCCAGCGTGATTCCAACGATTGCATCTCTTACTGCCACAACATCGCTTCGAACATCCTTCCCATCTACAACTGCGACAAGCCTTGCAACTCTTATGACAGGGGTTTTGCCTGGTGCACATGGAATGTTGGGCTACACAGTCCGTGTGCCCCGCAGTGGCGGACGAATTCTTAACTCACTTAAATGGGACGAACGTGTTGATCCCACAATCTGGCAGCCTTTGCCGACTCTCTTTGAACGCGCACAAGCGGCAGCAATTTCGGTAACTCACGTAGCGGCAAAACGTTATGAGACAACAGGCTTTACCCAAGCAGTCTTCCGCGGTGCGAGCTATAGCGGCGCGAATATTCCAACAGATCTTATTGAAAAAACAGCAGCAGGACTGAAGGCAACTCCTTCTTTTGTCTACCTCTATGTGAATGATCTTGATGCGGCAGGCCACAGCGATGGTGTGGGATCAGATAAATGGCTGGCAGCTCTTGCCGGAATCGATGCGCTACTTTCAGCGCTGGTGATGAAGCTACCTCGCGGCACCCGTATTTGGCTGACCTCAGATCATGGAATGATCAACGTAGAAGAGAAGTTGATTCTTGGAGTTGATAACAACTTAACTGATGGCATAACAACAATTGCTGGTGAGCCTCGTGCTCGTCATCTTTACCTGGAAGACGTTGCAGATTCACCATCTGCGCGCCTTGATTACGCGGGCAAATGGCGCGAATTCTTTGGCGATCGCGCAACGATCTATACGCGAGAAGAAGCAATTGCAGGTCATCTCTTTGGCGAAATTGTCACAGCAGATGCCTCAGATCGAATGGGTGATGTGATCGCCATTCCACATGGGGGATTGGTCTTATTAGACCCAGAACGCGCAGATAAAGAAGGTGCGATGGTGGGACACCATGGTGGAATCAGTGAGATTGAATCAACGGTCGCACTTTTATCGCGCGTCTATCTCTAACTAGTTTCTCACTAGTTTCGAAAGTCATCCTCGTCAAGGTCATCAATTGGATCGTTATCTGGCAATTCAGAAGATGGTGTGGTCGGTGTTGCGGGGCGTCCAAACATAATCTCATCCCATGATGGAACTTTTGCGCGAGCTGAAATTCCTTCGGCGCGATCTTCTTCACGTGGAGTTTCACGGATGGCTACGAGGCGTGGAGTTTCACGAACTGGTTCTGGATCTGGAATCGAGTCGACAATTCGTGAAGGGTGAGTTGGCTCGGCATGCACAAGACCTGGAGTCTGTGCGCGAGGAGCAGGATCTTGGCCGAGCATCCAACGTGCATTCTCATTTGTTGCAGTGATTGAACGACGGTTGAGATCAAAGTTCCAGGTCGCGCTGCCATGGCCATCACGGTTGGGATAAGCGAGATCGATTGTCCATGTTCCATCATCGATGCGCCAGGTATTCCACGAGAGTGAATCGCTATCAACTCCCATAGGGGCAAGTCGTGAAATCACAACATCTTCAAATGTTTCTTGATCGCGAGCGCTCTCTTTGCGCAAGACGACAGAGAAAGCTTGATCCAATATGTAGACGCGCTCTTGCAAGATTGGTCCGGCAAAGCGTTCTACTTTTTCAACACTGATGTGACCATCACGAGCAATCGCATCCATTGTTTCACCAGCTCGCAGGCGGCGCTGAATCTCTTTGACACTCATGGTCTCTGCGTCATCACTTGCAACAACTGCAGCAAGACGTGGTTGATTGACGGTGGCACGCAATGTGTCGCTGATGCGTACGGTGAATTCTTCGCCTATCGGGTTAGTCAGAGTCAGATGGGTGCCCTCTGGGTTCTTGCCCGTTAGTCGCAGTTCGCTCATGTTGCGCAGAATAACCGATAAAGTGCGGATATGACCCCAGAGACTTCTCGCCTCGCCTCAGAATTACTTCCATTGGCCCGCAAGGTGGCGCAGGCAGCGGGTCAACTCCTGATGCAACGTCCAGCGCACTTTGATCTCACCGAAAAGTCGGTGGCAATTGACTTCGCCACACAGATGGATGAAAAGGCAGAGGCTCTCATCGTCGAAAGCATCCTTGCCGCACGCCCTGATGACGGAATCATCGGTGAAGAAGGCGCTGCCCGTGAGAGCAAATCAGGAATCACATGGGTAATCGACCCACTAGATGGCACGGTCAATTATTTTTATGGATTACCGGGATGGAATGTGAGCATTGCAGCACGAGATGGTGAGGGCTCACTCGTAGGTGTTGTCTATGCGCCCACAATTAATTCGCTCTGGCATGCAGTGCGCGGTGGCGGTGCTTTCCACAATGACGAAAAGATTCGCAGCACAACAGATGTCTCTCTCGATCGCGCACTCCTTGGTACCGGATTTGCCTACGATGTTGCAGATCGCACCGAACAGATTGCGATGGCGGCATCTCTGCTTCCACGCGTTCGTGACATCAGGCGGATGGGTTCAGCTGCAGTGGATCTATGTCATGTGGGAATGGGCGCACTCGATGGTTACTTCGAACGTGGCCTTAAGGAATGGGATTGGGCTGCCGGTGCTCTCGTAGCCACCGAAGCCGGGGCAGATGTTGCCCATTTAGGCGATGGGGACCGCAAGTTGACCGTTGCGGCAGGTCCAGGGCTGGCTCACGCGTTACAGGAAGCGCTCGCAGGCCTGGCTCTTTAGCCGATTTACGCTCAAGGCCCCTTGTATGGCAAGATAGCCTTTCTGCGCAGCTAAGAAGCGGGCGCCGATAGAAAAGAAACCTGAGGAAGAAAATGAACATTCTCGATGCCGTTGATGCCAAGTCATTGCGCAAGGACGTCCCACAGTTCCGCGCTGGCGATGAACTCAAGATCCACGTTCGCGTTATCGAAGGTTCAAAGAGCCGTATCCAGGTTTTCCAAGGAATCGTAATCCGTCGCCAAGGCGATGGCGTCCGTGAGACATTTACAATCCGTAAAGTTTCATACGGAGTTGGCGTCGAGCGTACATTCCCAGTTCACACACCAGTGATTGAAAAGATTGAGCTTGTTAAGAAGGGCGATGTTCGTCGCGCAAAGCTTTACTACCTTCGCGATCTTCGCGGTAAGGCTGCCAAGATTCGCGAAAAGCGTGATGGCATCGAAGGTTACGGCGATGGAATTCTTTCAACTCCTGAACCAATCGTTGAAGCTGTTGTCGAACCTGTCGTAGAGGCAGTTGTAGAGACTCCAGTTGAGGTTGTCGAAGTTGCTGAGGTTGTCGAAGTTGTCGAAGCAGTAGTTGAAACTCCAGCAGAAGAGGTCTCGGCAGAAGAGACTTCAGCTGACAAAAAAGCTGAATAGTCTTAGCGCTCACTAACCTATGATGCGCAAGGGTTCACTCCTTCGCGAATTACCAATATTGGTAATTCTTGCACTCCTTGTTTCACTGGTGATTAAATCTTTCCTCGTACAATTTTTCTACATTCCCTCCGGTTCTATGGAGAACACGCTTCAGATTAAAGATCGTGTTGCTGTAAACCGGGTTCCATTTATTGGAAATGATATTAGTCGTGGTGATGTCATTGTTTTCCGTGACCCTGCTGGATGGTTACCTGATGCAAGTTCCGTCTCTGGAAATGGAATTACCGGCAAAATTCGCGATGGTCTGGTCCTTGTTGGAATTGTCCCAAACCCTGCTAAGCAATACCTAGTAAAGCGTGTCATCGGTGTTGCCGGCGACAAGGTAGTTGCAAAAGATCAAGTACTCACTATCAATGGAAAGCCAACCAACGAGCCTTACATCTTTTCAGGAAACACCCCGAGCGATACAGATTTCAACATCACAGTTCCTGAAGGCAAAGTGTGGGTAATGGGTGATCATCGCGGTGCAAGTGGTGATTCACGCGTGCATCAAGATGATGTCAACAATGGAATGGTCCCTGTTGAAAAAATTACAGGACGTGTTGTTGCAAAAATCTGGCCCCTCAACCGAATCGGACTTGTTCCATCTCAGGACCCACATTCAAGCAAGTGAGTGAAGAAAAAGTAATCGAAGATCGACTCTACGCTGCTGGCATTTCTCCTTTAGCTGGGGTCGATGAAGCAGGTCGTGGAGCATGTGCTGGTCCTTTAGTTGTGGCCTCTGTAATTCTTAGAGACCCTCATGCGGATGAACTCGCAAAGGTTCGAGATTCTAAAGAACTCACTGAGAAAAATCGTGAAGAGTTATTTGATGTTGTCAGAGAAGCCGCTCTTTCATTCAGCGTTGTCATCATCTCAAATGAAGAAATTGATGCCCGCGGAGTTCATGTTGCAAACCTTGATGGTATGCGCCGAGCAGTCCAGGTTCTTGATATCACCCCGGCCTATGTACTCACAGATGGATATGCCATCGAAGGTCTTGCAGTTCCTAACCTTGCAGTCTGGAAAGGCGATCAAGTTGTGACATGTATTAGCGCTGCGTCAATTATTGCCAAGGTCACTCGTGATCGGGTGATGCGCGAGATGGACCTTACGTATCCCGAGTATGGATTTGCTTCGCACAAGGGCTACATCACCAAGATCCATACTGAAGCTCTGCAAAAATTTGGAGTTACACCTATCCATCGCAGATCATTTTCAAATATCGCAGCACTTCTCTAACTTACCCACATCGTCTAATCAATTCTGCAGCTCTGAGCGGATGAATACTTACCCTGCCCTCCATGACGGCAACTCACAAGCGAATAAGTAGAAATCGCCAGATAGGCGCATTTGGCGAGGCAACGATTGCAAAATATCTGGAAAATCTTGGCTATGACATCATCGAACGAAATTGGCGAATTAAGGAAGGCGAAATCGATCTCATCGCCTGTGATTCACGTGCACTTCTCCACTTTATTGAGGTCAAGACGCGATCATCTCTGGCTTTCGGAGATCCGTTGGAGGCGATCAATCGCGATAAGGCGCGCAGATTGCAACGACTTGCGCTGGCTTGGCTTGCAACCCATCATCAACTTGGAAGTGATTTCTCGATCGATGTTGCGGCAGTGCTTTTGACTGCAGATGGTTCGCACACTATTGATTTCAGGGAGAACATTCTGTGAGCCTGGGTCGCTCTACATCCATGGGGCTGGTTGGCCTTTCGGGCAATACGGTCACGGTCGAAGTAGATATCAGTGATGGACTTCCACACTACAACTTACTTGGCCTTCCAGATGCTGCTCTCAATGAATCACGCGATCGGGTACGCGCCGCATTTACAAATTCAGGTGAAAACTGGCCCAATCGAAAAGTTACTGTCTCGCTCTCTCCTGCCTGGCTTCCGAAAAGCGGTTCGAGTTTTGATTTAGCAATCGCCCTGGCAATCTTGGTAGCTCACGGAGTACTTGCTCAAGATTCGATTGATTCAACTTTGATTCTCGGAGAACTTGGACTTGATGGTTCTATTCGTGGAGTCAACGGAGTACTCCCTGCCCTGATTGCCGGTCACCGCGAAGGAATAAAGCGCGCGATTATTCCGATTGCAAATATTGGTGAAGGCGGATTATTGCAATCAATGCAGATCGTGGCATTTGCAAACCTTCAACAACTTCTTATCTACCTGCGTACTGGCGAAGGAGAAACTCAGACCTCAGAGGCGATAGATGAAAGTGTCGATCCGCTTCTAGATTTTGAAGATGTTGCAGGTCAGATGCGAGCACGTTTTGGAGCTGAGGTTGCAGCCGCTGGCGGGCATCACCTCTTATTGATTGGTCCACCTGGTGCTGGCAAAACCATGATCGCAAGTCGAATCCCAACTATCTTGCCGCCACTGACCATTGAACAAAGCCTGGAAGTAACAGCGTTACATTCTGTTGCCGGCACTCTTTCAGAGCGATCTCCGATGTCGCGTATGGCACCGATTGTCGCTCCGCATCACAGCGCAACTCGAGTTGCAATGGTCGGAGGGGGTGCCCATGTGATTAGGCCTGGTGCATGTTCACTTGCACACCATGGCGTTCTTTTCATTGATGAAGCACCTGAATGCGCCAGCGGAATTCTCGATTCGCTGCGCCAACCACTTGAATCCGGAACAATCACGATTGCACGAAGCGTAGGAAACATCACCTACCCATCACAATTTCTTTTAGTGCTAGCGGCCAATCCATGTCCTTGCGGAAAATTTGCCGGTAGAGGTTTAGGTTGCAGTTGTTCTTCCGTGCAAGTCAGACGCTATCTTGGAAAGTTATCTGGCCCCCTGATGGATCGAATAGATATGCGCATCACCGTTGAACCAGTGGGTCGCGCCGATATTTCCTCTCTTACTCTTGGAGAGTCAAGCGCTGCGATTGCTGCCCGGGTACTTGCCGCACGCGCGATTGCGCGCGAACGCTTTGCTGGGCGCGGCTTTGAACTCAATAGCGCAATACCTGCCAAAGCCCTGCGATCAGAATTTAAACCTGATCGCCTTGCCATGAATTTTCTCCATGACGAACTCGATCGCGAGCGACTGACTGCCCGAGGGCTACATAAAGTCATTCGCCTCGGTTGGACGCTGGCGGATTTAGCCGGGCGAAATCAACCCACACTTAAAGATGTGACAAATGCATACGAATTACGTGAAGGAGGAATTTCTTGAACGAAGAAAAGTCAGCACGGCTTGAACTCTTTGCAGCAATTGAGGGTGGCAGTTCTTTCTGGAGCTCTGAAATAACTCAACAAGGTGCTCATCAGACTTTGCTGCGAATCAAAGATGGTTTCTATCGATCAAGTAAAGCGGAGAAGACTCTCGCCCAGCTGCATCCAGGAGGAGCAGCAGCGCTTCTTGAATCTATCGAAAACGCAGGTGGCATCTTCATCACACCTGAAGACGCTACCTGGCCAGAACAACTTGAAGATCTGACAACTCCACCCATTGGACTTGTTGTGAAAGGCAAAGTTGAAGCGCTCAAGGCACGCTCTATTGCAATTGTAGGAACTCGCAATCCAACGCCTTACGGTGCTCGCATTGCAAGTGATTTTGCCGCAGGTTTTGTCGATCGCGAATGGAGCATCGTCAGCGGCGGTGCCTACGGAATAGATACACATGCTCATAAAGGGGCACTCATTGCAGAAGGCATCACCATCGCTGTCATCGCAAGTGGAATTGATATTAATTACCCTGCAGGAAACGAGAGACTTTTTTCTGAAATCGCAGAATTAGGCGCAATTGTCAGCGAAGTGATGCCGGGTACTCCAGCATTTCCCTCTCGCTTTCTTACTCGGAATCGAATTATCGCTGCACTCTCAATGAGCACTTTGGTGGTGGAAGCAGCATTTCGTAGTGGATCACTGCGCACAGCTCGTGATGCAGCCGAGCTCATGCGGCCTGTGATGGCAATTCCGGGACCAATTAACTCACCCACCTCTGAAGGAACACATCGCCTCATTGGTGAACGTGCCGCTGAAATCGTCACATCTGTAAGTGATGCCGTCGAATTGATTACTTCTCTCGAGCAACTCGTTTAGGTAAAAGGCTTTGCCTGATGCGAGAATAGGCAGATGAGTGAATTCCGTTCGGGCTTTGTTGCCATTGTTGGCCGCCCAAACACAGGAAAATCAACTCTCATCAATGCACTCGTCGGATCAAAGATTGCGATCACATCTCCGCATCCAAACACCACCCGTCATGCAATTCGCGGAATCATCAATGGTTCAGATTTTCAGGCAGTTCTTGTAGACACTCCAGGTGTTCATAAGCCAAAGACTCTACTTGGCCACCGCCTCAATGCTGTTGTGGGGGAGAGCCTTGATTCAGTCGATGTGATTCTGATGTGCCTACCGGCTGATGAATCTTCAGGTGCCGGAGACATTTTTGTTGCGCAAGAAATTGCCAAACATCCTCGCGCAAAGAAATTTGCTCTCGTCACAAAGACTGACCTGGTCTCGAAAAAGAACATTGCTACGCGCTTACTTGGGATCAATGAACTTGCCGTAGGTTTTACGTGGGATGAAATCATTCCGATCTCGGCTGCAGTTCATGATCAGATTGATCTTCTCGCATCACTGATTTCTAAGAGCCTTTCTGTTGGTCCAGCTTTCTATCCCACCGATATGAAGAGTGATCAGGGTATTGAACAACTCATCTGCGAACTGATCCGCGAAGCCGCACTACGTGATGCCCGTGAAGAGCTTCCGCATTCAATCATGGTCACCATTGATGAGATGTCTGAGCGCGAAGAGAAAGGCTCACGCCCCTTCTTTGATATTCATGCCACTATCCATGTAGAACGTGATTCACAGACCGGCATTTTGCTTGGCCACAAAGGTGAACGACTCAAAGATATTGGAATGCGCGCTCGAAAAGATATTGAACGCGAGCTCGGTGCTCGAATTTTCCTAGGGTTGCATGTGAAAGTTTCTAAAGAGTGGCAGAGAGATCCAAAGCTTCTGGAACGGCTAGGTTTTTCAGAGAAGTAAAGAGTTACACCTTTTGACGGCGATTAACTAGCCACGAACCAAGCATTACGAGAGGCAGCCCAACACTAATTCCAACTGTGAGTGGTTCGCTCAGAATCAAGACGCCTAAGACCACGGCGATTGCTGTGTTCCAGAATGTGACCAGAGATGCGCGGGTGGGTCCGATATCTGCCATCAACGTAAAGAAGAAGGCGAAGGCAATACCAGTGGAGAAAATTCCAAGTGCAATAACAGAGTAGGTAGCCTCACGCGAGACTGTGTGGTCTGGCCAGAGAGCAATAGTAAATGGAAGATAGAAGATTGCAGTCAACGCCATGGCAACGGCATTAATTGCTATTCCAGATACATCAGGGAGCTTATTGCGAATCATGATCACGGCGTAGGCATAGGCGATAGCTGCAACGATCACCATTAAAATTGAAAGTGGATCTGAAGTTCCTGTAAATGTCTCAATACCAACGATGAGGAAAACACCTATAAATCCAACACCGATTCCAACGATGCGATTTGCCTTAAGGGCATCCTTATCGCCTTGGAAGTAGGTAATGAGATTCGACCAAATAGGAACAGAAGCGATGAGTAATCCGGCGAGCCCAGATGAGATTTTCTGTTCGGCAGTACCAATAAGAATCCATGGAATGACCATTTCAAGAAGAGCATAGAAGGCGACGTATTTAATCCCGCGAAAAGCATCAAAGATTGATCTATCTTTAATTGCTAACGGAATCAAAATCGCTGCACCGATCAGAACACGACCGAATACGACTACTGCTGGTGCGTAACCTGTCTCTTCATCGACTGCGACCTTAATAAAGAGATAAGGGATTCCCCACAAAAAACCAACGAGTGCAAAGATCAGCGCGCTTTTGCGTGACATATCGATGGGATCCCTTGAGAAGACGCTGCGCTACTAGAGGACGCTGCGATAGAGGGCAATTGTAGCCGCAGCGACTGCATCCCACCCAAATTCATTGATGGCTCGAGCACGACCTGCGATTCCGAAACTCTTTAGCCTTTCGGGATCAGCCATCATTTCGTTAATTCCTGTCGCAATATTGCTCTCAAAGGTTGAACTTTCGGAGTTGTAGTCAACGAGTCGACCCGTAACACCATCATCTACAACTTCTGGAATTCCACCCACGCGCGAAGCTAGTACGGCAGTTTGGCAGGCCATCGCTTCTAGATTCACAATTCCGAGTGGCTCATAAATTGAAGGACATAGGAATAGATCTGCCCCTGTCAGCAGCGGAATAAGTTGTGGCTTAGGAAGCATCTCCTTAATCCACCAAATGTTCTTTCGAGTTTTTTGAAGTTGTGAAACAAGCTCTTCAAACTCAGCACCGATACCTGCCTCATCGGCGCTGCCTGCACATAGGACCAGGCCATACTCATCGGGGACTTGTGACCAGGCACGAAGAAGATGGGCCAAACCCTTTTGTCGTGTGATCCGTCCTACAAAGATTGCGTAACGACCAGTAATCCCAAAACTCTCCGCAACGGATGGATCATCTATCGGCGACCATTCCTGGGTATCAACACCATTTCTAATGGTGACAACTTTTTTGGGATCGACATCTGGGTAAGACGCCAAGACATCAGCGCGCATTCCATCACTGACAGCGATGATTGCAGCAGCGCCTTCGTAGGCAGTCTTTTCTGCCCATGATGAAATTGCATAACCGCCGCCGAGTTGTTCAGCTTTCCAAGGACGCAGTGGTTCAAGAGAGTGAGCGCTCACGATGTGGGGCATTCCGTAAAGCAGGGAAGCGGTGTGGCCAGCCATGTTGGCATACCAAGTATGCGAATGCACAACATCAACATCACCCAAATGATGAGCAATCAACATATCTGTGGCAAGAGCCTGAAGCGCAGGGTTGGCTGATGCGAACTGTTCTGGGGTTTCATAGCCAAAAGCTCCGTCGTTGCGAGGACCGCCAAAGCAATGAACATCAACTTTAATTCCAGAAACAGTGCGAAGAGCGGCGCTGAGTTGAACGACATGAACGCCAGCACCACCATAAACGGCAGGAGGCCACTCTTTAGTGACGATTCCAACGCGCAACTGGCTCACAATCTGACTCCACTTCTTGCGATTGCTATGCAAAAAACTTCTATAGGCGAAACCTAGCGCTAAGGGTATCGTTAACCTATGGCTCGCTTTGAAACACCACTCGGAATCGTCCTTGCAGGCGGTGAAGGAAAGCGTTTAATGCCTCTCACAGCAGATCGTGCAAAACCTGCAGTTCCTTTCGGTGGTTCATATCGCCTCGTAGATTTCGTTCTCTCTAATCTAGTTAACGCTGAGATGCGTCGAATTGCTGTACTCACTCAGTACAAATCTCACTCACTCGACCGTCACATCACAACAACCTGGCGCATGTCGACCTTGTTAAATAATTACATCACTCCTGTGCCTGCCCAGCAGCGTCTTGGGCCACGTTGGTATACCGGTTCAGCTGATGCGATTTTGCAGAACTTCAATCTCATTCAGGATGAAAATCCAAGACATGTATTGGTATTCGGTGCAGACCACGTGTATCGCATGGATCCAAGCCAAATGTTTGATGCTCACCTCAGCACTGGAGCAGGTGTCACGATTGCAGCTATTCGTATGCCGCGATCTGAAGCGCACGAATTTGGTGTCATTGAATTGGCAGAAGATGGCGTAACAATCAAGGCTTTCCATGAAAAACCATCTGATCCGCCTGCAATGCCTGGTCATCCTGATCTTTCACTAGTTTCAATGGGTAACTACATTTTTAAGCGCGATGTAATGGAAGAAGCGCTAATTTTAGATTCAGAAGATGTAGAAAGTCGTCACGATATTGGTGGAAATATTATTCCGATGCTTACAAAAAACGGTGAGGCTAAGGTCTACGATTTTGCGCATAACGAGGTACCAGGTGCAACTGATCGTGATCGTGGATATTGGCGTGATGTAGGTTCGATCGATGCCTATTACGACGCTCACATGGATTTAGTTTCGATCCACCCAATATTTAATCTCTACAATCGCGAGTGGCCGCTTCTTACAAATCCACCATCACTACCACCTGCAAAATTCAGCGAATCAGGAATTGCTCAAGATTCGATAGTCGGTGCAGGCACGATTATCTCCGGCGGTCACGTTAATCGCACGGTAACTTCATACGATGTACATGTAGGAAAAGGTGCATTCGTTGATAGCTCTGTCTTGATGCCAGGTGTAAAGATCGGTGCTGGCGCTGTCATTCGTCACGCCATTCTCGATAAGAGCGTAGTTGTCGATCCAGGTGCTCAAATTGGTGTGGATCTTGAGCGAGATAGAGCTCGATTTACTATTTCAGATGGTGGAGTTGTCGTAGTTGGTAAAGGTGTACGAGTTACCAATTAATTGTGGCATCACGCAGTGTTCGGTATTTCTCCAAGACTTCAGGTGTTGCAACAGCTTCTATATGAGTTGCTTTTCCTAAATCCCACACAGGTGGAGTAGATCCCCCAAGTAGCGCCCATGCCGCCTGTTTTGCTGCACCATCTGCAACGTACTCACCCGCTGGAGGAATCAATACAGGGCGTCCGAAGAGTGCTGATGCGATCTGTCCGACTGCAGGATTCTTTGCAGCTCCTCCGATGATAAGTACACGTTTTATATCTACACCAAGATCTTCAAGTGCTTGCACCGCATCTGCCAGTCCCGACAACATTCCCTCGATCATCGCGCGCGCCATATCTGCTGGGTTTGAATTTGCGATGTTCATACCGGAGAAAACACCCGTTGCTGTTGGGCGATTGGGTGTGCGTTCTCCTTCAAAATATGGAAGAAGTGTTAAGCCGTGCGCGCCAGGGGTAGATGAGAGTGCGAGGGCACCTACCTCGTCATGGCTCTTACCAAGAATTGTTGTGGCAGCATCAAAGATGCGAGCAGCGTTGAGTGTGCAGACCAGAGGCAAGAAACTTCCTGAAGCATCGGCAAATCCTGCCACCGCACCACTTGAATCATGAGTAGATGTAGTTGATACCGCAAAGGCTGTACCACTTGTTCCGAGTGAGATCACGACATCACCTGGTTGCGCCTGCACTCCAAGTGCTGCAGCTGCATTATCTCCAGCACCGGCTGCAATTGGGATCCCCGAAGATGTTCTGCCACCAAATGTTGATGGAGCGATAACTGTAGGTAGATGAATCTCTCGATCCGAAAGAAGTGCCTTCGCCAAGATATCTCTACGATAGGTAGAGCTCTTTGAATCAAAATATCCAGTTCCAGATGCATCACTTCTATCTGTAAATAACTTTGAAAAATCCTTGCCACCCTGTAATTGCCAAGAGAGCCAGTCGTGGGGGAGTGCGATGGAATGAACGCGATCCGCATTTTGCTTTTCATTTTCTGCCATCCATCGCACCTTTGAAGCGGTGAACGATGCGACTAGTACAGAACCAACGGCATCTGCTATTGCCTGATTGCCACCCATTTCAGAGTTCAGAGAATCTGCTTGTGCAGCAGAGCGAGTGTCATTCCATAAGAGAGCAGGACGAATAACTTCACCGGCTTCATCCAGTGCAACCATTCCATGTTGCTGTCCGCCTACTGAGATTGCGGCAACATCATCAATGCCACCTGCTTGTGCAATTGCACTATCGAGTGCACTTTTCCATTGGATAGGATCGACTTCAGTTCCATCAGGATGTGGTGCGCGTCCCTGACGCACTAACTCACCAGTATCTGCAGCACGAATCACGATTTTTACGGACTGAGTCGAGGAATCTACGCCTGCGATGAGTTGATTAGCCATGGGGCAAGGCTAGACTGTACCTGTCAACGTTGACCACTCTTTGGCTTATCAAATAGGCCCACTTTCTACTTTTGGAGTTTAGACAAATGCGTATCGGTGTACTTACAGGTGGCGGAGATTGCCCAGGACTAAATGCTGTTATTCGTGCTGTTGTTCGCAAAGGCGTCAAGGAGTACGGACATGAGTTTGTTGGTTTTCGCGATGGCTGGAAAGGCCCGCTTGAGAACTACACAATGGAACTCACCCTTGAGACTACTCGCGGCATCTTGCCTCGCGGTGGAACGATTCTTGGTTCTTCTCGCACCAACCCATTTAAGATTCAAAATGGCGTAGAGCGCATTAAGCAGAACCTTGCAGATCAGGGAATCGACGCCCTCATCGCAATCGGTGGCGAAGACACACTTGGTGTTGCAACAAAGCTTGATGCACTTGGGGTTAAGGTCATTGGAGTTCCAAAGACAATCGATAACGATCTCAACAATACTGATTACACATTTGGATTTGATACATCAGTAAATATTGCAGTAGAGGCAATCGATCGTTTGCACACCACTGCAGAGTCACACCACCGCGCATTAATCGTTGAAGTGATGGGTCGCCATGCAGGTTGGATCGCTCTTCACTCAGGTATTGCCGGCGGGGCATCTTGTATCTTGATTCCAGAAGTTAAATTCTCTGTTGATAAGGTCTGCGAATGGGTTGAATCTCGTTTCAAGTCCTCATACGCACCGATCATCGTGATCGCAGAAGGTGCCATCCCTCAAGATGGCGACATGATCACCAAAGATTCAGAGCTTGATGCATTTGGACACGTCAAGCTTTCAGGAATCGGTGAATGGCTTGCCAAGCAGATTGAAGCTAAGACTGGAAAAGAAGCTCGCACATCTGTACTCGGACATATCCAACGTGGTGGCACACCGTCAGCTTTTGACCGCGTTCTTGCTACTCGCTTTGGGCTTCAGGCAATTACTGCAGCCTCTGAGGGCGACTGGGGCAAGATGGTGGCATTACACGGCACAGATATCGTCCGAGTTCCATTGGCAACAGCAACCGAAAAGCTCAAGACGGTACCTATCGAGCGCTACAAAGAGTCTGAAATCTTCTTCGGATAATCCCGATACAAGAAATCACTCACACCTTCTATCCTTAGGACCATGATGACTTCACTTGATTCACTCTTTGACGAAAGCCTTGTGGCGGCTCAGCAACCGCAGTGGCCAGGCGGAAAAGATGGAGAACCCGTAAAGGCTGCAGTCACACGTTTGAAAACTTTGCCTCCTCTGGTCTTTGCTGGTGAGTGCGATGATCTCAAAACAAAGATTGCCCAGGCTGCCGCAGGAAATGCATTCTGGCTCCAAGGTGGAGATTGTGCAGAGACTTTTGTTGCTGCAACCGCTGATTCCATCCGTAATCGCATCAAGACTATTCTGCAGATGGCAGCTGTACTTCAGTACTACTCAAGCCTGCCAGTTGTAAAAGTTGGTCGTATGGCGGGACAGTTCGCAAAGCCGCGATCTAATGATTTGGAAACTCGCGGGGATGTCACACTGCCTGCTTACAGAGGCGATGCGGTTAATGATCTTGAATTTACTTTGGAAGCACGCACTCCCAACCCACAGCGCTTAGTCGATGTCTACAACACATCTGCTGCAACCCTGAACTTGGTTCGTGCATTTACTCAAGGTGGTTTTGCAGATATTCGCCGCGTCCACGAATGGAACAAGGGCTTTATCCGCGATTCAAGCGTTGGAGTTCGCTATGAAGAGATGGCGAAGGAAATTGATCGTGCTCTGAGTTTTATGAAATCAGCAGGGGTTGATCCTGAATCATTTAAGAGCGTAGATTTCTATTCAAGTCATGAAGCGCTGATTCTTGAATACGAGAAGTCGCTGACCCGTATCGATTCTCGTACTGGTGATCCTTACGATGTCTCTGCTCATTTCTTGTGGATCGGGGAGCGCACACGTCAGCTAGATGGTGCACATATAGATTTTGCATCGAAGATTCGCAATCCAATCGGTGTAAAGCTTGGACCAAAATCAACAGTCGATGATGCGCTCCGTTTAATTGATCGCTTAGATCCAAACCGCGAACCAGGTCGCCTCACATTCATTACTCGTATGGGAGCTGGCAAAATTCGCGAAGCACTTCCCGCACTTGTTGACGGTGTCACTAAGTCAGGTGCTCAAGTCTTGTGGGTCTGTGATCCTATGCATGGAAATACCTTCGAATCAGCGACCGGCTATAAGACCCGTCAATTCGATGATGTCATGGATGAGGTAAAGGGATTCTTCGAAGTACATAAGGCGCTAGGCACACATCCTGGTGGAATACATATTGAACTCACCGGCGATGATGTTACTGAGTGCCTCGGTGGTGGCGAAAAGATTTCAGAGACTGATCTAGCCTCACGCTATGAAACAGCCTGTGACCCACGCCTTAATCACTCACAATCACTCGAGCTGGCATTTCTTGTCGCTGAGATGTTGCGCGATCGCTAAAGCCCCCCACTCATGGCCCTACTGATTGCATCAAAGTCCACGCCAGTAGGAACTCTTAATCTCGTCGCAGATGGCGAGCTCTTACTGGGTGCGAACTTATCTTCCCTGCGAGCACTCAAAGCGGGGCTCGACTCTATTTATAGTGGCTCTGATTTTAAAGAAGTAAATAAGATTCCGGTTATCTCAGATTTGATTGACGACTACTTCGATGGAGATCTATCAGCGATCAATGCAATTAAGGTCAGTCAGCCTGGTGGATCATTTTCACAAGCAGCGTGGAAGGCAATGCGGCGCATACGTGCCGGCAAAGTACTTTCATATGCAGATCTTGCCAAGAATGCAGGTAGCTCAAAGGCGGTCCGCGCTGCAGGCAGTGCATGCGCCAAGAATGCAATCGTTCTTGTGGTTCCCTGCCATCGAATTGTTAAAACTGGGGGAGCGTTAGGCAATTACGCCTACGGTGTAGATAAGAAAGAGTGGCTTTTACGCCACGAGGGTCTTTCTTAAAATCTCGATTGCCTGATCGCATTGCGCATCATCAAAGTCACGATGTGTCACGAGTCGCGCGAAATGCGGCCCGAGTGCTCCAATAAGTAAACCTGAATCCTTAGCCCGCTGCGCAAGTTCTGCAGCAGTTATTCCTAGCGCTTTAAGATTAAGTCCGACAATATTTGTAGCAACTGATGTCGGATCAATCAGTGAAGAATCAACCTGAGCTATCGCAGTCGCGAGAGCTTTCGCGCGGCGATGATCGTGGCTGAGATCGCTCATGTGATGTGTAATCGCATAGTCAGCAGCTGCAGCTAGGATTCCTACCTGGCGCATTCCGCCACCGTATCTCTTGCGCCAGACCCGCGCAGAAGCAATGTGTTCTTTGGTTGATAGCGCCATTGAACCGATGGGTGCGCCGAGACCTTTAGAAAAACAGACGCTAATCGTGTCGGCGTACTTGCCATATTCAGCCAGTCCAACACCACTTGCTACGTGAGCATTCCAAATACGTGCGCCATCAAGATGGATTGCAATGCCCATCGCATGAGCTTGTTCGTATAAAGATTTCATCTGGTCGAGTGGCTGAACTGTGCCGCCACCAAAGTTATGGGTGTTTTCAATAGCAATAGCCGCCGTTGAAACTAAATATGGACCAGCGTTTGGAGCAGCGATTGCAAGGGGATCTGATGCTTGAAGAAGTCCAGAGGGTGCCAGCCATGTACGAGTTGTAATCCCTGAAAACGTAGCTGCCGCACCAAGTTCGGCACGGACTACATGTGAATTTGTCTCAGCCAGTATCTCTTGCCCGGGTTGCACAAGCATGCGCATCATCAACTGATTTGCTAGCGAACCAGTAGGAGTAAATAGACCGGCTTCTTTACCAAAGAGAGCGGCAACTCGCTCTTCGAGTGCATTTACTGTCGGGTCATCACCGTAGACGTCATCTCCAACTGGCGCGCTGGCAATGACTTCTCGCATCGCAGCAGATGGCGCTGTGACGGTATCTGAGCGAAGATCAATCATTAGCGGGATCCTTTATGACGATGAGATACATCGCAGTAAGCAGAATAACTCCACCGAGTGCAACCTGGATAGTCATTGTCTCGCGTTCAATTGTGATTGCAAAGAGAGCAGCAAAGACAACTTCTAGGGTCAAGATTACTGCAACCTTTGTTGGCTCAATATGTGCTTGCGCCCACGTCTGAAAGATAAAACCAAAGGATGTGCAGATAATCGCAGTAAAGATCACTGCACCCCATACTCCCCAATCTGGAGGAGCTTCATACCCTTCAACAAAGGCAAATCCACCTGTGAGAATTGTGACTGCAAAGAGTTGCACTGTTGTCATTGCATAGACATCGCGACCTGAGCTCCATTGACCGAGAGCGACAATGTGTGCGCCAAAGGCGATAGCGCAGAGCAGAACGAGGAATTCGCCAAATCCCATTGACCATCCGCGTAGCGAGAGCAGTGCTAAGCCAACAGTGGCAAGTGCGACACATCCCCAGGTAAAGAGCGAGATTCGCTTCCGTAGAAATATCGCAGAAATTAATGGAGTAGCAACCACGTAGAGACCTGTAATGAAACCTGTAACGGCAGCTCCCGTGCGAGCAAGCCCTTCTGTCTGAAAGATATATCCGGCTCCCAAAATGATGCCAGCTATAAATGCCTTCCAAAATAGATCCTTGGTGATTGCTCGATAGAAAGTTGGTCTTAAGGCAACAAGGAAGAGTAGGGCAATTGCAAAGCGCGTGAAGAGAAAGCTATTGACGCTCTGTCGTTCAATTGAATCCTTCATGATGACGAATGCAAAACCCCAAGATGCAGCAACCGAGATCAAGGCAATCGGGGCCAGGCGAATACGACCTGCGTGAGTGTTGAGCATCAAATCTTTTATCCTTTACGCAATTTCTTGAGTAGGGCAATCTCTTTTCCGTGCTCAGGTTCCATGCCTGGCGTTTCAAGAATGAGAGGCGCATTTTTTACTGCAGGATGTGCCAACAACTCCTTAAATGGATCAGTGCCGATAAATCCCTCACCAATATTTTGATGGCGATCTTTGAGCGCACCACAGACATCCATCGAATCATTGGCATGGATGAGCTGAATACGTTCTGCGCCAGCAACTTCTACAAGGAGATCTAGGGTCTCTTTCATCCCACCTTTTTTGGCAATGTCATGACCTGCGGCAAAGACGTGGCAGGTATCAAGACAGATACCAACTTTAGGATGGTATTCGAGCGCTTTGAGGTAGTGCTCTAAATCTTCAAGACGTTTTACTAGTGATTGACCCTGTCCAGCAGTTGGTTCTAGAAGTAGATAGGGCGCATCCTCAGTGAGCGCATTAAGAATAGGCATCATGCCCTCGTGAATTTGTTTCCACGCACTATCGATGAAATCTTCATTGACTGCAGAGCCTGTGTGCACGACAACTCCAAGTGCTCCGATCTCTTTGCCACGCTTGAGAGAGTATTCAGTTGAAGCTAAAGAATTCTTATATGTGCCCTCAGTGGGTGAGCCTAAATTGATGAGAAAGGGCGCGTGCACGTAGACCTCAAGATCTAACTCATCAGCGCATTCGCGAAAAAGTGCATCGGCTTCATGATTAGTTTCGGGCATTGCCCACCCGCGAGGATTAGAGGTAAAGACTTGGATTGCTTCAGCCTCTGTAATTCGGGCGTATTCAATAGAACGCTTAGCCATTCCACCGCTTGTAGGTGTGTGGGCTCCAATCCGAGGAAGTGCGGCTTTTGGCATTCGCCTACCCTACTGTGAGAGTCACCGTACTTCCACGCTTAACGTTCGCGTTGACCTTAGGGTCTATGCCAATTACCAATTTGGCACTCTTAGTAACCTTCTTAACAACAACTTTTAGTCCCAAATCCTCAAGGAGTGCGGTTGCGCGGTCCTGGGTGTAGCGCATCACATTAGGTATGTAGACAAAGGCAGAACCTTTGGAGACAAAAATTTCTACTGCAGCCCCCTTCGGAAGTGGAGCACCTGCAGCGGGTTCCTGAGAGATAACTTCGCCAGGCATGGCCTTCTCATCAAATGTGTATGTTGTCGTCACGTTAAATCCAGCAGCAGTTAACTCATTGAGTGCTTGTTCGCCGTTTGTTCCAACAAAGGATGCAAGGTTAAAGGTTTCGATACCTTTGCTTACGACGAAATCAACAAGCGTTTCGCGCTTTACTCTAGTTCCTTGGGCAGGATTGGAAGATATAACAAATCCTTTAGGAACCTTTGCATTGAAGACTTCAGTAATTTCTCCTACTTTTAGTGGAGATTTGGCCAGGAGATTAACGGCAGCTTCCGGGGTAAGGCCAATAAGTGAAGGAATCGTGTAGCGCTCTGCGCCTTTGGAAACAACAAGATTTACTGTTCCACCCACTGCTATTGAATCTCCAGCAAATGGATCAGTGGAGATCACGCGACCTTTCGCAATATCTTCATCAAAACGTTCTTCAACGATTGCTGTGGTTAAACCAAGTGCGGTGAGCGTGGAGTTAGCTTGTTCTGTCGTTGCCCCCACAACAGAAGGAAATTTAACTGATGCCCCTGGACCGATTAAAACCCACCACGTCGTAATTCCCAGCAGCACAGCAAGTCCTGCAGCGATCCAGCGGTTTCGGCGAACTCTTTTGCTGACTTTCCTACGATCTCTCACCTGCGCGGTGCTCTCTTTACCCACTGGGGTAGGCAGTGTGAGTGAGATCTTTTCCGTCAACTGAGCTAATTTTCCACGCGATTTCTTCTTTGTTTTCTCTCTCATTGGTGCAATTGGAATATCAAGTTCAAGGCTCATTTGAGGAGCCGCTGGATTAAGAGCTTGGGAAATTGCAAGCAGTTGGCTGTGGAATATCTGACAATCGCGGGGACGCTCATCTGGATCAACACTTGTCGCAGCAAAAATTAAATCATCTAGAGCTTTCGGAATATCTGGAACAAGTGAGCTGATTCGAGGTACCCGTGAATTCACATGCATAAAGGCAATCTGGATGGGCTCATCACCTTCGAAAGGTTTAGTTCCTGTAAAGATTTCGAAGGCGGTAATCGCAGCCGAATAAACATCGCTCCGTGAATCAGCAATTCCGCGGGAAACTTGTTCGGGGGATAGGTAAGAGACGCTACCTAAGATGACACTTGATTCCGCTGTCATCGTACTGCCGATCATCGCGCCTTTGGCAAGACCGAAATCTGTGATCTTTATTCGACCTTCTTTAGACACAAGTATGTTTTCTGGTTTTACATCTCTGTGAACTATTCCTAAACGATGTGCTGCACCTAATGCGCTAAGCACAGGGAGTAAAAATTTGATTCCGTCCGCAGCTGCGATCTTGCCACGCTCATTGAGGTACTCGCGCAAAGTATGTCCATCGACTAGCTCCATCACAATAAAGACTGCAGGAATTCCACTCTGGTTCCACCCCTGGTCTTGAACAGCAACAATATTGGGATGACTTAGCGCTGCTGCAGCCTTAGCTTCGCGGATGAATCGCTCGACAAATTGCTCATCCTGGGCAAGATGTGCATGCATGATTTTGACTGCAACACGTCGATCAAGGCGAGTATCGATAGCCTCATAAATTGTGGCCATGCCGCCGGCATCCATCTGGCGTAAGAGCTGGTAGCGACCATCGATGAGGTTGCCAGTGAGGTCGGACATAGGTTGAATTTTAGGTTGAAAGAAGGAATTCGCAGCGCTCTTTCGTCCTATCTGCTGCAAAGTGTTGCTCTTGAGTCACAAGCCATTGCTTCATCTCGCGGGAGATATTCTCACCATCTCGTTCGATCACTCTTTGATATCCGTCTGCAGGATCTAGATCTAGCCATATTGAGGTGGCTAAGGATTCCTCAATTGCAATCTGCGCACTTGCAACGCCTTCAAGAATGAGTAATTGAGTAGAAGGATGAGACTTTGGCGAATCAAATTCTTTACTCGCCCAATTAAATGAAGAAAATAGGAGAGGCCTCTTTGCCTTATGGCATGTAGTGACCCACGTGAGCGTCTTTGTTAGCTCGTCGCCCAGTGCAATCTCCCAGCCGGGATAGAGCTGATCCATATGAATAACTGTTGTCGATATATGAGGTGAGAGTGCTAAAGAAATTGTCGTTGCGAGAGTTGTCTTTCCAGCACCTGCTGGCCCATCAATTGCGATGATGGGCTGATCAACTCCTCGCGCAATCTCAGATAGTGCTTCGATAAGTTGCATACCAACGCCTCCAACCAACGGCAGCCACGACGGTGAAAACTACATAGAGCATAGAGGTTAGATAAAGCTCTTGGCTGAAGTAGAGGGCGGTGTAGCCAATATCGACTATAAGCCAGACAATCCAGGTTTCGTATTTTTCATAAACCATCAACATTTGCGCCGCAATTGATCCAAAGAGAAGAATCGCATCGGCATAGGTTGAAGCTGCGCCGATACGATCAAGAATGGGTGCCAGCGCGAGAGTTGCCAGAATGATTGCAACGACTGTGTAGATGCGATAACTACTCTTAAGTGGACCTGGGATTGCACCTTTCTTGCCCCACCCAAACCAACCTGCAATTGCAGCACCAAAGAATACAAGTTGTAGCGCAGCACTTGCGTATAGATCCCACTGAATGAAAAGAATTCCATAAAGAACACTACTGAGAGCCCACCAGGGCCAGGTAATTCTCTTTCCTGTAACACCGAGTGCGACACCAATAAATGAAATGATCGCTGCAATGATTTCAAGGGTAGACATAGTTACATCCTTTCCGCATCCGCATTACCGGACGGGTCTAGCGGTCGATCTCGCGTTGAGATCCTCTCAGCAGCGTTACAAGTAACGCATGTGCTCCCGCGTTTTTAGTTTAGCGCACGGCGTGCAGAAAGGGCTTGTAGATACGCCTTCCCTGCAACACGAATTCTTCGCGCCGTTGAAGTCTTAGCTCGTTTATTGAAGATGTCATAACCAATGGCTTCTACTTCATCGACAATGCCGCAGTAAAGTTCGCTTGCCGCACGTATACAAGGACGGCTCGTCGCATGCAGTAGATCAATGCCGGGAGCTGCCTCTGCCTGCAATTGCCTGACGCGAGCGATTTGAAACTTCAGCGCTTGGATAATTTCAGGTGTAAGGACGCGGGCATAAAGCATTTTTTCGTCAACGCCATGGGCTGCTAACTCATCAAGTGGCAAGTAAATCCGACCGCGATCAAGGTCTTCGCCCACATCTCTGATGAAGTTAGCTAATTGAAATGCGATTCCAAGCTTCTTAGCACTTTCGTAGGCATCATCTGAGAGTGCGCCAAGGATAGGGACCATCTCGAGGCCAATAACGGCTGCCGAACCATAGACATATTCGCTCAGCGCCTCATAGTTTGCATATGTCGAGACCGTTAAATCCATCTCCATGGAGTGCAAGAAATCAACAAAGTGTTGATGTGGAATCTTGAATCGAGTGACGGTATCAACCAGTGCGGCACCCACTGCGTCATTGCTCTTTCCTGCTGAGAGATCAGAGAGAACGCCTGAGCTCCATGTGCGCAGGACATCTGCTTTCTCTTGTGGCGAAAGGGTTGATGCAAGATCATCAACAATTTCATCGGCATATCGCGCGAAACCATAGAGGGCGTGAACAAATGGACGTTTGGCAGGTGGAAGAAGCAACGTTGCTAAGTAATACGTTTTTCCGTGGAGTGAGTTAAGCCGTTTACATTCGGCATATGAAACGCGCAGTGCAGGATCAGTAATCCCGGCTGCATCCAACTCGTTCATTACTTAACAGGTCCAACAATTCGTTCTGCAGCAAGGCGACCTGAGATAAGTACCATCGGTACGCCAACGCCTGGCTGGGTGCCAGATCCCGCGAAGACGATATTTTCAAAACCTGCGGCAATATTACGAGGCCTAAAGGGACCTGTCTGGAAGAAGGTATGTGCGCTGGCAAATGGTGCGCCACGCATCATTCCTTGATCCTCCCAATCAAGAGGGGTTGTCATCACTTCAGTCTCGATACCAGCTTCGAAATCTGTATATCCGCGCTCTTCTAGAGTCTTAATCATCTGATCGCGATATGGCCCAGCCTGCTTCTTCCAATCAATATCTGCATCCAAGTTAGGAGTTGGATAGAGAATGTAATAGGACTCTTTTCCAGCCGGAGCCAGAGCTGGATCATCTTTACTTGGGATTGTGACAAGGACGGAAGGATCGGTCATGAGGATCTTCTTATTGATCAATTCATCGAAGACGCCATCCCAAGATTCACCGAAGTGAATGTTGTGGTGAGCTGTATGGTCGTATTTCTTTGAAGATCCCACAAGAAGTGTCACACATGATGGTGAGTACTTCAGGCGCTTGATATTCAGGGGAGTCTTGCCGAGAATATCGCGCCAGACGACTGGAAGATCTGGATTCATCACAATGGCATCACATTCATAACGCTCACCTGTTGCTGTTGTGACGGCACGAGCACGTTTATTTACAACCTCAACGCCGGTAACTTCAGTGTCGTATTTAAAGACAACTCCATGTTTTTCGGCCGCAGCTGCAAGTGCGCGAGGAACTGCGTGCATTCCACCCTTAGGGAAGAAGACTCCATTTACTGAATCCATATATGCAATCACTGCATAGATTGCTAGCGCTTGCTGTGGGCTGACACCGGCATACATAGCCTGGAATGAGTAGACCTTCTGCAAGCGAGGATCTTTAAGGAATTGGTTGACCTTTGGTGCAAGGCGTCTAAATCCGCCCAGTGCAACAAGTCGTGCCAGGTTTGGTGTTAAAAGATTAAATGGTGAATCGATATTGCGATCGATGAAGTCATTCATCTCATACTTATACAACTTGGTGACAAAGTCCACGTAGCGTCGATACCCAAGTGCTTCTTCAGCACTGACTGTCTGGCGAATCTCCTCTTCCATCTCTGCTGTATTTGCATGAACGTTGATGATGCTTCCATCGTGATAGAAAGCGCGATAGAGAGGCTTTACAGGTGTGAGCTCTAACCAATCTTTCATATCTTCGCCCACGCATGAGAATGCATCTTGAATCAGTGAAGGCATTGTTAAAACTGACGGACCTGTATCAAAGGCATATTCATCTTTATTAAGCAGACCGTTACGACCACCGGGCACGCTTGCTCGCTCTAGGACGGTGACTTTACGACCAGCGCCTGCAAGACGCAGAGCAGCACTGAGTCCGGCCAAACCAGCACCGACAACTACAACGTGATCTGTAGGACCCTTGATACGTGCGACCATTTCTTACTCCTAGCTTTTCCGCGCAGTTGCACTTGCTGCAAGCGCGGCCAATAGTTCGTGTGAATCTGCTGCGATTTCTTGTGATCGAGATGCAGTCAAGGCATCAAAGGTTAGTTTTTCAATCAGCCCTTCAACGCTCTCAACGGCGCCGCTCTCATTGATAACTCCACGAAGTTTTTCGATAACTTCAAGGGAGAGATCTGGATTTCCTAGATACGTTGATAACTCTTTACGACCGGCATCTGTGGTGCGCTCCATCGCCATAGCCATTAAGACAGTGCGCTTTCCTTCACGCAGGTCATCTCCTGCAGGCTTTCCAGTAATTGTTGGATCACCAAAAATACCCAAGAGATCATCTCGCAGTTGGAATGCTTCGCCGAGCGGAAGACCGTACTCAGATAATCTCCATGTCAACGGCGTGCGGATAGCTGGATCTCGCAGAGCAATTGTTGCTCCTAGATGCAATGGACGCTCAATGCTGTACTTACCTGACTTAAAGCGTGCGATGCGAAGTGAACGTTCGACATTGTGGCTCTTTTCACCAGCCTCGCGCACATCAAGATATTGGCCAGCCATTAATTCGATCCGCATCTCATCATGGACGACCAGCGCATCAAGTAATTGATCGGAAGAGATTCCAGATGTATGGAGCATGTGATCGGCTTGCACCAAGGCAAGATCACCTAAAAGAATTGCGGCAGCTGCGCCGAATTGTTCAGATAGACCAGCTAACGCTTGCTCTTGATGTAAGTTTTCAAATCTACGATGCATCGCAGGTTTTCCACGGCGCGTGTCGGATGCATCCATCAAATCATCATGGATCAGTGCGCAGGCTTGCAAGAATTCCAAACTTGCAAAGGCTTTAATCTCAGATGCTCCGACTTCTTTTCCAGCAGCCTTGTGTCCGGCGTAGGCAAAGAGTGGGCGAAGGCGTTTTCCACCATCAAGAATAAATTCTTCAAGGCCATCACAGACCGGACTTAATTGTGATCCGATGGTGGTCAAATGCGAGCGGGCTTGCGTTAAATATGTAGCCAAGGCTGCTTGCACTTGCTCGCGAACCGATACGAGCTCATCCATAACCTGACTATTCACGAGGGCAACGGTACCCTGACCGCGTGGAGATGCGACTTGAAAAACGAATGTACTCATTTGAGTTCTTTCCTCCCAAAGATGTGGCGGGGGAAGAGCGCCTCTGGCAAGCCTTATCTAGCCTGGCCACACTGCATCCAGATTTTGTCGCTGTTACATACGGCGCAGGTGGCGGTACTCGAGATCGCACGATCCGGATTACATCAGAGATCACTGCACGGACCAGTATTCCAACCGTTGCTCACTTAACTTGCGTTGGGTCAACGCGTGACGAACTCATCGACATTCTTGGCAGATACACAGAATCTGGAATTAAAAGTATTTTGGCGCTACGCGGAGATCCTGTTGGTGGACCACGGGCACCTTGGACTCCAGTTAATGGTGGCCTGACTCATGCGGACGAACTGATTACTTTAGCGCGTGAACACGGTGACTTTACGATTGGTGTCGCAGCTTTTCCTGATGGACACCCTAACTCAGGTGGAGATTTTGGCAAAGATATCGATGTGCTTTTGCGAAAAGAATCTCTCGGTGCATCTTTTGCAACAACTCAATTTTTCTTCGAAGTTGATAAGTGGAAGCGTTTAGTTGATGCACTGGCAAAACGTGGATCAACAATGCCAATTATCGCAGGTGTCCTTCCGGTTACAAATGTGAAGCTCTTAACCAAGATGGCTGAACTTGGCGGTACGCCGATCCCTGATTCAATCGCATCACGATTTGCCGCAGTTGAAAACAATCCAGAAGATGTGCGCAAACTTGGAGTAGAGATCGCGCTTAATCTCTGTAACGATTTGATTGATGCCGGAGTACCTGGAATTCACTTCTACACAATGAATAGCTCAACTGCCACAAGTGAGATCTTTGAATCTTTACAAGATCGGCGCTAGGCGATGAAACGCGAAGAGTTCTTTACGCGATGGAGCAAGCTCCATCTCGATGCAGAAATTAAGGGAATCGTTAAGGGCTGGTTGAGCATCTCCTATGTCATCGCCCGGGGGCTAAGTGCGCTTCGAATTACTCCCAACGTTCTTACTCTCTTGGGTGTACTAAGCGGTGTAGCCCTGCTCTTCTATCCATTGTCGGCAATCGGATTGATCTTCCTTGTGCTCTCGCTGATCTTTGATGGGGTCGATGGCAGCGTTGCGATTGTCTCAGGCAAGGTAAGTCGATTCGGTGCAACCCTTGATGCAATTGCTGACCGCATTACAGAAGGACTCTGGTTCTTTGCCCTTTATCAATGGGGGATAGCACCAGAGATTTGCTTAGCGCTATTTGCTTTGGCTCTCACGCAAGAATATGCGCGAGCACGGATGGCATCCCTTGGATTTCACGAAATTGGTGTTGTCACTATTGCAGAACGTCCAGTGCGTGCCAGTGCGATTGCAATCTTTATGGTCCTGGAACTACTGAGCTTTTCTTTTGCGCCATTTGCGATCTATATCTTTACAGCGATGGCAACCTTTAGTGTCTATCAAGTGATGAGAGCTGCCCGCCGCCATCTTGCGTAATAATTGCTTGCGCAACAATCTCTGCACTTAGTCCCACGAGAGGCAAACCTCCGCCCGGATGGGCGCTTCCTCCAACGCAATACAAACCCTTAAGCGGACTGCGGTTCTTGGCACGATTAAATGCACTCTGCGAGCCATTACTAGAAGTACCGTAGATAGAACCGCCGGGAGCTAAGACGCTCGCCTCTAAATCTGCAGGGGTACGAATCTCCAAAAGTTCAAGGCGGCTACGAATCTGTATTCCATGAGATTCAATGCGATCAATAATCTTCTGCGCATATTGGTCAGCAAATTTTCGATCACTCCAGTCAAATCCATCAACTCCATGACGCGGTGCATTAACGAGAACAAACCACGCTTCATGGCCGTCTCTCTCAACCATCGTTTCATCATGCGGGGCACAGATATAGATCGTTGGATCTTCCACCGGGACCTTCTTGCTAAAAATTGATTCAAACTCTTGATCATAGTTTTCTGGAAATAGGACAGTGTGGTGCTCCAGTTTTGGTTCATCTGAAGGACTAAGCCCTAGCAATAAAGAGAAACCAGCAAGCGAAGGTTCCATCTTTGCTATTGCGCGAGAAGCCTTACGGACAGATGCTGGTGGATTCTTGATCAGGCTTGAATAAATCATCCCTGCATCTGCATTTGCGACAACTGTTGTGGCGGAGATGTTGCGGCCATCCGTCAGAGCTACCCCTGTCACAACTCCGTTCTCGTGAGTGATTTCAGAAATTCGCGCATTGAACTCAAAGATGACTCCACGATCTAAGCAACGTTGATAGAGAGCATCTCCTAACTTTCCGATTCCACCGGTGATATGCCAGGCACCGAATGCTTCTTCAACGAAGGCAATTGATGACAAAACAGCAGGTGCAACGCGTGGATCAGATCCGCTGTAGGTGGCATAGCGATCAAGAATCTTGCGAAGATGTGGACTCTTGATTGCTAGCCCACGAATTGATTTCCAAGGTGCGATAACGAAGAGGTCCTTAACAAGCGATTTACGCTTAAGGAGCGAGGCGATAGATTTCAATTCTGATTCGATAAAGGGCTCGCGCGAAACATCCCACATTGCCTCAGCCCGGCGCATGATTTGATCCCACTCGTTGGACGCATCTGTGCCATAAGAGTTTGAGATAGCTTCTAAAGTTTTCTTGCGCGAAAGATTGGCAAACTTCACAGATGTTCCATCGTGGAAGCGATAATCAAAAGAAGGATCTACTTGCTTGAGTTCAACGACTCTACCCAATACATCACCTGTACGTTGAAAGAGATCACGATAGACAGCAGGTAGCGTCAGAAGCGATGGGCCGGTATCAAAGGCGTAACCATTGATCCACTCGGTTCGACATTTTCCACCGTGTCGATCACTGGCTTCAAACACTCGAACTTGGTAACCCTTTTTAGCAAGACGAGCAGCCGTTGCCATTCCTCCCATACCTGCGCCAATAACAACTACATCTTTCTCATTCGTGGTCATAGCGCGCGACCTTTCCACGTAATCTTTGAGTGGAAAAAGTTTGAGTAAACCAAGAGATAGATAAACACGATAGTAGAGATGGGATGCAGGAGGCTATCGATAATGAGTGAACGTGAAGAAATCGCTGAGACTATGCGTGATGCGATAACGAGAAGTAAGGCTGCTTCAGCCATCGTAGAGTCAGCGAATGAATAGATAAATGGCAGAATTCCCGAAATAGCCATCACCGCAACTAGTGCAATCGACCCAAAGACCCCACCAAATCCTGTGGACATTGATTTTCCATAACCTGCACGAATTTCTGCAAAGGATGTATACATGCGAGTTGATGCGATCTTTGAACCGTCACACACCCCTCCGCTAAATCCTCCACGAATCAGAACGCGTGCTAGATCAATATCATCTAGAACGCTCGATTGAATTGCAGCAAATCCACCGACCGAGAAAAGGGCGCTCTTCTTTACGAGAAGAAATTGTCCATTAGCAACCGCAAGGGATGGACGTGAACTTCTCATTGCTAAACGAAGTGGGACAGTAGTCATCCATGTCCATTGCAAAAGTGGCTGAACAAGTCTTTCGGACATTGTCTCAGCTCGTTGGCTTGGGTAGGGAGAGAGAAAATCCGATCCTGTTCGCTGTAGAACGGAATCCATTGCCGAGAGTGCATCGGGTGCGAGTCGAACATCAGCATCTACGGTCACAATGAAATCGTGCTGTGCATGGATCAGCCCTTGGGATAAAGCCCATGGTTTGCCCTTCCATCCATCTGGCAATGGCGCCGCACTTACAACTTTCATGTGGGGGTTATGAATAATCGCCTGCCGCAATAAATCGCCGGTTCCATCCGTTGAGTTGTCATCGATAAAGATGACCTCATAGCGCGGATGATCCAGTCTTTTAAAGGTTGCAATAAGTTCCGAGACGTTTTCGACTTCGTTGCGACAAGGAACGAGTATTGAAAAACTCAAGGTCTGTGAGCTCTCTGCTCGAGGTCGAACAATTGTGATGGCATTAAAGATTGCCATGCTCAAAAGAAATGCGTTGATTACAACGGACAGGCTAAGAAGTGCGGACATATCAGTTAGCTGCGATTAAGCCACTGAGTGAAGAAGTACGGAGCAAGAATTGCGCCGTAAATAAGAAAAGCAACTAGTGCTAGACCTTGTCGACCAAAGAAGAAGAATTGCGCAATAAATCCGCCAACAAGACTCCAGGCAAGATAGATGTCGGCGACCATAGTGCCCGGAGCATCCTTGCGACGCTCTGTAGGAAGAATAAAGTTCAAGATTGCCATCAAGGTAAGCCCAGAGAGTAACCATCCAAATGGGTTCGACAATGGAATTTCTGGTGCATACGGAAATGATGCGCCAGTAACTTCCCATGTCCAACGTCCTGCTGCAACCATCTGTGGATCTAAGAAGAGATCCCAACCCATCAAGATTGCTCCGCCATAGAGAAAGACCCAACCGCGTGCGATGCGTCTCGCGGCAAGGAGAGCTGGATAGGCCATCATCGTCCAAGCAAAGAGAACAACTAGTGGGACATCAAAAATAAAGAGGCCAAGTGTTTCGCTGTATTCATATACGCCAAATGGCCAACCAGTGTTAACTCCGATGGTTTCAATGAGCCATGCAAATGTTGTTGTTATCCCTAGATAGGTGAGAGCAAATTTATTTCCGAAACTCAATCGGGCGTGTAGCAACATCGCAGCCGCACCGAAGTACACGGTGAGGAGGGTGAATATCTCAAGAGCTCGTCCATCCAAGAGTGGATATGGGATCTGCAGCAATATCGCGATAGCGAGTACTACGCCCAGAAAGATTTTTGAGCGTTGAGACTGCCCGCGACGGCGATTTGCTCGCGGTGTGAAATCTCTAATCGACATGGGCTAAGTCTGCCCTACTAGAGTTTTCCACGCACATTACGTACTGCAAAGCGTGAAAACAACTCCTCGGCATACCAGTTGTACTGCGCCGTTGCCTCTATAGCCCTCTGATGTGCCTGACCTTTATAAGCAAAGTCACGTAGGACTTTTCCATTTTCCCAGAGTGAGAAAGTGCCCTGCAAACCAATTGGTGCTTCACCAATGCCAATCGCTGCAATCAACCCAGGGGATTGGTGCAGGTCTGCTGAAACTGGAGGCACTGCCTTCCAAAACCTAAAGTTCTGTAACCACTTAATGCGCGCACGCGTAATTGCGACAATTTGAGAATCTGCTGCTGGAGTAACGCTCCAATCAAATGGGTTCTTACCTGACCAGAGTCCGTGTGCCGAAATCGGATCGAGGACTAGTCGGACTTCATGTTGTGCTCGCTTATTCCATGATCGAACTATCGCAAGAGAATCGATTGATTCCAGTGCACTTTCATCAATAACAACGAGAGCTCCCCAACGTGTGAGGTCGGCATCACTTGGTGTGAAATTCTCGCCAGTACCAGTTCCTAACATCTTGGCAAAGTTCACGCCTTCAGATCTGCGCAGACGACCGCGATCTCGCGCCATTGAAAAGAACGCAAAGGGGAGATCGCTTTTCTTTATAGTCCAAAAATACGCAACGACTACTTGAGACACAATTAATCTCCAACAACCATTGGTGTAGCGCCTGTGCAATTGAGTAATTCATCGAATGAGGTTGGATATACCGCGTGAGGGTGGCCGGCGGCTGCCCACACAACTTCATAATCGTTGAGCGCCTCATCAATCAGGATTATTTCCGGCTTTGAAATCCACCCCAATGGGCTCACGCCCCCTATTGAATAGCCGGAAATTTCTTTTACAAAGTCTGCATCAACGCGTGCAAGTTTTCCGATTGCTAGATTTTTGGCAACTAGATCCGTATCTACACGGTGGCGACCACTTGTGATGATAAGGAGAGCTCCGCCTGATGGAAGTTTAAAGATGAGAGAAGATGCAATTTGGCCAACCTCAACTCCGAGTGAATCGGCAGCTTCTTGAGCAGTGCGGGCACTTTCACTTAATGCATGAATACGTCCGCTGACATTGAGGCGATCCATCGCTTCGTGTGCACGTTTGACCGATGCGCGTTCGAGTATGTGCTCCACATATGGATAGTACGACATATTCAATGACGTCAGCCGATTGCTCTTCGATGGTTTAGCGTTAGCCGCTATGAGCCCACAGAGATTTAGAGCAACGGCCCCTGTCGCGATTGCCGAGCAAGCTCGCAAGTCACTCCTGGCAATGTTTTTGCTAATGGGCATGGTCTCTATGGGATGGGTTCCTCGAATCCCTGAGATCAAAGATGCTATCGGGCTCACCAATGGTCAATTTGGATTTATCTTGCTTGCCAGCACCTTCGGATCTGTCAGCGGTGCCCAAATAGGTGGAAGAGCCATCCATACCTTTGGTTCTCGCAGAGTTACTCAAGTTGCAATTTCAATCATGCCATTGGGACTTGCGGGCATGGGTCTTGCTAATTCTGCACTGATGCTTGTGCTCTCACTCTTTGTAATGGGTTTTGGGTATTCACTGATGGATATCTGCCTTAATTCTCAAGGATTTATCGTCGAGCGAATTGTAAAAAAGCGCTGCATGTCCAGTCTTCACGCGATGTGGAGTCTTGGCGCATTCTTAACTACAGTTCTAGGCGGATCAATTGCTCGTTTTGTTTCTTATGAAGTAAACCTTGTTGGCATTGCAATACTTGCAGGCATCGCCTTTATTCCCGCAGCCTTCTTCCTCTTACCAGCAGATCTGGATGATCATGATGGCGGCGATGAAGAGACAAGTGCAAAGATTCCTCTCTTCGGAAAGAGCGTCCTTCCCCTCTGGGGGCTTGGAATTGGATTGCTCGGATGCATGATCGCAGAGGGTGCAGCCAGTGATTGGGCCGGAATCTTGCTACGCGACGACATGGGATATAACAAGGGAATTAATGCATCTGGTTTTGCCTGTTTTGCTTTAGCGATGATTGTAAGCAGATTACTTGGCGATAAAACTCTCGATCGTTTGGGTCCCGCGCTGACTGTGAAGCTCGGCGCATATATCGGCGGAGTAGCTTGGGGTGCAGCAATTCTGATTGCAGTTCCGCTCTCTGATTCACATCCATTGCTCGCACTGATAATTATCAACATTGGATTCGCTGCTGTGGGATTTGGAATCGGGCCGATGTTCCCTGCATTCATATTGGCAGCTGGCGCGACATCAGGGGTTGCTCCTTCGGTTGCTATCGCTCGTGTTGGCGTAATCGGTATTGCCGGGTATTTCTTTGGTCCAACACTGACAGGGCTGATCTCTGAAGCTACAAGCCTTCCTATTGCACTCTTCTTCCCAATTGTGATGCTCTTTCTTTCAGGCTATCTATCACGCACAATCCACACTGATAAAGATCGGCGCTAGGCGATGAAGAGTCGCTCTACCAAGCTAAATATCGCGACCGAAAATAGCAAGTAGGCAAAGGTCTTTCGCAAGAGCGCATCTGAAATCTGCAATTTAATTCGTGAAGCAATCTGTGCAACAACGACTGCACTTGCTCCCATCACAAGCGGAATATCCCAGGAAACTTCACTCCATAAAGCGTTGTGACCAAGCAGAGCGGTAGCTGAGTTCATGGCGATCACTAATAGCGCAGTTCCTGCAGCAATCACTTGTGAGGTGCCAAATCCTAAGACAAGTACGGGGATAACAAGGAAGCCGCCACCGATTCCAAAGAGGCCAGTGATTGATCCGATCAAAAGAGAGATGCCAATAAGTACAGGCCAGCTCATGCGCTTATGGACTGTTGTTAAGGGTGAGCCAAGCATGCTTAGCCCAGCAAAAATAATGACGAGCGAAAAACCAATGGCGATAAAATCTTCTGAAAGTCTATGAACAAGTGAAGAAAATCCGATATTTGTTGTTAGCCCAATAGCCCATATGACTGTCGCATCTCTGTAGTAGATCTGCTTTGTTTTGATTTTGGCGCTTGCGCCAGAGAGGGCGGCCGAGCCCACGACAGCTAACGCTGCAGTAGATGCAACTGAAGGCTCAAAACTAAATCCGTAGATCAAGATCGGTACCGCCAACATGGCACCGCCTGCACCGACAAAGCCAAGGACGCTGCCGATAAAAGTTCCTGCTATCAGTGCGCCAAGGATCTCCATGGCTTAATGCTCCCAGATTGCCGATGATAAATGAAGAAAGCCCCCAGTTTCCCAGGGGCTTTCTTTCGAACTATAACTTTAATTAAAGAATGAGATGCTTCCGATGTTGAATAGCAAATCACTTGATTCGACTGCACCTGATGCAACGAGTGCAACGAGGATGAGAGCAGCACCTGCAAGTGAGATGTCCTTGTTGAAGGCAATCTGCTCATTCATTTTTGTAGTGGCATCAGTTTCTTTCCAGAAGTTATGGAAGATCACTGCTGCGAGTACGAGTGTGATTGCGATGAGAAGCGCGCCGAGATCGACGTATGTGCCGATGACGATCAAGATTCCGCCAACAAGGAAGAAGAGTCCACTTGCCATAACTCCGAGCTTTGCTGCTGGGAGCTTCTTGTACTGTGCGTATCCGGTCATTGCCTCAAGCTTTGCGAAGTGACCAATGCCTGATGCGATGAAGAGTGCTGCGAAGAGCACCTGGCCGATAAATAGGACGACGTTCATATTTCTCCTTGATTTTCCTAATGGTGGGGCGAGTCCACTGCGGACTCTCTTACCTGCTTAGGGTAGGGCATGTAGTTGAAATTTCAACTATTTTCGCCTCCTTGTGCGGGGTGTGTTGCCTGCCCAGGCTTGCTCTTGTCAGGGGTCTGGGCTAGTTTTCGAACATCTGTTCGAACGATCTTTTGATAACTAGTCCACATGTAAGAAAGAAGGCGTTAAAGATGTCAGTCCCGGAGATACGTCCATCTCATGAAGTCCTTGCAGATGGGGTGGGTGCGCTAGCGACGCCGATCGAGTTCACTTTTAAAGGTCGTCGCTTTCGTATCCATACTGTTCTCTCGCGTTGGTGTGAAGCAGGTGGATGGTGGAACCGAGTAAGTGATGGCATCTATCGCCCTGATGATGGAGCGCGTGCTTTATGGACTGTAGAGGCTGCACCGATTGGCGCAGTGACAACATTTGAAATCGAACGTGATGAAGCTACCGGGCAGTGGCTTATTAGGTCGGTCTAGATAACTCATGAGTTTTATCCATCTCCGCGTTGCTAGCGCTTTTTCTATGAAATATGGAACAACGCAGCCAGGTGATCTTGTCGAGCAAGCGCGTGAATATGCCATGCCGGCACTTGCTCTGACAGATCGTGCAACTCTTTCAGGGGCTATTCGTTTTGCTAAGGCATGTGTTGCTAACGGTGTGGCACCGATTATTGGAATCAACCTCCCGATAGAGATCACAGCTAGCGATAAGAAAACTCCCGAACAACGCGTGACTGTTTTGGCACACGGTGATGGGGGATGGGCTCACCTTGTACGTTTTCTGACAGGACTCAATATCAATAAAGATGGCGGCAATACTCGAATCACGCTAGAGCTACTCGAAAAGTTCAGCGCACATAGCACCCAGCTTCATCTTCTCCACGGCCCGCAATCGCCACTAAGTTATGAATTAGCGGCTCATCGTCCAGAGCGAGCCCTCGATCTCTTTAACGCCACTCGTGAATTCTTTGCAGATCACGCTATCGAATGCGTCTCTCATCTAGTTGCAGGCAATGGACCGGGATCTACCGCCCATGCTGCTAGGTCCTTAGTCTTTGCACGCGATCACGAAATCGATGCGGTGATTACCAATGCAGCACGGATGCGCAGTCGCAGTGATGGTCCGATTGCAGACCTTTTAGATTGCGCTCGCCAACTTGTTCCGCTGGATTACCGACACATCGAACGTCGTAACGCTGAAGCATATTTAAAGAGCAGCCAAGAGATGACACTTGTTGCAACAGAAATTGCACGTGCAGCAGGTGAGGCGACTCCGCGGGCACTTTTAAAAACTACGCGTGAATGGGCAGAGCGCGCTCTACTTTCTCCGGCACGCGATATTGGTCTTGGCGGAATTCATCTACCTGAGCCACATATTGTTGGTGCTACATCGCAGAGCTCTATGCGCACACTTTTACGTTCGCGAGTAGAAGCAGGAATTCATTGGCGCTACAACGCAAATGCAGATGTGAAAGCTGCACGTATTCGCTTGGATGATGAGTTAGCAACAGTTGCATCCCTTGGTTACGAGTCTTACTTTCTTACCGTTGCCGATATTGCACAGATGGCACGCGATAACGGAATACGTGTTGCAGCACGGGGCAGCGGTGCTGGTTCATTAATCTGCCACTTGCTCGGTATTTCAGGGGTAGATCCGATGCGCCATGGACTTCTCATGGAGCGCTTCTGTTCACCGTTGCGAGCAGCCCTTCCTGATATTGATATTGATGTCGAATCAGATCGTCGCCTTGAGATTTATCAGATGGTCTTTGATCGCTATGGATCCCAATCGCTACAAGAGCCAGGTGCTATCTCGCGCGCTGCAACAGTTGCCATGTTTGATACGTATCGCGCCCGCCATGCAATTCGCGATACTGGTGCAGCGCTGGGTCTGCCGGCTGCTGAGATTGATCTTCTTGCTAAGGCGATGCCACATGTACGTGCCCGCAATATTCAGGCAGTGTTGCAATCGCTGCCTGAACTTAAAACCTTAAATACATCGGCGCCGTTGATGGCGATGACGGTAGCTCTTGCGCAAGAGCTCGATGGTCTACCGCGCCACCTTGCAATGCATCCCTGCGCAATTGTTCTCTCAGATGGTGGGCTCTTAGATCGCATCCCGCTACATATTAATGCCAGCGGATTTCCTATGGTCGAATTTGATAAAGATGATGTCGAAGATATCGGCCTGCTTAAACTCGATATCTTGGGTGTGCGGATGCAATCAACAATTGCTTACGCGCTAGCCGAAATTGAAAAAACACAAGAGAAGAAGATCGATATCGATGCCATCTCACTCGATGATGATCAGACCTACAAACTGATTCAATCCACACGAACTCTGGGAATCTTTCAGATCGAAAGTCCGGGACAGCGCGAGTTAGTAGGCAAGTTAAAGCCTGGTTCATTTAATGATCTGATTATCGATATCTCACTCTTTCGCCCAGGACCGGTAAAGAGCGACATGATCGCTCCCTTTCTTAACTCACGTCATGGCTTTACTGCAGCTGATGTCATCCACCCTGACCTGGCACCGATTCTGCAAGAGACAGAAGGCGTTGTTGTCTTTCATGAACAGGTAATTTCGATTATCGCCACGATGACGGGTATCTCATTAGCAGCAGCTGATGAAAAGCGACGATCGCTGGGGGATAAGGCGGGCCAACAAGAAGTCTGCGATTGGTTCTTTCCTGCTGCAACCCAGAAGGGATACGCACTTGTTGTAGTTACCAAGGTCTGGGAGATCTTGCGCGCCTTTGCATCCTTTGGATTCTGCAAGGCACATGCTGCAGCTTTCGCACTGCCTACTTATCAATCTGCCTGGCTAAAAACTCACTACCCGGCGGAATTCATTGCCGGCGTTCTCACACATGATCCAGGGATGTATCCCAAACGGCTAATCCTTGATGAGGCGCGGCAGATGGGAATTGTTTTAGCACCTCTTGATGTCAATAAATCCGATTCAACATATCGCGTGGAAGAACACGAAGGTGGGCAAGCAATTCGTATCGCTCTCTCAACTATCTCTGGCATTAGCGATCAAGAGGTAAAGTCAATTGTTAGCGGTCGCCCCTATGTAGATATTGCAGATTTCATTGCACGCAGCGGAGCCTCTACCCCCGTTACCGAATCCCTCATCCTCACTGGTGGCTTTGACGAACTTCATTCGATTGGTACTGGCGAAATCAATCATCGCGATCTTCTTCTGCACTTAAACGATATTGAGAAATCACACTCTGCAAAGAGTGGCAAGAAAGGTATCGGCGGTGCGCAGATGACATTTGGCTTTACACCCCCTGCACTGATATCAAGTGGGCTACCTGATATCACCACCAACGAACGAGTACGTCATGAAGTAGAACGGTTAGGTATGGATATCACTCATCACATGCTTGAGTTCTATGCACCATTTCTCAATGCAATGGGTGCAGTGCGTTCGTGCGATCTTCTTGCGCAGCGATCAGGGGCCGAGGTTCTGGTGGCCGGAGTAAAGGTTGCGCTGCAGACTCCGCCGATTCGTTCTGGTCGACGCGTGATCTTTCTGACTCTCGATGATGGATATGGCTGCAGCGATTGCACCTTCTTTAGCGATGTGCAGACAAGTAGCGCAGGCCTTCTCTACTCGACATCGCTGATTCTTGTGCGTGGAGTTACCCGGCGTACAGGAGAACGCGGTATTTCTATCCGCGCCACAGGGGCGTGGGATCTACGTAACGCCTATGAGAAATGGCAGAACAGTAAGGTAGCTATATGAGTGGCGAGCAAGAGTCCACAATCCTGCATGTGGATATGGATGCATTCTTTGCATCCGTCACTGAACGCGATCACCCAGAACTCAAAGGTAAGGCCGTTGTTATTGGCGCAGGGGTGCGCGGAGTTGTCACATCTGCAAATTACGAAGCTCGCAAATTTGGAATTAAAGCTGCGATGCCGGTGGGGCGTGCACAAAGGTTGGCACCACACGCAATCTTTATTCCGCCTGACCATAAGCGCTATAGCGAAGTCTCAGAGCACATTATGGAGATCTTTCACTCCTTTACACCTCTTGTTGAACCGATCTCACTTGATGAAGCATTCCTTGATGTCACAAAGGCACGACGCCTACTAGGTGATGGTCGAGCAATCGCTACGGCAATTCGCGCAAAGGTGGAAGCGCAAGAAGGAATCACATGTTCAGTTGGTATTGCATCCTCTAAGTTCATCGCAAAGCTGGCATCACAACGATGTAAACCAAATGGCATCTTAGAAATTCCAACAGATCGTGTACTTACATTTTTGCACCCGCTACCTGTCTCTGCGCTGTGGGGAGTTGGACCAAAGACTAACGAAGCTCTCGAACGATTGGGGCTTCACACCGTGGGAGATATTGCCCAGACGCCACAACAAACGTTGATTCGCGCGTTAGGTCAGGCAGCAGGTGAGTCACTCTATGAACTTGCATGGGGCAGAGATGATCGCGATGTGATTCCGGAAGAACTCGATAAAAGTATTAGCGCCGCCGAAACTTTTGATCGCGATATAGACGATCCTGAAATAGTTGCGAAAGAGATTTTGCGGATGTGCGAGAGAGCTTCATCACGTATGCGAGAACGTTCACTCTTTGCAAAGACGATCACTCTCAAAGTTCGCTTCGCAGATTTCACTACGGTCAATCGATCAAAGACCCTGCCGCTTCCGATAGATACAACGCATGAGATCTACGAGGTAGCCAAGGCTCTCTATGAGGCGCTCTCGATTGAACGCGCTCGGATTCGACTTGTAGGTGTGAGTCTGGAAAACCTCCATACCGATACCCACGAGCAGCTGGTTCTGGGTGCGCGTGAGTCGAGTTGGCGTGAACTGCAGGGTGGGATTGATGCTGCGAAGGCGCGTTTTGGGGGCAATAGCGTGCGGCCGGGGCGTCTGATTGACGAGAGTGATGAATAAGTCCAATATCGGACTGGTCCTCAAGTAGCCCTGAAGTAGCCCTATCGCAAAAGTTGTTCTAGAGTATCTATATGCCACTTTCTGAGCACGAAAGACGCTTATTGGCGCAGATGGAAGAAGCCCTCGCCGCTGATGACCCACGTCTTGTCAGCGCGATGTCGGGCTCATCCGGGGTTTCCCGCAATCGGCTTGGCCTTGGGGTAGCCCTACTGATTGCTGGCCTTGCAACTCTCTTCGGTGGGCTGATTGCTCAAATCACAATTATTGGCCTGGGCGGATTTCTTATCGCCCTGACTGGATCAATCCTGATGTACCGCGCCATCACATCCCCTAGCGCTCTCGTTTCAGCCTCCTCACAGGGCTCAGAGAAGGCTCCACGCGCTCGCAAGAAGCTCGGCGATCGTCTACAGGACCGCTGGGATCAACGAAACTTCGAATAAGCCCCTCCCAAATCACCTTTCAGCCCGCCCACAAGGCGGGCTTTTTTGCGTCCCGATGCCCCTGGAAAGGGTGGGGAGAGGTGGGGCGAAAAAGGGGGAATGGTGGGGAAGGGTGGTTGAAAAAGGAGGAAAGTGGAGTAAAGTGGGGGATTGAGCAGGGATACACGCTCAATCAGATTCAACCTTGGGGAAGGGGTAAGAGATGTTTCTTGGCACTCACGAACCCCGCCTTGATGAAAAAGGTCGATTAATACTTCCCGCGAAATTCCGCGAAGAACTTTCTGCAGGACTTGTTATTACAAAAGGACAAGAACGTTGTCTCTACGTATTTCCTTCAACTGAATTTGAAACTCTTACACAGACGCTGAGACAAGCGCCAGTTACTGCAAAAGCAGCTCGTGATTATCAGCGCGTGATGTTTGCCGGCGCACACGATGAAATTCCTGATCGTCAAGGTCGCGTGACAATTCCACAAGGTCTTCGCACATATGCAGGACTTGAAAAAGAGTGCGTTGTTATTGGTGCAAATACTCGCGTTGAAATTTGGGATGCACAGGCATGGAATAAATATTTGGCAGATCGTGAAGAAGGTTTTGCCGATGTTTCAGAAGAGGTATTTCCAGGACTCTTTTGAGAAGTACAACAACTTAATACGAAGTAAAACAATTACATAGCGTTCTCTCGATTGTGGCCACCGTCGACCCAATGCCTAGGTTTTAAGGCCGACAGCGACGCCCCTTCCCCGGCGTCGCTTTCGTGAGATCCGTCGGCCGGCGGTGACCAGAGTTGAGAGAGCGAAATATAAAAGCAGATAGATGCAGATAAGGAATGGGGGAGAAGATGAAGCACATATCAGTAATGCGAGATCGCTGTATTGATCTTCTTGCTCCATCGATAGAAACTTCTCGCACTCCAGTTGTAGTTGATGCAACACTCGGATTAGGTGGGCATACAGAGGCCCTTCTTGCTCGTTTCCCAGAGTTAATAGTTATTGGAATTGATCGCGATCCAAGTGCACTATTACAAGCACGTCAACGACTTTCAGTCTTCGGCGATAGATTAATAACTTCACACGCCGTCTTTGACAGCATCACAGATGTTGTTACTTCACATGGATATTCCCAGCTTTCAGGTGTTCTCTTTGATCTTGGGGTTTCATCTATGCAACTCGATGAAACAGATCGAGGCTTCTCTTATTCCCATGATGCGCCGCTCGATATGCGCATGGATAGCACTCAGGTCATTACCGCTTATGAGATTGTTAATCATTACGAACCGGGTGCCTTGGTAAAGATTCTGCGTGCCTTCGGAGAAGAAAAGTTTGCTACCCGAATCGTGGAAAATATCGTGAAAGCACGTGCCATAGCACCTCTTAATTCCACCATGCAGTTAGCGACGTTGGTTAAAGAGAGCATTCCAGCAGCGACTCGTCGCACGGGTGGCAACCCAGCTAAGCGCACATTCCAGGCACTAAGGATTGCTGTCAACGATGAACTCGGTGCAATCACTCGTGCGATTCCTCAAGCCTTGAATTTGGTAGAAGTTGGTGGTCGAGTAGTAGTGATGTCATTCCAGTCTTTGGAAGACAAGATTGTTAAGGAAATCTTTGTAGAGGCATCTACCTCAAAGAGTCCTCGCAACCTACCTGTAGAGCTTCCTGAATATGCCGCAAAGTTTTCGCTAGTAATTAAAGCCAGTGAGAAAGCTAGCCAGGCAGAACAAGATGAGAACTCACGTTCGACATCAGTTCGCCTTCGTGCAATCGAGAGGGTGGCTGCCTAATGTCAATCGCCGCTCTGGCTCAACAAACTCGCGAACGTGTTACGACACATTCTTCGCGTGTGCTTCTGATGATCGTTCCTCAGGCAACTGAAGGAGTGCAGGCCACACAGAAGTACTTTGCTAAGTTTTTGTCGTTCGTTGCGGCAGTTGGATTCCTTGCTCTCCTTGGGGTTCATACCTTGTTAGCCCAAGATGCTTTTGTCCTCTCAGAGTTGAAGTTGGAATCAAAGATGATTGCAGATCAACGTGAGGCGATCTCTCGCAAGATGGAGATTTACTCATCCCCTCAAGCGCTAGCGAATCAAGCAACAGCGCTAGGTATGAGTCCATCTGAGAATCCAACATTCCTTAATCTCACTCAAGAGATGCCAGTAGTAACTGATGAGAGTGGGATTACACGTGGGTAATTTTGAGCTCTCGATGAAGCGCATCCGCACTCTCTTTATTATTTTGCTAGTCATTTTCACTCTCTTTGCCGCTCGACTTGTACAGATCCAAGGAATTCAATCTGCCGAATACACTCTCAAGGCGGCAAATGAGATGCAAAAAACTCGAGTGATTGCAGCTCCTCGAGGAGACATCACCGATATTAATGGAGTGGCATTTGCTCGAAGCGTCTCAGCGATAAACATTGTTGTAGACCAAAAGATGATTCAAGATCATGCCCGAGTAGCAGCATTTGCTGCTCCGATACTTGGTCTCACTGAAGCAGAGGTCCTCACAGCGATTACTGGAATCAAGCGCTACTCCATGGTTCTTGAAAGTGCAGAGCCAAGTACGTGGAATCGACTTTCTCTCGCGATAGATAAATACAATTCAACGCTGAGCAATAACGAGTACAACAAGCGAATTGCTGGATTTTTCCCGGAACGTAATTACATTCGTGAATATCCTTCAGGCAATCTGGTTTCTTCTCTCGTAGGATTTGTACGCAAAGACGGCTTGGGTGCTTCTGGTGTTGAGTTGAGTATGAACTCATCGATTACCGGAACTCCTGGCATGTATTCGTATGCAAAAGGACGTGGGGCTGAAATCCCGGGATCACAATCTGAAATAATTCCAGCTCAAGCCGGAACAACGGTAAGACTCACCATTGATCGTGATATCCAGTGGGTTGCTTCCAAGGCAATTGCAGAAGCTGTTAAGAATGCACGAGCAAGCAGCGGAACCGTGATTGTGATGGATCCAAGAACAGGTGCAGTCCTGGCTCACGCGACAGCTCCAACCTTTGATCCCAATAATACTAAGAACGTTTCTTTAGATTTGATGCGCAATCCTTCGGTTCAAGATGTCTACGAGCCTGGATCAACTGGAAAGGTAATGACATTAGCTGCAGCTTTGGAAGAAGGGACTATCTCTCCAGAAACAGTCTTCGATGTCCCTTACAAGATTCGCCGTGCTGGTGAAGACTTTAAAGATCACGAGCGCCATCCACTCCAGAAATTAACGACTGCTGGAATCTTGGCCGTATCGAGTAATACCGGAACAATCAAAATTGCTGAAACCATGAGTCATGACACTTTGTACTCGTATTTAACCAAATTTGGAATTGGATCAAAGACAGGTGCCGGTCTGCCGGGTGAGAACGTTGGAAAATTACTAGCCGTAAAAGATTGGTCTGGAACGACGGCTCCAACAGTTGCGTTCGGTCAGGGATATTCACTTAATGCGATGCAGGCGACGAGCATCTTTGCAACACTTGCAAATAACGGAGTAAGAGTTTCTCCAACTGTAATTGCTGGAACCAGTGATGCATCTGGTAACTTCACAGAATTTAAGAATGAGAAAGGTGTGCAGGTCATAAGCGCGTCCACTGCGGCAAAGATGCGCATCATGATGGAGAGTGTTGTCTCGTCTAAAGGAACCGCTCCGAGTGCGGCGATACCTGGATACCGAGTCGCGGGAAAGACAGGAACTGCAACTCGCTATGACGATAATTGTGGGTGTTACAGCGGATATACGGCTTCCTTCATTGGTTTTGCACCTGCAGATGCACCAGCCTTCGTTATTAACGTAACAATTCAGGACCCCAAGGGTGCGCACTACGGTGGATCTCTTGGTGGACCAGTATTTAAAAAGGTAATGACTTTTGTCTTGCAGAGTCGACACATAGCACCCACAGGAACAAAAGTTTTACCAGTAGCTCTCAATAAAGCTGAACTAGATAAGAAGGCTCGCGCAGAGAAAAAGGCAGAGGCGATAAAGATCTCTCAAGCGAGTTCGAAGGGATAAGCCATGCGCCCAATCCTTGACCACATTATTTCAGTTGCAGAAATCTCTCGCCTTATTGGCGTAAAGGTTGATCTCGATCATGCAATGATTTTTTCTGGTGCTACTTCAAATGATGGTGACGTAGTTGAGGGAGATCTCTTTTTTGCTTATCCAGGCATGAAAACTCATGGCGCACACTTTGCTTCCAACGCGATCTCTCGTGGTGCTCGAGCAGTCGTGACTGATGCTGAAGGCGGCAAGATTGCCGAAGGACTCCCAGTGATTGTTGTTCCGCACGCTCGTACCGCCGGTGCACTGATCAGCGCGAGTCTTTATGGAAAGCCCATGCAGGAGATGGTCAGTATTGGTATCACTGGAACGAATGGAAAGACGACAGTGAGCACATTGCTTTATCAACTTTTCCAAGAAGCGGGACGAGAAAGCGGACTTATTGGCACCGTCGAGACGCGTATCGGTCGAGAGAGTATTTCAAGTGCTCGAACAACGCCTGAGGCGGATGCACTTCAAGCTCTCGCTGCAACTATGAGTGAACGACATCTACGTCACCTTATTATGGAAGTTTCAAGTCATGCGATGGTAATGCAGCGCATGGTGGGCTCACATTTTGCAATAGTTGGATTTACAAATCTTTCACAGGATCATCTTGATTTTCATAACGACATGGAGAGCTATTTCGAGGCCAAAGCGAGCCTTTTCACTTTGGAGTACGCAGATCAAGCATTTATCAATATTGATAACGATTTCGGATTGCGCCTTTTCAACGAGTGCGGAATTCCTGCGACTTCATTGTCACGCAACAATCCTAAAGCGAGTTGGCATTTCACTGCGATTACTCCTTCTGCTAGTGGAACCACATTTACTGCTCGTGGTGCTGGTGGAATTCTGATCGAAAGTTCAACACCTCTTCGTGGGTATTTCAATCTCGATAACATTCTTTTGGTCCTAGCAATCGCCATTGAGTGCGGTATCGATCCACTCGATTGCGCTGCACTGATTCCACGACTTAAGGGTGCACCTGGGCGAATGGAGTCAGTTGATTGCGGTCAAGATTTCACAGCGCTCGTAGACTATGCCCATACTCCAGATGCGGTGCGAAATGTCATCGCAACAGCAACAGAGTTCACATCTGGAAAGGTCATTGCTGTTCTTGGTTGCGGGGGAGACCGCGATTCTTCTAAAAGACCATTGATGGGGAGCGCTCTTATTGAAGAGTCCGGGATTGCGGTTTTTACAAGTGATAACCCTCGCAGCGAAGATCCAAGTAAAATTCTAGAAGATATGACAAAGCATGCATCCGTTGCTGAGCCTTCCCGAGTAATAGCCGATCGTCACGAGGCGATCGCTTATGCCGTCTCGCTCTGCCAACCTGGTGACACTCTTCTAGTTCTTGGAAAAGGTCATGAAAATGGGCAAGAGATCAAAGGCCAGAAAATAGATTTCGATGATCGTCTCGTACTCGCAAAAATCCTTGAGGAGTCGCGATGAATCACATGATGGCATCGCAAATTGCCCAGGTCATGGGTGGCTCATTATCAGGTGAAGATATTCTCGTAACAGCTGGCCCATCTTTGAAATCTTCTGAAGTTGAGCAAGGTGGAATCTTCTTAGCCATGCAAGGTGAGAACGTTGATGGACATGATTTTGTTGATGATGCCTTCTCTCATGGTGCCGTTCTTGCAATCTCCACTCGCCCCGTAGCTCACCGACACGTTCTTGTTAAAGATGTTGCTGCTGCACTTACTTTGTTGGCGCGCTTTGCACGGTCAGAGCTAAATGATCTTACGGTTATTGGGATCACTGGCTCGCAAGGAAAAACTACGACAAAAGATCTTCTTCGCCACATGCTCTCACAACACGGTCAGACTATTGCTCCATCTGGTAATTACAATAATGAGTTAGGTGTACCGCTAACACTCTTGGCGTGCTCGTCATCTACTCAGTATGCGGTAATCGAAATGGGAGCGCGTCACTCCGGAGATATTGCACATCTGGCATCAATTGCTCAGCCAGATATTGCTGTTGTGCTTAGAGTGGGAATGGCTCACGTCGGTGAATTTGGATCTATTGAAGCGATTGCTAAGACGAAGTCAGAATTAGTCTCTTCGCTTTCAGAAAATGGGATAGCAATTCTGGGTCAGTACGATCCCTACACCAAGGCTATGAAGAGTTTGCATTCTGGTCGCACCGTCACGTTTGGAACTGATCACTCAGATGACGTCCGTGCCACCGAAATTGAAATGCGTGAAGGCCGTCCACACTTTGATCTAGTAACTCCTGCGGGTCGAGCCGCTGTGGGACTTCGCATTGTGGGTGAACACCAAATTTCAAACGCTCTTGCCTGCGCAGCCGTAGGTACCGCACTCGGATTCTCGATCGATTCCATCGCAACAGCGCTCTCAACTGCACTGATTGAAAGCAAATGGCGTATGGAGATTCACGAATTCTCCGAAGTGCTTCTGATCAATGATTCATATAACGCAAGCCCAGATGCCGTCGAGGCAGCCCTTCGCACTCTGATTCTCTTTGCGCAAGAACGAGGCGGGCGTGCATGGGCCTTTTTGGGAAAAATGGCAGAACTCGGCGAGTCTTCAGCCAAAGCGCATCAGCAAGTTGGCACCCTTGCCTGTCAGATAGGAATTGATCATCTTGTCTGTGTAGATGCACCTCATTATCAACCTGTAGAGCAGAGTGAAGGCCAGACAAACCTGCATCTCTGTGATCGCAGTGGTGCTCGTGTTATCGCAGAGCAGATTGAGCCGGGAGATGTGATTCTTGTAAAGGCGTCACGATCTGAAAAGTTTGAACTGCTTGCGCAAGAGATTGAAGAAGTCGTAAAGAAGAAAATAACAGCAGCAGGGGGAGAAGAAGAGTGAAGACAATCCTTGCAGCCGGCGGCTTCGCACTCTTACTCTCACTCTTTGGCACACCTCTTTTAATCCGCGCATTAGCCAAAAAGGGATACGGCCAGATCATTCGTGATGATGGCCCGTCATCTCACCACGTTAAGCGCGGCACACCCACAATGGGTGGAATCATCATCATTGTTGCCTCAATTGCTGCCTATCTCATCGCTCATCTCTTGAGCGGGACTGCCATCACAGCTTCAGCGGGGCTAGTGATCGGACTAGTAGTTGCTCTCGGTCTTGTCGGATTTTTGGATGACTGGCTTAAGGTTTCAAGAAAACAATCACAGGGACTCTCATCGCGCCAAAAACTTCTTGGCCAGGTTGTCGTGGCTTCAATATTTGCTTATTTTGGAACCAAGTTTGCTGATTCAGATGGGCTAACACCTATTTCATCTCAACTTTCAACAGTGAGAGATACTTCGATTACGCTCGGTGCAATTTTAGTTGTCGTCTGGGTTGCACTGATGGTTACTGCAACAAGTAATGGCGTCAATCTCACAGATGGTCTCGACGGTCTTGCATCAGGTGCTTCAGTTCTTACATTCATCTCATTTATTCTGATTGGTGTATGGGAATTTGGACAGAGCTGTGCGGTTTCGCCAGGCATCAATTGTTACCAAGTGCGAGATCCTCTTGACATCGCAGTATTAGCCGCCGCCTTTGCTGGTGCGTGTACTGGATTCTTATGGTGGAACGCTTCACCGGCAAAGATATTTATGGGCGATACAGGCTCACTCGCTCTCGGTGGTGCACTTGCCGGAATTGCCACCATGCTGCGTATTGAACTGCTCTTAATTCCACTAGGTGGACTATTCGTCATCATCACAATGTCAGTAATCATTCAGACTCTCTACTTTAAAATTTCTGGCGGTAAGCGCGTCTTTAAGATGGCTCCACTGCAACATCACTTTGAGCTGATGGGATGGGGAGAGGTAACGATCGTCATTCGCTTCTGGATCATTGCCGGTCTCTGTGTTGCAGGTGGACTCGGTCTCTTCTACGCAGATTGGATCGCAGGCTAACGGCTGCGATGAATTAGCGATGAGTTTCTCCCAAGATCTGAAGCATAAGAAGGTTCTTGTGCTCGGAGCTGGTGTCACAGGTATTGCCTCCGCTCGTGCTCTAGTTTCTCGGGAGGTACACGTCACCATCGTTGATGACGCGGTCACAACAGATAGCGAATTTTCGATTGTGCAACCATCTGCGGTGGATGTCTCTGAATTTGATTTCGTTCTCATCTCACCTGGCTGGAAAGATTCCCATCCACTTATTCAAAATGCTCAAGCTAACCAAGTTGCATTGCTTAATGAGGTAGATCTTGCGTGGGCCTTAAAGGAAGAGCGATCCCCAGGACAGAAGTGGTTGGCTCTTACTGGCACAAATGGAAAGACGACCACTGTTGAAATGACAGCGGCAGCGCTACGTGCAGGTGGAGTTCATGCAGTGGCCTGTGGCAATGTGGGTAAGACAGTCATTGAGTGTGTAGAAAGTAATGAAGCGTATGAGGTACTCGTACTCGAACTTTCGAGTTTCCAGCTTCATTGGCTAAAGCGTGCTGAGTTTGTAGCATCGGCAATTCTTAATATTGCAGATGATCACACAGATTGGCACGGAAGCTTTGAAAGCTACGCACAGGCAAAGATTTCAATTCTTGACCGCTCGATGACGGCAATACTTAATGGCGATGATAAGGAAGTAGTAACTCGTACAACCCATTGGAATGGGAGAAAAGTCTTTTACTCTCTCGATACCCCTGGCCCTGGTGAGATCGGTGTCGTCGAAGAACTCCTGGTCGATCGTGCATTTGTGGCAGATCCACAAGAAGCATCGATGATTGCAGAAGTAGTTGATGTGAAGCCAACCGTGCCGCATAACGTTTCTAATGCTTTGGCCGCTGCCGGATTAGCCCGAACTGTTGGGGTTTCGCATGAAGCTATCGGTAAGGCGCTATCTGAATTCACACTTGGACGCCATCGAATCGAAGTTGTCGCTGAAGACAATGGCATTACTTGGATAGATGATTCGAAGGCAACCAATCCACATGCAGCCACCGCCTCAATACTTTCAGCCCTTTCTGTCGTTTGGATCGCTGGCGGCTTGGCAAAAGGAGCTGATGTCAGCGCTCTCGTGGCGCGTGCACATCCACGAATAAAAGCGGCAATTCTTATCGGAACAGATCGAGCACTCTTTGCAACGGCACTGGCAGAACATGCTCCAGATGTGAAGGTGATTGAGATTGACCCGCCTTCTGATTATCAGCGTGGGGGAGCTTCTAATTCATTTATGGAGGCGATCGTCGCTGCTGCACAGTCGTGCGCAGCTACAGGAGATACAGTTCTTCTCGCACCTTCGTGTGCCTCGATGGATCAATTTATTTCTTACGCCGATCGTGGTGATCGATTTGCTAATGCAGTACGGAAGGCTTTGGGATGAGTAAAGCACCCGCCAAGAACAAGTTACACAATCCTGCCGTCCCCTTTTATGGATTAGTAATCTCAGCCGGGCTACTTTCGATCATCGGTCTTGTCATGGTTTTCTCTGCATCCTCTATCTATTCACTGGACACTAAAGGCTCATCGATTGCAATTTTTATTCGCCAACTCATCTTCTTGGCCTTCTGTATTCCGATGGCAATTGTGCTTTCGCGACTCTCTCTCGATCGTTGGAAGCAACTCGCTAAATTTGGGTTGATAATCTCGATAGTGCTCCTACTTGTTGTGCGAATTCCAGGAATCGGAAAGTCAGTCAATGGAAATCAGAACTGGATCTCTCTTAAAGTTGTAGATGTTCAGCCGAGCGAGCTTGCAAAGTTTCTACTCATCCTCTGGGCCTCACAGTTATTGGCATCTCGATTGAATGCTGGCTTTATGCGTGTAAACGTTTTAGCTCTTATCGCACCGGGCTTTATCATCGCTAGCGCACTCGTTATGTGGGGGCGCGATCTTGGTACAGCATCAGTTCTCATGGCCATTCTCGGTGGGCTGCTCTTTGTCTCAGGAATTCCATTACGCCTAGTTGGTACGCTCACTGCAACTGCAGCAATTGCAATTGGCTTCCTGATTGCGACGACGCAATATCGTGCAGCTCGCTGGAGCGTCTTCCTTAATCCCTTTGATCCGGCTCAATACAAGAATGAAGGATGGCAACCTGCCCATAGCCTCTTAGGACTGGCAAGTGGTGGCATTTTTGGCGTCGGCCTGGGAGGAAGTAGACAAAAGTGGGGCAATCTTCCTGAAGCGCATACTGACTTTATCTTTGCTGTCATAGGCGAGGAACTCGGGTTAATCGGAACTCTCTTTATCTTGGCACTCCTCGGAACGCTGATTTACTGCTCGCTACGAATTGCAATGCGATCATCTGATTCGTTTACACGTTTTGCATGTGCCGGAATCGCGTCATGGGTTGCCATTCAAACTATTCTCAATATTGGTTCGGCTGTAAGTCTTCTTCCAGTTGTGGGAGTTACTTTGCCACTGCTCTCGTACGGTGGTTCGGCGCTTATTGCTACCTATCTCGGTATTGCATTTATTGCATCGAGTGCACTTCGAGACCCCGAAATTAAATTAGAAGTGAAGAATTTTGTCGCACAAAGGCTACATCGATAAATGAGATCTCGAAAAATAGTTTTTGCTGGCGGAGGAACCGCGGGTCATATTCAGCCCGCTCTCGCCGTTGCGCGATTGTGGAAAAAAACGTATCCAGCTGATGAGATCGTATTCCTAGGAACATCATCTGGCTTGGAGACAAAACTAGTTCCAGAGGCTGGCTTTGAACTTAAACTCATCACACGTGTCCGTGTCCCTCGCTCGCTTTCACCAGATATTTTGAAAGTTCCAGGGTCACTTCGCCGCTCGATCAGTGAGTCCAAAAGCATCCTAAAGAATGCAGATCTTCTGATCGGATTCGGTGGCTATGTATGCGCTCCTGCTTACTTGGCAGCCAAATCACTCAAAGTTCCCATCGTAATTCACGAAGCAAATGCCGAACCTGGTTGGGCGAATCGAATGGGCGCGCGTTATACCGATGCGCTGGCTGTGGGATCTCCAGTTACCCACGGACCGTTTGCCAATGCGTTGATTACTGGTCTCCCTCTTCGTGATGATATTGCCTCACTACTTGCCGCTCACAAAGACGCAGATGAATCTACGTGGAAAGAAATTAGAGCCACTGCCAAGCGTGATATCGGAATTCACAGTGAGAACAAAGTTGTCTTAGTTTTTGGTGGTTCACAAGGGTCTCAAGCCATAAATAGCGTTATTGAAGATACTCGAGGGTTAATCAAGGAGAAGCCGATCACCTTTGTGCACTCGATAGGAGCGGCAAATAATCTGTCAGCTAGCGATCACAAGTATCTTGCATTCTCATATATAGAAAATATGGCTACCGCCTACCTTGCCTCTGATTTAGTAATCGCACGCAGCGGAGCGATCACATGCTCTGAGGTCGCAGCGCTTGGAAAATATGCACTCTTTATCCCTCTACCTATCGGTAACGGTGAGCAGTCGGTCAATGCTGATCATCTCGTTGAGATGGGGCGTGCGCGCGTTCTTGAACAAAGTTCGTTCACTTCAACGTGGCTACTCGATAATATTGATTCTATGTTGGCACTCAGCGATCAATTCAGTAACCGACCTAATTTCGGCGATGTGGAGGCTGCAGCAAAAATCCTAGCTCTGGCCGAGTATCAACTTTCTCGCGGTAAAAGATAGAAAATGAATCAGGTGTCTCTCGACCAGTGGGTCGGAAAGCGAATCCACTTTATAGGAATCGCTGGTGCAGGAATGAGTGGTTTGGCTCGCATCGCTCTCTCTCACGGCCTATCAGTATCTGGAAGTGACTCCAAGGATTCATCTGTGGTGTTAGCACTTCGTGCTCTTGGTGCAGAAGTAAATATCGGCCATGATGCCGCACTTATTGATGGCGTAGATATTGTGATTTATTCAAATGCGATTGCAACAAGCAATGCAGAAATTAAACGCGCCCAGGAGTTAGAGCTTCCACTTCTCACACGAGCACAAGCCCTCGCCATTCTCATGTCTTCGAGCAAGAGTCTTGCTGTCGCAGGAACGCATGGAAAGACAACAACATCATCGATGCTTACTGTAGCGCTGCAAGCGTGCGGAGTGGATCCATCTTTTGCGATAGGCGGATCTCTCACCGCTTCAGGCTCGAATGCTCACCGAGGAACTGGTGAACTCTTCGTAGCTGAGGCGGATGAATCTGATGGCTCGTTCTTGGAGTACCGCCCCTTTAGTGCAATCGTGACAAACGTCGAACATGATCACGTTGATTTTTTTGCCACTGAAGAATCTGTGATGAACATTTTCACTGAGTTTGCGCAGTCAATTAGCCCTGACGGATTCTTCATCTACTGCAAGGACGATTCAGGTGCGGTCACTATTGCAGCGACTGATTTTGCCGCCACCAAGATTTCCTACGGACAAGACGAAAATTCGGATCTACTCATCGACAACATTAAGTTGCTACCAGGTGGCTCAAAGGCGCGCGCGTTATGGAAGGGGAGAGCGGTTGGAACGATTGAGCTACAAGTTCCAGGTCATCACAATCTACTCAACGCCGCCGCCGCTCTAGCAATGGGACTCTCTCTTGGTCAGCCAGCAGCTGATCTGCTTGAGGGTTTGGCATCCTTCCAAGGTGCAGGACGAAGATTCGAACTTAAAGCGAGCATTGCAGGAATTAGAGTGATCGATGACTACGGACATCATCCGACTGAAATCGATGTCACGCTGACAGCTGCCCGTCGATATGCAGGCGACGGTCGCGTCCTTGTGATCTTTCAACCTCATAGATACACCAGAACTCAAGCATTTCTCGATCAATTCGCCGCAACTCTCGACCTTGCTGATCTTGCAATCCTGTTAGAGATATATCCAGCGAGTGAAAAACCAATAGCCGGTGTGAGCGCCTCGCTGATTGTGCAGAAAATGCAGCACGGAAAATTCATCCCTAATTTCCTTGAGGCATCGGAGGAGATAATTTCAATTGCTAAACCTGGAGATGTAATTCTCACTTTAGGTGCAGGAGATGTGAATTCCTTAGCGCCAATCATTGCCCAAGGACTTGAACGACGATTCGAAACTCCGTCCTCTCACTAATGTCAGCGCGCACTCGAAAACTCTTCTCGCCTCAATTGGCTATTTTGGTAGTGGTTGTTATCGCTCTGGCATATCTTTTGGGTTGGTCTTCTATCTTTAGCGTGAAGAATGTCGAGATCGTAGGAGCACCTACCGCGGCGGTACAAGTGGAAATAGAGAAGCGAAGTCAGGTTGAAGTGGGTCAACAACTAGCGCGAGTAAATCCACAATCAGTTGCCAGAAAAGTTGAAAAACTCACGTGGGTAAAAGAAGTTGCTATTTCTAGGAACTGGTTGAGTGGTGCCGTTTCAATCGAAATCAGTCCTCGTGAACCGTTAGCCTTCTTTAATTCCGATCAGGTCCCGGGACAGACAATCGATGAAGAAGGCCAACTCTTCTCCTTGCCAGGATTTAACAATCCCGATCTGGCTCTCATTTCAGCGAAGAGCCCAGAGAGCGCTTTGAAGGCCAACGAGCTCTTTACCCAGCTGCCAGAGAAATTTCGCAAGAACATCACGTCGATGATGGCATCCTCAACCAACACTTTTACCCTCAACTCAACTCTCGAAGGTCGCGATATTCGTATTCGATGGGGAGATAATCAAGATATGGAGTTGAAAATCTCTGTGATTAATTCACTTCTCAAGCTGCCAGAGAATAAGCAAATTAAAGTGATTGATGTGGTGGCACCACATGCACCAATCGTGAAGTGATTTGTGAAGTAAATTGCGAAGTAAATCGTAAAAATAACTCTCAAGTTGTAGATGAGGAATTAGTTCGAGTCGGTGTTTGATTGCAGCCATTGATCACCCTAAGTTGACGGCCATTAGAGAGATGAATCGTAAGTCTCAAGGCGAGGTTTATAGTTCATAAGGAGGACTCACGTGGCTGCACCGCAGAATTATCTAGCTGTCATCAAAGTTGTTGGAATTGGTGGCGGAGGAGTCAATGCGATTAATCGCATGATCGATGTTGGCCTCAAAGGCGTTGAGTTCATTGCGATCAATACAGATGCACAACATCTACTCATGAGTGATGCTGATGTGAAATTAGATATTGGTCGCGCTTCTACAAAGGGCTTAGGTGCAGGTGCTGCTCCTGAAAAAGGTCGTCAAGCTGCAATAGATCACACTGAAGAAATTGAAGAAATTCTTCGCGGTGCGGATATGGTTTTTGTAACTGCTGGTGAAGGTGGCGGTACTGGTACAGGTGGTGCACCAATCGTTGCCAAAATTGCTAGAGATCTTGGCGCACTCACTATCGGCGTTGTTACTCGCCCCTTCTCATTTGAAGGAAAAATTCGTATGCGCCAAGCAGAGGAAGGTATCGAACTTCTTCGTAGCGAAGTAGATACTCTGATTGTTATTCCTAATGATCGTCTTCTTGCAATCTCTGATCGCAACATCACTGCAGTTGATGCATTTAGAAGCGCCGATCAGGTATTGCTCTCAGGTGTACAAGGAATTACAGAGATCAT
>Ga0315907_10000415_pt1 | contig 61452 bp, 50 predicted proteins | sample LakEriMetagenome_3_FD_203525 | JGI IMG/M metagenome (GOLD analysis project Ga0315907, IMG submission 203525) | Freshwater fungal communities from buoy surface, Lake Erie, Ohio, United States - Buoy 12 MA123 | ecosystem: Environmental > Aquatic > Freshwater > Lake > Lake biofilm | place: USA... | reverse complement strand
CTAGCGAGCCAGTGACTTGATCTTACCGGCGACTTTCATGGTTATAAAATCACGCTCTTCTGAAAAACCTCGCGCCGGTGAATATTCGCGTGCGTAGAAAATGATTTGCAAATGAAGTTTTATCCAGGTCTCCTCCGGAAAGAGACGCCTGGCATCTCGTTCTGTCTGTTCCACACTTTTACCACTACTCAACCCCCAACGAAAGAGCATGCGATGTATGTGCGTATCAACAGGAAAGGCCGGCACACCAAACGCCTGAATCATCACAACGCTTGCTGTTTTATGCCCTACTCCCGGAAGGGCCTCCAATGCTTCAAGAGAGGAAGGCACTTCGCCTCTATGCCGCTCAATGAGCAATTCGGAGAGTCGATGAATGTTCTTACTCTTGGCAGGAGATAAGCCACAGGGTCGTATAACCGACTCAATCAAAGGAACTGATAGCTTACTCATTGCATATGGATTATCTGCCAAATCGAATAGCTGAGGAGTAACCAAATTAACTCGCGCATCTGTGCACTGTGCACTTAGAAGAACAGCGATAAGCAGTGTGTATGCGTCACGATGATCCAGCGGCACGGGAGGATTCGGATATAGTGTCTCCAACTCCCTCAAAATATAGGATACCTTTTCCTTCTTGGTCATTTAACTATCGACTGAAAGTTTGACTTGTGCGGTCCTTTAAAAACACCAAGGTCTGTGTGGTTCCCATCACACTCATGTCCACAATGTTTTGCTGCTCCGGAAAGTGTGATACCAGCAAATCATTCAATACAGCCATAGACATAAAATCAGGTTTACGATAAAGTTCCATGTAACAATACGTCAAGTCGTTCTCGACTTCCTTGCCAACCCATCGCCACTCAGCAGCAACACCATCGATAGCTATACTAAAATGCTGCTTCATGTATCGTTCAATTACAGCATCTGCTTCATTTATTTCCTGTGAAGTACCTAGGTATATCGCCGAGCCATTCAGCTGAGAAAGGGTGAGCTCAAAATCGTCGGTGAACATTTTACACGTTATTTCAAACTGTTGTGTTCTTGAGTTAAACTCAATGATACTTTTCGAGATATAAAATTTATGCGTGTCAGAAACAACTTTTCCGGGTTTCTCTCTTCCTCCGCCCTGTTGTTGAATCAACATGAACATGGCTATAAAGCAAGAGGAGAGAACATTTCGCATATTCAACAAACGCATCGTAAAGGGTGTTTAAAAAGTAGGGGCAAGTTAGGAAAAGAATACCGGCTGCCTTCATTCACTCGATTAACTTTGTGACATGTCCAGGATACTATCACCGGAGCAAATTGACCTTGCACAGCGCCTCATTCTGAATGCTGAGAATATTGTGGTGACTACCCACAAAAGCCCTGACGGCGACGCTATCGGATCAGCTCTGGCTATGCATCACTTTCTTAGAAGCATCGGAAAAAACCCGACAACCCTGCTTCCCGATGCAGCTCCCGATTTTTTGCATTGGGTTGACGATTATAACACCTGCATCATCGCAGATGAAAACACCCATGAGGCAGCAGCTTCCATAGCTAAGGCAGATTTAATCTTTTCGCTCGACTACAATCAAATGCACCGCACAGGTGATTTGGTGAGTGCCTTGCTGGAAAAGAGCAGCGCTCCATTCATCCTTATCGATCATCACCAACAGCCGGGTGAATTCCCGGTCATCACATACAGTGATACAAAAGCCTGCAGCACGTGTGAAATGGTATTCCGATTCATTGAGCAATGCGGCTGGAAAGGTCATTTGAATACACAAATAGCGGCCTGCATCTACCTCGGCATTATGACCGACAGTGGTTCTTTCCGTTTTCACAATGTATCGCACGACACTCATCGCATCGCCGGTGAACTCATAGAGCTGGGTCTCGACCACGCTGAAATTCACCGAAACGTCTATGATACCAACCTCATGGATAAGCTCAAACTGATTGGTTATGCTTTGAGCGAAAAACTGGTTGTCATGCCCGAACATGCCACGGCATTTATAAGCCTGACGAATGAAGAGCTCAAACGATACAATTACCGTCAGGGCGACACAGAAGGACTGGTTAACCAAGCGCTTTCCATTCGCGGAATAAAACTGGCGGCCTTTTTCAGGGAAGGTAACAACGAGATCAAAACATCGTTTCGTTCTAAAGGAAATTTCGATGTGAATCAATTCTCGCGAAGCCATTGGCAAGGAGGTGGCCACATAAATGCTGCCGGCGGTATGAGTAATGAACCCATGGACTCCGTGCTGGAAAAATTTCGTCAACTCAGTGAACGCTACAGTAGCGAGATAAACAATTCATGAAGATTCTGCCCATCATCCTAAGTGTTCTTATCCTCAGCTCTTGCAAGGGTAAAAGCCCGCGTTCTATGACCGATCAGGAGCTGGCGGCCGCACAAAAAGAACTCATTAAGGAAAACAAGCGACAACACGCAGAGGAAATGACTGCAATTCGTGAATTCATCAAAACCTCGAACTGGACCATGCAGGAGACGCCAACCGGTTTACAATACTGGATATACGAGCACGGCACGGGCGAAAACGCTCAAAAAGATCAACATGTTTGGATTAGCTATACCATCAGTTTGCTCGATGGCACTGTTTGTTACACAGCAGACGATAACCAACCCAAGGAAATACATATTGGCCACGACAATATAGAAAGCGGACTTCACGAAGCCATGCAACTGATGAAAGCAGGCGACCGTGCGAAATTCATCTTTCCATCGCATTTGGCTTTCGGTTTTACAGGTGATTCACGAAAAATCCCGCAAAATGCAAGCGTCATCTATGACATTCACTTGATACGTATTCAACCATGATCAAGATAACCGCCTTCCTTCGAACCGCGTTTTACCCTTTCATTATAGCCATATCTATGGCGGCTTGCGGGGGACAGAATGGCTTTGACGACCTTGGAAATGGCCATTACAAACGCCTCGACAAATTTGGCGATTGTGCTCCAAACTTGCACGATGCCTCGCACTTCATTATGCAGGTGCGCTTCCAAAGCTTAGAACACGGTGACAAGAAATATGAGTTTCAACTGCACCACCACTCCTTGCATACCCTTCGACTGAAAGAAAATGAAGATAGCCTAAGCACTGAATTATCGAGTGCAATTCTGTCTATGAATTGCGGCGATGCAATGACCCTACGCTTGCCTTTTCAATCATTCGACCGCAGCTTCCTTGGTGCATATGTAGACGAGTCCATGTTTAAGCACAATGAACCAATGGAACTTTCCATGGAAGTCATGCAAACTTTTGTACCCGGTGAATATGCGGAATATTTAATGAGTGCTTCGCAGCAAGGAGAATTGGCAGAAAGCGAAGCTATCGAGCTGCTCCTGATGAATGAACCGGATCACGATTACGAGAAGCATGGAGATTGCTTTATTCAGTTTTTTGCTCGCGGAGAGGGTGATACCCTCGCTATCGGTGATGAGGTCATTATTGACTACAACACGTATCTTCTCAATGGCAAAAAGCTCGATGAGTCAACCATTTTACAGTTTTCCTATGGCATGCCCGGGCAGATTATTGATGGCTTGCATTACGCTCTCAGCTTTATGAAAATCGGTGACGAGGCCATGGTTTACATGCCATCACAGCTTGCCTTTGGTGAGGCCGGAAGCGCAGGAAAAGTTGTGCCGCGTAACACTCCTATCTATTTTCGAATAAAATTGATGAAATCGGAAATTTGATTTTTTTTTGGTAAAATCAGAACATTTTTTTGCCTTTGCTCGTTTCAATACCACTTATCTCTCCACCCGGAATGAACAGAGCACTCACAATACTCATCCTCACGCTGCTATGCAGCCGGTCCTTTGCACAGGATAATCTGGGTATTGCCGGTAGCACCCGTTCACCCATCAATACCGTTTGGAATAATCCTTCTACCATTGTCGATTCGCGAGCATTTATTGACTTCCAGCTAGCCGGATTAAACGTATTTGCCAAAAATGATCTGGTATTTCTGCGTGGCGGCCAACTTTCGGTAGCCAACTTCGACACCATGACAACCGTTCCTTTGAGGAAGCAAAACACTCCCTATAGCGCGATCATCGACGTGCAAATCGGAGGTCCGTCATTGGCATTCGCGGTAAAGCAACATGCATTCGCCATAAGCACTTCGGCTAGAGTGATGTCTGACGTCAGAGGCATTCCTGCGAAAGCCTATGATTGGGCGTTGAATGGATTCGATGCTCCCAATGAAAAGAACAAACTCAATACGATTCGCAATGTCAGGGCTAATGCACTCGCCTGGGGCGAGCTAGGCTTTACCTACGGCACTATACTGTCGCGACAAGGATTCGGATTAACGCAAGGCGCGGTGACCATTAAACGACTCTATGGCTTTGCAGGCGCCGGAGTTCGTCTTGATTCATGGACCTATAAAATTCTCGACAACAACTCCATTGAAACGCAAGAGTTCATTGGTGAGTATGGATTTAATGATCCAACTACCGCTCTCGTTAATGGCAAAGGATGGGGCGCAGACATTGGTATTACGCATAAAGTTCGACACAAACATTCCGAAGGTTATGTTCCCCACTCGCCCTGTACAGATGGTGACTACCTGTATCGCATCGGAATTTCGCTTTTGGATGTGGGGCGCATCCAATTCACTGAGCCATTCTACACCAATAACTTCTCGCAGAACCAAAGTACTTTATGGGAAGATTATCAAGGAACTCAAGCCGACGATATGGCAGATATTGATAGCCTGATCAATAGCAACTTTCAGCTTGTTCAAGAAAATGGCTACCTGTCGAAGTATTCTATGTTACTACCTACAGCCGTTTCCGCCCAAGCTGATTTCAACCTCCTCAGTAACTTTTACCTGTATGGTGTTATCACATACGGAATTCCGTGGCTCAATAAACTAGGTGTGCAGCGATCCGGCTATTTGGGCATTGCGCCGCGTTGGGAAACCAAGCGATTTGAAGCATCTCTGCCAATATCGCTTTATCAATACAAGCGCCCGCAGGTTGGACTTTGTTTGCGACTGAACAGCATCATCATCGGTAGTGATGACCTGGGCTCATTTCTGCTGAAAAAAGATATTTACGGAGCTGACCTATACGTCAGCGTGAAATACACCATTTTCAAACACTGGAAGTGTGGTGCGAAAACTAAAAGAATTGGCTATAAGCGTCATTTCGGTGGCGCACCTCCTCCGCCTTGCCCTGCATGGGGTAGATAAGCCTTCCCGATTTTCAGTCATCCAATTTCAGCGGTTGCCTATTACATTCGCAACATGTCTGAAGCTCCTATCGACGTATTCGATTTTCATGAAATGCGCCCATACAGCGATGAAGAATTGCAAGTGGCCATTGAGCGCATGGTACAAGAGCCCTTGCTCATCAAAATGATGAAGTGGGTGTATCCCGGTTTGCGAAAAACGGAAATTTTGGATATGTTTCGCGAGGTGCGTAACATCCAGCAGTTCCAGGAAGAAATAAGTGCCCCTGCCGTCAAGGTTATTACTCAAATGACCACTAGCGGTGTTAGCTTCACCAATGACTCTGAAATTGAATCGGACAAAGCTTACTTATTCATTTCGAATCACCGAGACATTATACTTGATAGTGCCTTACTTAATGTCAGTCTCATAGAACGGGGCATTCCCACTACCGAAATTGCTATTGGCGATAATTTGCTCAAGCTACAGCTGGTGCGAGATATTGTGCGATGCAATAAGAACTTTATAGTTAGCCGCGATGTGAACTCCAAAGAGATGCTCTACTATTCACTGCGAATGAGCAACTATATCCGTCATACCATTACGGAGAAAAAAACATCCATCTGGATTGCTCAACGCGAAGGCCGAAGCAAGGATGGTGACGATCGCACCGCCACCGGATTACTGAAAATGTTTAGCCTAGGCTCGAAAGAAGCACCGGAAGAGAGTTTGCGAGAGCTCAACCTGCGCCCCATGTGTGTGAGCTATGAATTTGATCCCTGCGATTTGCTCAAAACGAATGAACTCATGCATTTGAAAATTTTTGGGAAGTATGAAAAAAAACAGGGTGAAGATTTTCATTCTATGGTTACGGGTTTAACAGGGCATAAGGGTAAAGTGAATATCTGCGTAGGCAAAACACCGGAAGAAGCTTTTAAGAAAATGGCCTCCATAAGCAACAAGAACGAAAAGTTCCGCATTCTGAGTGAAGCCATCGACGAGGAAATGCATCGCATCTACCATCTGTGGCCCAACAACTACATTGCTTTTGACCTATTGAACGGCACACGCGAATACAAGGATCGATACTCCAACATACAGCGGATAGCCTTTGTTAACTACATCCGCGGACACGTATTCAAACTGGCTCTATCACGGAAAAAACTCGGATTACCCGCCGAAAATTTCAATTCTACCGCGAGGGAAATTCTCCTTCAGATGTATGCTAATCCGGTTATCAATTATCGCAATTTGGATAGTACCTCTAGTGAAAATATCACCCCGATTGAGCAGCATGCGTAGTATCTGTCTGTTCTTGATTCTTTTTTTAGCACTTGCCAATTCAGTTCATGCGCAGTGCAATGCTTGTGAATCGCTTCAAAACAAGATTGTCAATGGCGATTTCGAAAATGGTAATGCTGCATTCACCAGCTCACTCGACTACGTCACGTTCTTTCCTTTTCTTTGCACACTGTGTCCGGAAAACACCTTTGCGGTAGGAAATAACGCCACTCTATTCCACAATGGCTTTTCCGGAACCGACCACACCAATCCGCCAACGGGTGACTTCTTCATTGCCAATGCACCCGGAGAAGAAGGCGTTGAAGTTTGGTGTCAATCGACCGGCGTTTTTCCTCAAACGACGTATACATTCACCTTCTGGGCGCGCGACATTGCCAATAACAACAACCCTCACCCACTTGCAGTATTGCGACCTTCGTTTAATGGGGAGGTCGTTGCTGATTCGTTGTTGGCTGATGGTGACTGGACCTCGCTGACGGTTACCTGGTTTAGCAACGATGACACCGCACTCGACATTTGTATTCTCGACTTTCAATCGCAAACAGGTGGAAATGATTTCGGACTGGATGATATCACACTAACCGCATGCGAACCCATCCAATTGTCACAACCGGTTTTTGCCGGAAATGACACTACCATTTGCAGTCGCGATGAAATTTCGATCGGCATTACTTCTCTTCCAGGATACACTTATGACTGGAATTCATCCGAAAATCTCTCATCCAATCAAATAGGTAATCCTGTTTTTGCTCTGGATAACACGACCGGTATTCCCCAACAATTTACCTACTGGGTTACACGCGACTCCGCCGGAGTCGGTTGTATAGAAACGGACACGGTGTTTATCGAAGTGCTTTCCATGGATGTATTCGAGCTAGGAGATGACGTTTCGATTTGTCCCGGAAATAGCACGACACTATTTGCCGGTGAAAGCTGGGACAACATTTTGTGGTCTAATAGTGAAACAACAGCTAGCATTCAAGTATCGGAAGGTGAATATTATGCCACTGTTTATACCGGTATTTGTTCTGAGACCGATAGTATTTCCGTCATCGCTATCGATTCACCTGACACGAATCTTCCTGCGACTGTCAATCATTGCAACACAGACACCTTGGTACTTGATGCTGCCATCGAAGGATTGTGGCTTTTTGAAGGCCTTGCCTTCAGCGATCCAATTCAGATTAACGCTTCGGGCACGTATTACTTCGCATATGATTTTGATGATTGCTCCGTCACAGATAGTGTCGTGATTGAACTCTTCGATTTATTCCAAGCTCAATTAATGGAAGACACAACGCTTTGTTCCGGTACATCGGCCACTCTTTTTTCACAGTTCGAAGGTCTTTGGAGCAATGGCACTTTCGGTTCTTCCCTCAATGTGCTCCTACCCGATACTTATTCCATTCAAGTTTTGAACGGGCCATGCGTCGATAGCGATACCACTGTAGTGATTGGCCTGGACCTTCCCTACGTTTCGCTGGGTTCAGATACGATTTTTTGCGAGGATTTCCCGCTAGTTCTTGACGCAGAGAACGACAGTGCCGACTATCTATGGTCTACAGGCGACACAACCTCCACCATTGCAACAAGCGGAAGTAACCTATACGCTGTAGAGGTAACTAATCTTTGCGGAACTGCGGCGGATGAAATACTCGTTACTAACTTCATTTGCAGCTGGCAGCTATTCGTTCCTAGTTGCTTCACACCCAATGATGACTCGTTTAATGAAGGGTGGAAAGTGGGCGGTTACAACATACGCGAAATAGAAATTGTAGTATACAACCGGTTTGGTGATGCCATATTTCGCGCTGACACCATGGAATCAGCCTGGAAGCCGGGCCTTCAGATTGGTGACGACATCTATAACTACCGTATTGAGGTAACGCCGATGCTAGGCGAAAAAGAGGTTCGAACGGGGGTTATCTATTTGATTCGATAATCCGGATTTTCATTCATATTTGCACTCAAATAATTGCAGAAACATGAGCTGGTTTACACGAAAAATGCAGGGAATTACGACCAAGTACAAGGAAAAGAAGGAAATTCCCGAAGGTCTTTGGTACAAATGTCCCGATTGCCGTAACGTACTCACCAGCGAGGAGCATGCAGAGCACAACTGGGTGTGCGATAAGTGCGGATACCATGAAAAAATAAACTCCTTGCAGTATTTCAGTATTCTATTCGACGAAAACGAATTTGCTGAAATTGCAACGAATATGACCAGTGCCGACCCACTCGAATTTAAAGACACTAAATCGTATAAAGATCGCATCAAAACGACCATTGCCAAAACGGGGTTGAAAGATGCTATTCGAGTAGGAAGAGGAAAAATCAACGGTGAAGAAGCCGTAATAGCCTGCATGGATTTCGGCTTTATCGGCGGATCCATGGGTTCAGTAGTCGGTGAAAAGTTTGCCAAAGGAGTGGATGAAGCCATCGCTCACAAATGTCCTTTTATCTGCATATCGAAATCAGGCGGTGCCCGCATGATGGAAGCAGGCTTATCGCTGATGCAGATGGCCAAGACTTCTGCCAAACTAACCCAGCTTTCGGATGCCAAACAACCTTATGTTTCTTTTTTAACCGATCCAACTACAGGTGGTGTTACCGCATCATTTGCTATGCTGGGCGATATCAATATCGCAGAACCCAAAGCGCTGATTGGATTCGCCGGACCACGAGTAGTAAAGGAAACCATTGGTAAGGATCTGCCCGAAGGATTTCAGAGTGCCGAATTCGTTTTGGAGCATGGCTTCTTAGACTATATCGTCGGTAGAAAAGAGCTTAAAAACAAATTAAGCCTTTCACTCAAGTGGTTTAAAAACCAAGCTTAAATCATTTCCATCCATCGATTCTGTGCTAGAGCTTTACCACTTTCAGAGGCTCGAAAGTTTCTATTGAGCGGTTGTATATGAAATAGGTACCTGAGGACCAATCTTCGATATTCAATACGGTTTGTCCGGAAACGAAACCTGACCAAACCTTCTTTCCGAGCACATTGTACACCTCAACCAATCCCGGTTGATGAGAGCAATTAAGAGTGAGAATTCCTTCACTAGGGTTAGGATAGGCCTGCACTCCGTTAGTTTCATTCTCCCACTGCCCCAAGCATGTTTCAACCACGATCTCATCGCTGGCAATTGCTATGCAATTGAATTCGTTCGTCACTGTGTAATTCACGGTATTAAGACCATTTATCGCCGCTTCCAAGTCGAACCAATTATTCACAATACCATCACCGCTCAGTTGACCACCGGCGGGATTCGCTACCCAAGAAGCACCCAGACCACTGGTACAAAGTGTATCGACCGTGAAGTTGAACAAAACGGAAGGAACCTCATGGACAATTATCGTAAGAGCCTCTTCGGTTATACAATCGTTGCTATTCCCATCCACACGCAAAATTGAGTTCGAAACGGGGACGTAATGAATGGTATCACCCATCAAACCATTATTCCAAGCGAACTCTTGAGCACCGAAGGCTATCAGCGTGAGTGTATCACCAAAACAAACCGTGGTAGAACCCTCAAAGGAAAGAATCGGATAATCATGAACGATTACGGGGAAGACAGAGGTTCGTGGACATCCATTGGCACCGATGGCGGTTACGGTATAGGTTGTATCATCATACGGATTTACCGGAATGGTATTCAACGTAGATCCTCCCAGCCACTGAAACGTCAAGGCATCTGTAATTATCTGAAGTGATATTGAATCGCCAAAACAAATTTCAGGATCACCATTAAAATTGATAACAGGTGCTGGATCTACATCAACGAAATAGGTGGCTGTATCCGGACAGCCAAAAATATTCTTACCAATAAGAGTAAACAAGGAATCCGCGGAAGGAGTAGCGTCCAATGTATCCGTTCCCTCCACTCCATCCCAGATATACGTATAAGCGCCACTTCCTATGAGGGTTGCCGTATCCAACTCACATACATAATATTCACCTGTCAAGTAAATCTCAGGGTTTGGATGCACCTGAATCACCAGCGTATCGTATTCAAAGCAACCATAAACGGTAGAGCCAAGAACCGTAAAAACAGTATCATTTATGGCTGTGAACGATAAAACCGGAGTGGTATTCAAACCATTCCAGACGTAATAATCAGCGCCACTTACGATTACGGAAGCCTCTCGTTCAAAACAGAAAGGGGTGAGTGAGTCGATGCGCACATCAGGTGCAGGGAATATCGGAACCTCCACGAATGCTGTTGTTGAACAATTGAATTCATTCGTTCCCGTAATTTGAAAACTGATTGAATCACTCGCAAAAACATTGTATTCGTTTTCTCCCGTCAGCTGAACGGGCTCTCCGGTATTTAAGTCAATCCACTCCATGATTGGCGCTCCGAAAGCGGTAATTAAAAGTGGATTCTCACCGCACAATTGCTCCGGTGCTTCAATTTGAATTACCGGATTGTCGTTGACAACAAATGCTATTTGACGAGTGCGAACACAATCTGAATCATTGTACGCTTCCAATGTCAATGTCGTATCATCTTCTAAAAAAAACTCGGCAAAATCAGTAAAATTCTGTCCGGCAAATTTGTAGTAAGCAGCGTTACCACCTGTTATATAGATCTGAAACAACTCACCATAACAAAGATTATTGGTGTACTCGAAATCAAAAAGTATCTCATCGCCAACGTCAACCGATAATTCGAGGGTAGTGTCACAAGCAGTATTCTCGCCTATCAATACAGAAAAACTCATATCCTGCAGCATTTCCATCGTTAGGCTCGGACTTGTTGATCCATCACTCCACAAAACAGAAGTTGCATCAGGTACTTGGTAGGTCACGGTGTCGCCGTAGCAAACATAGCTTGGACCTTGAATGACCAGGTCTGCACCAAACTGAAACACACTAATGGTGAGCTCCAGCGTATTTGGACAACCTGTATTATCCAAACCACTTATCAGATATGTAGTAGTCGTATCCGGTGAAAATGTATATGAGTTGGTTCTTACTCCATCACCCAACCAATCGTACTCCAATGAGTTCGGAGCATTCAATGTCGTGGAATCTCCTGCACAAATGCTAGTACCTCCACCTTCGATCTCCAGAAACCCCTCTTCCATAACATAAAAACTTACGGTGTCAGAACCAATGCATTCTGCCGGATTAGCGGTGTAAATAACGAAGTGTGGCCCCGTACCCGCAGCCAAAATGTCATAAAAGCCATCCGGTTGAACAAATTGTCCGGAGTATGTGCCGCTAGGCTGATTGAGTATTGGCAGATAAAATCCATTCTCCGAATAACATATATAAAAACTCGGAAGTGGGACATCAAATTCACAGGGGCCTTGTGCCCATGAAATGATAGGGGCCAGCCCCGACAACAACAAGAACAGCTTAAATTTGCTCATATAAATTTACTTGCAAGATTGGGGTAAAAGTAAAAGGTAACTCGCATATTCACACCTAACATATACCAACAATTTCAAACGTTTTATGTCAACACAAGGTCGGGTAGCTTTTCATACATTGGGCTGTAAACTGAATTTCTCGGAGACCTCTACCCTGGCCCGCCAGTTTGCTGAGTCCGGCTATTCTCGTGTTGAAATGGAAGATGCCCCCGATGTGCTCGTCATCAACACGTGCAGTGTTACTGAGCAGGCCGACAAAAAATGCCGTAACATCGTAAGCCGGGCGGTTCGCTCCAATCCGAACGTTTTCGTGGCTGTCGTTGGATGCTATGCCCAACTCAAACCTCAAGAAATTGCTGCAATTCCGGGGGTTGACATGGTGCTTGGCGCCGGACAAAAATTCAATCTGGTTGAGCACGTGCAGCAGCAGAAACTGCAAACGGAGCCACTGATTGAAGTGGGAGAAATCAAGGACGTGAAAGATTTCATCCCGTCATTCTCGTCAGGCGATCGAACCCGCACCTTTTTGAAAGTACAGGACGGATGTAACTACTTCTGCGCATTTTGCACTATACCACTGGCCCGCGGCAGAAGCCGGAGCGCTTCGCCGGAACAAACCCTTGATCAGGCGAAAAAAGCTATCGATGCAGGTGCGAAAGAAATCGTACTCACTGGTGTTAATATTGGAGACTATGGCACCCAACATGACACAAACCTTTTGTCGCTCATTGAGGAGCTCGACAAGCTAGAAGGCGTTGAACGCTATCGCATTTCCTCCATCGAGCCAAATCTTCTTTCGAATGATATCATTGATTTTGTGGCACAGTCTCCTAAGTTCATGCCTCATTTCCATATTCCACTTCAAAGCGGCTCCGATGAAATACTCCGAGCCATGCGCCGCAGATATCGCACGGAACTTTACAGGGAACGGGTGGAACGAATAGTACGGACAATGCCTCATGCCTGCATCGGTGTTGACGTAATTACCGGATTCCCGGGTGAATCAGATGAGCGCTTCACAGAAACCCGAAACTTTCTGCTGGACTTACCTGTAAGCTATCTTCACGTTTTTACCTACAGTGAGCGCGACAATACCACCGCGCTGCGCATTGCAGAAGTTGTTCCACAGGAAAAACGACACAGAAGAACCATTGAACTTCGATTACTTTCCGAAAAAAAGAAGCGAGCCTTTTATGAACGCTTCGCCAATACAAGCCAGCGCATTTTATGGGAAGCCTCCGAAGACGAAGGACTGATGCATGGCTTCAGCGAAAACTACCTCAAAGTTTCTCAACCTTGGAAAGCGGAAGATGTAAACAGCATTACAGAGGTGCGATTGCATCATCTGAATGGAGATCTCATCTACTCTGCGCACTAAGCCCTCAAATATTGAAGGTGGCCTGAATCCACTTGTTGGTTACGTTTTCCTCCAGTGTATAAATGATGACTTTATCACGCGAGAATCCGATTCCCAAATCAAAAGAGTACTTTCCGACCCAAAACTCGATCCCCGTTTCAATGAAAGCTCCAAAACCAATTCCTGTATTGGGGTTTGCCGACATCGGTGTTTGACCGGCCACAAAACTTTGGGTAATCAAATCGAATTGTCGGTTTGCGACTAAAGCATAATTCTCCATCCACTTCGTGCCGAGCATGCTACCACCAACTTGAACAAAAAAGTTAGACATATCGCCCATCATCCAACCCTGACGATAGCCCAGATTGATATTGAAGCGCTGCTCCTCACCTGCCACAGAAAGTAACTGAGTTCCCGAATTGAATTGATTGTTCTGAGAGGATGGAGTAATCTGCATTGTGAACTGTCCAACCGCCTTCAATTTTGTTGCATTCATATTCATAATGATAGCAGCGAAGCGATTAAAATTCCACTTCATATTCAGGCCCACATACATAGCAGGGTTATATCGCATATTGATCGGCGCGAAATCCGCATTAAACCAGTAACTCTGAGTATTGTAAAAGGTCTGTATTTCGCGAACATCATTGGAAAGAGCAAAAGGCCCATCCATTCCAATGCGCTCGGGTATTGAATACCATCGAACCATGGCCGCGTCATTAATAAAACCTTCAAATGGCCCACTACCATTATATACGTTAGCCGTGCGGGCATTCGCGAAATAACTTCCCAAATTGAGCCCGAAGGTCAACCCTCGAATGCTGTCTTCATCTATTTCATCTTCATCATCCCGTGTTGTAAATGATTGAATTGGTTGATTCGATTCGAAGGCAAGCGGCTGAGCGATGGAACACATCGGCAACAAGGCAGCCAAACAAGCCCCAAAAAAGTGGATATATTTCATATTCAAGCGGGTCATTTTGATTGTAGCAAAGCTATCCACTGTTCCGTCTTTTTAGTAACCTGAGCACTCAATCGAGTGGTGTCATTCACAATCGACATATAGGTGGGTACTGACATTGCACTCTTTCCTGCCTCGCAATGTCCTTTTATCTTGACCAAAGCTTGCTGCACTTGATCATTCCACTCTGCTACATCCGCCGCAGTGATTGAAGAGCCCACAGGAACCTCGGGCACTGCAACGGCGGGCGGGGCTAATTCTGCCTTTTTCTTTGCCAAAAGTTTCAACTCAACAATTTCGCTCCTAGCCTCTTCGAGCTTATGCACAAGTGCTTCCTCTTCACTTGTATCATTTGCCTTAGCCGACAAATTCAAACGCTGCCTTTTCCAGCGCTTACTCATTACAAGAAGCACAATAAGAGCAATTACCAATAGCAGAATAGCAACAACTGCGAGAATATGCCATTGCATTGCGAGCTCACTCATTCGATCTAATTCCTGCTTGCCGCGCGTGTTCAATTCCTCTTGATTTCGTTTCAAACTGTCATATTGTAATGACTTGCGCTCGTTTGATTGTTTCCAGTCATTGAAATTTTGTGCGTGCAGTCGGTTACTTAGGCTATAGGCCATCTGGTAATCATTTTGCTCTATGGAGCACTCCAACATAATTGACAATAACTCGCGCACATAAAATTCAGAATCCGCAAAGGGTATATCCATCGATGTGAAACGCCCCTTCAATAAGAAAAACGTTGATGGCCCGGGATTTAATTGATATCTCAGAAGAGCGGCATCAACTTCAACCAAATAACGATCAGCTCTGCTTAGTGCTAACGTATCTGAAAACAAACTGTCATAGGGTAATTGCCAGGCTCCTTTATTCACCAACAGAGAATCATGCCATTCCATCAATTGCATCACGTTGGTGCTATGCTCAAGTTCCATTTCTCGAACCAGCGCGCGCAAGTCACTCACCGGATTATCATTGGCTAAACTGCAATAACCCACTAACTGAATGACCGCTACAGCTAATACCTGACCTACTCTCTTCATCAATTTTTCTTAAGAAGATTAATAACAAAATCTATTTGCGAATCTGCCTTCCGATTCAAATCATCAGCACTGCAATCTACCCAGTGGTCAGGCATAATTGCATTTCGTTCATACCGAAATGAATCGTCATAGTTGTATCGTATCGTGGCAATACTCACACGCAATCCACTTCGCTCAAGGGTATAACTTGCCGGATTTCCCCATGTGCCGGTTACGGGCCCCAGGCATTGTTGGCCTACAATTGCACCTCGACGGCGCTGCTTGAATGCATTCGTAAAATCGACTGCTGCTGAAGCTGTTAAGCCATTGATGAGGACATAACAATTCCCCTTGTAAATGGCTTGGGACAATTGTTTGGTTGGCCGATTGAAATATACTGTATCGACTGCGCCCAACGGCATTTGCGCAAAGTGTCGAAAGCTCTGCACGTCTTCATTATGAGCAAAAAATAAAAATGTGATGATGTCGCCAAGGGTAGAATACATCAGGCGCGAACGAGAGGATGCCAATTCACTGTTTCTGCCAATCACATTGCTGGGTGTGTTGTAGCCGCTGGAATCAAGGAAAGAATACAAATATTCTACCATGGCACTACTACCTCCTCCATTATTGCGTAAATCAATAATCAGATTGCCGTAACTCCCTTCATTGATGCGTGCGAAACTTTCAGCTATGCTTTTACGATATCTGCGCGATCCCGCAGGCGCGAAGGTAGAAACCTTCAGTATAGCAAGGTTATGCTCGTCGTCAATGTCCAGATCAACCGGGTTTGGATGTTCCTCCATTTCATGTCTGAATCGTTCACGATAAAACTCCTTGCGCTGATATCCCCGTAATGGAACATCCAACGTGTCACCTGAATTATAATCGACTACGCGCACACTATTCTCTTTTTGATATGGATGCTTCAACCCACCGCATATCATAAGAATAGAAGTTGCGACCGCCTTTTTCGCCTCATCAGCATCGCCTTCAATACACGCATAATTCATCGCTTGTTTGAAAAGTACTTCACTGTTAATACCATTGACCGCTAATAACTCGCTACCCGGCGTAATCTTCCCTTCCCAATCGCGCTTTACCAAAAGTTGAAGGCGTTCATTTGATACCCGCTCTAAAGCCAGCGGAAGAAAATAACCATTACCCGAAAACTGTAAATCGAGCAATTGACCATAGTCTATGGCCGTATGCGAATCGCGTAATGTATTGAGCAGATTCGCTACAATCAAACTGTACTCCGAGAGCGAGGTACGTTCTTCAATGGCATACGTACTCGCCTCGTACACTTTATTGAAATACTTCTCATCACAAAACTCAAAAGGATTAGGATGGCTCTTCAACACCTCTTGCTTGAGGCTTTGCAAATCCGCAATCAAATCACTCCTGAAATACAATGAATCCAAACGCGCCTGAGCCTCCATGCGGAAATACAGGAAACAAGTGAATATGATCAAACAATACCGACGCACCCTATTCCTGATTACGTTTTTTGACCATCGTAAGAATTGTGGCAAGCGCTACTGTTTCACCGGTTTCATCGTAAACATCTACCATGAACTTCACAATGCCCTTCGCTATATCTTCCGGGGTTCGCTTCTCCTGATCCACTCGTTCCTTCACCGTAAAACGAACACCCAATGTCATTCCTGGATATACCGGCTTTGTAAAACGAGCTTCTTCGAGACCGTAATTCAATAGCACAGGCCCCTTTTTAGGGTCTACAAATAAGCCGGCCGCCTTGGAAAGAACGAAATATCCGTGCGCTACTCTGCGCTCAAATATGGTTCCCTCCAATGAAGTCGCATCCATGTGAGCATAAAAATTATCGCCACTCACATTGGCGAAATTCACAATATCTGCTTCCGTCACTGTGTGTTTGTGGGTAAAAACTGTATGGCCAATTTGCAAGTCTTCAAAATACTGTCTGAACAAATGAGGCTCAGCCTCCGGTTGATGGGCCCCATACTGGAACACATGCGTTATAGCCGTAAGTGTAGTTGGCGAACCTTGAATCGCCGTTCGCTGCAAATAGTGCATAACACCTCGCTTACCTCCCATTTCTTCGCCGCCGCCCGCTCTGCCCGGACCTCCGTGAACAAGCAAAGGCATCGGACTGCCGTGACCCGTGCTTTCCGGGGCGCTTTCCCGATTGAGGACTAGTATTCTGCCATGGTGAGAGGCGCTTTCGATTACAAAATCGCGTGCTATTCGATTGTCGTGAGTCGTGATGCTGCAAACCAAAGAACCCTTTCCCATTTTAGTAAGTGCAATAGCATCTTCCAATGTGTCATAAGGCATAAGTGTGGTTATGGGCCCAAAGGCTTCTACCTCGTGAGTCGCTGTTTTGTGAAATGGATCGCTATTGACCAAAAGCATTGGCGATAGAAATGCACCTTGATCATAGCTGGCATCGATGACATCTATCTTGGATGGGTCGCCATAAACAAGTTCAGACTCTTTTCGAAGTAAGGCCAACTTCTCCAACACATCTGCCCGCTGTGACTGAGCCGCCAGAGATCCCATGCGCACCGATTCATTGCGTGGATTTCCTACTGTTGTTTTGGCAAACGCTTTACCCAATGCAATTTGGACATCTTCCAAATAGGCTTCAGGCACAATCACGCGACGAATGGCTGTGCACTTTTGACCACATTTCACGGTCACTTCCTTTCGAACTTCCTTGATAAACAAATCAAACTCCTCGGTGCCGGGAGCAGCATCTTTGCCGAGAACAGCGGCATTGAGCGAATCTGCTTCCATGTTAAATGGAACAGACTCCTCCATGATTCTAGGATGAGCCTTCAGTTTGCGACCGGTAGATGCGCTGCCCGTAAAGGTTACAACATCTTGTGACATCACATGATCCAACAAACCTTCCGCGTTTCCGCAAATCAATTGCAATGAACCTTCCGGCAGAATACCCGAGGCAATTATATCGCGCACTACAATCTCGGTCAGGTAGGATGTAATAGTCGCCGGTTTTACAACAGCCGGCATTCCGGCCAACAAATTCACAGCGATCTTTTCAAGCATACCCCAAATAGGGAAATTAAATGCGTTAATATGAACAGCAACACCTTCGCGCGGCACCATAATATGATGCCCTATAAATGTTCCCTGTTTCGACAACTTCGCTGCATCGCCATCGACGTAATAGCGCTCGTTGGGAAACTGTCGGCGCAGAGATGCATAAGCAAATAAATTTCCTATTCCTCCATCGATATCAATCCAACTATCAACCTTTGTCGCGCCGGTAGCATAACTCAACTCATAATATGAGGCCTTTCGTTCATTGAGGTGCATTGCCAAAGCCTTCAGCATTCGGCCACGCTCATGAAAGGTCATTCTTCTGAGCACGGAACCACCTACAGTCCGCCCGTAATGAAGCACATCACCAAAAGGTAATCCATGAGCGGTTGCCACTCCGACAACATCCCCATTGATGGCGTTAAACAATTGCTTTTCATTGCCTGAGCCAAATGCCCAACCACCAAGCACATAATTTTCAATCCGCGTCATTGTAATCCCTGAGTTTGCCCGCGAATTTGCAGCAAAATCAAGCTGACTCAGGCTGTTTTCACCCCTTGTTTACCAACAATTGCGATAAAAAATCAAGATGCTCGCTTCCGATCTCCCTTTTTACTGATGGTTCGGGTATAACCTTTCTCCCGATTTTTACGGCTGTCCATGTCATCTCGAATTTCAGGTTTCGACTTGTGTGTAATACGTTGCTGCTTGCTCTGCAAACTTCCATTGCCCTTACTGGTTTTCATGCTGTGTAATTTTTCATGAAATTGCACACTAAGAAGGTCAAGCACTATGAGCGGTGTCAAAGCAAGGCATGATAGGATACAGATTCATAACGTTTGGTTGTTTCTTCTATATTTGTTCATCAATCCATTGAAAATCATGAAAACAGCTTTTCTGCTTTCTTTATTAATCTGTTCTGCAAATTGCTTTGCACAAGGCGACAGAGAATTCATCTATGAGCAATTCAAAAAGATTTCCGGAACGTGGGAAGGCTTTATGGAATACACGGATGAAAGCGATAATGTAACTATCTACAGTTTGCCGGCAAAATGTCAATCGACCTTTGATGGAACCAAGTGGGAATACACCGTTCAATATGATCACGGAAGAGGTGATATGAGCGGAGGTAGAGGCGAATGCACCGTCAATGAGGAAGGCACTAAAATGAATTACGATGGCGTAATCTGGGATGTTATTGAAAGCGACGAACACGGTGATACGACCGAGATTGTCCTCGAGACAAAGGGCAAAGAGAAGCGCAGGCCAACCGATTTGAAGCGCATCATTACGATTACTTCTGTGGGCTTTACTATCACGGAACAAGTTCGTTCGGTAGAATTTGGACCGAATTACATTGTACGCAACCGACACATCTTCCGCAGACCTGCTCGCTCGAAAGATTGATTGCCCCTTTGGATGTTGTCGAAATGTGTTGGTGCATGGCGACATTTGCACCTTGTAATCAGTCAGCATGAATATTCCACTTAGGCTAAGTATTCTCAATCAATTTCAGCAGCATCCGCTGAGGGTCATTTTAATACTGGCTTTGTTCGTTCGTCTGATGGCTGCCTTTTTTGCGCCGGGTTACATGATGCACGACGATCATTTTCTAACCATTGAGCCCTCCGGTAGTTGGGCCGATGGCAAGAACTTCAATCATTGGCTTCCGGGCATTGGAAATACAAACGAACATCCCGAACCCATTAGCTTTTTCTACCTCAGTTTCCTATTCGTGTTTTTTCGTTTGTTTCAATGGCTCGGAATTGAGCAACCGGAAACACAAATGCTGCTGATACGAATTATTCATGCGTCGTATTCATTGCTGACCGTTTACTTTTCTTTCCGTATCACTGAGCTTTTGTCTAATCGCAAAAATGCCATTACAGTAGGTTTCCTATTAGCATTTATAGCCATCTTACCTAATTTCTCCGTCCGCAATCTGGTGGAAATTGTTTGCATGCCGCCGCTACTTGCCGGCATGTGGTTACTACTCAGATTTGTTCCCTTGCGTTCGCGCACGCTCGGTGTTATCACACTTAGCTCTCCCAACAGCACGACTCAAGAAACCATTCAATGGAAGTATTTAATTATTGCTGCGTTCATCATGGGCCTTGCCGTAGGATTTCGTTACCAAACGGGATTATGGGTTGCATTGGTCGGCTTAGTACTCGCAATCCAAAGCAGCTTTCGATCATTCATACTCTTCGGTCTGATTTCATTTGCAGCGTTTTTTCTGACTCAAATAGACGATGTTCTCCTTTGGGGTGGTGAACCCTTTCAACACTTGAGGGGTTACTTTGAATACAACAAGAAAAACGCACTCAATTATCCGGGTTCACCCTGGGCTTATCTCAGTTTTATCGGCATTTTCATTCTCCCGCCGGTCAGTATTTTCTTAACCTCCGGATTCCTGGCGTCGTGGAAAAAGTATACCATTATCGTGCTGCCAACGCTCGGATTTTTGCTCTTCCACATACTTTATCCGAATAAACAAGAACGTTTCATTCTGCCTGCTCTGCCCTTCTTTATCATAGCGGGTGTTATCGGCTGGAATCGCATTGCGGCCAAATGGCAGCAAAGCGCCTGGCATTCGTTGAGTTGGAAGATTTTTTGGACTCTGAACACGATTGCCATGCTCACACTTTGCTTTACCTATTCCAAAAGAAGCCGGGTGGAGACCATGAACTACCTCTATGCAGCGGGCGATTGCAGCAATTTCATTCTGGAGTTCACGCACTCCGATCATGGAGCGATGATGCCCCAATTTTATAGTGATCACTGGACAACCTATTACTACTTTAAAAAAGGAGACCCCATAGAGGGTATACTTCGCAACGCCAAGCATGAAGCCGAGACAACAGCTAACTCCATCATGCCTCGCTCACTGCCCAATTACGTATTATTTTACGACGACGAAAATTTAGAAGAACGTGTCATGCGTATGAAGGAATACTACCCTACCTTGAGTTATAGAACCACCATTGAATCCGGTTGGTTCGATGAATTACTTCACTCGTTAAACCCGAAAAACAGCCTCGAAAAAATCCACATTTACAGCACAGGCAGTCCTGTTCCGCCTCAATTCAACTAAGGAACAGAAGTCTGTGCAACGTCTACACGTTTAAACCCCCAACGGGCAGAACTGAATGCATCCAGAATGGAGTTTGTGTTTTCACTATGAGGCAGAGATTTTAAGTGAAATAAGAGCGCGTCTGTTGTCGATACTACATCTTCCAGAAAAGCATAACCTTGCAGCACACCTCTTTCCACCCAAACATATCCATACTCGCCGGGTGCGCGACCGGGTCCTGCGATAATGAACGACGGATCACGAGCTAAAACCATGGCAATGGCATGCTCAAGCGTATCATTATGAACTTCTGCTGTCGGCGGTTCCGATCCGGTATCGAACATAGATAGCCCAAGCAATCGCTGATCAATCTCAAACTCAGCAGCAAGGGCATATAACCAGCGATTGGCTTCCGTCAATGAAGCAAATGACCTAACTGCTCCGGACGTTTTCGTGGATGCGCCGCACGCCAATCGCAAGTATCCCTTTTGATCCACATAGCGAATAACATGTGCTCTTCTCGTAAGTCGTTTCTGAGCGCTATTATGCGGGGGCCAGTGCTTGCGAATTTCCGCATCTTCCAGCAAAAGGGCTATTAATTCATTTCCTGCTAATTCAAATCCAACATCCCGCACCTCACGCATGAACGATTGGGCCCGAGCGCTCTCAGCTTGGGTAGTAAAATGCTGCTTGATGCGCTTTTTTATATTGTTGGCTTTACCAATGTATAAAGGCTTACCCTTCTCATTATACAAATAGTAGACACCGGGAGCTTCCGGCAATCGAAGAAAGGTTTCCTCAGGCAAATTTGGCGGAAGAAACACCACGCCACTATGCTTGGCGACCATCTTCTTCAAATCAGACGGATCCAATAATGGCAATGACTTTTGGAGAATCTCCAAAGCCACGCGCGCATCACTTAAAGCGCGATGGGCATTTTCATTGATCAGCTCCAACCAACTACAGATTGCATTCAGTCCATATGACTTCTGACCAGGAAAAGCTTTACGCGCCATCCGCATAGTGCACAATCGCGGTGGATTCCAATTTCTGCCTATGGAAGCAAACTCTGCTCGAATAAATGAATGATCAAAGCTTACGTTGTGCGCTACGAAAATCGCTCCATCATATATCTCCTCGAGCCTATCAGCAATTTGATGAAAAGTTGGTGCGCCTTCGAGCATCTCGTTTGATATACCGGTGAGGCCGGTGATGTATACCGGAATGCGCACCCCCGGATCGAGCAAGGTACTGAACTCTTCAACAATGGTTTCGCCCTCATATACCACAACACCAATTTCAATTATACTATTGCCGGAAGCATGACTTCCGGTAGTCTCTATGTCGGTAACGGCAAATCGCATGTTGGCGCAAATTCGGACATCCGTTCCGAACATTTTGCTTTCTTAGTAACTTTTGACGTTGGTTCAATGCCACATTGACAGCCAATATTCGATGGCACTTCAATTGACTGCTGCCACGCAACTTATTTATATTCGTATTTCAAAAAATCATCATGAACAAAGTCACCATCGCAGCTCTTATCTTAGTTGGGAGTATTGTAATCGGATTCGTCTCCTTTTATTTCTATGCCGCCGGCGTTCGCGACAACGCGGTAAAAAATCAGGAAACAGTCAATGAGGCCTGGGGAAACGTACAAAGCGCTTATCAACGAAGAGCGGATTTAATTGGCAACTTGGTTGAAACCGTGCGCGCTGCAGCAGAAAACGAACGTGAAATCCTAATAGGCGTTACCGAGGCGCGCGGCGGAATTCGTCACTATACAGATAGCGTTGGTAATTTGGTTGCTGAACAAAGTGCTAAAGTGAAAAATGCTTCCACTCCTGCAGAACTTCAACAAAGTGATATGGTGTTGATGAACACCTATCGTGGTTTCCGCGGATTCATGACTGAAAATTACCCTACCGTTCAGTCAACGCAAAACTTTTCAAACCTTCAGACTCAATTAGAAGGAACCGAAAATCGTATCAATACCGAGCGCAATCGCTACAATGAATCGGTTAAAACCTATAATGCACATATTCGCGGCACATTTAAGAAAATGGGATTGAGCCTGGTCGGAACGGAAGAAGACAATTTCAAAGTGCGCGAAATGTTCGAAGCCAAAGAAGGGGCCGAAGAAGCACCCAAGGTCAAGTTCTAACGACCACATGAGCATCAACACACTCGAACTCCACCGCAAAGTGGAGGAAGCCATTGAAGAAGCAGAGCGAAATACCTCAGCGGAAGTGCGTGTGCACTTGGAAGAAAAATGCGCAGAAGATCCGCTTGACAGAGCAAGTTTCATTTTCGAAAAATTAGAAATGCATCAAACGGCCGCACGCAACGGTGTCCTTATTTACGTGGCCTTCGGCGACCGCAAACTTGCCATCATTGGCGATGTTGGCATTCACATTCACGTTGCTCCCGACACATGGGAAAATATCAAGAATCGCATGACAAGCGATTTCGCCGCGAGCCAATATGCAGAAGGACTATGCCAGGCAGTTACAGCGGTTGGAGAACAATTGAAGCACTACTTCCCTTACCACAAAGACGATCGCAATGAGCTCTCCAATAGCGTATCTACCCATTCTTTTTGACAACTGATGCGCTACACTATTTTTCAATTCCTCCTGTTTAGTGCATTCAGCTTTGTATGCCAGAACATTTCAGCCCAGTTAGCAGGTCAAGAGTGTTTTCCAAAAAAAGAAAACAAGCTCGTTTATGATGCAGCTAACCTTCTCAACGAAGGCGAAGAGTCCATGCTGGAAGTTATGCTTGTAGCATTTGCTGATAGCACCAGCAATCAAATAACGGTAGTCATCGTGCCTGATTTATGTGGTATGGATAAATCACAATTCGCCATCGAATTGGGAGAGTCATGGGGTGTTGGTCAATCCAAAGAAGATAATGGAATTGTCATGTTGGTGAAACCCAAAACAGTCGAATCCAAAGGAGAGATTTTTATCGCTGTTGGCCGTGGGTTAGAGGGAGCTATTCCTGACATTACCGCTAAGCAAATCATCGATAACGAGTGCATTCCGGCATTTAAAAATAAATCCTACTACGAGGGTATACATTCCGGTGCTATCGTTTTGATGGAGTTAGCCCGCGGTGAATACAACTCGGATGAATATGCCTCAAGGCACACCAAGCGAAAAAAAAAGGGCGGACTCGGAATCGCACTGATCGCGCTTCTCATGATTGCATTCGTCTTCATGGCTAAAGCTTCACAAGCGCGACGTTACGCACAAACAAATCAAATTGGTTTCTGGGCAGCCTGGGCATTGCTGAATGCGGCATCGCGCTCACATCGCGGCTACTACAACAACTTCAGCAGCGGACGCGGCGGATTCGGCGGATTCGGAGGCGGAGGAGGCGGAGGTTTTGGAGGCTTTGGAGGAGGTAGCTTTGGCGGCGGTGGAGCAGGCGGAAGCTGGTAATGGAGGTGAATACAAATTCAAACGTAATAGACATTCAACATGAGTTTCGGAAAATGGATAGGCGGTGCATTGGGTTGGGCCATGGGTGGCCCCATCGGAGGCATCATTGGATTTGCCATTGGTGCTATGGCCGATGACAAATCATTCAAAGGTGTTCAATCTAATTCAGGTGCCCGCTCACAAGCGCGCCCCAACTACGGGCAATATCGCCACCAAACACAGTCCGGCGATTTCGCTTCTGCACTTTTAATTCTATCAGCGGCTGTGATGAAGGCTGACAACCGGTTACTCAAATCAGAGCTTGATTTTATTCGCGACTTCTATACTCGCCAATTCGGAAGCGCGGCAGCAGCTCAACACATTGGCGTTCTTAAAGAACTGCTGCAAAAGGACATTCCCGTTCGTGAAGTTTGCGAACAGATTCGCTATTACATGGAGCATCCAATGCGTCTGCAGTTGATGTATTATTTGTTTGGAATAGCTAAGGCCGACGGCAACGTAGATAAGGCAGAAATGCATACGATTGAAATGATTGCCCAATACCTGGGGCTCAACAGTAAAGACTACGAATCGCTGAAAGCAATGCACTATCAAGACACGGAAAGCGCTTATAAGATTTTGGAAATAGAGGGTGCTGCCTCCGATGATGAAGTCAAGAAAGCCTATCGCAAAATGGCTATGAAATATCACCCCGATAAGGTGCGTGGCCTCGGCGAACAACATGAGAAATCGGCCAATGAAAAATTTATCAAAGTGCAAGATGCTTATGAGCAAATCAAAAAGGAACGCAATATGAAGTGAGTAACTTGTTGAAAACACATTTCGGTTGCTAGTTGCTTCGTTACAAGCTGTTTTATCTTTGCAACGTAAGTGAACTACTTACAAAATAGTTTTTAGTTTTTCAGTTTAAGCCTAAAAGCCCTGCTAGCGAGTGGGGCTTTTTGGTTTCTTGGAAGTGGTGCTCAAAAAATGTACATTCGTATCAAACCAACGCGCTATGAAGCCTTCTGCCCTATTCGTATTATCCCTTTTTTATTACTCGTCTTTTCTTCATGCACAAACCAGCACGGGAGATTGTGACGGAGCCATTCCTCTATGTGGTGGAATCTTTAGCGAAGAGTCGGCGCCCCCCGGAACCGGGAATGTGCTGGAATATACCGGTGCCTGTAACTCCGGTATCGAAACCATGAGTTTGTGGTATACTTTCACCGTGCAGCAACCGGGAGACCTTAGTTTCATTATTACACCCAACAACGAACTCGACGACTACGACTGGGGCCTTTTCAACATAACCGAAGGAGGCTGTGCCGGCATCAACTTACAAGATGGTTCTTCCCCGGAAGTCAGCTGCAATTCTTACGGTAGTTTTAATTCCAATGGTCCAACCGGAATTTCAACAGCCAACGGTGGTACCGGTAACAGCAACGGACCGGGTGATACAAGTGGACCTCCATTCAATGCAAACTTGAACGTGGAGATTGGACAAACTTTCGCTCTGGTCGTCATGAACTGGTCGAATAGTCCTGATGGCTATTCAATCGACTTCAACGAAAGCACTGCAACGCTATATGACGATCAGCAACCGGAAATTACAGCCGCGGTTCCGGCATGCACCAATAATCAAATAGAATTGCTATTCTCAGAACTCATCGTGAGCAGTACCGTTGAGGCATCAGACTTTTCGATAAGTGGACCCGGTGGCGTATTTACAGTTGCTTCCGTTTTGAGCGAAAATCCGAGCGCCAACTATGAAGATTCATTTATGTTAAACCTAAGCGAATCTGTTTTGCAAGCCGGTGTATACACGCTAACTATTGAAGACATCAGCGGCAACGTGGAGGACCCATGCGGCAACACAGCTATTGAAGCTTCCTTTGAAATCGAATTCAATGAGCCTATCAGCTACAATAGCTTGGTTAGCTATGCATGCAACGGCAGCGGTGGTGCTATAACGGTAACCGATATAACCGGAGGCAACGCTCCCTATTCTCTGGAAGTCAATGGAATTACGTACCCTTCAGGAACCGCCGACAACCTGACACCAGGCAGCTACCAACTCATCGTAAATGATGCAGATAATTGCGGGATTACCATACCTGTGGAAGTACTGAATCATGAAATCAATTTCGTGGACATTCCACTGCAAGACTCTATTTCATGTTCTAACCCAACAGTGGCCATTACAGGTATTGAAATCATTCCGTCACAGAATAGCACAATAAGCTGGCAATACTCCACTGATGAAGTTACCTGGGACGCTCTCCTATATGCTACGCTTGACCCGACTGTCATAGAATCCGGTTATTACCGCGTGACGGCAACCGACGAACTATCAGGCTGCAGCGCTTCAGCAACATTTGTAATCGATGAGACAGAAGCAGGATACATCGATTTATCGGAAATACGGTTTCCAAACATTATTACTCCCAACGGCGACTCAGACAATGATGTATGGATGCCTTTCCTGCGTAGAAACGCCTCGCTCGTATTGCCATCGGTCATGGATACCTATGAACTTAAAATCTTGAATCGCTGGGGCGAGAAGGTATTCGACAGCAGCACCGGTAATGGTCGTTATTGGAATGTAGATGGCTATGCCGATGGCACTTATTACTACGAACTCTATTATCGAATTGAATGCGGCGGCGTGCAAGAAGGTACTCACGCAGGGCATTTTCAAGTAATTCGCTAATCAATGCGCAATGGTGAAATGGACTCCTCCAATAACTCTTCCGTCTGAGAGCGTAACCTGCAGAATATAATTACCTGAACCCAACTGCGAAGTATCCAAACGCTTGGTAAAATTGCCATTGATGCGAGCCGACGAGCGCTGCACAAGTCTGCCATTTGGTGCATATACATCAAACAAAGCGACTGATTCACCAGACATATTTCCGGACACATCCATCCATTCGTTGCTCGGATTTGGATAACAATTCAACTTCAAGGATTCACTGGTTCGAATCGGTGCAAGCCCAGCAAAGATGTCACCGTTAGCGAAGGCATATTGGCCACGAAGAAGTGTATCTATCACAAAATGTCCATCACCGTTGGTAAGGGTTCCTGCTCCCAGTGAAAAATAGGGATAGATTTCCCAAGGCTGTGAAGATGCTTCACGGTAAACCAGTATTGCTTGCTGCTCACCGGCATTGTACATCGCGTAGTCCAGGTCTGTTTCCTGGGAACCGTTATAATAGATGCGTCCGCTGTAGACATCGGAATCATCCCATAACCCATCCACCAAATAATAATGCGTATTGGAAATTTCAAACACACCATTACCGAGCGGCATTTGATCAGGGGCAGCCCAAATGTGCTCGATGCGAATGAGAGAAGAGTCAACGACATTCTCGCGCGAAAAACGAAAGTCAACATAGGGCAATACAGGATAAAGGGACTGGTCTGTATACACCATGAACTCATGATCCATACGAGCCTGATTCAAACGATTGCGACCATTCAACACCACCATACTAGGGAAAAAATTACAAGGCATCTGAATACTTGTAAACTGACCCGAGGCATCTATTTGAAACTCTTCTCTTTCATTGTTTTCTGAAATGAATGTCAAATCCAACGGCACATGCTGATAATACTGAGAGCACTCTCTCAGCTTCTGCTGAATATGAATGTCGACCAAATAATGATCGCCCTCCTGTATGGAGGTGAAAGAATCAACAACGAAAACACTAAAGCCCGGCTGGAAAATTTGATCATCGAAGAAATCATCCAGTTCAACACCCGACTCCTCTTCTAGAAAGTCCCGAAATTGCTCCGGCGTCACATCTTCAAATACATGATTCGCCTGTACCTCGGTCATGGCTGCCCGGAACAGCTCATCGCCCATGTAGCCGCGCAGATTGTGCATCACAGAGGCTCCTTTGTAATAGGTGTGCGTTCCATAAATAACAGGATCCGGCATAGGTGACATGGGCTGGAAACCATTGTCGTCGATGTGTGCATTGCGCAATACATCCAAGTGATTCGTCTTCACTTGATCCAGAAAATCTTCTTGCCCATATAACCATTGCGTGAGCAGGTGTGAACTGTATTCGGCCGGCCCCTCTTTCAGCCACATGTCATTGTGTATATGCGGCGTAACTACATCGCCCCACCACAAATGCCCCAATTCATGAGAAAGCAAATTGTTGTTGCTGATGACAGGTTCGCTCACCATGAACTGCGGGTAAGCAATGTTCGTCGGTATTTCTAAGGCACCATCGGTCGTGAGCACGTAACCTACGCGTTCCCAGATATAGGGCCCATACCAATACTCCAGTGCGTCAATAGCTGCCCCTACATTCACCATGACGTTCTGCATGGCTCCAATGTTGGCAGGCTTCGCTGTGAGTCGCACGGGAACATCACCGAACGCCCCGCTGTGAACATAGTCCACATCCACATAATCGGCTACCGCAATAGCACTGAGGTGCGTCGGTATTGGTTGATTCATAGCAAACGAACGCACCACCGTATCACCGGCTGTAATTGATTCACCCAAAAAAGTTCCCTGGCAGTGAGCGCGCAAATTTCCGGAACTCTTCACATGATACTCGTAGGTTGCGCGCTCTACAAACGAATCGAAACAAGGATACCATACGCGACCGAAATTTGGTGGAATGGTGCTTAAACCTATTCCTAAATTGTAGATATAACTTCCTTGGAAATAAAATCCGCCCCAGACAGGATCCTGATAAGGTTGCCCGTGATAATAGACTGTGACCTCGGATGTATCCTCTGTATTCATGACATTCTCAAAAGGTATAGACAGTATGTCTCCATCATACGTAAACTCAGATTCTGCAGCACCCCATTTAACAGAGTCCACTGTCAGGTTATACAAATCGAAACGGATTGCATTCAAATTATCCATCAAGGCTGTGAACCGAATCGTGGTTGCCGCAGCAATACTGTAGGAAGAATAGTTAGACACATCGAGATTAATGGTGTAATGTTGGATATCAAATGTGTCGCTGCGTGCGATACTCTCATTCAAGACTTGCAGCTCACGCGGCGTAAGTGGCTCGGTTCGACGCGATTTATTGTGTGAATGATGGCAACCGTTAAATGCGCGTTGACTCGGTTGAGCCGATGCCGCAACTATCATCAAAAGGAAAAAAGCCGAAAAGAGGACATGTTTCATAGTCGAATATTGGATTCCGAAAAATACGGAAATCGACCTACAACGCTAGGAAATCTTGCTGTTAAAACAAGTGTCCTCCAACTTACGCACAGTAGACTCCCAGTCAAAGCGGTGCATCGCGTATAGACGGCCTGCCGCACCCATTCGGATGGCGTTCGAAGGATTATTCAGCAAACTTAAAATGCCTTCAGCCAACTCCTCATCAGTCTTTCCGATGAGGCATTCTTCGCCATGCCTTACATTCAGGGGTGCCGCGGCAAGTTCCGTTGTTACACAAGGCAATTCCATACACATGGCTTCCAGCAGCTTGTTTTGCATTCCACTTCCGGAGACCATCGGTGCCACGAAAACCTGAGCATTATTGTAGGCTTCACGAATATCATCAAGCCATCCGCTTACTACCACATCTTCTCCAGCCAGCATTTTTACTGAAGCTACCGGAGTCGCTCCTGCTATTAAAAGCCTTGCAAGCGGGTATTTCAACTTTACTATCGGCAAGATGGATAAGGCAAGTCTTCTGGCTCCCTCAATATTCGGCGGATAACTCATATTGCCAGTGAATACAATTTCGAATCCTCTTGAACTATCATTTCTTTTCGAAAAATATTCAGCATCTATACCATTGGGAACAACGTTGATTCGACCGCATTGAGAATGATAAATAAGCTTTCGATCCTGCTCGCTAATGATGGTGTGATGCTCGAAATAATCAAAAATCAAATGCTCATAGGCTCTCAAACGTCTGGCTTCTTCTCTCACAAATGGCGCTAAATACCAGGGAGCACGAAGGGCTCGCCTGCGCTGACCTGCACTGAGTGCATCCATGTAGTCGAGCGTCTTTCTGTAATGATGCAGATGCTTCACGTATTCACTGCATCGTATCAATTGACAATAGATTACATCAGGTTCAATAGAATCAATCTGTGCTCTTATTTTTCGAGCTACAGCATGCTCAAAGAAATAATGCACCTGAAAGGGTTTGCGCGAGAAAAAAGCCACCGCCATTCGAAAAAACATCTTTAATCGATTCAGACGATAAACTGAAACATGAGGTGTGATGGTGCGCAAATGCTCTAGGGCTGAATCTTCTACCGGTATATCTGAAAGACAAATCAGGTGTACCTCATGATGCTTGCACAACTGCCCCAACTGATGGTAGGCCCGAAGCTTATCGCCCTTTTCCAAGGGCCAAGGCACCCGACTGACAAGCATGCATATCTTCATGCCTTTCTAATCTCCTTATAAAAATTGACAAGCTGGTTGGTTACAGCCTCAATATCGAAATGAGCTGCCACATGCTCACGTCCGCTCTTAGCCATCGTGCGACGCCTCTCATCATCCTGGAAGAGGACGTCTAATGCATGGAGCCAATCCTCGCGGCGATCAGCTAACAAGAGTTGCTTGCCGTGCTCGCACCCTAGTCCCTCTGCTCCCAGAGAAGTGGCAATTACTGCTCGGCCGGTTGCAAGTCCTTCTATAATTTTCACTCGCACGCCACCCGCACTTAACAAGGGTACAACCATGATTGCCTTGGAAAGCATAAAAGCAATGGCATCGTCAACCTCGCCTACTACAACAACATTGGGCAAATTCAAATGAGTTATTTCATCGGACATGTTGCGACCTGCCAAATAAAATTTCAGCTTCGGGAACTTCTCGTGAATGGCCGGCCAAATGGAGTTTAAAAACCACAAAACTCCTTCCAAATTAGGCCCCCAATCCATCGCGCCTAAATGAAAGAGAGCCTGCTCAGATTCGACATTGCTCGCGAATGGATATCGTGTCAAATCAATTCCAAAAGGAATGGTCCGTATGCGCTTTCGAACACCAAGTGCAAGCATTCGGTTCTTGTCCTCTTCGCTGATAGCAGCAATGCCACTTACTTCGTTAAGCATACTCAACTCATACGTCTTCAGTTTGCGAGTCAAATATTTAAGATAAACCCGCTTGAAATAGTTCGAAGTTCCCGCTGCAATTTTCTCCCAAATAACATATTCCAGATTATGAGAACGCAGCACAATCGGTGCCGTGCTCAATCGCCTTATGGTACCAACGTAAGGGGTCATGAAAAGACTTTCCAAATGCACAATATCGAAGTCCTCCTTGCGAAGCAACTTCGTTAGTCGAATGTCGAAATCAGTGCTGAAAAAACGAGAAATATTATATGAATCAGCAGTTAGAAAACTGGAGAAAGCATCTACCGCGTTGACGCGCGTATCTATGAAAACACCTTCAATTTCGGTTTGCCCCAAATACTCCTCAGACATCAACTCGGGGTTGAGATCGTGCTTGTGCGTGAAAATGGTCAACACTTTCACTCTATGTCCTGCCTGCAATAAACCTTGCGTAATGTTATTCATGGCTATGCAACCGCCATCTCTGGCTGGTAGCGGTGGTTTCAAACATAACTGCAAAATCTTCATGCCGTATACTCCTTCGTTTTCATGCGATAAAACCGTGCAAGTTTAGTGAACCATCGCGACAAAGGAGATTTCTCCATCAAAGCTGATTCTTTCATAGCCTTGCGGGTTATCCAAAAACTCATGGGCAATAAAACCACCGTGCTTATCCACATGCCCAGCCAAGGCTCTATAATTTGGTTCTTAGCCATGCGCTCGCCGGCCATAGTGAGCAATTGATAGACCACAAAAAGCCCCAGCGCTATGAGTGTGGGTATACCAATACCCCCTTTGCGAATGATGGCTCCCAAAGGCGCTCCAATAAAAAAGAGCACTAAGCAGACAACGGCCAAAAAGAACTTTCGATGCCATTCTATCTTATGCCTATTCATGTTCTTCTGTCGCGACTTCAATTCATCCATTTGTCGCTGAAGCAAATCCTTTGATTTTCGGGTATTCTCCTTTGCCCAGCTAATTGCCTTCTGCTGCTCCTTAGCATCTACAGACTCAAACAAAGCCTGCTGAGGAACGATTATAACATCAGCACTTTCATCGAGCCGCTTATTGGTCAACCGTAGTGTGTTACGAGCATATTGATATTGCACGGTATCGACTATCGTCTTCAAACTATCAATGGCTTGATCCAGCTGGTGAACGCTCATCATCTCTGCAGGATTCTTCATGACCTCCTCGTTATCTGCACTGAAGGCAAGTGAGCTTAAATCCATTCGAAGCTCCATCTTTTCAAACGAACCTTCAATTAACGCGTGTTTAGGCTCCCTGATCTTTTTATCACGTTGCTCGTCATAACTATGTCCATCAAACAAGGTAAGGATGAGGTAGCGCTTATCAGGTGTTTGCTCCATGCTGCCACTTTTTGCGCGAATAACCGTCCTATTCGCCTTCTCACCTCCCCGATGGTCGTATATGAGCACATCGGAAAGCTCTCCGGTGTCGGTATTGTTGCGACCTGCGCGAATGCTAACGCCTTCAATGCCGTTATAAAAAACGCCATCTGTTAAATTCAGCGCCGGCTTCTGCTTCAAAATACTGAACAACATGGTGCGGAATTTCAAGTTAGCGACCGGCCATATGTTGTTAGCAAAAACGAAAGCCAGGAGGGATAGACCAACGCTAAAGAAAATGAGCGGACGCATCATGCGCAATAAAGAAACACCGGCACTTTTCATGGCCGTCATTTCGTTATTTTCCGCCAACGCACCCATCGTCATAATGGAACTCATGAGAATTGCCAATGGCAATGCCATATTCACGAGTCGAGCGGACGCAAAAATCAACAATTTGAATACCACCCAACCACTCAATCCCTTTCCCAACAGCTCGTCTAGATATACCCAAATGAACTGCATCTCAAAGATGAACATGGCCACCAGAAAGGTAACAATGAACGGACCTATGTAGCTGCGCAGCAGGAGAACCGACAATTTATTCACCCCACAAAATTAATCAGTTCAAAGCCTCCAAGAACATGTTTACACAGCTATGTAATTGTTCAAACAACGCTGAAAATCTCGCCATGACGTGATGTTGCACAGCACTCAACACACTATTTTTACAGCCTCGATAAACCATCAAAACCACGCGCTTTGTTATACCAACTTTCCATTGTCGCCATCTTCCTTTATGGCTGCTTCTTGATGTTCTTGTTCATCTACAGCTTAGTTCAATTGAACCTGGCCATCAAGTACAACAAATTCAAGCAAGCACAAAAGCGCAAACCACAACTTACCGATGACCAGTGGCCTGTGGTAACCGTTCAGCTTCCCGTCTTCAACGAACTCTACGTGGTTGAGCGCCTCATAGAAGCCATTTGCCGATTTGAGTACCCGGCCGGTAAACTGGAAATTCAGGTTCTCGACGATAGCACCGACGAAAGTTTTGAAGTAGCAGCCCGAAAAATTGCGGAAATGCAAAAACAGGGAATTGACATCAAACACGTGAAGCGCCCCGTGCGTGAAGGCTATAAGGCCGGCGCTTTGGCCTATGGTCTGGATATTTGCCGCGGAGAATTTGTGGCCATTTTCGACGCTGACTTTATTCCACGCAAAGACTTCCTTCTGCAAACCATTCCACACTTCTTCCACAGCGATAAAATTGGTGTGGTTCAAACCAAGTGGGAACACCTCAATGAAGAATACTCACTCTTAACCAGACTCCAGGCGTTTGGGCTCGACGCTCACTTTACTGTAGAACAAGTTGGGCGAAATAGCGGAGAGCATTTCATCAACTTCAACGGCACAGCCGGTGTATGGCGCAAAGCTACTATCTACGACGCAGGAGGTTGGGAAAGCGACACCATCACAGAAGACCTGGACCTCAGCTACCGCGCTCAGCTGCGCGGTTGGGAGTTTGTATACCTTCCTATGATCGGCGCTCCTTCCGAGCTGCCGGCCGAAATGAATGCACTCAAAGCGCAACAATTCCGCTGGACCAAAGGAGCTGCAGAATGTACCGTGAAAAATCTGCCTAAAGTTCTAAACGCGAAACATCTGACCTTCGGACAAAAAATACATGGAGCTTTTCACTTGATGAACTCCGTTGTATTCCTCTGCATCCTGGGCACTTCGTTGCTCAGCGTTCCCATGCTCATAATTAAAAATACGTATGGCGATTTAGAGATACTCTTCAAGATTGCGACTGTCTTTATGGTGAGTTTTTTCTTCCTTGGATTTTTCTATTGGATATCGCGGCCGGAAAAAAACTTCTTCAAGAAGATGTTTAACTTCCTGTGGGAATATCCAACGTTCCTTTCTGTAAGCATGGGACTTTCACTTCACAATGCAGTAGCGGTTATGGAAGGCTTCACCGGCAAAAAATCATCCTTTGTTCGTACTCCCAAATTTGCCATCAGTGGTAAAAAGTCAGGATCATGGAAAGACAAGAAGTACAGGGCAATCAAGGTATCACCTCTTACCCTTCTTGAGTTCACACTTTTCCTTTACTTCAGCTTCGGCATCTACTATGCCTTCACAATGACCGGAAGAAGAGAGCAACCGCTTGCACAACTTTCAGCCGCTTCGACAGAATCGACCGGAAATGAATTTTGGTTTACCTACTTCAGCGGCGATGATAAACCCGGAAAACCCGGACATACCATGCGTATTTCCTCATCCACCGCAGGAAGCGGAATGCTCGAATCGAAATTGACCGGCTGGAAAAAACCTATTTCCTGGAAAGCCAATGAACCCGTTCTTGTAACTCTTCCTGTTGACTCGGTGGCTACACCGAGCGACAACTCCTTCTTTGTGGGAACCATGCATTGGATCAGCGACGAAAATGTAAAACTGGAGTTATTGAAAGAAAAGGATGCAGAGGAAGCACAACTAATTCGTCCGGCTTCTGTATTTACCGCTACCTACACCGTTCCTAATGCGCCAAGCAAAAGTGAATCGATTACCGAAGTATCGCTGCTCGCCACTCAAGACAGCACATTGGTAACCGTAACTCCAACTTCTGAACTTTTCAATGGATCTCCGGCCAATCAGCCTTACACTGTGCTTTTAAACAAAGGAGACATTCACAATATACTCGCGAAAGACGACCAAAGCCTTGCAGGAACATCTATCAAAAACGCTGAAGGAACATCGATTGAAAAAAGCTATGGATGCTATGGTGGTGCCGCTCCTCGCTCGCGCGACTTTGGTCTGCTGCCTTTCCACATCATGCTTGCCTTGGGATACGCTTTCGTGACGTTCTACTCGTTGAAACACGCGAGAGCGTAAGAGGGTGAAGTAGTGAATGAGTGAAATGGTGAAATGGTAACCCCACTCTTTCACTATTTCACTCTTTCACTATTTCACTACTTCACCATTTCACTACTTACCAAAAACATTGTACTTCACGATACAGTAAATCGCGCGGAAGCCATCTTTCCAACCGATCTTCTTACCTTCTTCGTACGTGCGTCCGTAATAAGAAATGCCAACCTCGTAAATTCTGATTTTGGGAATCCGCGAAACACGCGCAGTTACTTCCGGCTCAAAGCCGAATCGCTTTTCGCGTAAAGGCAAGCTTTGAATTGTCTCACGTTTGAAAACCTTGTAACAGGTTTCCATGTCGGTGAGATTCAAATTCGTCATGGCATTGCTTAGAAAAGTTAGGAACTTATTTCCGATGGTATGCCAGAAAAACAAGATTCTATGCGGACGGCCTCCCATGAAGCGGCTTCCGTATACCACATCCGCAAAACCATCGAGAATAGGCTTTACCAGAATATTGTACTCCTCCGGATCATACTCCAAATCCGCATCTTGGATAATTACCATGTCACCCGTAGCAATGCGGATGCCCGTATGTAATGCAGCTCCTTTACCCTGATTTACTTCATGTTTGAAATATTGAATGGGCAATTCCGGATTCGACGCCTGATAGCGCTTGATCGCCTCTTCAGTATCATCCTTGGAGCAATCGTTTACAATGATTACCTCCTTTTGCAAACCGCCTATGAGCTTCACTGCCTTCACCTTATCCAAAATAAGATGGATGGTCTTGCCTTCGTTGTAAGCAGGAATGACTATGGATAGTGTTTTCATGGTGGTAAGCATTGGGCGGGCAAATGTAATCAGTTCAATCCTCAAGGCCTATTTGCCTGCCTTCTTTTGGTAGATGCGAATTTCATAGAGGTAGTTATTTAGCGTGTAGAACAAAGTTTCCGGCTCAATTACATGCAACAGATCCAGTGTGCTGTCTGCCTCAAGTTGTGCCTTGGGCAACTTCATTTCATTCGGACCAAAATGACCATCCCACACTATAACATCTCCGGGAACAGCATTGGCAACCTTGTCGAGGTTTTCAATTTTCCCGGTATCGAAAGGGTCCGCATCAAGAAGTAAGTTCAAATACGGATGGGCAGTGAAAAACTTGGTTTCCGTAACCTTGAAATTCGATTGAAGATATTCGGCAGCTATTGCATTCTGCTTCTCCTCTTCACCCAGCGCAGGAAAAATCATAATTTCCTGAAACGAGAATAATCGAACCACAAATGGACCGGCAACAACCAAAGAAACCACTGCTGTTAACGTAACAGATCTTACTACCGAACCCAATCGCTCCACCAGCCAATTGACCGCTTTTACTGACATAAGTGCAATGGGCACCGCAATAACGAACATAACGCGACCAAGCCCGAGCGAAGCCCACATACCCTGCCACCATAGAACTGTGTGAGCAAGGAAATATCCCCATGCTGAACCGGCTATCAACCAAATCCAAACCTGATCATGTAAACCCCAGCTGCGGCTCTTCCAAATCTGCAAAGCCAATGGTACTTCACGCAACGTCTGTATCAACCAAAACAGATAAGCGATACCAAACAAAGGCACAGCGTATTGAAAGAAGTGATAGAACGTGCCGTGTCCATACATGTCAAAGGTCGTATTCACGTATGGGTTGGATTGAAAAATCCAAAGTGCTTTATCGGTGATGAAATAACCAAGTGTATTGAATACAACGCTCCCTGCCAACAGCCATGGCATATACCTCCAACGACCGGTGAATGCATAAAACAGAATAACCAAGGCAACAATCACGAATCCTTCACTTCGGGCAAAAGGCATAAATCCAAGCACTATGCTGGCAAGAACGAAACGTTCTTTCAACGCCATTCGGATGTAGTAAATCAGGAATAACGAGCATATCATTTCCGTGAGAGCAGAAATTCCATTACCGGCTACTACCGGAAGCCAAAGTGCAATCAAAGCAACTAGCCAGGGGCGTTTTAGTTGCAGATCTCTTGCTATTCCATATGCCCAGAAAGCTCCTAGAAAAATGAGCCCGATATTGGCCAGTACAACTGCTCCGAAACCTAATTGCGCTATAGGTGAGAATAATATAGTAAACACAGGTTTACCCCACTGGTCCATCAGCAAATAGTCATGCTGCCATGAAAACTTTGATATCTGATAATGGGTTATGCTATCTGCACCGCCGTTAAAACCTGCGCTCACAATAAAATTGACGATATAAAAAATAGCAGCCGTTGAAAAAACAAGCAATACAGCTCTATCGGTGGTTGGTTTCATGCAGCAAAAGTAATTGCACTCAACCAAAGATGTAGCTTTGCGACCTGCGCCTCATGAACACAGCGAGTAAAAACAACCTTCGACTGCAACCACTCGATGCCCTGCGTGGCATTGCCGCTTTGGCTGTAGTTTTTTTTCATTTTAGCCTCGGACATGCTGGATATGAGAACATCTTCCGATTCGGAACCACGGGAGTAGACCTGTTCTTTATGATAAGTGGCTTTGTTATTTTCATGAGCCTTCAAAAGGCCGACAGCCTGCGTACTTTCATCGTAAATCGCTTTACAAGGTTGTATCCGGCTTATTGGATGGGTGTGCTCTTTTCCTTTTGTGTTATTTCCATCCATTTCCACTACACACAAAAATATCCGTTGGAAAATCCGTGGTTGACCCTCGCGGGAAACCTGACTATGTTTCAGTATTACATGTATGTTCCCGATCTGGAAGGCCCTTACTGGACGATGAATGTGGAAATGCTCTTCTATATTTTGATGGGACTCATTTTCTTCTTTCGAAAACTGACTCAAACATTCTACATCGGTTGCGCTTTGTGTATTTCCCTTTTGGCATCCGCTTTTTACGTAGATCAACTCGGCTGGCTGAAAGAGGTTTTCATGAAAATTCCTCTCTTTTACCATTTTCCTTTGTTCTTCGCGGGTATGGCTTTTTATGGCAAATACACCAAGACGTGGAGCCACCGCAACTTTATGCTGGCCATCACACTGGCCTTCATCGCACAAATGGCCCTGTTTCCGCACACCTGGCGCGCGTGCAAACACATGAGTCAAGGCGAGTATGTTATTGTCTTGTGCCTTTTCTTCAGTGCATTCGCGCTTTTCACATACGGCAGACTCGAACGTATTGCCAATCCTGTCACACTCTTTCTGGGAAAAATATCCTACCCTCTCTACCTCACGCACCAATACCTCAGCATCAATTTGATTATACCCTATTTGATGTGGAAATTTGAAATGCCGCTATGGAAAGCTTCGTTGCTTATAGCACTTCCGGCCAACATTGCCATCGCAACCGGCATTCACTACGTTGCTGAAATAAAAGCCAGTAAATGGTTGAAGCAAAAACTGCAACGGCAACTAACTGTCGATTGAAGTGCATAGTTCTACTGCGGATTTTTAATTGCAGGAAAGAGAAAATGGATCCCGTATCAAAAGTCTATGCAATAAATTCAGCCATGGCCTCCTGCATAGAGCGAGCCTCATTGGCTGCAGCCTCTGCAAAATCAGGCCCTGATGAAGCGTACAGGATGCTGCGTGATGCATTGATCAGCAGACCAACATCTTCATTCATACCGTGCCTCATTACCTCTTCCAAACTTCCGCCTTGGGCGCCCACTCCTGGAACCAATAGAAAATGATCGGGCACCACGTTGCGGATTTCAGCAAGCAATTCAGCACGTGTTGCTCCTACTACATACATAGTGTTTTCAGCAGTACCCCACTGCGAGCATTTCTCCAATACATGAGTGTAAAGTGGCTTGCCCTCGGCCGATAGTGTCTCAAAATCGAATGCTCCTGCATTCGACGTAAGGGCAAGCACGATGGCCCATTTCTCCGAATGCGCCAGGAATGGCTCAACCGAATCTCGGCCCATATAAGGCGCCACCGTCACGCTATCAAATCCATAGGTATCGAAAAACGTTTTGGCGTAATAGCCCGATGTATTGCCAATATCCCCGCGCTTGGCGTCGGCAATCGTAAAGTGCTCCTTTCCGATGTATTCGACCGTTTGGGCTAAAATATCCCACCCTTTCGGACCGAGCACTTCGTAAAACGCCAGATTGGGCTTGTAAGCCACGCAATAGTCGCGTGTAGCATCGACTATGGCCTTGTTGAAGCTCAAAACATCCATGCCCGCAGGTATTTTAGAAGGGTCGGTATCCAGGCCTACGCACAAGCATGACCTGCGCTGGCTAATATGGTTGACAAGAGTCTTTCTATCCATGGCGCAAATATGACGGCTACACCCTATTTTCGCGTCCCGAATTTTTACACAAGTCATGAAGATTCTTGTCTGCATAAGCAAAGCCCCCGACACTACTTCCAAAATTGCTTTTACCGACGGCGGAAGCAAGTTCGATGAGAACGGTGTCCAATTCATTGTTAACCCCTACGACGAATGGTATGCCCTGGTGCGTGCCCTTGAATTGAAAGAGACCGGTGGCGGAAGCGTCACGATTCTCTCGGTAGGCGGCGCCGATTATGAGCCCATCATTCGCAAGGCGTTGGCCATTGGTGCCGATGAAGCCGTGCGCATCGATGCAGCTGAAAGCGATTCATTGTATGTAGCCAAGCAGATTGCTGCCTATGCCAGCGGCAAAGGTTTCGACATCATCTTCTGTGGCAAGGAAACCATCAACTACAACGGATCTGTAGTTCCCGGTATGGTTGCCGAGTTGCTCGATTTGCCCTTTGTCAGCCTGGCTATGAAACTAAATATGAATGGCAACGTGGCCACCATTGAGCGCGAAGTTGCAGGTGGTGAAGAAGTAATCGAAGTAAATACGCCATTCGTGGTAAGCGCTGCCAAGGGCATGGCTGAGCAACGCATTCCAAACATGCGCGGTATCATGGCTGCCCGCACAAAACCTCTCGAAGTTGTTCCTGCGGCTGCAGCAGATGCTTCAACATCGGTTAAGAGCTATTCCCTTCCGCCTGCTAAGAGCGGTTGCAAATACATCGATGCCGATAATGCCGGCAGCCTCATTCAGTTGCTTCACGAAGAAGCCAAAGCCATCTAAATTCAACGAACAGAATTCAAGATTATGTCAGTTCTTATATACGCAGAAAACCACAACGGAAAATTCCCTAAAAGCGCATTAGAAGCAGTTGGTTATGGCGCAGAAGTAGCGGCTATGCTCGGAACCGATGCCATTGCCATTACCTGCGGAACCATCAACGGTGATGGTGGGTTGGGAAATGCCGGTGCTTCGAAAGTATTGGTTGCCAATGCTCCCTCCAGCGACTCACAAATCATGAGTAAGCTCGTGCTTTCAGCGGTTGCTCAAACAGGGGCCAATGTGATCATATTCTCACACGACATTGGCGGAAAGATGATTGCTCCTCGCGTTGCAGCTCGCCTCGACGCAGGCCTTGTGCCCGGTGCTACTGCTTTACCAAGTGCTGATTTCGTTGTTCGCAAAAACGTGTTCAGCGGAAAAGCCATTGCCGAAGTAGCAATAAACACTTCTAACAAAGTAATTACAGTGCTGCCCAATTCATTGGGGGTTAAAAACACGGGTGCAACTGCTGCCGTTGAAGCATTTGCTTTCGATGCAGGAGCATCGCGCATTACCGTGAAAGAAGTGAAAAGTGAAAACAAAGACGGTGAAATTCCATTGCCTGAAGCAGAACTCGTAGTAAGTGCCGGCCGAGGCATGAAAGGCCCAGAGCATTGGGGACCGATTGAAGAATTGGCTAAAATTCTGGGTGCTACTACCGCCTGCTCACGTCCTGTGGCCGACATCGGATGGCGCCCTCACCACGAACACGTGGGACAAACCGGTGTTACCATCCGTCCAAATCTCTACATCGCCGTTGGTATCAGCGGTGCCATTCAACACTTAGCCGGTGTGAACGGTAGCAAAACCATTGTAGTCATCAACAAAGATCCGGAAGCTCCTTTCTTCAAGGCCGCCGATTACGGAATTGTGGGTGATGCCTTTGAAATACTACCCAAAATCATAGAAGCTGCCAAGGCATTCAAAGCTTCTCACTAATGCAAAACATCAGTTGTAAACCCAAGAGCTTGCAACTATATTCGCTGATAGAAAGCGAAACCAAGACCACCTGCAGAATTTCTGTTCTATGAACAAGAACAAAATAGAACTTCAAATAGCCAATATCCAACCCAGTGGAAGCACCAGTGGTGCCTACACCATGGTGCTCGCGGAAACAGACGGTATACGCCGTCTTCCCATTGTCATTGGCGGTGTGGAAGCACAGGCCATTGCCATTGAGCTCGAGAAAATGACGCCGAGTCGCCCGCTCACCCATGATCTTTTCCGCAGCCTGTCACATTCCTTCAACATCGAAGTTGAGGAGGTGCTTATATACAACTTGGTGGAGGGTATTTTCTTCGCCAAGCTAATTGCCAGTATGAATGGGAAAACCGCCGAAATCGACGCCCGAACCAGCGATGCTGTTGCCATAGCCGTTCGATTCAATTGTCCTATTTATTGCTACGAGTTCATCGTGGAAGCAGCGGGTGTAAGCGGCGAAGAAGAATCAGGCATGCAACTCGATGATCCGGAAATAGATTTGGAACACATCGAGTCAGCACCCGAAGAAAAAATGAGCATTGATGAGCTCAAGCGTCAGCTCGATATTGCCCTGGCGAATGAAGAATATGAGAAGGCCTCCCAGATTCGTGACGAGATTAATAAACGGGAAGGTGGGGAATAAATTGATTTTTTTCATTTCACGCTGATTACTTCAAACTTACTTTCATGGGAAATTTCAATCTCATGAAACTTACAATTCTACTCGTCTTCATCACTTCGAGTTTTTTTGCTCTCGCCCAATCCATCCCAAACGCCGGTTTCGAAAACTGGACAGAATGCTCCTCTGCAGCTGAGCCCATTCCCTTCCAAACTTCGAATTCCATTTCGTACCTGCTCTCCGGTTCACTCAGCGTAGAGCAAAGCACCAATGCACACGGAGGCAGTTATGCAGCCTTTGTGCATGCCGATGCTTCTCAAGAGTTACAAGGATTCATCACCCTGGGGCAGGATTTCAATACAGGTGAAATCACTCCCCTGCCTTTCACAGGAACACCTGATTCCATCAGTTTTTGGGCACAACACACCATCAGCGAGTTGGATTTTGGCACTGTTATCTTAACACTTTACGAAGACCTGTTGGAAGTGGGTATCGGTGTAATTACTTTCAACGGAAGCACGACCGGCTACACTTATTACTCTTCACCCATTACCATCGCTGAAGGTTCCATTCCCAACGGAATGTCGTTCGGCGTATCCTCGGGCGGTGATGCATCGCTAAACGGTGAACTCTACATAGATGACATTCATCTCATCTACAACACCGGCACAGGCGATGACATCCCCGGCGGCGATTTCGAAAACTGGAATATCACTTCAGCACAGTGCCTGGACAGCTGGTATACCTCCAATGGATTCACCATACCTAACCTGAGTGTAGAACAAGGAGAGCCTCACAGTGGTAATCATAGTGCGCGTATTACCAATCAGCCGACAAACTTCGGAGGCAGCGCGCTCGGTTATATCTTACTCGGTAATCCGGAAACCGATTTCTGCAATGAATCAAGCCTTGTAATGGACAACGGACAAGCAGCAACAAGTGTGAGCGGCTTCTATCAATACACCGCCGGCAACGCAAACGAAATGGCTACACTCTTTTTGCATTACTCAGCAACCAACGATTTTGGCAGTTGTGACAGCATCTATGAATACTATGAATACTTGCCGGCAACCATAGGCTGGACAGCCTTCAGCTTCAGCGTTCCTTCAAACGTGATTGACCAATGGCAGACGGCACAGGCTCCTCAATACATCACCATCGGACTGGTATCAACCGTGGTTAATGATGTAGCCGAACCCAACGGCGATCCCAACAGCGTGCTACTGGTCGACGACCTCGAAATTGCTTACACCACAGTGAGTGTAGCGGAGAGTTTACCAACAACAATAGCGGTATATCCGAATCCTGCGAACGATATGTTGCAGATCGTATTGCCAAACTATAAACAGGCAAACATCCGGCTAACGGATGTATTGGGTAAAACCATGATTTCAACGAATGTAATCGGAGTAAAAGCCACATTAAGCACGAGCGATTTGCCTTCAGGCATTTATATGCTGCGCATCAATGATGGGCATTCCATCAGCTCGCAACAAGTGATAGTTCAACACTAATTAAACGAAAAAAGAGAGGCGCCGTGATTCGCAGTTCATACATGCGAATCACGGCGCCTCTTTCTTTGGCAGGAGGCCTATTTCCTTCTCTCCGCCTCAAGCAGAATCACACGTGGCTTTTCGCCGGCGATGTGTATGTATACTTCTTTGATGTCTTTACCCTGACGTGTCAACGGATCAAAGCCGACCACCAACGTGGCAAACTCCCCGGGTAAGACGATGTTCTTATCCAGCGACGGTGTAGTGCAGCCACACTCGGTTGTCACGCTGTCAATAACCATCGGAGCATTTCCATTGTTGCACAATAGAAACTCATGCTCCACAGCACCGCGTGTGGGAATAATGCCAAAGTCTACACAGGGCTCGCTCAACTCAAGCTCCGCTTTGCGAATGGTGGGCGGAATGTTTACAACCTGCTCGATTTCGATGCGGCGCTCCAAACAGGCTGCGCGGTTATATATGGAACTGCGTTCATCACCTAAATTATCACTCACTGTTAGGTCTGCTTTCAGTTCACCAAAAGGTAACAAGACAACTTCCAACTTAGCTCCATTCGATGCTTCATCGTTCAAATAAGGAACGAACACGCCGCTGCTATCAGCTTTGAGAAAATTCACTAAACTACCTGTGCGGCGCTTGGTCAAATTCAAATTGTAATCGGTCTTTGCTCGCGGACTGGCGAAACCTCGAACATACAAGCGAAAACTTCTACCGGCACTCAACTCTTCAAGCAGAACTTGAGAAAAACGATTCAAATCCTGAACGCCCTTCTCAACCTTCAAATCAAAGAAATCTTTGGTTATCTGCTCCTTATCCTCCTTCAATTCTCCTTCCAAGCCCTTTCCATTCTCTCGAATATACTCTTCCTTCAATCCAATGTATGATTGATACGCATCTAAATAAGAAAGTACAGTGGTTGTATCCAACGTCTTCGGATTGGGTTCATCGTTGTGGAAATAAAGAACCACCGGCAATTCACGCATGAGACGATCCAAGACCATTTGAGTCGTATCGATTTTTTTCACGCCGCAATCAATAACAGCGCTCACTACATACAAGTCATTGCAGCACGCCGACTCATCCATCAAACTATCAGGCTTATTGGAAGCGAAATAGAAATTGCTTCTCCCATCCGGCCTCGATATAGATACCGAAGGTGAAAGCTCGTTGTATGTAGAGTTATAGGTCTTACCCATGTTAACCGGCTTTTCAAATGACTCTCCCTTTCTATTCGCGTAAAACAAGTCGTGCCCGCCATATCCGTTGTGATAATCGCTTGAAAAGAATAGACGTCCATCGCGGTAGAAAGGCGTTATCTCATCTCCTTCACTATTCACGCGCTTACCGGCATTCCTGGGCTTCTTCCAACCATTTTCATTCACCGAATACCAAATATCCAAACCACCTTCACCACCCACTCGGTTCGATACAAAATACAAATACTCTACTCCGTTAACCATCGCATAATGGGGCATAGTATTGACGGTTCCTTCGTCATTGAGAATATCCATTACGTATGCAGTTACGATATGATCATTATCCCAGCTGCCGGTCATCAATTGTGTGAAATCTCCGTTTACCTGACTGAAATACACGCGATCGTCAACCTGTGAAAAATTGGCTTGAGATCCTTCAGCAGCAGGCATTCCAACGACATCCCGAATGTTTTGAAAAGTCGGGACATTAGCCTCGGTTCGCACACTGTCTATTAGCACATCAGCCAAGTGAACTCGCCATTTTCCATTTTCGAAAGCAGAATAGGAAAAGGTCGTTTGCATTTGCAACGGTGCCAATTCGCCGCTGCCGCCAATGATGTTGTTAGGCAATTTCGATTTCTTCCAACTCACACGGTAACAGTCCTCCCCCATCAATGCCATCAACAAACTATCCGGCTTTTCCTGTTTATCCATGTTATTCAACGCCCATTGCGAAGCCTTCACTTCATGCGTTGCGAGCTCAACTAATCGACGCTCCGCAGTTGCCTTGTACTTCTTGGTGAACTTTTTGAAATTGCGCTGTGCGTCTTCGTAACGTCCCATGGTCTTTTCAAGGCAGGCCATATAGTAAAGCGCATTGGGGTCTGACTTCCCCTCATCCATCAAATAGTTTTGTGTGTACAGCTCATAAGCCATCGGAAAATATTTCACTTCACGGGCTGCATCCGCTAATTTCCTTCTCAATGCAAACGAACTACTATCGAGCGCGTATGCTTGCTTGTAATAACCAAACGCCTCATCCCATGCGTTGCGCTCAAGCACTGCATTGTCACCATATTTTTCATATTGTGCCGGTGACTGTGCGAGAAATGCGGATGGAATGACAGTTGAAGCTAAAAGAACTATTGTAGTGATAAAACGGAATCTCATAATACCCTAAGTATTGAAAGTAGGTTACAGGTTGTCGGTCAAAAACTGAGTCATGCGAGTATACAAATGCAGACGTGTATTGCCGCCTGAAATACCATGATTCTTATTGGGATAAATAAACATGTCAAACTGCTTGTTGGCCGCAACCAACGCCGTTATCATATCCATGCTATTTTGGTAATGCACATTATCATCGGCGCTGCCGTGCACCAATAAGAATTTACCCTTGAGTGATTTTACAAAATTGATGGGCGAATTGTTTTCATAACCACCACTATTCTCTTGCGGCGTACGCATGAATCGCTCGGTGTAAACGCTGTCGTAGTACTTCCAGTTGGTGACCGGTGCAACAGCAATTCCTGCCTTGTATTGGTCTGCTCCCTTAGTCATGCACAAGGAAGTCATGTAACCGCCAAAACTCCACCCCTGAATACCGATGCGCGATGCATCGATAAATGCCTGCCCACCTAGATACTTCGCAAAATCAATGAAATCTTCCGTTTCCAGCTTACCCAAATTCATGTAAGTGCTGTGCTTGAACTGACGTCCGCGGTATTGTGTGCCACGTGGGTCGCAACTCACAACGATGTATCCTTGCTGACAAAGAAGTTGATGCCACAAATAGCCGCGACCACCCCATGCATCCGTGACGGTGTTGCTACCGGGGCCTCCATAAATCGCAACCAACACCGGATATTTCTTGCTTGGATCAAAATTGCTCGGCTTCATCATCCAGCAATTCAAATCGACACCTGCCGTGTTCTTGAACGTGAAAAATTCCTTCTTAGTCAAGCTGTACTTCTGCATACGCTCCTTCAATGAGGCGTTGTCTTTCAATACACGAGTCAACTTCCCTTTCGAATCATACAATCCGAAATCGGTTGGTGTATTGGCATCACTGTGCATGAGAATGTAATATTTGAATCCCTTGCTGAATTCCGCGCTGTTGTTTCCCTTCTGCACACTCATGCGCACCGGTGCTTGGGGTTGCTTCTTAAAGTTAACAGAATAGACATGCTGTTCCATGGCACTTACCATGCTCGATGTGTAGTAGGCCGTCTGTGATGTTTCGTCGATACCATAAAAGTCAATCACGTCCCAAGCTCCCTTGGTGATTTGCTTTTTGACAGCACCCGCTGCATCAAACAAGTAGAGATGGTTGTATCCGTCGCGTTCACTTAACCAAATGAAACTGCCATCAGCCAGGAAAGTCAGCGCATCCGATACGTCAATGTAAGTTTCCGCCTGCTCTGTGTATATGACTTTCGTGGGAACTGTATTCAGACTTTTCGCCATCAAGTCGGTAAGCAAAAACTCCAGGTTGTTTTGATGTCTGTTCATGCGCATGGCGCAGAGCTGATCGTTGTTCTTGGTCCACTCGATGCGCGGAATGTATTGATCGGTATTAGACCCCATGTCCACTTTGCGACTTTGGCCCAGTGACAAGTCATATACGAAAAGACTCACTGAACTATTCGCCTCGCCTGCCTTCGGGTATTTGAAACGCTGCTGTTCGGGATAAAGCTCACCGAACATGTCCATGGAAAACTCACGCACATTTGTTTCATCGAAACGCAAATACGCAATGCGATTACCGGCAGGGCTCCATTCAAAGCCCTTCACCAACGCAAACTCTTCTTCGTAAACCCAGTCTGTAGCACCGTTGATGATTTTATTCTTCACGCCATCACGTGTTACTTGAGTCTCCAACATACTGGCTATTTCAACCACAAACAGATTATTGTCCCGCACAAAAGCCACATGCTTTCCATCAGGCGATACTTCTGCGAGCATCTGCTTGCCCCTCTTGAAATCAGTAAGAGCAGTAGTTTTCTTCGTAGGTATGTGATAGAGGTAATAATTCGCTAAAAAGCTATACCGATAAATGGCCTCCGATTCTGTTTGAATGAGTAGATACTGCTCGTCGCTATTGAACTCATAGCCATCAAACGACTTGGTAGCATCTCCAAAAATATCGAGCGCCGTAGCTATTACTCCCACTTCAGTCCCGGTAACATAACTATACTTTACGATGCGCGTTCCGAAGGCATCGCTTTGCTCAGTGGCTGTATAGTGCAGGCCATCGTTCATGCTATTGAGCCCTCCTACGAACTCTCCGGAAAATTCACCACCGCTCCAAATGAGCGCATTGGTCAAATTTTGCTGAGCAGATAAATACGAGAAGAAGAAAAGAAACAGCACAAAGGCCGGTGACTTGAATTTCATAGAATTGGTTTGGTGTGCCGAAAATAAGGCATTGGGGTGGATTCCGAAAACCGATTTATCCCCATACCAAGAGGCCGAAAAACATCACATTCATTCCAATTCAACCCTTCCAACCTTCCACATTCCTTCGAATGTAAGATCGCACAAAGTGGAGGTCGCCGGCATTGCGCAAGATGCTTTCCTGGTAGCGCGATACCCACTCGAATTCGATTCCCTTGCGGCGTGCTTCGCTAGTTACAGCTGACTTGAATCCACGGACAATCGAGGCCAGATTATTTGTTTGGGGGCGAAAGGCGTTTTTCGGGTGATTCAGAGCGTGAAGCAGTTCTTCGTTCGTTTGCAGCTTGGCACTGGGTGCGAGATGGCTGTTATGGTCATTCACACCTATGCGCAAAACGGCATGGAAATGATCGGGCATGACAACGAACTCTCCCAACCAGATGTTCATGTTCGAGCGAAGCTTAGGGGTTTGTTTCCATGACCTCTCTGCAAATTCACCCAACGACGTTTTATGCATTACACCACCGCGTATCTCTCCGAAAGAACGTTTCCTTCCGCGTATAGACATTGTCACAAAATAATAGCCTGCTTTGCTGTAATCCCAGGTCTGTAGTCGGCTTGAGTGATTGCTGTAAAGTTTTTGATCCTTGCTCATGTGATCTGCTTTTTAGTTCAGAGCGCAACATTAGCCAATCGTAAAAAAGAGAAGAGCCCGGAAATAGCATAAACGGAATACCTATGCCGAATAGCTATAAGATATGCCAAGATCATCTAACTTCTCGTGAGGGGCGACCATGACGAAGCTGTTGGTACGGACGCACTGCAGTGCGCCCACAAGTTCCGCCTCTCTCGCAGGGCGACCATGAAGCTAGGGGAAAGAACGCCTACCCTTCTTACGAAAATCTAATCTTGATTAAGCAAAATGCTGATACCCACTTTACCCGCCGACAGAGCATTACCACCACCAAGCTCGACATTCACGGCCATATTTCGCTTAAAGTAATATCGACCACCAATGTGAGCACCTACATTCAAGATGGATAGCCCCGTGTAAAAACCTAGGTCAAGGCCGGCATACACATCGTAGGTATCATCTATTCCAAGTAATTCTACAAAGTGATAATTGCCATTTACAGACAATCCCAATATGCTGGTATAACCTCGCAAACCCGCTCCAAATGTGCGAACGGAAACATCTCCTCCAATGGATATGTTTTTATCATAACCGTAATCCAGTCCTGCATACAAAGGCAATCCCCAATTGGAAATTCCAAAACCGCCATTAAACTGCATTTTACCGGTCTGCAAAGCATACTGTGCTTGCACATGGGACACGGCACAAACAAGAAGTGCCAGGGCGACGATACGAATAGTTTTCATTGCTTCCATTTTCTAGTCAAAAATGCTCCAAATCAAAATGAACCTGAATCACAAGCAAAAGCGAATATTCAAACCCCATTGTTAGTAACGCCCACCATCACCCGCCTCCCGTCACCCTCCAAACGCTCCATTCCCTACCTTCGCTCCATGGAAACTCCGGAATTATCGCACCTATCAGCCGACAATCTAGTCAACATGGTTGATGTTTCTCAAAAGCAATCAACCCAACGAACTGCGCGAGCATCGGCTCGGGTGGAACTCACGAATGTTATTCTTGAACATTTGCAAGACCGGGATCTCCATCTGCCCAAAGGCCCCGTTTTTCAAACGGCCATTCTAGCCGGCATCATGGGGTCCAAAAAAACAGCTGACCTTATTCCGCTTTGCCACACACTTCCTATCGACAGCGTACATGTGCACATCGAGATGGAGAACAATACAGCCGTCATTACCTCTGAGGTAAAAACACATGGCAAAACCGGCGTTGAAATGGAAGCGCTCACCGCTGTTTCTGTGGCTGCGCTGACTATCTACGACATGTGCAAAGCGCTCTCGCACGATATAACCATCCATTCCATCCAGCTTTTGGAAAAAACCGGTGGTAAATCAGACTTTCATCGCCATGCATAAGAAACATACTGACCTGCAAAAACCTACCCTCGGGAAGTTCGCTCGCAACGAAGTCGCTCTGATCGGCACCACGTGCGAAATCATCACGCAATGGGCCGCAGTCATTCATCAAGCTCTTTCTCCTGCGCGCGTGGTCTATGCCGACGCCAACCACCATCCCACGGATGCCGCCGAATTCCTTCCCCGATGGACCGACCATCAACATGCCGTTAGTTTAGATCGACATGCATGCGGCGATATTATCGATCGACATTTGGCTCTGTCACAAGCCGATCTGATCATTGTAAATGGTAACCATTTCGAGGCTGTACATCAAATCATTTTCTGCGATCCCGACAAAGAGGCTTCACTGAAAAAAAGAGCATCACAACTCACACATGTCCTGGCAATCGTCACCACCAATCGCTGTCAAACAGTTCCCGATTATGTCAAGGAAATCGTGTCCAATTGGAATGAAACCCCTGTTTTCAATGAACAGAATATTGGGGAACTGCGAACTCTGATATTACAAGAACTCATGCCCAAACCGCCTATTAAAGCGCTCATCATGGCCGGGGGCAAAAGCGTGCGCATGGGGAAAGACAAAACGCACATCGACTATCACGGAAAGCCTCAATTCGCTCATGTCTATTCCATCTGCGAAGGGTTGGGACTGGAACCATACGTTTCATGCAGAGCAGAACAAAAGTCCTATTATTCGGAAAACGGCTTTCGAACCGTTGCAGACCGAATGATCGACATGGGCCCGCTAGGCGGAATAGCTTCAGCCTTCATGACTTCCCCCAACAGCGCTTGGCTGGTAATTGCGGCCGACATTCCCTTCATCGATCAAGAAGTCCTCGTTGAACTAATAAAACATCGCTCTTCCATTCATACAGCAACTGCATTTCAAAGTCCATTCGATCAATTTCCCGAACCGCTCATCGCGATTTGGGAACCGAAGGCATTCCCCATGATTATGTCGTTCATTGGCCTCGGGTATTCCTGTCCACGTAAGGTTCTTATTCAAACCGAAGCGAAAGTCATTCAAGCTTCACAGCCCGAAAAACTTGAAAACGTGAATACGCCAGATGAGCTGTACGACGCGATGGAACAATTGAAAAAACCTTAAATACGGAACGCATCCGAACATTCAGCTTGATTGTCGGTTATTCTTGAAAACCGGCAATCATGAAAGTTTATACACTCGAGCGACATACAGTCCTCAACACGTCACTCGACAAAGCGTGGGAGTATTTCTCTCGACCTGAAAATCTGAACGAGATTACGCCCGATGATATGCAGTTTCGAATACTGACGGATGTAGCCGGAAAGAAGATGCATGCGGGTATGATTATCAATTATCGCATTCAACCTGCTCCCTTCACATCATTCGGTTGGACGACCGAAATAGCGCATTGCGAAGACAAACACTTTTTTGTAGATGAACAGCGCTTTGGTCCCTATGCCTTTTGGCACCATCAGCATATTTTCGAAGACAAAGGAAATCATGTGCTCATGACTGATATAGTCAACTACGCCATGCCGTTTGGGCCGCTGGGGCGCTTGGTGCATGCGGCTTGGGTGAAAAGTAAGTTGCAGGGCATCTTCGATTATCGAACTACCGTCATCAACCGAATTTTCCCGGGTTGACAAGCCACAGAGGAAATGACTGCACACCTCCTCATGTGCCGCTGTCTCCGCGGTTAAAAAAACATGACAACCGTGGTAACTTCGCGCAATGAAATCGCTACCTGAAAAAGTAACTGCCGTAAAGCGAGTTTATGCACGTCTCGACAAGGAGATTGACACTTTACAGCAATCTTCGGGAATTCATTGCCTTTCCGGTTGCGGCGAGTGTTGCAAGAAGCCAGACATTGAATGCACACCGCTCGAGTTTCTGCCGCTTGCTCTAGAGCTGTTCGATGAAGGAAGAGCAGAGCAAGCATGGGAAGAGTTGCAAAACAATAGTCAAAGTCTATGCTACGTGTTTCGTCCGCATATCACCAATTTCGGCGGCATGTGCAATGCATATCCCAACCGCGGACTCATATGCCGTTTGTTCGGTTTCACTGCGCGGACCAACAAAGAGGGACAGCGCGAATTGGTTACGTGTAAATTCATCAAGCAGGAGCAAGCCGAAGACTACGATCAACTCGTGGAGGATTTAAAGGCCGGCAGAAAAATACCGGTAATGAGTGAATACTACACACGTCTCACCAGCATAGACCCGACACTCGGCGAATTCTACCCTATCAATCTTGCTATTCAAAAAGCCCTCGAGGTGGTAATGCATTATTATGCGTATCGAAGACGGAAGAAACGGAGTTAGTGAATGGTGAAATGGTAATTGGTGAAATGGTGAAATAGTGAATGGTGAAATGGTGAAATGGTGAAATGGTGAAATAGTGAATACCCATGCCTTCCGCCAAAAACTTTCAACCTTCAACCTTCAACTTTCAACCCAAGCATCTCTGAGCAGTGAAATGGTGAAATGGTGAAATGGTGAAATAGTAAAGAGTTAATGGTTAGCTCCTTTTCACGCCTCTGAAAGCTTACGCTTTTCCTTTATATCGCGGGTGAAAAAGCAACACTTCCTCTCTTAGGCGATGTCTATCGAGGTGTGTGTAGATTTCGGTAGTAGTTATACTGGCGTGTCCGAGCATTTCCTGCACTGCACGCAAATCAGCACCGGCTTCAACCAAATGCGTCGCAAACGAATGGCGAAACGTGTGAGGAGAAATTTGCTTTTGAATACCCAGCTTCTGCACTTGCTCGCGAATAATGTTAAAGACCATCATGCGCGACAATTTCGAACCTCTGCGATTCAGAAACAAATAATCTTCTTGTCCGGATTTTATGGTTTGGTGATTGCGCGTTTGCTCTTGATAGTGCGCAATCCATTGCAGTGCTGTGCTCCCAATTGGCACGAGCCGTTCCTTGTTTCCCTTCCCTATCACACGAAGAAACCCATCACCGGTGTAAAGACATGACACACGCACATCTATCAACTCAGAAACTCGTAAACCGCAACTGTACAACATCTCAAGCATCGCTCTATTTCGAGTTCCTTCCGCTTTACTTAGATCTATCGCTCCTAGGATTTCGTCCATTTCCTGAACACTTAGTACATCCGGCAGATGCCTTCCGATACGAGGTGTGTCAATCAATTCAAGCGGATCAGTCATTACCTCTTTTTCCAGCAGCAAATAGCCATAAAAACTCTTGAGCCCGGAAATAATGCGTGCCTGAGAGGTAGGAGCTATTCCGACATCGTGCAACATTGTTAAAAAGCTTCTTACATCGTCTAAGGAAATCTGATCCGGCGACTTTCCTCCTAGAGACATTTCCGCAAAGCGCTGCAGCTTGGCAACATCCGCACTATACGCTTCCAGCGAATTAGCCGAAAGCGACTTCTCCAGTCTGAGGTAATTCAAAAATCCGCGATGGGCGATGGGCCAGTTCATGAAGCAAGTTTAGTGAAATAGTGAAATGGTGAAATGGTGAATAGTGAAATAGTGCGAGGCATATCCCCATTTACTATTTCACTATTCACCATTTCACCAAAATGAAAAACCCCCGGCCGTTGCCAGGGGATTTTCAAACTAAATTACCTAAACAAATTCTATATTAATTAACCAAATACTACTATAAATGCCGTTGCATTTTGCTGTAGTATGCTTTAAGTCTTACTTATACCACAATTGCTTGCTTACCAATAACGCTTCCTGCACAGTGATTCTCTCTCCATCGTTGTAAGCTGTAACAAAAGGGCCTGGCAACTTGCTGCTAGCACTTGTAATTTTCACGCGGGCATCTCTTGCATCTTTATACTGAGTGTACATCCCCGTCGTGTACTTAATCCATCCATTGTGGTTTTCAATATTATAGTCTTCCTCGAAGGAGAATTTCTTCTTCAGATAGCTTTTATCAACAACACGATGTGCAGCCAGAATTTGCACCTTATACGTGATTCCCTTTTCTGCTGAAGGCACTGTATTTACTACTGCTCTGATAGTTTCGTTATCGACTGAAGTAACAACTTCTACTTCCTTTTCTGATGACCTTTTTTCTGTATTTCCCGTATTTGTATTCGCTGCTAACTCCTGCTTTTGATTGCCATTCGACGTATTTACAACTTCTACATTTGCGGATGCTTGATTATTATTTGCGTTGATTGTCTTATTTGCCACCGTGTTATCTGCACTGCTGGTGTCATTGGAAACTGTCGATACCTGATTTCCACCTACGCCACCAATATTAGCGGCTACTTGCGTATTCCCGTTCGTTGTATCAACTGTTTGAGTATTTCCCTGGCTTAAGGTCGCACTGGAATCAGTGGTAGTATTTTGTGCTTGCGCCACCGTTGTATTTACGGCAGGTTGCGATACTGCCAGATCAGCCGGCGCCTCCATCTGTACAACATCAACCGTAAATGGATTCCCATTTTCTGTATAAGATAGCTGTCCGCGAATGGCAGGTACAGCACCATCGCTAATACACATAACACGATAGGATATCTCGAAAGACGGTGCTGTTGGTACTTCAAACCAAACGAACTTAATCGAGTTGGCGTCCTGCGTTATAACAGCTCCCCCATCATTATCACGATTTGTATTGCAGTTGTCCGGAAGTACCTCAAGAATTTTTCCGAATCCGACAATTCGATTGTTGTTTACTTTCAATCGCACGAGATACTCATTGTCGCCCAAACGCTCAATACGGCGCTCACAGCTCATTTCCAACACCGGTTGCTCCACCCGAACCACAGGAGCAGAAGCTAATATGGCATCTGCCGGCGTCTCAATATCTTGCTTCACTATGACAGTGCGTGTGGGCACATAAATATCCTCGCGGATGTTTTCGCGCACATACGAAAATGTTCCTTTGATCTCATAAGCGCCTTCTACACCAGGCTCGCTCTCTATATAATAGGACACCTTGAATAATGACTCTTCCGGAAGATTCATCCAAACGAACTTGGCCTTATCACCACTGAAGGTGAACGACGCTCCTTTGATGTCGCCCGGTGTTGCAATAAATCCATCCGGAAGGGTCAACTCCAGTTTGGAAAATCCCTGCACATCCCCCTTTCGCACATTTACCTCAACTAGCGAACGCGTGCCCGGCGCAATAAAGGCCGGGGTATTGTTCTCAATGAGTACCGTATCAGAATTGAAAACACCAAGCAGCAAAAAGGCCAGGTAACTAAAGAAAATGAAAATGGTTTTGATCATAGGGTGGACGATAGATTCGTTCGTTTCTCGTTTCCCAAAAATCAATTGAACCAATACGATTCAAACTCGTGCTGTATGGCAATTGCAAACACAAAATTGTGAATTCAAAAAAAAGCCTCCACAAGGGAGGCTTTTCGTATTTCATGGAGAAAAAATTACTTCTTCTTATCAAACTTCGCGTAGCGAGTCTTGAACTTGTCAATACGACCTGCTGTATCGACCAATTGCATTTTACCGGTAAAGAAAGGATGTGAAGTGTGCGTGATCTCTAGTTTCACAACAGGATATTCATTACCATCTTCCCATTTGATAGTTTCCTTTGTGTTGGTAGTTGACTTGCCCAAGAAAGCATACTCATTCGACATGTCCTTAAAAACGACCATGCGATAATTCTCCGGGTGAATTCCTTTTTTCATGTTCTTTACTTTTTTAATCGGGCGGCAAATATACAGTGCAGACTCCATTCAACAAGGTTTTTTTTTCGAAATCTTCCGATTCATCAAATACCAATTGCGCCCATAAAAAAAGGAGATCGTTAGACCTCCTTCTTCCTTTCTAATCATAACCTTAACCAAAACTACTAGTTGAAATCTTTCAAATCTTCCATTAGACGCTTGCGCGCGTTGAAAATCCTGCTTTTGATTGTTCCTGTAGGAACTCCCATTTCCTGGGCTATTTCATCATATTGATATCCTTCATACGCCATTTGGAACGGCTTGCGCAATTCATCGCGCAAACTGCCAACGGCAACTCGAATATCCTGTTCATTGATGAGTCTGTATATGTTGTTCTCCGCCTGTGAACCTAGTTCGTAAGGAACACTGTCAGCCGATGGGCCGAAAATGTTGCGTCCCAACTGTTGCTTTTTGCAGTTGTTCAGGAAGATATTGCGCATAATCGTATACAACCACCCTTTGAAGTTGGTGCCATCCTCAAAACGATCTTTGTACTTGAGTGCTTTTAAAAATGTATCTTGAATCAAATCTTCAGCGTCCTCAACATTGCGGGTGAAGTTGATTGCGAAACCGCGCATTATTGGGCGGTTGGAAATTAGGAGGTGATTAAACTCGAGGGTACTCATTTTACCGTTGTTTAATTATTTACAGCAAAGATTAAACAAACCCTACTTCACTCCAAACATTTTGTTTAGTTTTTTCTTAAAATAATTAAACAAAATTACTTCGCGAACATAAACAACTGCTTCTCAATGATTTAATTTGCGGAAGTCATGAGCTTTGTGGATTATCCGCGTTACATGATCATCGAAACGGGTCGAGATTACCCCAAAACGAATCAATAAACATAAAAAAAGGAGCTGTAAAGCTCCTGAATAATCCTATATATGATGTTTTGTTTGACCTATGCGATAACAGCGCTCAACAACTGGCCAAGATCTGAGTATATATTGACCAAGCCAAGCTCAGGCGACTTCGTGCCCTGTATGACGCCTCCGGTTAAATGGAACTCACACTCCGAGCCGTTGAATTGTTCCACCAATTTTCTCAGATACCCCGGCAACAGCACTGAAACAGGCTGAGTCGTGAATAAGGAGATAAACTGCACTTCTCCAATACGCTGGTAAACCTGATATAAATCCTCGATTGGCACTGACTGGCCCAGATAAATGGTTCTGTAACCACGCGAGCGCAGCGCAAAGTTCAACATTATCAGAGAAAGTTCATGAAACTCCAGCTCGGGTAGATACAATACAAAGGTTTTGTTCTGATGCACTACCAAATCGGGCCCAAGCCTATCTATGTGCGTATACAACTTCTGACGTATCAGATTGGAAATGAAGTGTTCTTGAGCAGGACATATGGCATTTGATAACCACATCACCCCTATCTGATGCATGAATGGGGTTAATACATTCAAGTACGTATGTTCCAATCCTTGAGAGGCAATTCGCAGATCCACAATACTGTTGAACAATGTCTCGTCAAAGTTCAACATAGCCAACTTGAGGGTGCCTATCAGGGTGTCATCATTCTGAGTTGAGGTCGCATAATGTTCCACCAGCTTGGCCATCTCCTCATCCGACATTCCGGCTATTTCTGAAATCTTGTGACCGCGATTGTTAAGCAAACTCACATTCAGCAAAGTCTTCAACTCCCTGTCCGAATATTTGCGAATGTTCGAATCGGTTCTCTCCGGCTTCAACAAACCATACCGCTGTTCCCAAATGCGAATGGTATGAGCCTTAATGCCGGTATAGCTTTCAAGGTCTTTTATGCTGAATTCTTGCATTTGCATTTGTGGTTATATTAGAAGTAACAATAACAGGCCGCTAAAAGTTCAGTTGGGTTTCCAATTAGCTCGTGATTTACCTTTTCTAAGTTCAAATCAAGGCAACAAAAAACAAGCTAATAGCATATCCGCTTATCTTCACGGCATGTTCGGCAAATTCGCAAGGCCATTTATTCTCTTTTCAACATTCGCGACTCAAGCCCTTTTGAGCGCTGCTCAAACTGCTTCCGTGCAGTTCATTCACAATAGTCCGGACCCCATCATAGAAACAATCGATGTTTGGCTAAATGATTCGCTCTGGGCCAATGATATTGAGTTCCTTCAATCAACCCCTATGCTTCAGGTTGATACCGCGAGCCTTTCCGCTTTCGAAATTCGAAATGCCCTCGATTCATCCATTGTGCTTTATTCCTGGAATGTTCCTCTCCCGGTGAGCAGTAAACACCTTTTTGTATTGCATGGTCAGCTGAACCCTCAGATGTATGCTGGCGCTGCATCGCTCGACGTAGCACATTTCCCCCAGGCTTTGGAACTCAGTGCCTCCCCGTCCGGTATCGATATCTTGTTTTTTCAAGGCGCGTCAGAAATCGATACTGCAGATATTGCCGAATCCGAACTCTTCGAACTCACCGCCTTCGACCAACTACCCTACGGTGAATTCTCCCCCTACCTGAATCTGTTTACGGCTGATTATGGCTGGAGCATCCTAGACTCGCAAGGCAGCAGTGTCTTCGGAGAATATGCCCTTCCCATTTCCGAGTTGAATTGGGCGGGAAAAGCAATCACGATTATCACAGGCGGTTTCGTCAACCAATCTCAAAATAATAACGGTCAACCTCTGGGCATGTGGGCCACAACCCGTGATGGTGGGCCCCTTTTTCCGCTTCCCCCTCTTCAATGGAACCTTAAAGCTAACGTGCAGTTTCTGCATAACTCGGGTCTTCCCACCGCTGGAAACATTCGAATCGATACCGATGGCATTCAATGGCAAGCAAACCTTAATATGCATGAAGCCACGCCATTTCTGCCGTTTCCAGCCGGAAAAGACGTGGTTATAAGTATCCATTCCAATCTCTTGGGAAGCCCGCTCGATAGTATCTGGAGTGACACTCTTCATCTTTACAGCGGAGGTGATTATCAACTCGTATGGTACGGCGGCGATAACCCGGACAATCCGGCTCACCTTCTAACCCACGATTGGGAAAACTCTCCCGATATCGCCGGCAACGAATTGCTTTTGCGATTCTTCAATGGAAGTGCGGCGTTCAACCCTATTAGCCTATTATCAGACACCCTTAATCTAAGCGTCTTAGCGCCCCATATAGCTTATGGCTCCATGAGTGATACGTTGACTCTGGAGGCAATCAACGAGGAATGGATTCTGTTCACTGAAAACGACAGCATCACCGCGTTTCAGGCCCCTCTCGACACGCTCAATCTCCTTCAAAGTAACGTCACGGCCCTCACTTTTCCGGGAATAGAAAACAATTTGCCACAGTTGTGGATATCGACAGCAGCAGGGGGCTCTATGCATCAACTGAACACACTCGTCATTCCCGAACCGCCTGTTTTCTGCACAGTGCAGCTAGTACACGCCTCGGCAGATACCTTATTACAGTCCATTGATGTTTGGATCAATGACTCCCTAATCGCGGGACCCATTCTCTTCGAATCTGCAAGCGAATTCCAAAATATACAATGCAATGATCCTACTTTGTTAAGAATTGCACTCCACGAAGAACCAGTAACCATACTTCATTTCGATACCCTTCAACTCGAGGCGGACCAAACACATCGCCTTATTTTGTGGGGTATTCACGATACACAACACTACAATCCTGCACCTGAACTCGATTGGTATCTCGACCCCACTATTTCCCTTACCTCCTCTGCCAGCGGTAACTTCGACGTAAGGCACTTTCATGCAACAACCGATTTAGGCTCTCTTCAACTGAATGAAGCCTCGACCCCAATCGTTCCTTTTTTCATCACAACAGAAACCGGCGAGATGTCTAACCTGCAAAGCCTGTCAGCCCAAAGTGACTATGGTATAGAAATTTTAAATGCTCCGACACAATTCATTTTCGGTACCTACGCATTGCCCGCGAATGGACTCGAATGGGAAAACAAATCGATCACACTAATCAGCACAGGTTTTCGACAGCCTGCGAACAATAGTAATGGCGAACCCTTCCAAATCTGGGCACTGGAACCAACCGGCACCATGCATGCCCTTGAAAATTTCGTGCACGTATCTGTAATCCAAGACGACTCGCCTCTACTTGTGTTTCCGAACCCCACGTCCCAAAAAATCCAAATCCAAGCAACAACCAATCAGATTGGAATTGCCGAAATTGAAATCATCGATTACATGGGTAACGTCGTCTGGAAGGGAACGACTATCATTCGCAACGGAAATATTGACGAGCTAATCTCGCTCGACAGCATGCGGGATGGTAACTATGCTCTCGTCATTGAAATGAACGATGAAAAACGCATTTCACATTTTTGCGTCGTGCACAGATAAGACTCACTGCAACAATGGCATCGTGTCGAAAATTTCCAGGCCATAGGCATCAAGACCTGTTCGTCGCTGTTCAGGATGATTGGTTATGATGCGCATTTTATGTACTCCCAAAGCTCGTAAAATTTGCGCGCCGATTCCATAGTCTCGGTTATCCATGGCCGCTGAGGCTCTATTTCCCTCCGACAGCATTTCTTGCATCTCTTGCAGTAATCCTGTTTTAGAATCCATGCGATTGATGTACACCAAAACTCCTTTTCCTTCGCGCTCTATGAGACGCAAGGCTGCGTCGAGCTGAGAACCCTGTGTGCCGCGTTTCAAATTAAAAATATCTCCAATCATATTAGATGAATGCACTCGCACAGGAATAGCTTCATCATCACTCCAATCTCCTTTCACAAGTGCCAGATACTCCAAGTGTTCTATCGTGTGTCGGAAACCTACCAATCTAAAATCACCATAAACAGTCGAAACATCCTGGGACGCGACCTCCTCGATAAGCGTTTCCTTACTTAATCTGTATGCAATCAAATCACGAATGGAAATTAACTTCAATCCGAACTGATCGGCTATATCAAATAAC
>Ga0315907_10000414_pt1 | contig 61546 bp, 25 predicted proteins | sample LakEriMetagenome_3_FD_203525 | JGI IMG/M metagenome (GOLD analysis project Ga0315907, IMG submission 203525) | Freshwater fungal communities from buoy surface, Lake Erie, Ohio, United States - Buoy 12 MA123 | ecosystem: Environmental > Aquatic > Freshwater > Lake > Lake biofilm | place: USA... | reverse complement strand
GGCTTCGCAGGCTCGGCGGATGGCTTCGTTTCGTCCTTCTTCGGATCGGGCTTGGATTCCTTGGAATTCTGGGTCGGCCTGACGGGAGCGGTGGTTTTCGGGGGGGACGATTCCGGCGGCGGGCTTCCGGCGACGCCGGAGCGGACGGTGGCCCGTGTGGTACCGGTGGGGCGACCGCGCAGGAGGGCTTTGCGGTAGTTCTGAATGCCCCCGAAGATGGCATCAGCGAGATTTTCGCGGTACTCGGCGCGGTGGATCTTGGCCCCTTCAGCTGGATTGCTCACAAAGCCGCCTTCGACCAGAATTCCGGGTCGCTCGATGCCCGTGAGAACGTCGAAACGGTCGCGCTTCACCCCTCGGTCGATCCCGCGCAGCCGATACAGGCAATTCGCATGCACCGCGGTTGCGAGGGCGATGTTCTCCGAATCCCGCTCATTCCCCCGCCGCATGCTCAAATCACTCTCCTTGAGCGCTTTGTCCGTATTGGCAGTCCCCGCCGGAGCCAGTGCGAAAGTCTCAAGCCCCGCCGCGGAGGACGTGAACGAATTGAAGTGAATGCTCACAAAAATCGCTTTCGGAACGCGATTCGCCATCTCCACGCGGGCGGGACGGCTGATGAAGACATCGGTGCTGCGCGTCAGCACGGTCCGGTAGCCCGCCGCCTCCAGTTTCCGCTTCAGCCGGAAGGCCGTGTCGAGTGTGTAATTCTTCTCGGCCCCGTACGAACCGACCGCGCCGCTGTCTTCTCCTCCATGCCCCGGATCAATCACCACAGTATTGAATCCGACCGCGTTCTGAATGTGCGACGGTCGGATGATCGGGTGCAGCAGCTTCACCAGATCCACCCGCGAAACCATGGCCTGCCCATTCCGTTCCTGCACCGGAAACGACAGACAGAATTTCACATTGTTGATGAAAATATCGTCCGACCCCACATTCCATTTCATCATGAGGGCCTGCGACCGGAACCAGACCGCCCGCCCGTCCCGCTGCAGCCTCGGAAAGCCATAGAACTGCTTCACGTCCGAGGCGGAAACGTAGTCGCGACCGTCAATCTGGGCGACTTTCCATTCGAAGGCCGCGCGGCCGGGCATCATGCTGCCGAGGAGGACGAGTCCGCACGCCAGACCAGCGCCCAGACGCCCGACCCAGTTCCGGGAACTGACCGGGTGCTTCGAGTCGTTGAGGCGGAACAAGCGGAACATGGCAAATCACTCAGCAGCGGAACACGCCAAAGTGGATAGCGCCATGCTTGGCCCGCGCAACCGGCCTTGAAGAGTTATTCATCCACCCCCGGGCTCCCTCCGCAGAAACGGCACCGATTTTGCTTCCCTGAAAACCCGCTCTGTTCCATCATTCCCTGCTGCTTGCCGCCCGAGAGTCGTTCCTGTATCACCAGCCTACCATTTTCACCGGAATGTTCCCCGCCTCGTCCTCCCTGTGCCGCCTGATGCTCGCTGTCCTCGTCGCGGCCGCCCCCCAAGGCCTCCGCAGCGAAACCGTTCAGGAACTCGAAGCCCGCGAAACCAGAGTCCGCGAGGTCGTCAGCAGAGTCTCCCCTTCGGTCGTCGCCATCACTTCGTCGGACCCCAAACGCCCCGGCTCCGGCAGCGGCGTCATCGTTGAAAAATCAGGCCTCATCCTCACCGCAGCTCACGTCACCGAGGCCACCGGCAAGAATCTCATCATCACCTTCCCGGACGGACGCCGCGTCAAAGGCGAAGCCCTCGGAGCCAACCGCTCGACCGACGCCGGTCTCGCCCGCATCACGGACGATGGCGACTGGCCAAGTTCGGAAATCGGCTCGAGCGACCGCATGCGACTGGGCGACTGGGTGGTCGCGCTCGGCCATCCGGGGGGCTTCAGCTACGAACGCCGGCCGCCGGTCCGCCTCGGACGCATCTGGCGGCGGGATGTCGACGGAGCCATCTTCAGCAGCTGTCCACTCATCGGCGGCGACAGTGGCGGCCCGCTGTTCGATCTCGAAGGCCGTGTCATCGGCATCAACAGTTCCATCCACGGCAGCGTCGAAATGAACCGTCACGTCGCCATCGATACCCTGCGGGCGGACTGGGACGACATGATGAAGGACAAGACATGGGGCACCAAGGGATTCCGCGCGGACGAACGCCGCAGACCCCGCACCGGTGCCATGTTCGACCGCGATAGCCAGGACGGCGTCCGCATCGAAAACGTCAGCGACAATTCCCCAGCTGCCGCCGCCGGATGGAAGTCGGGCGATTTCCTGATCCGCTTCGATGGTCAGGACGTGGCCACCTTCCATGCCCTCCAGCGCCTCATGGCAAAGAAGAAGTCAGGCGACAAGGTGGCGGTCGCTCTGCGCCGCGGCAGCGAAACCATCGAAGGAGAAATAGAACTGACCCGTGCGGGCTCGATCCCGGCCCCGAGTGATCCGGATGGTGAAGACAAGGACGGTCCGCCTGCTCCCAAGGTGCCGAATGCCGCCCCCCGTGGCCCGTTCTTCGGGATCGAAGTCGAAGACAGCGAGGGCAAGGGTGCCCGCATCACCAGCGTCAAGGATGGCAGTCCAGCAGCAAAGGCCGGCCTCGTTCCCGGCGACCTGCTGATCCGTGCCAACGACCGGGATATTGCCACCCCGGCGGATGCAGCCGACCTCCTCCGCAGTCTCAAATCGGGAGACAAACTGAACTTCAAGGCCCGCCGCGGGGAATCGGATTTCTCCGGCGAAGCCACCCTCGACCAGAACCCCTGAACTCTGCCCACCATGAAATCGCTCCCGTTCCTGCTTCTGCTCGCCTCTCTGCTGCCCGTCCCGGCCGACGACCAAGCCGGTGGCCAACCAGCCGCCAAACCCGAGGAAAAGAAGGCGGAAACTCCCGCAGAACCCCGCCCGCAGGACCGCTTCAGCCGGGAATCACCGGAACTCATGAAGGGCTGGGAATCCGCCCTCGAATCCGCCCGCCGCGCCACCGTCCGCATCCTTGACAAGGAAGGCAAACAGGTCGCCCTCGGCTGCGCTGTCCACGAAAACGGCTACCTCATCTCGAAATGGAGTGAGCTGCACGACAAGAAAGGCGCTGCCCTCGAAGCGATCGAGGCCCAGTTTCCGGAAGGCCTCAAGCTCCCGGTCCGCATCGTCGATTCCCATAAGCCTTTCGACCTCGCTCTCCTCAAGGTGGAAGCCCGTGGACTCCGCACCATGAAATGGGAAACGTCCGCGACCGTCGAACCCGGCACGTTCATCGCGTCCTCGGCTCCGGAACGGCTCCCCATTGCCACGGGCGTGGTCTCGGTCCTCCCGCGCAGCCTCGATGCTTCCCATAAGGGATACCTCGGCGTGAATCTCGACGCTGCCGACGGTGGCTCCGTCAAAATCATCAGCGTTTCCCCGGACGCCCCCGCAGCCAAGGCCGGACTGGTCTCCGACGATGTCATCAAATCCGTCAACGGCACCCCGATCCGCACGGTCTCGGATTTCATCCAGACCATCGCCTCCAACCGTCCCTACGAAACGGTCAAACTGACGATCCAGCGCGGCATGGAGGAAAAAGAAGTGTCGGCCACGCTCGGACGCCGCCCGCAGGGGGTCGGACAACTCGCGGAAGACGTCCGCAACACGCTCGGCGGTCCGGTCAGCCGCAACCGTTCAGGTTACCCCGGTGCCCTCCAGCACGACATGTTCCTCGAACCGAATGAAGTCGGTGGTCCCGTGGTCGACCTCAAAGGCCGTGTCATCGGCATGAACATTGCCCGCTCGGGCCGCATCGAATGCTTCGCCATTCCGGCAGCATCGGTCGAAAAGCTCATCAGCACAGCTGGCGATGGCAAGTTCTTCCATCCGGAACTAGACGCCCTCATCGAGGAACGCAAAGGAGCCGAGGCAGCTGCCGAACGCCTCAAACGCGACATCGAGGAACTCGCGCAGCGCATCCGCGAAGCCGAAGGCACCGCCCCAGCCGCCACCGAGGAAGGCCCCAAGGAAGAAAAGAAGGAAGAAGGGAAGTAATTCCCCGGATTTCCGCCGCCACGGCGATCACGCCGCCCGGCCGCTGCGCGCCAGCACGGCGAGCACGACGCCGACCGTGATCATGGCGGTTCCGGCAATGCGCCATGCCATGGCGCGCTTCCCGGCGTCTCCCCGCTCGCGGTTGCCAAACCACGCCCCGGCAAACCAAACGAGCACAATCGACCACAGCCCCCGCGTGCTGTAGACGATGTTCACTCCCGTCGGGTCGTTGCAGAACGCGAGCGCCAGCCCCATCGCCATGCCCTGGGCACTCAGGAGCACACATCCCCAGACTACCCACGGTCGCGACGATGCCGGAATCCGGAATGTCCCGGGTGCCGTCACGGGAATCAGCAGCAGCGAAAAGAGCCCGATGAACTGCGGCAGCAGACCAAGGAACACGGTCCCGCCATAGCGCTCGGCCCACATGCCGATGAGAACATCGGTCAATCCATAGCAGAAGGCGCTGAAGAGACACAGCAGCACCGCATCCCAGCGCGCCCGCCCCGGCCGCACATCTCCCATCCCCACAAGGAAAATCCCGGCGGTCGCCAGAAACGCAGCCATCCAGAGCGCACCCGAAAGCTGCGTGCCCGCCAGAAAGACCGCCCCCAGCGCCACAAACACCACCTTCGTGCCGAGCACCGGCGTCACCACGGAAACATCTCCCTTCTGGATCGCCGCAAAGGTCGCCCACGACCCGGCATAAATCAGGAGCGAAGTCACCAGCGGCCGCCACAGTTCCATCAGCGGAAGCTCACTCGGCCGTACCCAGAACAATGGCAGAAACAGCGGAATGCCCAGCACATTCGCCCAGTGAAAACTCTCCACCGTCCCCGCCCCTTCCAGATAGCCCCGCTTGAAGAAAAGCGAGGACAGCGTGTACACAACGGCACATCCTAACGGAATCAGCAGGTAAAGGGGCACGCTCCCTCCTTTTGGCGGATCCCGCTCCACGCAAGCGGCAACCCTTGCGGCCACCGTCACGGCGGCGCGCCGACGACCCGGTAGAACCGACGGGTTCCAGCCAGCGGAACCCGCCAGACATGCGCGGCCTCGCCCTGCGAAGCCGCCCGCTCGGCCACCGTGCGCCAGCCATCCGTGCCCTCGCTCACCTGCAGTCCATACCATCGCCCGCCCCGCGCCGTGAACCGGATCTCGACTTCTCCACCGTCCCTGGCAATGACGGCGCGCAGCACATCGGCGGCATCCTGCGGACTGGTTCCGGCGGCGTATTCGGAATGATTGGTCCGACCGTCTCCATCGCTGTCCCATGGTGCATCGTCCGGATTGGCCGGGTCCAGTCCCCACAGCCGTTCCCATTCGTCCTCCATGCCATCGCCATCTTCATCGGGATGCGGCACGAAGTCGAGATCAAGCAGGGCACTCCAGACCGACCCGGAAAGCACGCGCGCCCGGACGGTCCGGCGTCCGCTCAGCAGCAGTGGTTCGGCGTACGTCTGCGCCGCGGCCGCGACGGTTCCATCGGGCCTGCGGGGATCGCTGCCATCAAGAGTGAAACGGATCGTGCCGCCTGCATTCGGATTTGCCAGCGCCAGCCGGAAACCCGGACGGTACCAGCCGCCCGCCTGCGCCGGCACGGGCGCATCGAGCGCCGGATACAGCCCGGCATCGCGGTAGCGCCGGAGCGCCGCCGCATTGATCTTCGGCCAGAAATCCACGGCCATCGACCCGAGATTCCCCAGCCATTCGACCTCCCGGCGGTACGGCTGTCCCGGCCGCACAAGATTCGGCTGATAATCTCCCCAGCGGGCGGACTCAGCCACGATGGCACGGTCAATGCCCGCCACGAGCGATTGCCAGCGCACCGTGGCCGGACCCGTACTCAGTGCGCCGCCATGAAAGAGATGACGGTGCACCCGGTCGGCGAAATGCATGCGGAACGCCGGACTGCCCACACGCAGCGCATAATAGGGATAGGCAGGTGATCCCGTGGCATTGACATCCGCATACTTCGCGGGCGGACTCTGCCACGAACTCCGCTCGTAAAGCACACTCACATTGCTGATTTCCTGATCCCACGCAAACCAGCGGAATCCGGCAGTCTCGGCACCCCGGCGCGTCCCATTCGCCGCCCACCAGTTGTGATTCGGCCAGTCGTCCGCCCCATGAAAGATGTGCAGAATCATGTAGTCGATCAGATTCTCCACATCGAGCAGAACAGGGAACGCAGGATTGCGCGAACCATCGGGATTGCGGCCCGCGAGGCGCCAGTAGACCGCATCGTTTGCGGACGCCCCGGCGAGCGACATCATCTGATTCCACGTGGAGGCATTGCCGCTCTTCACTTCGGCAAAGTCGGCCAGCACATCGTAATCCTCGGCCTTGCCGCCGAAATGACTTTCCATGAAGTCGCCGTCGGGTCGCTCGCAGACATTGTAGAGGCCCCAATAGATGCCATTGAGGTAAAGATGACAGTAGCGACCACGCGCGGATTCGTGCCCCATGACGAGTTGGGTGTCGCGCACCCATTGATCCCGCACATAACTGGCCCATTTGCGCGCCCAGCGCTGAGCCGAAGCTCCGTTCGGCCCAATCGGCACGCCGCCCCACTCGCCGCACGGAAAGGTATCCGTGCTGCCGCCCCGCAGGACGAGGCCGTCGAATTCCTCCACGGCACTCCCCGGAAACAGCGGGAAGCGCAGTTTGGTGTCGCCATACTCGGACCGGAACCGCAGCTTGAAGCTGTGCTTGGGCGTGAAGCTTTTGTCGCGGCTGATGTTGCCATGCACGGCCACTCCACAGCCGACCCGGAATCCCGGTCCACCCGCGGGATCGAGCCACTCGACACTGGCGGCCTTCTCCCACGCATCGCCGCGCGATCCACTGTTCGCATAAATCCCGCCCGTGCCCCACAGAGCGACCGGATCCATGCTCACACTGAGCGTGGGCAGCGCGAGCAGACTCTCCCGCACACCGTAACCGGGCAGCGCGCCATTCACGATGCGCGCATCCATCAGGAAATCGGCGGGATGGCCGCCGGGCCATGTGACCGGTGCCGCCGCCGGACGCCGCTGCGCCGCCACCGTATCGACAAGCACATAGCTATGCGTGTCAATGTCCGGCGGCCCAAGGTCGGTACCCGGCACATAGGCCGCCGCCCGCAATGTCGTCGTGGCGGTCACCCGGACGACCGCGGGCGATGCGGACTTCACCCCATTGCTCAGGGTCGGCACACTTCCATCGGTCGTCGTCACCACCACCGCCCCAGGCGTCGCACAACTCACGGTCACGTCGAGCGGACCGCTGTAGAAGCCACGGTCGGGACTGAATTTCGTGTCTGCCGTGAATCCGCTCACGCCTTCTCCATTCGGCTTCCCGGGCGTCGGTAGCCGGAAGAAGCGCGCCCCCGCAAGCCGTCCGGCCGTCAGTTCGGGCTCGATCAGAAAATCACCATCGGGGGCGGACACATTGAGGCCGTGCACGGCGAGGACATTGCGTCCGGCCACGAGCCATGGCAGGGCCGAGACCAGACTGATTTCCTCGGCGGCGGCCCCGGATCCGGCAGGCCTCGCCTCGACGGCCCTCCCGTCCCATGGCACGGTGCCCTCCGGCGCATTGCGGCGCGCCACTTCCCGGCCGTTCAGGTACGCCACGAAACCATCGTCGTAACGCATCCGCAGTGTCAGCAGATCAAGCGAAGCCGGATCGGCGACCTCGAACGGCATCCGCAGCAGCAGAGAACTGGAGACATTCTGCAGAGACGATCCCACATGCGTGCGGATCCATGGTGTCAGCCGCAGAATCTCGAGCGGCGACACCCCGACCGCGAGCGCTCCAATCTGTGAAGCGGTAAGCGCCCGCGACCACATCGCCACATCATCGACCAGACCATCGTAGGAATTCGTGCCCGCCACACTGCCCGCCCCGAGCAGAAAACTGCGGAAGGCCAGCATGGGAGCCACATTCCCGCCGGATGTCAGCAGCTGCCCGTTCTGCCAGATTTCCTTCCAGTTGCCCTTCTTCTGAAACACATAATGATTCCACCGCCCGCGCCACATCATGGCATTCGGCTCGCCCACGGCGATGCGGTGCTGTCCGGAATCGCAGCAGCCCCCAGTGTCCCAGTAAATCACCGAATCGGACCACGGCAGATGCGCCCCCAGCACCCGCGTGCCGCTCCCATCGGCGGCTCCCCCGGCGTAGAAGAGATAGCCCGCCGATGGCTGGGCGGGAGAACCGTACGTCCACGCGCTCACCGCCACTTCATTGCTCGCCACCACGGCATCAAAGGCCCCCGCAGCCGCCGATGGCACGGTCATCACCCCGGTTCCTCCGAAACTCAGCGCCCGGTCGCCTGCTTTCCCGGTCACCCCGCCGCCGTCCGCCGTGTAGACGGCCCGGCTGACCGATCCCGCCCTGCCCTGCCCAGTCGCATCGGCCGCCACAGATGGCTGCGATGCATCGTTGCACCGCCACAGCACCATGGGGCCCTCGCCATTCATCCCGGAGGTTGCATCAAAGCCCACTCCCGTCCGCACGGCCCGCCAGCCGGCCTCGGCAAAGCCAGGCTGTTCCCAGCCCGGCATGGGACCGCCCGGCACAAGGGCCTGACCATCGGCCCCTGCCGCCAGCAGAGCAGCAGCCTCGCCAGCCAGACCAATCCCATACGAAACATTCGCCAGTTGCCTTGGGTAATTCCGGATCACGGAAACCACCGTCACTCCGTCGGGCTTGCTCAGCAGCACACTGCCGCCGGAAGCACTCAGACGGAATCCCGTGTGCAGCGGCGCACCGGGAACCGCCCGGTTCTTGCCGGACGCAAACACCACCACACTCGCCCCGGGCTCCAGCCGCAGCGGCGACGGAATCCGCCACTTCGCAGGAACCGCAGGGTCGTCACTCAGATGCCAGCCACCCAGATTCATGCTCACCGGCCCCCCATTGGTCACCTCGATCCAGTCGGGCGAATCCCCATCTTCATCCTTCAGGCCACCCCGGTTATCGCAGAGGATTTCACTCACGTACGGACGGGCCACCGGAGCAGCCGGATCGACCGTCACTTCCCAGCCGGCCGCATCGAGCGCATTCCCTTCCGCATCGGCAATGCCATGCCCCTCGCGCCATGAAAACTTCGCCAGACCAGCCGCAGCCGGCGACGCCAGCCGGAACCACCAGACCATTGGCGATTGCGCGGCCACCGCCGCACATGGTTCCCCATTCACCAGCAGATCAGCAGCCTCAATTCCCGTGACGGGCTCGCTGAAGGTCACGGTGACCGCCGCAAGTTCGGCCACCCTCGACCCCGCGGCGGGATCGACCGCATCGACGGCGGGCGGCGTCCGGTCCTCCTCGGGACCGAACACTTCCAATTCCGCAAAGCTGAGCGCTTCCACGCCCACGGTGTCCACCCTCGCCCAGCGGGCATCGACCACTCCGGGCACCTCGACAGTCACATCGTACTGACGCCCACCCCGCACCGTCACCTCTCGTGATACGTTGACCACTTGCTGCCACACTTCGCGACCATCCGCGGCCCGCAGCGACAAACGCAGCTCGCGGTTCACCGTGAAATCCGTCCGGTTGTAGATCCTCACAGAATCGACCGCCTGATCCACGGCCTGGCCTCCGCTCAGATCAATCTCGTAATGCTGCACCGTGCCCGTCGCCCGGCTGTGATACACGGGCCGTCCCGTGTGATTGTAATCCCCGTCGATGATCCCGTCATTGCCGGCGTCGGGCGGTGTCCCGTACCCACCAGGATTCGACGCCGTCCACGGCTTCCGCAGCGCCAGATTCGCCGGCACCGGGGCCCGCTGACCATGAATCTCCAACTCGGCAAAGGTCAGGAAATCAGGATTCGCCGGCACATCCGTGCGTTCCAGCCGCACCATCCGTCCCCGCACCCCGCGCACGGAAACCGTACCCCACACATTCCCGGCCACCTGATTCGCCAGCACCACTTCATCATGCACGACCACACCCGCCCCATCCGTCACCCGGATCCTCAGATTCCGCACAGTCGACTGGGCCTGATCGGTCCGCGGCCACAGCATGATCCGGTCGAGATGAAAATCCGTCCCCAGATCAACTTCGATCCACGGGGCCACATCCGGAATGAGCGTATGCCAGACGGATCCCCCGGTGAAGAATTGCCCGTCCCGGTTTCCATCAACCGCATCTTCCGGAACCGATCCATAACCGGACGACGACGCCCGCACGGTACGTCCCACGGCCAGATTCGCCGGAGCCGCCCGCAGCAGACTTCCGCCCAGCATCAGCAGCACGCAGCACCAGAGCAGACCACCGGCTTCCCAACGCACCGCCCGCCTCATGCCCCCTCTCCTCCATGGTAGAGATTCATGATCACCTGAATCGCTTCGTATTGTTCTTCTGTCATCCGGCCATTCGTGATCGCCTGCTGAATCCACGACTTCACATGCCCGGGCGTATGCATCTTCCCGGCCAGATGCTCCGCGCTGCGTTCATCATTGAAGTAGCCAATCGAATGCTTCTCTTCCCGCACCGGATGATACGCCTCGCAGCCGGTCTGCAGTCCCGCCATGCCTTCGATCAGGCCAATGCCAATGTGATTCGCAAGGGCGGCCCGGAACACTTCCCCCGTGAGCGGTGGATCAAATCCCCACACCGAAAAGAGAATCACCTGCGCACTGCTGCCAAGGTCCAGATGGTAATAAATCGCTTCGAGCTTATCTGCAGCGGCACCACGCGCCATGAGCGGCTGATCGGTGATGCAGATGAGATGGTCCACTCCATACGCCTTCCGGATCCGGTCAATCTCCCGGTTCACTTTGGCCACATCGAGATAGCCAGTGACCCCGTCGCGCGAGAAAAAGGAACTCGGGATCCGGCGCGCCTTCGCGGAAAACCGGAAGGCTTCCTGGGCGGCATTCAGTTCGCCGATGATTTCCCCCAGATGCTCACGGTAGCTCAGCGACGGTGATGAACTCCAGACGGCAACGGTCTTCGGCCTCCGCAGCAGCGACGCCGCACTGCGCCGCGTCACCGCGGTGACCCGTTCGGGATCCGCAAGGACTCTCTCTCGGTCCCATGGTCTCCGCTGACAGAGCACAGCCCGCGGATTGCGCGCAAACAGCACCGGGACCGCCCAGTCCATCGGCTCCGCATCCTCTGAATGACTCACCGCAATGCGCGCCTCCCGCATGGAATCGGAAATACTCAGCCCATGCGCAAGGCAGGAATAGAAATGCAGCGAAAACAGCGAGGCCAGCTGATCGACCACGGAATACTGATTCGCCACCACGGCAGGAATGCCTTCTTCCGCCAGTTCCACCGCCACCCCGCGGTTGTAGTTGGTCCCTTCATCGCCGGACCCATAACCGCGGCCGGTCTCACAGGCATTGAGAAAGACAATCCGGATACCCCGTCCACGCACCAGATCCGCAAACTGCCGCGCACTGACCCGGTGCACCTCACCGCTCTCCCGCTCGAAATCAATCGTACCACCTCTCTTCACATCATGGCTGCCGTGCCCGATGAAATGCAGCACATCGTATTCATGGTCATCCGTCGCAAACCTCAGCTGACTATGCAGCAGATCAGGCGTGCACCGCGGTAGCACATCCACCTCCACGAGCCCGAGATCCGTGAGCGCCCGGAACGAATCCCGGATGCGCTGGATTTCCTGGTCGTCCGACAGCATGGCGGCACCGGCTGCCTGGGCCGACGCCACCAGAATCCGGAGCCGCCCATTGCGCCGCGTAATGCGGTCGGCGGGCACTGGCGTAAGCACATTGCGCAGAAAGCGGACGTTGCCTGTGGAGAGGAATCCCTTGTACCCGGGATCCCATGCCATTTCCCACGGAAGATCGGACAACCATGGCACCATCGACGTGAAGACAATGTTCAGCTCGCGGTTCCGGTGCGCGAAAACCACGGAATCGTACAGCCTCCGCACCTGCCCGGTGAAGAGTACATTGAAGAGCTTCTCTCCAAGCCGCTGGACAAATCCCTCAGCACCCCCGGAATCGCGATCGTCTTTTCCAAGCGGTATTCCTTCATTGGTGTAGGCCAGCAGCGCCTGCTGCATGGCAATGATCTCCTTGAATCTGGTCCCGGCAGCCTTCAGCTGAGATGCATTCCAGATGGTCTGCTCGGTGGCACTGGCATCGACATTGCGGGTGTAGAACGGCTCGGCCACCCGCGCACTGCCATACTGCGCCAGCAGCATCAGCGTCGACCTCTGCTTCTGAAAGTTGTCGGTCATCACCGACGCCAGCACAGTCAGATACAGCGTATCCTCGTCTTCCCAGCCATCGGCTTCCGCCCGCACAGGCTCCGACGCCCGCACGGATGGCCCGGCGGCACGGGTAACCTCTGAAGCAGCGGGCACAGTCAGCACTTCCGCACGCCCCACCGCAAGGGCCGCCGTCACCCCGCTCCGGCGTCCCCGCAGCGGCAGTTCCCGCAGGGGATCGACGGGATCATGCGACGCCGGTCTGCCCAGCAGGGACGAGAGCAGAAAATCCGAAGTGGCCGCCTGTCCAAAGAATGTCACATGATTCACGGGCTCGGACGCCGTCAGATTCCCCCCGGGCCCGAAACATCCAATCCGCGCTCCCGCAATCCACGAGGATTCCTCTCCACCCGTCCGCCAGCCTCCCTCGGAGGGCACCACGAGATCGTTGGCCCCGCCAAAGAATCGGTCGATGCCCATATCGGCAAAGCGCGCCAGCAGGTTCGCCGGAGGATGGTAATTGGAAACCAGCGCATGGTAGTCGGTTCCCGCAGGCCGCCCGGGCGTACCCTGGATCGAGGCAATGAAATCCCCGCGCGGGTCCATTGATACCAACCCCGGACAGTTGCCGAGAAGATGCGACGCAAACCACTTGAGCGCTTCGGTCAGCCAGCCGGCCCCCATCACGAACGGATGGTCGGGCAATGCTTCCAGCAGATTGGCCAGATGCGAGAGCAATCGGTCCCAATGCGCCTCATCCGCCAGCGGCGTTCCCTCGCTCGGACTCGCCACCATGACAACCTTCCCGATCTTCACACGGGCCGCCGCCGCATGCGACCGGCCACTGCCTTCCACCAGCTCGCGCAGCACCAGTCCGCCGCGCGAATGCGTGATCACATCGAACACAAACTCGCCGGACGGGAGGGCATCGAGCATCTGCCGCACATTTTCCGCAGGCGTCTGACTGAAGGTGAAATGATTGAAGGCGTAGATCGCGGTTCCATAGACGCGCGCCGCTTCCGCAAGGAATTTCGTGCCTGCGAGCCCCTTGAAGGCGGCATGCGCCGACGAAAAAGTTCCATGAATCAGCAGCAGTCCACGCTGCGGTTTCCGGAACGACGGCACCCCCGGCTTCATGCGGTCCTCCGCTGCCGCGAGCGACTCGGGCGTTACCCGCACCCAGCCCAGCGTGCGTCCCTTCCAGAGCCGCTTCTCGAGTTCCAAGGCCAGTTTCGGCACGATCACTCCGGCAGCCTTCCCCAACCCTTTTTCGCTGAGCCATTCCCCCACCTTCACCAGCACCAGCCGCACGGCCCGGCTCACAATGCCACGGCGGCCTCGTTCAGCATCAGTCACGGCCGCCGCAGGCACCTGAAAGACCTGCTGCGCCTCCACCCCGCCACGCCGTACCGGCAGTGCTTCGCCCCGGTGAAAGGTGATGGCTCCGCTCGCTTCATGCCGCGCCATCAGCAGATACGATCCCTCCTCCGGAACCGGAGCCTTCACCTGCAGAGCCGATCCCGCCATGGCCTGAATCCCTCCAGCCGCCCGCCGCACCGCCGCAGGCTCAACCCTCGCCTGCGCCACCACCGCGAAATCCCTGCTGCGCAGAAATTCGGGAAGTTCAGACCCGCCCGACCGCACGCCGCGCCGCACGGTCGTGACCACGGCCTCTTCCATCAGTTCCCAGCCGTCGCCCACCACCTCGAGCAGCCGACTCTCATCCCCTGCCGGATCCCCGGCGTCCCCGCGCTTTCGGGCGGCCTTTTTCTTCACGGTTTTCTGCACCGCACGCTTCGCTGTCTTCGTCACCGGTTTCCTGGCTGGCATGGCATTGATGGAGTTCCCCTCGAAATACGCCATTCTTCCCCCATCTGCCAAGCTCCGTCGTTCCCGAAAACTGATTTACTGCCAATGCAGCAAACCATCCAGTCATGGCACCGCAGGACTTGCACGCCACCGTCGGACTCTGATACCCTGCCGGAATCCATTTCCCTTTTTCCCATGCGATTTCTCTCTTTGCTCGCTGCCGCCGCGTTCCTGAGCCCCGTTCCTCAGGCGATCGCTCAGGCCAATGCCGCCCTCGGCCGCCCCATCACGGCATCCGGGCCGCTCTGGCCCGGCTTCCCGGTCACCAACCTGACGGACGGACAACTGACCACGTTCACCCATCCGCAGGCGGCGTCAGGCACATCCGGTTTCCGCTACGAACTGAACCTGCAGACGAGCCGCACCATCAATTCCATCCGGATCTACAACCGTCACGACTGCTGCCCGGAACGTCTCTCGAACTACCGCGTTTCGGTCCACCCGGACAATGGCAGCGGCGCTCCCGGCACGGCGGTGTGGTCGGCTGTCATCCGCGCCAATGGCACGAACTCAGGCATGGGCGGCATGGACGAAGTCTTTGCCTCGGCCCACCCGACGGGCACCTTCGCTGGTCAATGGATCCGTCTCGAGAATGTCAGCAACGCGGCCTACAATCCTCAGCTCGCGGAAATCCAGGTCTGGACGGATGACATCGCGATTCCCAATGTCGCCCTCGGCAAGCCCGTGACGGCTACGGCTACTCCCGGGGCCGGCACCGCCAGTGCCCTGACCGATGGCAATCTCCTCAATTTCTCTCACCCGCCGTCTGCGGGCACCAGTTCGTTCCACTGGCAGATCGATCTCCTCCGCACCTATCCCCTCGACCGCATCGTCATCTACCAGCGCGCCGATTGCTGCCCGGAACGGCTCCGCAATTACCGCGTCTCCATCCACGAGGACGTCAATGGCTCGCCCGGCCCGGCAGTCTGGTCGGCCGATGTCCGCAAGGATGGCACCTTCGCTGACCCGGGCAGTGCCGACACGGTCCGCGCCACCGATGGCACCGGTACGCCCACGGGCCGCTTCCTCCGCATCCTCAATAACAGCGGCGATCCCTTCAATCCTCAGATCTCAGAAGTGGAAGCATACCGCGCTCCCGTTCCACGCATCGCCCGGTTCGAACCGGACGCAGGCAACATCACGGCCACAGGCAACCCCAGCCTCCCCAGCGCTGCTACCCTGACATGGTCGGTCGAAGGAGCCACCACGGTCCGGCTCGACCCGGATGGCAGCCCGCAGCCGGCCACGGGCACGTTCCGCGTCCAGCCTGCCACCACCACCACCTACACCCTGACTGCCACCAATGCCTCGGGCACCAGCACGGCCACCGTCACCATCGCGGTCGATGCCCCCACCCTCCCCGTCCGCATCAACGAATTCCTCGCCGACAGCGCCGGCAGCTTCCCGGACGAAGATGGCGAAAACCCGGACTGGATCGAGTTCTTCAACCCGAATCCCTACACCGCCAGCCTCACCGGCCACGGCCTCTCGGATAATCCCGGCAACCCACGGAAATGGATGTTCCCGGCCACCACGATTCCCCCGCAGGGCTTCCTCGTGGTCTTCGCCTCGGGCAAGAACCGCTCGGACAACTCCAGCAGACTGCACACGAATTTCTCGCTCGCCCGCTCGGGCGAATCCCTCACGCTCTCAGCTCCCGATGGCACGGTCATAGACCGCGTTCCAGCAGACTGGCCGACCACTCCCGCCTACCCGGAACAAAGCACGGAAACCGGCTACGGCCGCAATGCCGGCGGTGCATGGCGCTACTTCCGTCCAGCCACCCCGAACGCCGCCAACCAGGGCGAGGGCTTCGCCGGTGTCGTCGCCGATACCCGCTTCCTCCCCCGCCGCGGCGTCTTCTCGGAACCTCAATCAGTCACCATCTCCTGCGACACCCCCAGCGCGGTCATCCGCTACACCACCAATGGCACGGAACCAACGGAATCGACCGGAACAGTCTACACCGGCCCCATTGCAGTCTCCACTTCCACCGTCATCCGCGCCGCCGCCTTCGCCCCGGGTCTCGCCCCCACCAATACCGATACCCATTCTTATCTATTTCCGGATAACGTGGCCAGCCAGGCAACGATGCTGCCGGTCGTCACGAACAATGCCACATGGGGTCCCCAGATTCCAGCCGGCCTGCGCGACCTACCCATGATGTCCCTCACCACCGCCAATCCGTCGGCCATCAACAACGATACAGAGGTCGCCGCCCACATCGAATGGCTCGACCAGACCACGGGCACGACGGCCGCCGCAGGCACCGGAGTCTCATGGTTCGGCGGTGCCTTCACCAATTTCGCCAAGAAGAGCTTCCGCCTCTATTTCCGCGACCGCTACGGAGCCCCGCGCTTCCAGGCCCCGCTCTTCCGCGGCAGCGACCACGGCACAGCCGCCGCGGAATCCTTCGACAGTCTCGAACTCCGCAACGGCAGCCACGACATGAAGGACCGCGGCTTCTACATGAGCAATCTCTTCACAGATCAGACCATGCTCGAAATGGGCCACGTCTCGCCCCACGGACGCATGGTCCACCTCTTCATAAACGGCACCTACTGGGGCATGTACCAACTCCGCGAACGCTGGAACGCTGCCATGCTCGCCGATTACCTCGGCGGCGAAAAGGAATCGTACGAAGCCATCAACGGCAACTACAACGTCGGCGGCTGGCCCACCCCCGGCCAGGCCTACGACGGCACCGGTGCCGCATGGGAACGCGCCAAAGCCCAGCGCCTCAGCTTCACGAACAGCAAGTCCCTCATCGAGGTCACGAACTACATCGATTACATGATCACATGGATGTTCGGAAACTCGGAGGACGAATACCGCTGCGCCGGACACATCTCCCCAGGCTCAGGCTTCCGCTTCCTCATGAACGACGCCGATGGCTGGCTCTCCATCAATGCTTCCAACCAAATCGCCGCATGGGACGGATCGGATAACAACACGGCCCGCGCCTCGACCCTCGTGAACGGTGTCTTCAATGCCGGCCGATCCCCGGGCGACGGCCCCGGTTCCATCTTCGCAGGCCTCTTCCTCGCAGCAGATCCGGAATACCGCATCCTCCTTGCCGACCGCATCCACCGTCACCTCGGCCCCAATGGTGCCCTCTCCGCCGCCCGCAATACGGCCCGTCTCAATGCCATGTGCTCAGCCGTGCAGCGCGCCTTCATCCCGGAAGCAGGCCGCTGGAATTACCGCCTGCCGGACAACTGGAACGGCGCATGGACGGTCTGCCGCAATTCGTGGATCCCCAACCGCACAAATACCGTGCTCAGCCAGTTCCGCTCGGCTGGACTCTTCCCCACCACCAATCCACCCACGTTCCAGCAGCACGGCGGCACCTTCAATCCAGGCTTCACACTCGCCATCTCAGGTCCCTCCGGAGCCACGGTCTTCTGCACCACGGATGGATCGGACCCACGCCTTCCCGGCGGCACGGTCGCTCCCTCGGCCATCACCTACACCTCCCCGCTCAACCTCACAGGCCGATCCCTCATCCGGGCGCGTTCCCGTTCGTCCACAGGAATGTGGTCCGCCCTCACCGAAGCGTTCTTCCAGCCCGCAGGAACCGCCGCCATTCCCACCGGCGCACTCACCATCAGCGAACTCATGTTCCACCCGGCCACCGGCAGCACGGGCCAGTTCCTCGAATTGCTCAACACGTCGCCCACCGAATTCATCAATCTCCGCGGCTGCCGCTTCGCCGATGGCATCCGCTTCCAGTTCTCCCCATGGCGCGATACCATTCTCGCCCCCGGTCAACGCCTTGTCCTCGCCGCCAGCGAACCCGACTTCCTCCGCCTCTACCCTTCCCGCCCACGGCCAGATGGCATCTTCCTCGACTCGCTCGCCAATGGCGGTGAATCACTCAGCCTCGTCAGTCCAGATGGTCAGCCCATCGTCCAGATGACATGGAATGACCAATGGTCCCCCCTTGCCGACGGCGGCGGTCACAGCCTCGTCCAGATCAAACCCGCGGCCGGCAACGATCTCGCCAATTCCACCAACTGGCGTCCCTCAGCCCTTCCCGGAGGATCCCCGGGCAGCAGCGACAGTGGTCCGGGCTTCTCGGGCGATCCCTCGGCGGACGCAGACGGCGACGGCCTCACCGCCCTCATGGAATACGCCCTCGGCCTCAGCGATGCCTCACCTTCCCCTGACCTCCCGCTCGTCATCGAATCAACCCAACCCCTCCGCTTCCGCTTCGCCCGGGCCGCCGCCGCCGATGACACCAGACTGACCCCTCAGTCGGCCTCGTCTCCCGCAGGTCCATGGTCGTCCACCGATGCCGCGTTCCGCACGGTCTCCGAATCCCTCCTCCCGGACGGCCGCATCTCCGTGACCATGGAAGCAATCGCCACAACGCCGGACAACCAGCGCACCTTCCTGCGCCTCAGCGCTGCCGTGCGCTGATTCCACGATCCCGCAGCACTGCCAGAACCCGGCCCGCCACATCTTCCACAGTTTCATCCTCCGCCACCGGGACGGGCTCCATCCACGCCTCCCGGCGGAACCAACTGGCCTGCCGCTTGGCGTACTGCCGCGTCGCCAGCGCCACGGCCTCCACGGCGTCGTCCACCCTCATCTCCCCACTGCCCACCGCCGCAAATTCCCGGAAACCAATCGCGCTCGACGCAGTCGGCCCGGCCACCGCCGCCACCGCCCGCACTTCGTCCACCACCCCATCCGCCACCATCTTCCGCGTCCGTGCCTCAATCCTCCGCACCACATCGCCACGCTCCCGCACAAGGACCACACCAACCGCTCCCTCATGCGGCCCGCGCACAAACGATTCCTTCACTTCCCGCGCCGGACGCCCACTCAGCAGACTGATCTCCAGCGCCCGCTGCACATGCCGCGGATTGCGCAGATTGATGCCTTCCCCGGCCCGCCCATCCAACCGCAGCAGCCAGTCGACGGCTTCCTGCGCACTCAGTTGATCCAACTGCCGCCGCAGCGACGCATCGGCAGCGGGAAGTCTGCTCAAGCCATGCGTCAGCGCCTTCAGATACAATCCGCTCCCGCCCGCCACCACGGGCACCGCTCCGCGCGACTGCACAGCCTGCATCACCGGCCACGCCAGTTCCGCATAACGCCCCGCATTCATCACCTCGCCCACTCCCTGACTCCCATAAAGCCAATGCGGGGCCTGACCACATTCCTCCGCCCCGGGCTGCGCCGTCAGTACACCCAATCCGCACAGCAGCTGATAACTGTCGGCACACACCACCTCCCCGCCAAGCAAGGCCGCCACCCGCGCTCCCACCGCACTCTTCCCGCAGGCGGTCGCCCCGGCAAGGTACAGCACCACCCCGCCTATCCCGGTTCTCTCTGTCTCGTCGCTCATCGCTACCTCCCATCCATGCCCGTTTCCACCAGCCTGCCAACCGCCCACATTCTTGCAGCACCTCCCAGTATCCGCTATCCTCTCGAACCATCATGAATTCCCCCGGAGCCGACCACTACGCCAATTCCTGCCCGCATTGCGCAGGAACCGTCGACGTGTCGCACCTCCACCCATACGACAAAATCGCCTGCCCACACTGCGGATCCGCCATGCGCGTCCGCCACACCTTCCACCAGTTCACCATCACCGCTGAAATCGGCCGCGGCGGCATGAGCCGCGTCTTCAAAGCCCACGACGCCAAACTCGACCGCGACGTCGCCCTCAAAATCCTCAACCCGGACTGCAGTCGCGACCCGGCCCGGCTCGCCCAGTTCGAACGCGAAGCGGAAATCACCGCCCGCATCTCGCACCCGAATGTCGTCAGACTCTTCTCCGCCGGACGTGATCAGGGATTCTTCTACATCGCCATGGAACTGGTTCCGGGCGGCAGCCTCGACGAACTCATCCGCCGCAATGGCCGGCTCACGGAATCGCACGCGCTCGCCATCGCCGCGCAGACAGCCCGCGGCCTCCGCGCCGCCCACGAAGCCGGCCTGCTCCACCGCGACCTCAAACCGGGCAACATCCTCCTCACCACGGAAGGCTCAGCCAAGATCGTCGACTTCGGCCTCGCCCTCTTCACCCGCGATGCCAATGGCAGCGGCGAAATCTGGGCCACGCCCTTCTACGTCGCCCCCGAAACCCTGCTCCACCAGCCGGAAGACTGCCGCACCGACATCTACGGTCTCGGTGCCACTCTCCACCACGCCCTCCTCGGCTCTCCCCCCTGCGACCGCGATACGGCCTCGCTGCACGAACTCATCCGCATCAAATCAGCTCCACTCTCGGTGACCCCGGATTCCTCCGGCCTCTCCCCAGCCACCTGCGCCCTCGTCAGCCGCATGCTCGCCGCTGACCCGCGCGACCGCTTCGCTTCCTACGACGACCTCCTCGCTGCCATCGCCAGAGCCACCACAAGACCCACGGCTGCCGACCCGCAGCCCGAAACCACATCGCGCCACTCAAGCCGGTGGATCTTCGCTGCCGCAGCCGCCATCACCGCCACCGCCACCGCTCTCTGGTTCTCCCGGCTCTCCACGCCTCATCCCACCCGCCCCGCCAGCAGCGAATCTCTGATCACCGACGCCGACCCGGTCGCGGGATCGGATGTTTCCACGTCAGCCCGATTCCTCCAGGCCCGCACCGCCCTGCTCGCCGAGGACTTCGGCAAGGCCCGCCAGATCTTTGCGGAAATCGCCGACTCTCCATCGGTCCGACAGCCCACCGGCCTCTGGGCACGCTGGAATGCCGGCCTCTCGGCCCTCCTCATGGGCGACGAACCCGGAGCCCGCCAACTCTTCGCTCCCATCGCCGCAGCCCCAAGGTTCTCGGATTCCGAAAACGACCGGGCCCTCGCCTCGTTCTTCTCGGATTCTTCCCGCTGGCTCGCCTCCCCGCAGATTGTCCCCACCGCAAAATCAGCAGACTGCCCGCCGAATTCCGTCCGCGCCATCGGCCTGCTCGCCGCCGCCCTCAAGAACTGGCACCTCGGCGACGCCCCATCCGCCCAAATCTTCTTCTCGGCATTCCTTTCGGCCCGACCCCCGGAATCAGCCCGCTGGGTCACCGATTGCCAATCGCTAGCCCCCGCAGAACGCCACGACGCCGCCATCCTCGCCCAATTTCTCCAATCCCCTGCCCCATTGCTGGAGGAAGCCGCCGCCATGCTCGCAGCACTCCAACTCGCCAGCCCAGCCCGCACTGCCGCCACCTCATCGCTTGCCGCACTCGCCCCCGCCACCCCCAGTCCACCCGCACCAGCGCTCTCGCCGGAAGAGGAATTCGCCGCGCTCACCTCGGCCCGCCAGAAACTCGCCCCATTCGCCGCTTCCCGCCGCTTCACCGAAGCCGCCGCCACCCTCCACGCCCTCCCGTTCCAGTCGGAACCCATCCAGCGCGCCGCCCGCACCCACGCCGAACTCTGGGAAAACGCCGCCCGATTCCTCGACCTCCTCGCCAGCGACCTCGCAACCTCCCCCATCACCGCCGCCATCGATTCCCCCACCGGACCCATCCGGACCGCCATTTCCGCCACTGCCAGCAGCCTCACCCCCGCGAGCAGCCCCCCCATTCCCCTCCAGTCCGCTCCCGCCCCCCTCCTCATCTCCCTCGCCGATTCCATCCTCGCCCAGACAAAGGACTCCGACGACTACTTCCTCCGCACCCGACTCCTCCACGCCTTCGCCTCCCTTTCCAACCTCCCCACCACCGCGGCCGAATACGCCAACTCCCTCCAACGCGAACTCCGCACCTTCCAGCAGACCCTCGCCACCCTCAACGCATCTTCCCCGGACGCCATCCCACCACCACGGCCGGATTAATCCAGTCCGGGCTCCCGCGACACGCGCACCAATTCAACGGAAGAGCATCGACGGCAAAGAAAGGAGGGCGGACGGCAATGTCCGCCTCCGTTGTTGTTTCCTTGCGGCTGCCTGCGTAACGCCGCCACCACCGTCGAACTCCCAGGCAGGAAGCACCACGCACAGTGACTGATGGATGTCCGTTTCATCAGCAGAAATGCGGACGCTATTATCCCAGGTCAGGCAAATCCCTTCGGGTTCTGAACGACCGAGGGTGAATCTCGTCACCATCCCCAATAAATCCCAAATCCCCTGGTTTGCCTTGATGCGGTCGCAGGCCTCATGATCAGCGCCAATGACCAGACGTGTGGGGATAAAAGATGCGATCACGAGCCGCGCCGCTCGCCGCCAGGGCTTTCCACCTGGAGACCTGACCCTTATCTCCAGTGATCCAACCCATGCCCAGTCACTGAGCATGCGACGCCATTGTTTCACTTTGCATCAGAAGCACGGAATCCTGTCAGTATTTCAGCGGTCAGACTCCAGCAGCCGCCGACAGGCACTGCGCTCGCACCGGGCAAATGTCCGGATCCGCACGCGCCAGCGTTCCCGCGGATAACCCTGCCTTCCCTTCCGATACCATACAAAAGAATTCAATAATCAACGAAAAACCAAATGAACAAAATCAGAGAACTTCAGGTCACCTCCCGTCGGGAATTCCTCACGCGAGGCACCCTCGGATTCGCCGTGCTATCCATGGGCTGCTCGGGACTTTCAGCGCAAACCAACGAACCAGAGACGCTCATCTCCCTTGTCTCCCGAACTTGCCGCCGCCTCGCAGAAATGGGCTGGCGCGATCTGCTTCTCGACGCGACCGGAGGTCAGTTCGACCTGCTCGCCAAGGATCTGGAGAGCGAACTCAGCAAGCCGCTCACCAAGATCGATCGAACCTGTCCGGGCTTCGGTGACTTCGCCGAGCATGGAACCAGGGCGATCGAACCTGGCCATCCAGACCAAAGCCTTCTCTATCATGCGCTTGCCGCGCCAAGCGTGGTTGCTCGCCGCAATGGTGTAAAACTCGGTGGCTTTCCCACCCTCGAGGAAATCGAGACGGTCGAGAACTACATCTATGCATCCCGGAAAGCTACCCTCGCACAACTGCGCGACGGCATCGCCCCGGAAGACATGGCGATCGTCGTATTCGCACTGCACTACAGGAATGCTCCAATGTCCGCCAACGGGCGCCACGCGCAGTTGTGCTTCTCGCGGACCGGGATCGCCCGCCTCGGGACCATCGAGCCATTTTATGATGCGCAGCTCCGGTCATTCACGGTCCTTGATGAATCGAAGCCGTTCGATTTCCGGGTGACACCCCGGCGCTTTGCCGCATACCTGGCCAAGCGAGTCACCGGCTACGACGGCAAGTTCGGCCTCCAGGACCCTCAGGAAGGCGACAGCCAACGCGAGTTCTGGGTGCCGATCCACAAGCTGTTCACTGGCAAGGAATGCATTGCCAGCATGAACCTCGAAATCCAGCTGAGCAGCGGCATGCGCAATGACATCATCGCCAGCTTCCATCGAACTCTGCAAGGCCAGGGATTGACCACGGGCTGGACTGGAGACGATCTTGAACAGGATCCCTTTGTGGCCAGGGACGCAAGCATTGCCTCGCTTTCCGAAAGCAAGAGCGATGGAAAAGGTCTGGTGGTACCAGAGCCGGGGCCACTGATCCGGGAAGCCAGATACAAGGGAAAGCTGCTGACCTTCCCATGGCATAACACGCTGAGCCGAAATACCAAGAACATCCAGATTTCGTCTTATTTTGTCATGCCCAATGCCAGTGTGCCAACGTCGCCTGGATACTATGGGGATGCCGATCAGGATTCTCCAAGGAATGCTCCGGAGTATATCAACATCCGGCATCGCGTCGTCGACGAAAAGATCGAGAGCCTGAATGGGCATCCCGACCTGATGGAAACCATCAGCAAGGGAGGCTATGAAGCGCTGCATTATACGGATGGAACCGGAGATGGCTGGGTCGCCGCCACTTGCCAGCAGCTGCAGGAGCAGGGCGTCCGCAACACAAGGGCAGCATTTGTCCTCGTCGGCCTGCCTGACTTCCTCCCGAAGATCAATCAGCGGGATCTCATGCGGTGGTGGAAAACCGAAGTTCCGCAACGGCTCCGCGCGACGCTCTGGACGGTTCCACCCCTCGCGCTGTCCCACGCCCGTATCGCGGCGAATGTGGAACTCCCGATAGGCTTCAGCATCTCGGATGACACGGTCACGGCCATCGTTTCCCAGAACCCCTCGCCCGGAGTGGATCCTGCGGCGCTGCCGGTGCAGAAGCCGAATGGTCCGCTGAATTTCGAGAAGGTTGGTCTCTCCGATGGTTCACCGGGACTGTTCGATCCAGGCTGGGACGTCAGCATTGGCGTGCGTTCAACCAATGGGGGCAATGACATCCACAAGTATCTGGTGGGCCATGGACTGGGCTCACCGTTCATTGAGGACGCCAAACTGTGCGCCGCGCTCGGTGCCTACTGGCCGGGTCTCGCACCCGATGCCACGCGCCAGTATCCGCCCGAAAAGTGGCTCTTTGATATGTCCTATCCATGGCCTTCCATTGCGCCGCTCACCGACGAGGAACTGGGAATGATACCCTCCGCCAACGGAAAACCGATGTCGTGGGACGGCGTACCAGGCCCACAGCGTCGCAAGGCTGGAGACCGCGACGTCGTCGCCTACCACAGAATGGAACACGTCGATTACATCGACACCATCGGGACCATGACGGCAGCCCTCACGGCCCGCACCGAGCCCGCTGAGTACAAAGCGAGGATTCTGGCCATGGCTGCGGTCTACTGGAGTCTCGGTATCCAGGATGGGGACCCGCTGCATCCCAGCAACTACGCCACGCTCATGCGTAGAAAGGCTGAGTGGGCCGTGCTGTCCTTCCAAGCGGTTGCCGCCAGCGATCCTGGACTTCAAGCTGCATCAACCGCTGCACAGCACAAGTTCGATGGCAGCCATGTCTACCGGTTCGAACTGTTCCGTTGGGGCAGAGAAAGCGAGGATCCCGCCAATCCAAGGATTTCACTCGTCGACATCCTCGAAGATGTCGTGGTGTATTCAGACGGAAAAACAGCCATCAGGAAAGCCGGCCAAACATGGGTGAAGGATGTTTCGATTCCGACGTCCTAGTGGTGGGCGGCGGCCCGGGAGGAACGGCGGCCGCCATCACCTGCGCGGAGATGGGACTGCACGTGCGGATACTCGACAGCCACCCCGGGCCTGTGGACAAGCCAGGGGAAACACTTCACCCGGGTGTCGAAACGGTGCTTGCCCAGCTGGGCGTCGCTGATCGGTTGCCTGCAGTGACCGGATCCCGGCATACCGGGATCCGGATCCGCTGGGGTGATCTGGATCGCTTTGATGCCTACGGCCGGGACGAGAGGGGTCCATGGCTGGGTTATCAGGTCAGCAGGGCTGGATTCGATGCGATGCTGCTGGATCGGGCCCGCGAATTGGGAGTTCAAATCTTCCAGCCCTGCCTCGTCCAGGGCAGTTTCCGGAAGGAGGCTCGGGCAGTACACGTCGAAACCACAAGCGGGACGATGACTGCCCGCACAGTCGTCAACGCCAGTGGCCGATCGAATCGAATCAGCGCAAGCCCAGGAGGCGACCGGCAACGGTACTCTCCGGCCCTGGTGGCCCGCTATGGCTATGCGGCGGGTTCCCTCCCTGACTTGGATCCGTCTCCCATCCTCAGCGGTGATCGCGCGGGATGGCTCTGGCAGGCCATGGTGCGGCCTGGGCTATATCAGTGGACCCGCGTATCCATGGATGGAACGCGCTTTGCGCAGCAGTGGAGGCCGGACGAATTCCGGGGACTGGTCCCGGTCGGCGAGCCAAAGGGAGCCGATGTCACCTGGAGGATGGCGAGGAATCCGGCGCAACCCGGCAGGTTTTCGGTCGGAGACGCGGCCGCGGTGCTTGACCCCACTTCAGCCAACGGAGTTCTGCGGGCATTGCTCTCGGGCATCATGGCCGGGAAACTGATTGGCGGGATCCAGGCTGGGATCGTGCCGGAGGAGGAAGCCGTCCGGATCTACAGTGAATGGCTGGCGCACTGGTTCTTCAGCGCGGCAGATGCCATGAAGGGTTTCTATCGGGCCCTGGGAGTTGCGGGTTTTTCAGACGGGAGTGACGCCCCGGCCCGGACCCTCAGCACGGACAATGTGGCGCCGTCCTACCCTGCTTCCTTTCGAGACTAAACGCTATGAATTCACCACTTCCTCAACTGGGCCTGGCTCTGTTTCCTTTTTTCGCCGCCCTCGCAACCCATGGTGCGGACACGACATCGGAGCCCGCCGCAGGACCTGCGGCCAATCAGTTCCCCGATTCCCTGCCTGCCGCGCTGTCTCAGGGACATGCCGAGAAGCAATGGGAATCCTCGCTTTCCAATGCCTTCCTGATGCCGGGAAATCAGGCATATCTGCAGCCGACTTTGGCCACCGATCACGACTGGCTTCACCTCGAGGCCCGCTTCAACTATGAGGCGACCGACACGGGATCGGCCTGGGTCGGGTACAACTTCAGCTTCGGCGAAAAGTTGTCCGTGGCGTTCACTCCGATGGTCGGTGCCGTCGTCGGAGAGACCACTGGTTTCGCGCCCGGCTACGAGATTTCAGCGGAGTGGTGGAAACTCGAGTTCTACAAGGAGGGCGAATACCTCATCGACTCCGACACCAAAAATGACAACTTTTACTATTCCTGGGCCGAATTCCGCCTGGCTCCGGTGGAATGGGCGCGGGTCGGGATGGTGGTCCAGCGCACCAAGCTCTACCAGACAGAGTTCGATACTCAGCGGGGATTCATGGCTGGCTTCTCCTTCAAGAATCTTGACCTGAATGCCTATCTGTTCAATCCGGACAAAGATCCCTTCTTCGTGCTGTCTGTCAGGATCGGCTTCTAACAGCCCCGGATGGGGGCGATAGATGTCAGGGTAGTTGTCCAGTTTGACATGCGGTTTGATCACGCGGCGCATTTGGCGATGGGGTCGAGGGAGCGCACAGTGCACCTGCTGATGCTTGCTGCGCGCGAGGGAGCGGTCGACTAACCATCACCCGGTCGACGCAGCGGAACGCGCGCGCCTCGACGTGGTATACTCTCAAGACGGCCTCGGGTGGTGGTCTTTTGCAGTGAGACGCGACCCATCGTGATCGTCCATTCCTGCGCGGCGACCATTGATGAAGAGAGAGACTGTCCATCAACGTGGCAGCCAAGTCATGACGCTCCCCGGGGTTGGCCTTGACCCACTGGCTGCTTTCCAGGCCGGCCTGCGGCCAAGCACGCTGAGTCGTGGAGCTGGCTGTAACGAGCGCTCTCAGTTTCCGGGAATCGGGATGGGACGGAGGCGGAAGTAGCGGTTTCCGGGCGTCGGGGACGGCTTCAGTTGAACGCTGTGCTGGATTCTGCCATCGGTTGTCCATCGCTGCGTCTCGCGGTCGATGCGGGTAGTCCGGGACCAGTTCGTGAAGTCGCCGGATTCCTCGAGCTGGATTCTCATGTCGGTGAGAACCCGGGCCGACTTCCAGCGGAGTTCATGGCCAGCAGGGCCCGCCAGCATCATGAAATCGAAAGGCAGACCATCCGGTCTCAGAGGGTCGCTGCCCATGAGGTATTCGAACAAGCTGGACTTTCCGTCGTGGTCGCCATCAAGGAGGTCGGTTTCCGTGCCGGGAGCGCCGGGGAAGTATGCCTGCTGCCAGTCAGCATAACTCATGAGTGTGTCCATGGTTCCGCGCGTCAGCCAGAACACACTGGTTTCGGCAGGTTCTGCGGTGGCGTAACGGAGTGGCGAAGGCGAAATCCCGATAGTCGCTGCTGGCAACTCATCACCCGCTGGGGCATTCCCCATGGGAACGACGGCAAACGAACGGCTGTCCTCACCCGGAGCGAAGTGGAGAACCGGCGCGATCGGCTGGTAGTTGACGCCGCCGATCAGAGTTCCTGCGAAAGCCAGAGAGAGATCGATCGGCTGATCCGTGCCACCGCGTCGGGATACCTTCACTGCTCCATTTCTGCCGAGCGGGGTATGAATGTGGCTGGTGGTCTGAATGGTGAACGTACTCGCTGCTGGAATGCCGAATTCGATCTGGGCCCCCCCGTCATTCACCTGCGGTACCGGGAGTACTGTTACTGCGACCGTCATGTCTTCCCCAGCGCGCGCGGTCATCGGCACGATATCGACAGACGCTGTCGCCGATCCGCGGGCGAATGTGACCCGGCGCACCGAGCCGGTGCCCGTGGCTCCCGTGACCTGGTAATCAAGGTCCATGCGCGCCGTACCGGAAAAGCTCAGCGGAACTTCCACCGCAGCATTCACATTTCCGCTCCGCAGCACATTCAGCTTCCGGGTGCGGCCGGGGACGAAGGGATCCGCCGCCGAGACTGCCAGCGTCATGCTGCTGTCGAACCTTGGTCCGCCCAACTGAAGGTTTCCTTCGCCGAGGAGTCGCGCCAGATCACTGCTGCCAAGGCCCACGCCCTGCAGCGTGATGGTCTGGGCAGCAGCCGTGCCTACACCTTCGTAAATCAGATCGAGCCGCGTATCGACTCGCGGAATGTTGTCGGAGCCCCGGGTCACGAACGTCGAGAACTTCACAAAATTCGACGGTAGCCCGGTCTTTCCGGCGAAAATCTCGGAAAGGTCGATGACATCCCCGGATGCGGCAGAAAAATCGGTGATGACATCCTGCCCGCCAGTCTTTGTGAAGCGGAATCGGTCGGCCCCGGCCCGGCCCGTCAAGCGGTTGCTCCCCCGGCCGCCATGAAGCAGATCCGCCAGATCACCTCCGGTGAGGTCGTCGTTGCTTTCGCCGCCGCTGATGGCATTCCTGACGCCATCCGCAGCGGAAAGGACCACTGGACGGGTGGCGCTGCGGTAGTTCCAGACGCGCATGCGCTGCCAGCGGGAAAGCTGATAGGCCTCGATGAGGCGGCCGGTTTCCGGTAGAATGGAACCTCCGAAAACAAGAACCTCGCGCAGGGAGCCATGGAAGAAATCCTCTGCGGTGACCGAACTGAGCGCCTGGCGGGCACCGATCGTCGTGAAGCTTGAATCCGGAGCGGCCGCAGATGTCCTCGAGAAGAACGCGGCACCGCCCCCAGTGCGGAGCATGGTTCCATCGACTTCGCTGGCGACCGTCATCTGCAGAGGCTCCCCGGGGTTCACGACCGGACCGAAGATGGTTCGTCCCGGCTGAATGAGACGGAGTGACCGCCCATGAATGCCCGACTGCGAGCCACCCACACCGAGGTTGAGATCGGAACTGCTCAGAACCGTCTGGTCACCTGGCGTTTCCATACCCGCGTCGAAGGCCATGAAGGCAGTGAACTGCTCCAGCCTTTCTCCGCGGTCGTCGACGTAAAGAAACTGTCCGCCGTTGAAGCGGAGTCGCCCATCGGTTCCCGCGGCAGGCCGGAATTCCGTGTACGGCTGATAGCCATCCCTGTGTTCGATCGACGCATCGGCCCACTCCATGATGGGCGCACCAGCCTCCAGGGTGGCCGCATCGAGCCACATGGCAGGATTCGCCAGTTGCCGGTGTCCCGGATTGAATCCTTCAACCGTTACCCCAAGCTCCTGGGCCTCCACGCCCGCCGAAACGAGGTCTTCGACCCGGAGCCGCACCGTATCCTTGAGGAACGACAGGGAGATCTCCGCGCTGATACGGCCCGCAATAATGTCGGCGTAACTGAAGACGCTGCCGTCCGTCAGAGGAATCCCCGAGCGCCTCCATGCGAGCCCTGCACCACCGTTCAGCAGCGTGAGCCTGAGTTTGTCGGCAGGGGTATCCGCGTCCACAATCGGCAGAAAGATGCCCGCGCTGCCGCCGCATGTCACCACAAGCCGGGAATCCTGAAGCAGCGGGGCGTTGTTCGCGACAAGCGGATTCGTGCTGATCTCGAATTCGCGGCGGTTGCTCCACCCATCACTATCCGCATCCTTGAGCGCATCGCCGGCATTGAGCGGGTCCAGTCCATGCAATTCCTCCCACCAGTCGGGCAGGGCATCTCCGTCCGTATCCGGCATCGGAAGATCGGTGCGGAAATCCAGGCGGATCTCGGTGCCGCGTTCCGAAAAGCCCGTCGTGATGTCGCCCGACTGCCCGGGATCTAACAAGCTGGCTGGATGGCCATCGACGGTTGCCGACTGCAGTGCATAGCTGTGCAGACCACCCCCGACCCTGAGCGTAGTCGACAACTGATCGGATGGAGGATCAGTGTGCTGATCAATCTCGGTGCGGTAGGAATACTCGCCACCGGCCCCTACCTTGCGGATTGGGATATCGAGGTCGACCACGTGGGTGGGATCCTGCCGGCTGACGAGTCGGACGTGCAGGGTTCCGCTGAACATCTGATAGCCACCGCCCTGCCCCAGCTTGAGGATCTTCCCGTGCACCATGAGCGGCGGTTCGCTGAATCCTGCCGCGCTGGCACTACCGGCTCCGAGCCACCCGAGTGTCAGCGATGCCAGCAGCGCGGGCCATGATGGTTGCGGCGTGTGTTCCGGATTCATGGGATCATGGGGTATTCGGTTTGATAAGGGGGCGCACTTCTGTTCCCAGTGCAGTCCCGGGAGGAAGCTGCGGTGATGAAGAAGCCGGAGCCGCGCCGGGCCGGGCTGGAAGGCCGCTGACCGCGGCCATGGCTTCGGCGAATCGCTGCGGACGGGACTCCGCTAGGATGCGCCCGCTGAATTCCCCGCGCAGTTTTTCCCGCTGCTGATCCACGAGACTGCGGCGGATCTCGGCGCTGACCGATTCAAACGGCTTCACCGCAGCCGCGCGGCGCTCGACGAGACGAACGAGAAATAGGCCATCACTGCCCGCGGTGATTTCGCTCAGGTCGCCGGGATTCTTCAAAGTGGACGCGAGATCAAGGACGGTCTTGCGCCACGGGTCGTTCCCGGGACTCACATCCAGCCAGCCAAGATCACCTCCGTTGAGCCGCGAAGCACGGTGTTCCGTATTGCCGACCGCAAGCGGGCCGAATCCGGCGGCGGCAGGAAACTGGTCCCCGCCAGCAATGACCTCAGCGCGGATTTGCTCGAGGCGCGGCCGGTAGCGATCGACCAGCGGCTGCTGGCCGCGGGTATTGAACCAAAGCAGCGCCACGCGCACGGTCGCGGGCTGGGTAAAAGCGCTCTCGCGCTGCGCATCATAGCGGGCGCGGACCTCCTCATCAGAGACCTTGACGGCGGCGAGCTGGGGCGCGAGCCGCACTTCCTGCAGTCGGGCGATGAGTAGGGATTCAATCTGCGCCAAGGTCTCGGGGTCGCGTTCCAACCCTGCCTTGCGGGCCGCGGCGGCCAGAGTGGCCCGCTCCACCAGGCGGTCGAGCGCCTCCGTGCGGGCCTGCGGGCTGTCGGTCGGGCCGGGGCGGGTGCTCCACCAGTGGCGGAAGTCGTCGGCGCGGACGAACCAGCCCTCGCCCTGGGCGAGCACGTTGGCGTCGGGCGCGGATTCCTTCTTCCCGCAGCCCGCCAGCAGCAGCACGGCGAGCAGGCCGCCCCACTGCAGGCAGTGACACGGGAGCATGACCGAACGATGCGTGGCGGGAGCAGGCATGATTACATTCCGTAGGAGGAGAAGGTGGTGAGCTTGAGCTGGACATCATCCACCGTGTCGATGAAGCGCTGCATCGCGGCCTTCGGGTCACTGCCCAACGAGGCGGCGGGGATGAACAGAATCCATTTCGTGTTCCAGACCGAGCGGCTGAAGAGCTGGTTGTCGGCGTAGGCGGGGTCGCCGCCGGAGAGGGTGCCGCCCGAGGTCGGGTAGGCGCGGAAGTCGCCCAGCCGGGTGAGCTCCGCGAAGCGCCCGTTGAGGCTATCCACCGCCGGGTTGAAGGCGTAGTCCCTCAGGTTGGTGGTGTTGACCGGGAAGGGCACCGGCAGGCGCTGGGTGACCACGTTCCAGCCGCGGGTCTTCGGCATCAGGCCGTCCGAGTAGCGCATGATGTCGAGGCCCGCCGGCACGAAGTAAACCCGCGGGGTGGCGGCGAGCTTCTGCTGGCCATCGGCCGCCACATCGTAGCCGGAGAAGCCGACCCCGACGGAGCGCAGCTTGGTGGCGAAGTTGGCCGTGCTATAGGCGTGGTCCGCGGCGCTGAGCGCGTTGCCGAAGAAGTTGCGCCCGGAGTTGATCTCGGAGGAAAACTCGATCTTGAAGCCGGGCTGGGCCGGGCCGGCCGGGCTGGCGAAGGGGCGGCAGTAGTGGGCGAAGTCCTCGTCCGCGTTGAGGTCCGCCACCTGGGTGCTGGCCAGGTAGCTCCTCCATTTCTGGTCCGAGGCGCTGCTCCCGTCGGCCTTGATCCGCTTGGCCTCGGTCCGCAACGAAAGGGTGGTCGTCTCCCACTGCGGATTGTTCAGCCCGATATTGGCGCCGAGGAAATCGTAGTTGGCCTTCAGCTTGGCCAGCACCTCGGCCAGCCCGCCGTTGCCGATCTTGGGCGTGTCTCCGTCCCACTGGCCGAGCTGGCGCACTTTCATGAGGTCCTCAAGCACGGTCACGGCGTTGGCCGGGTGGCCGGGGGAGAGGCTGGTCTCGTAGTCGTACGCCTTGGCCGCCAGCCACGCAAAGCGCACCGCCGTATCCATGGCGCTCTCGTATTTGCGGGCGGCATCGTCCCGGCTGAGGCGGGCGATCATGTCGCCGTAGCGGTTGCCCTGGGCGCGACCGGCGATCATCTTGTTCATCGCCGCGCGCTCGGCCAGCAGGCGGTTGGCCTCAGCCTCCAGCGAGCGGACCTTGGCCCCCGCCATGCTGAGGTCCTGGACGGCGGCCGCCATGTTGAGGCGCTTGGCGGGTTCCTCCTGCAGCTCGTTGGAGAGCTCCTTCAGCAGCTCGAGCAGCTCGTTGAACTCGCTGTAAATTTCCTTGTCGTTTTCTTTGAGGAGTTCGGCTTCAGCTTTAGCCAGCTCAAGCGCTAAGGCAAAACCCTCACTTACTTCTCCTGCCACTTTGACTGCACCCACAGACAAAACTTTAGAAGCATCTAAAGCAATTACCGAAGGTTTTGTTATCGCTTCCCCCCCTGCAAAGTTAAAGTTTGTATTCACAATTTTTATCTGATCATCTACTACCTCGGTAATATCCGCGACCAGCTTTTCAGTCTCTTTGCTAGCCTCTTTCGCTAGTGCGACTGCCGGCGTTAGAGCAGCAATCAACCCCAAATAATTCTGCCGGCTCTTCTGCGTATAATCGAGCGAGGCGAGCCGCCACTGGGCGTAGGTGGCGAGGTTCTGGAGTTTGTTGATGTAGACCTGGTACTCGTCGATGGCGGTCTCGAGGGCGACTTCGGAGCGGAGCATGTCGCCGAGGGCGCTCTGGATCTCCCCGGTGGCCGTGCGAACGCCCCATTCCTCCGGGGCTTTGAAGCCATACTGCGAGGTGAGGGAGATCGGTATCTCGACGGAGAGCTTGTTGCCACTGTCCACGCCGTGCGTGTGCTCGCTGAAGCCGTTGATGATGATCCGAGCGTAAGGATCGGTCCCCTCGGTCGTGCCCGTTTCGTTCTGCGAGAGATAGAATTCATCAAAAATGTCTTCAAGCTCATCCCCATTGATGTTCCCTCCCGTCCCCAGGAAGTCGAGGTATTGGCCTCGTCCGACGACGCTGTAATTTATCGATATCCTCGCCAGTCGGAATGCCTCGGGTAGGCCATCCTCTGTTTCATGAGCCTCGGGCAGCAACTGCTCGACGGTGGTGGCGTCGAGGTACATGTAGGTCAGGAGATCGGGTCCGCTGTAGCCTTCCTGGAAGATCTTGCCGTTGCCGATGGCGCCGGTGTAGGGGGTGCCGAGCAGGGCGATGAGGCGGTTGCGGTAGTCGATGTCCTGCTCGATGGCCTTCTGTTTGAGCTCACCGGCGTCGTTCCCGATCTGGCGCATGGTCTGCGAGGTAGCGCTGACGAAGTCGAGGGCGGCCTGGGCGTTGGCGGCGGCGGCGACGGCGGACTCGTAGGTTTGCGTGAAGTGGGTTTTCCGTTCCCAGCTGTTGCCGTCGTAGAACGAATCCAGGCCGAAGCTGACGGTGTCGGGATTGACCCCGATGGGGGTGAGGCCCTGGTTGACGCCGTTCAGCGTCTGCTGGATCTCCCGGAGGCTGCCGGCGAGGGCCTGCAGGTCGGCCTTGGCGGTCTGGCGATTGATCAGGTTGAGGCCTTCCAGCGGTTTTCCCGTCTCGGGGTCAGTGGATCCGGCCGGGAGAATGGCGTTACCGACCATCCAGTCGAAGATAGCTCCCTGCCCGGCGCGGTTGGCCCATTCCGAGACCCCCCATGCCCGTGCGGGGTCGGCGGAATCGTTGTATCCCTGCCATTGGGCGGCGGGGTCGGCCACATAGGCATCGCGATAGGTGGCCTTGACGATGGAGAGGCCGCAGCGGGCCCTGGTGGCCGCGGTCCGGGCGAAGGATTGCTCGTCCAAGTAGTCGGTGGGAATGACGTTGCCGAGCAGCGAATAGAGTTCGGCGCGGGCCTGCCAGTCGTAGTTGCTGCGCTGGAGCAGGCCGTAGTGCATCTTGCTGGCGGAGAGGAAATGCCCCCATGCATCACCGTGGCCCATGGGGAACGTCAGCCCGGCGTCGGTCTCGTCGATGAGGCCGTCGCGGTTGACGTCGCCGATGCCGTAGTTGGCGTTGTAGGCGGCCTCGCCGATGCCCTTGAAATAGTTCCAGAACAGGCGGTTCTGGCACGGATAAGACTTGAGGTAGTCCGTGCCACGCAGGAGGGCCAGCTCCTCCTGAAGGAGGTTTGGAACCTGATTGGTGAAGGCGAAGACGTAGGGGTTGGCAGCAGAGAGCTGGGCAAAGTTCAGGGCCGTGTTGTCGGCGTCGGCCGTGGTCAGGGAGATCGATGGGTTCAAGGCATCGGTGTAGGCCTCGCCGGCAAGCAGTTCGTAAAGCATGGCGAGGCGGGTGGAGGCGAGCAGCAGGGCCTGATTGACGCCGGGATCATTGGTGTTCCCACTGAGGTCCCTGGCACGCTGGAGCACGGTCTCATAGAGCTCGATGAGTCCGACGTTCTCGATCGCGTCTTTCGAGCTATTGAGGGCCACGGGACCGTTGTAGGGACGGCCGGCCTGGCGCAGCATGCTGGAGCCAGTAGCCGGTGCGTCGCCGGTGAAGTCAGCTGAAAAACGGGCCTCGTAGGGATTGACAGCGTCGAGCACGCGTTTGACCCAGCCCATGAGAAGCTGGGGCAGGAAACGGCGGGATCCCGACGCCTGCAGCTGCGGAGAATTGGACGCACCGGCCCATTGATAGGGAACAGCCCTGTCCACCGCGCCCGGATTCCAGTCAGGCGACATGGTGTCAGGTTGGACAAGGCGCCATGCGGTGTCGAGCACACCGCCGTCTTCCACGTGTTCCACGGAATCCTTGGCCTCGAGTTCCCCAGCGTGGCCGTAACGGACATAGAATAGCTTGTCGGCAAGGATCATGTTCGGATAGCCCTCGAAACGGATCGAGCTGAGTCCCTTGCCCTGCTTGAAAATCGTCCAGCCGACCGAAGACTGGTCGGGCGTCGCCAGCCCGTCGAGAGACGCCACGTCGTGCACCCACCATTGGTAGTAAAGTTCCTCGGTCGCCCCCCCAAAGTCGCCACTGTGCTTCAGTTCGACCTTTTCATCGAAGGCGTCCTGCGGCATGATCACTGCGATGGCCCCGCGGTAACGCTCGTCGCCGAGACGGATCACATGCAGCGTCACCGCTCCGCCTACCTTCGTGTCATTGTTCTCCACCAGTGTCACGTAGCGCTCTTCTCCTGCGTATTCAGTTAGGGATTCCGGATTCGGAACCAGTACCGTCCCGGTACCGAGGCTCCGCAGGGGACGGAACTTCCCGTTCAGCGGATCCGCCCACTCGAGGCCAAGGGGAACCTCTGTCCCCGCGGCACTTGAGGGCACCTTCTGTTCCTTACCATCTTCATCCCTGTACGTGGTGGCCGCGTTGCGGTTGGAAAGCTCGAACAATTCGCCAATCGCGTGCTTCCATTCTGTGTTGGGATCTGGGCTTTCATCAAGTTCCTTGAGGTGTTTCTCATCCTCGTGGCTCAGGCGGTTGGGTTCGAGGGTGGCTATCCCAAGCGGCGTCTGAACCAGCTTGGGATCTCCGCCGTCAAGGTCATTGAGCCGGCCGAGCAGCACAAGGCGGCCCGCTAGGGAGTCATAGAAGAAACGGCGGCTCAGCGATCCCGTGAGTTCCTTGAAGTACCAGCGGGGCCCGCTCACCACGACCTTGTCCGGATCCCCCGGGCTGAGGCCCTCCGGCACGGCTTCGCGTTCCATTTCAACATCATGACGGTCGAGCAGGCGCATGAAACGTGCGTTGAAATGCTCGCGATCCCCGAGCCCAATATCCATGTCGCGGGTCGCTGAATCAAAAGCGACTTCCGCGGACGCCCAGTTGATCACCCCTGGCAGCCCCGGAGCCGCAGGGTGATCCGCTTTGTACTCGCCACCAGGATAGGCGAGGGTTTCGCCCCGCTTGAGAACCGGATAGTTTTCCCTCCAGTAGGCGCGGTACGCGATCTGCTGCGCCTTGAAGCTGCCGTCGGTGAACGCGGCGAGAGAATCCGGACGTCCTCCCGCGGAATCGGCAGGCAGCCAGCAAACCGGGGTGCCAATCGCTTTGGCCTCTTCCCCGAGCCAGAAACCCTGGGCTAGCGGGTACCAGAAGCGGTAAATGAACTGGCCCGGCGTGCTCTGGCCATTCACCTCGAAATCTCCAGCGACCGCCCACGGAGTTCTGTTTTTATCGTGCCAGAAGGTCTGCTGCGCCGCAGCATTCTCCCCCTCGTTCTGTGCGAGGATACGTCCGCCCATGACGAGATTCATGGGGTAGAACGGGACGACGACATTTCCGGCAAAAGTGACCGTGCTGAAATCGTAGCGGGGATTCTCCGGCTGCAGAACCGGATTCCCGTCCTTGTCCACGGGGAGATGGGTTTCGGGATCGCGAGCCGGAAATTCCTCCGTGCCCTCGAGCGGTGCGCCGCCGTTGGTAAAGCCCCGCCTGATCCTCACGCGGTAGGCACTCATGCGGGGCTCACCCGAGGCCACGTCGGTGTACTGCGCTAGCACAAACGGCTGAGAGGTGTATTCCTCGGGATTCGCCGCGCTCGTGCGGTTGATGTCAATCTGGAGGGCGAAGAACGCGCTCTGACCGATGTTCTTCGCGTCGTCACCGGTCATCGCCGCAAGGTTAGACGGCGCGACGAGGGCGTGTTCCTCGTTCGGATTGAAGCCCGGCAGGTCGCGGTCCGGTTGCTGATAGACTGTGAGGTTGGTATACTTGGCCGGATCAAAGATCGGCTGCGGCTGCGGATTATCGAGGGATTGCCCGACCCCTTCGCTGCCCAATTGGCTGGCGATGTAGATCGCGGGGACGGAATCGTCCTCGTCGGAAGGATACTCGACATCGTTGTAGTGGGTCACGACGTACGGCCAGCCGACCGGCGGGTGGACCGTGCTGGAGGCATCGGATCCCGGGTTTTCATAATAACCCAGGCTGAGACGGCGACCGTTTTCCTCGGTGAAGAGGCCGCCCCAATTGACCGGATAGACCGGGCCCCATTTTCCGACCAGAGCACTGCGGTCATGAATCGAAGCGTTGTAGTTCGAGACCTCATGGACGATGTAACCTGAACCGTACCCGGCGGTGTCATCCGGGCTGGTGATGCGGGAGGCCACGGTCTGCCGCGGACCGGCTTTCTCATGCGCCTTGTGGTCCAGAGAGCTGACCACTCTCACGGCGATCTGTTCGCGGCTGAGGTCGCCGGTGCCGACGCCGGTGGCCGGCCGGTAGCTGAAGACAAGGACGGTGCGGGCGTCCGGGGAGCTTTCCGTGAAACGGGGCACCGCTCCGGTTTTGTCGATCTTCGCAGTGCTTTGCGTTGAAAATGCCTGCCGGAGGAATTTCCACCGGTCGGTGGTCACCGGGTCGAGATCGACCGGGAAAAGCGATTCCTCCACCGGCGAGACCACATAGCGGTAGTGGGCACCCGGGGTCGCCGGGAAGGCGGCGGCGGTCGCATCAAATATGTAGGGAGCGCGGTGATCCCCGGAATTGTTCAGGTAGTTCCCGGCATCATCCTCCAGCACGAGTTGCCGGGTGACCGTCGGAAAATCGGCGGTGATTTCCATCTCGTAGCTTTCCCCGGTATTCCGGTCCTTCCACGCGATCGTGTAAGTGCCAGGCTTGAGCGGGAACCATTTCTTCCCGACAATGTCCCATTGCCAGGGATTTCCCTCGCCGCCGGTCCAGCCGGGCTCGTCCTGGGTCACCTCCGGCGAGGTCACACCCGGCTGGCTGTTGGCGGTCACAGAGACGAGCGCGGCACCATCCGGAAGATCGGGCGTCAGCTGGGTATTGATGGCCTGCGTGCTGGAGAAATCGAGTCCTTCGCCGATAGCGAGTTCCGTCCTGAAAATCGTAGGAGCAAAATCCAGCGTCATGCTGCCGGGGGCCGAAACCGCAGTGATGGGATACGCCTTGGCCACTTTTCCGTCGTACGAGGCATTTCCGATCGTCTGGAATCCAATGTTGGCGAAATTGTTCATCGCCGTCTGCACGCCACTAAGTGTGTAGCGCCGGTCCGGCGTGCGGTAGATGGTGCCGACCTCGAGTGGCTCTCCCTCAGCCAGCCAGATGTTGAGCACCGGTTGGATGCCAGCGGCCACCTGAGGCGGCAGAACCGAATTCCGGCTGTCATGCCTGCCTCCGATGGTCCGGAAGTACGGGAGAGCGGTGACCGCGGTCAGGGCCGCGTCCGGCAGGCCCACGGCATTGACATCGACCTTGAAGCGGAATTTCTTTTCCCACAGCCAGAAGACCCGGCGGTAACTGGACATGGCACCCTGCTCGGCGGGGTCGATGTTGTGGGTGGTGCCGGTGGTGGTGTCGAGCGGGTTGAAATGGAAGCCCGGCAGCAGGGTGGCGGCGATCTGGGCGCCCGTGGCGGTCTCCGGCACGACCGACTGAAATCCGGTGGTTGCGAAGGCGACATTCCTTCCTTCCGAGGATTGGGTCGTGAACGTTACGAGGGCGAGCTGGTCACGCGCGAGGGCATGCAGTTTGGCGGGCGGCAGCGCCTGCCTGGACACGCCCGCGTCATTCGAGGAATAGGTGAGCACGGGCCGGCCTGACGCTTCGCCTGTTTCGTAGGCGCGCAGTTCCACGATGTGATCCGCGGCATCGAGATGCAGTGATGCTTCGAAATTTGTGGAGTCGACCTGCGCGCCATCCGGTCCGGCCGTCCGGCGGCCATCGATGAACAACTGGACGCCATCGCCGCCGCTGACCTGGAAGGTGTAGACGCCTGCCCGGTCGATGCGCAGCCGGGACCTCAGCGTCCACCCGTAATATCCAGCCGCACTCGCAGCAGGTACGGCGGTCCTGTCCGGAAAGGTGAAATCGGACTGGATGGCGCGGGATTGCACCGGGAAAGCGAGGGTGTCCGCCACGCTGGTGGGGAAGGTGGTTCCCACGCGCCGCTCAATCTGCACACCCGCCAGATCGGCGGCGGGCAGGGTGTCGAACGGGATCTCAAGGCCCAGGGTGGGATTCCCCGAGCCCACAAGCACCGTGGCAAGTCCCGTGCGGACCTGATCCACGCCGAGTGCTGTTCGCCACACCCGCAGGTTGTTGATGCCGCCGGCGAAAAAGCCGTCCGCTGTGCCGGGGCCGGTGGCGCGGGCTCCCACCGTGACCGTCTCGCTGCTGCCGGAAAAGGCCAGCGGCTGGTTGCCCGAGGCCACCACCTTGCCGTCGCGGTAGAGGGTGACCGTGTTGGCGGCCTTGTCGTTGACGGCCGCCCAGTGGTGCCAGCTGTCGTCGGTCAGGGCGGCCGGTGCGGCGACCGTTGTTCCGTTGTTGCTCACGAAAAACGCATTGGCCGCGGTGAATCCCGCGCGGATCTGCCCCCCGGAAGCTGAGGAGGAACCCAGCGAGACCGCGTGCTGGTCCGCATTCATCTTGAGCGGATCGTGACGGGCCCAGAACTCGATGGTGAAGGACCCATCACCGCCGATCAGTCCGGTGCCCGCGGCATCGGAGCGCAGGTGGTCGCCGGTGCCGGAGAGTTGCAGGAAGCGCTCGGGTGCCACGGGCGCGTTCTCGATGACATAGCCGCGCGGCTGGAATTCAATGTCCAGACCGGTGCCGGTCCCCCGGATCTCGGAATAGACCGTCGAGGTGAAGTTGTAGTTCAGCGGACGGAAGTTGCGGCCGAGCGTCGGTTGGTTCACCGGATCGGTGACCGAGGAGGCTGAGAGCCCCTCGATCGACTCCGTGCCCGTATTGACTTCCGCGAGGTACTCGAGTTCCCACTGCCAGTTGACCACCGCATCCTCGGTGAGTGTGAAGGTGGCGTTGTTTGGCAGGGCCTGCTGGCCAATGGAGGCACCGACGCGCCTGACGCGGAAGGCCGCCTGACTCCTCATCTCCTCCTCGGTTCCGGACAGGGATTTCCCGTAGCGATCGAGATAAACGTAGTCGGGCGCGCTGAATGTGACCGGTTCCCCGGTATGGAAGCTGTGGCGTCCGACCGGCGGCGTCATCGACTTATGACTGACCTTGCTGGTGACGTCGAGGGTCACGTAGGTGTCCGCGGCAATTGAAATGTCCCGGATCCGGTGGGCCTGATTGAGTCCACCAGTGCGGGCCGCGAAGGCGATGTGCCATCCCTCGGCCCGCGCGGGAACGTAGGGGACGGCCACATCAGTGAGAATCCGGTAACCATTCCACGTGACATTGACGACCCCGCCTCCGTTCTCCAGATCGCCCGAGATATCGACCTGGACGGGAACCCAGGCGGCTCCCGTCGTGAGCGACATCGATTTGCCGGCAGCGTCCTCGACGACCGGATAAGCAGGAAACCGGTCGTTCTGGCGCTGGCCGAGAAAGGAGATTCCGGACTTCCAGACCGAGTCGTAAAGGACTTCCACTGCCGGTCCGGTATCGGATCCTCCCTCATCGTAGGTGTCAAAGGTCACCGCCAGGCCTCTGGCGGCCCCGTTGTCCCCGATCGTGGTGGCCGCGGTAATATCCGGACCGAAGTTGAAGCTGAAGCCATCGGCTGGCGGCGTGGTGCCTTCTTCGATCTGCGCCTCAAACTTGACCACCATCCGGCTCACCTTCTGCCGCGTGGGAATTGACTTGATGATCAGTTTTCCGTTCTGGTTATTGGTTGCGGAGGTCAGTTCCACCGCGGAACCCTGAACGGTGGCACTGCCAAACCGATCCACTTCACCGCTGTCGATATCGTCGGGAATGCGCACGTCTTTCGCGAACAATGCGCCCGGGAGGCTGAGCGGCTCGGAGGTGTCCGGCTGGAAGCTGAGGCGCTGCAGCGTGATCCTGACGGACCCGTTGCCGGGATTGGCCCCGTTGGTTCTGACGGTCGTAGTGGCTTGGATGTCCGGATTGAGTGGATAACGGGTGTCCGGTCGCGCCCCGGCTTGCCGGTTATCCTCGGGAACCCAGGATCCGCCGCCGGCACCGCCGTTTCCCGGCTGGGGGCCGCCCCCGCCGCCGCTGTAGCCGCCGCCCCCGCCGCCCCCACCGTCGTTGGACGAGCCGGCCCCGCCGCCCTGCCCGCCGCCGCCCCACCCACCAGCCCCACCCCGGAAGTATTGGCTCCCTGTCATGTTGCCGCCGTGGTTGTCGTTGAGATAGGACCGTCCACCCCAGGAGATGATCGGATCGGGCGGTCCCGAGCCATCGTAGTGCGTGCCGCCATCCGAGAAAAAGCCCCCGCCACCCGCCCCGCCCCACTTGCTCGAATTGGGGCCGAGGGTGCCGCCATTTCCATTAATGCCATTGAAGGTGGCATCCCAATTGTCCGCCCGGCCGCCATCGCCATTGAATCCCGATGCGCCCCCGCCGCCGCCCCCGGCGATGACGAGGCGCGTGGCGGACTCCTTGATGACGACGGACGAACTGCCGCCGCCACCCCCGCCGCTGGGATTGTTGTCGTTCATGATCCCTTTCGTTCCCAAGCCGCCGACCCCGATTTTCAGCGTGAGCCCCTTTTCCAGACGGACGGAGGTGTGGATGACGGCCCCTTTGCCGCCAGGATGAGTCCCGTTGCCGGCCGCTCCGCCCTCCGCGCCGCTGACCTCCAGCAGATACCAACCGGTGTCCGGGACCTGAAACTCCGAGAACTGGCCCACGGGAAAAGTCTGCGGGTTTTGAGCGACGGCGGGTGCCTGGACCAGCAGGCCCGCCAGCAGGGTCATCAGCGCGTATTTCATGCGGAGACCGCAGCAGGAATAGGATGCGGCCAGCCCGGTGCCGATCATAAAGGAAATTGGTTTCATGGTAGTGAACTTTGTGCAGGGTTACTGCAGGGTGGCGGCCTTGGTGATGCGGCGGAGGGAGATGTTGCCCCTCGACACGATGTCCTGCCGGGCAAGACCTCGCGTGGTTTCCTCGTATGTTCCCGTCAGAATCGTCGGATCGGGTTCCGCTTCGAATTTCACGGTGAAGCTGCGGGTGACGGCGTAGCCTGCCCCGTGCTGGGGATGGAAGGCGTGGCGGAAGGGATTGCTTCGGTGGAAAGCATCAAGCGTGAGGGGGGAAGCATCGGCAGTCTGAAGGGCGCGTCCCACGCCCAGCTGGCCCTCAAGAGGCCATGAAACGTAGTATCGTTCCGGAAGGTCCGGCGGGCGACCTGTGCGCGTCCCAAGAGAAAAGTAGGCCGACACATTCTCGTCAGTCAGATCAGCCGCATTGGCGACACCCTGCGAGGTGGCAATCGCATCACGCAGGGAAGTCGGCAGTCCCGCGGCTCTGAGGTCTCTGGGAAGATCGTACGAAACCGTTTCGAGCCGAAGACCGACCCGGAGGCCGTCCGCGCGCTGCTGAACGCCCTCGAAGAACGGAATGCGTTCCTCGTTCACCACCAGAACCAGACTCGGTTCCACGTCCTCCGATGCCGTTTTCGTCTGCATCAACACGGAACGGGGAACCAAGCGGGCCTGCCCAGCCTCGTCGACATGAATGAAGATCTGCATCACCAACTGACTCGGAGTTGGCTGCACAGGCGCTCCGGCATTGCCAAGACTCGTCACATTGCCGAGCACAATCTGCCCGAACCAGAGTCCCGTGAACGCATTCGCAGGAGCCGTCTCAGTAGCATCGGAAGGCAGATCCGGTTGGCTGGCGGTGACTGGAAGATAGCGGTAAACGGAACCACCATCGAGGGAGACGCTAATCCGGTAAAGGTGCTCACGGAAATTCAAACCCGTGGTCCAGTTCCTCCGTACCCCCACCGTCACGGAGCGACTCTTCCCCGGATCAAGGGACGCTGCCTGCCAGCCAGCAAGGAAATCAATCGGCTGGGTCGTCCAGCGGAGCGACTGCGGAACAGGTTCAAGGGCGTGAAAGCCGAGATCACCGACTCCGGGATCAGACTCCGCCGGAGCAAGGCGGTTGACGGTCACCTGATGCGCGACGCCGCCGGCTTTCTCGAGACTGGAAAACGTCAGTTCGGCGGGAGAAAGCAGTGCCGTGGATTCCGGATCGACCGGATTCATGACCACCGTCAGACTACCCGGACCGGAACCGAATCCGAGCGAACCAGTCACCGCACCAGGAAAATCCGTCTCCACGGGCCCCGACCACCCCGCCCCGCGGAACGTATACGGCACATTGATCCAGTACGCCCGTCCGCTCTCGACGACGTCCGCTCCCTTGACCGCCTGCCATCCCCCGGTCGCCGGATTGAGTGTCTGGAAATTCGGTACCTCAGAAGGAGGCCCGTCCACCACAATGCCCGATCCAGCCATGAGGGACGCAAAGGTCGGTGCACCCTGGACACTGAATCCCACCAGATTGAAACTACCCTTGGCCCACTCAGGACGATAAAAACCCACAGTTCCCCGCAGACTGAGCCCTCCGGCCGCCTGACCATTCTGCGTCCCTTCCTTCGTGACCACATGCACAAGATAGGCATGATCCGCCCGGACCGCGATCTCGTCACTCTCGCCCGACTCCGGATTCGACACCCACACGTCCCAGCCTCCCTGATTGAACAGATTCTCCGGATCCGAGGTGAATTCCGCAGTACCAATCTGCCCGATGGGACTCGCCACCCGGTCGATTTCGAAGTCACCCGACTTGAATACTTCCGAACAGTTTTTCGCCTCTCCCTTCTCATTCACTGGTCCCACTTCCAGCCATACGGCATTCCATCCGTACTTCAGCGCGATCGTTTGATTGACCTCCGCAGCGTGGCCCGCGGACATCATCAGAAATGTCCCGATCAGCGCCACACAACCCACCATGAATTTCGGTATCCATTTGTTGATCATATTCTTATGGTGTTTTTGGCTTCATCTCGGATGTCGGGCCGATGCAGGTAGCGGCGTTCGCATGATTGCGGTCCAGTTCACTTTCCATTGTCTGTGTTGGCCGGTTTGGAACAAGAAAACCAATCTGGTAATTTTGGGGGATGCCGAGTTTGGGTGGCAGCGGCGGCAGCGATTTCCATTCACCGGTTCGGCCGGACTGGCCTCTGCCACCCGTCCCGCCGGGCGATTCCGCCTCCCGGAATTGACTTTAGCTCGCCCATCCGCTAAAAAATGCTGTTCGGGCATTGGTCACGCGGCCCTTGGCGCGCTGCGCAGACGAAGCCGCAGCAGACTTCCACTTCGATGGTTCTCGACACTCCTACATTGGCCTTCATGGCTGGCTGCCTCAGTCTGATGCAGTTAGTAGGCTTCGCGTTCTTCTGGGTCTTAAACCGCGGAATCCCGGGACTCGCCTGGTGGACGCTCTGCAGTGTCTTTACCGTATCCGCTCTGGTCTTCATGCTGCTTCGTCAGTTCATTGACGCGACCGTGGTCACGAAAGTCCTCGCAACTATTTTCGCGTGGTCGGGTGCGCTCTGTTTTCTAAAGGGCGCAGCGAGTTTCCGGGAGACCGCAGTCAGGCTAAGCCTGCCGGTACTCTTCTGCATCCCGTGCTTCGCGGGATATCTCTGGTTCGGCTGGAAGGCTGAAGAAAACTGGCTGCGCCCGATTTTCTACTCCATACCAATGACTTTGTTTCTCGGCTGGGGTTCCCGTGAACTGCTGCGGGAGAAGCGCGCGGGCCTGCAGTTTTCGGCGCGGTTCATCGCCGTTGCCACACTCATCTACGTCGCGGCTTTCACCATCAGGGCGATCGTCATCGTAAGCCGGAAATCCAATCCGGAACCACTGCTGGGCAGCCCGCCCCAGATCCTCGCATTCTCAAGTACGCTGCTCTGGCTCATCTTCTGGGCATTCGGCACGATGCTCCTCGTCAATCAATGGAGAAACCGCGAAGCCATGCGCTATCAGGAAGCACAGCTCAAGGCGGCCGAGGAACTTGCGCAAGCGACCCTGCAGCTCGCCGCCACCGAACGGGAACTGGCAGCCGAACGCACAGAGAGGCAGAGAACCCTGCTCCAGCGGGACCTTCACGACGGACTGGGAGGAGTCACAGCCAATCTCGTGCTGCTTGCCTCCATCGGGCGGGGAAAGGAGACGTCACGGGAACGTCAGGAACTCATGCAGCACATCGAACACCTCGCCGTCGAATGTAACCGCGAGGTCCGCATGCTCATGAATGTTCTTCATGGAGGCTCGCTGTCATGGCAGCAGTTCCTTCAGGAATTCCGCGAATATGTCCAGCACCTCGCCGCCGGTCATCGCTTCGCTCTGAACTGGATGGTGTCAGGCACGATCCCAACGGAGGCCGGCACCGACCTTGCGGCGCAGATTTCGCTGATGCGCTGCCTCAAGGAGGCCGTCAACAATCTCGCAAGGCACGCGCACGCGAGCAGCGCGGTCATCTCGATCCGCTTCTTTCCCAACCATTTCGGAATTCGCATCCGGGATAATGGGCGGGGCATGCCGCCGCCAAAGGAGCACACATCCCGTGGAAATGGTCTGCGGAATATGATCCGGCGCTGCGAGGAAATGAATGGCAGGATCACCTTCCTCTCTTCCTCAGGCACCGTCCTGCGCTTCGTGATCCCCTTGCCCGTCAGCATAGCCGCCGTAGCCAAAAAACCACCAATCCGTAATCTTGCGGTCAACGGCGCTCTCTCCCACTCTGCCAACTATGATCCGTCTCGTCGTGGTGGAAGATGATCCGCGTTGTCTCGCCTCGCTGCGCCAGCTCCTTTGTTCCGTGCAGGGAATCTCCCTGAACGGAGCATTTGAGAGCGCCGAGGCCGCCCTTGGTGCGGTCGACTGGGATGCGGTCGACGTCCTTCTCACCGACCTTGATCTTCCCGGGCTCACCGGATCCCAGCTGATTGCGGTCGCCCGGGGCCAATCCTCCGGGCTGCTGGCGCTGGCGCATACGGTCCACGAACAACGGGAAAGCCTTTTCGAAGCACTGCGCGCCGGAGCCGGCGGCTACGTTGTCAAAGGATCGACCGGAACCGATCTGATCGCTTCCATCGAGGCCATTCGCCGGGGGGAAACTCCCATCAGCCCCATCGTGGCAAACCACCTCATCGAATACTTCCGCCACGCCGACGCCGCCTCCCCTGACTGGGAAGAAGCCCTGACCAGCCGGGAACTTGAAGTACTGCGCCTCTTCACCCGTGGTCATACCTACGATGAGATTGCCGATCTCATCGGGCTGAGCCGCCACACCGTGCACAGCCATGTCCGCAATGTTTACAAGAAACTTCAGGTGAATAGCCGCAAGCAGGCCCTCCGGCAGGCCCTCTCCCGCGGATACATCCGGCCGTGAAGGCACGGCCACTGATTACAAAAGCGAATGATGGCGCGTCAGACGATGAGACAACCCTCCCATCCATCTTTCATCCGGCTCGTCCTCGTCGGTCTGATCGGCAACGTCATGGAACTCTATGACTTCGCCGTATACGGTTACTTTGCCGCAACCATCGGGCGACTCTTCTTTCCGGCGGATCAGCCCGTCGTCTCTCTAATGGCGTCATTTGGAGCCTTTGCCGCGGGCTTTCTCGTGCGTCCGCTGGGTGGCCTTGTCTTCGGGCGGATCGGCGACCGGCTTGGTCCAGAGCGGGCCATGATGGTATCGATCATCGCCATGGCAGTTCCCACGGTCCTGATGGGGCTCCTGCCAACCTTTGCCCAGATCGGAATCGTTGCTCCCGTCCTCCTGATCATTCTGCGCATGATTCAGGGCCTTTCGGTGGGCGGCGAGTACACCACCTCGCTGGTTTTTCTCGTGGAACATGCGAAGCCCGGGCGCAGGGCTTTCACTTCGGTATGGGGGGCGTGGGGCGCCACCGCGGGAACTCTGCTGGGATCGGCCGTGGGCTTTCTCACCGCGATCAGTCTGACGCCTGATCAGCTCGAATCTTGGGGTTGGCGCATCCCCTTTCTATTTGGCGGATGCGTGGCCCTCGTTGGCATGCATCTCCGCAGAGGATTGCACGCCCCCGCGCATGAAGCACCCTCAAAGGTTCCCCTGAGCGCCCTTCTGGCAAAGTACCGCGCTGCGCTGCTCCGGGTCACCCTCATTAACATCGGATTCGGAATGGCCTTCTACACAGTCTTCGTCTATGCCGTGACTTTCCTTGAGGAAGTCAGCCGTAAGTCAGGAAGTCAGGCCCTCCGCAACAATTCGCTCGCCATGATTCTGCTGCTCGTGGTGAGTCCGCTCTCGGCGAAACTCGCGGACCGCTTCGGGCTCAAACGGATCTTCGGTCTGGGCTTCGCCATCCTTGCGCTCTCCGCCATTCCTCTGTTCCACCTCATGGGTCAGGGCATCCGCTGGGTGACCCTTGGGTGTCATCTCGCTCTCGCGCTTCCGGTGGGCATCATCATGGGAGCGCACGCGGCCCTGAACGTCCAGCTGATGCCCCGCGAGGTACGCTGTACCGGACTCGCCTTCGCCTACAACCTCGGCGTGGGCGTCTTCGGAGGCATCACCCCGATGGTCGTCACATGGATGACAGCCCGACTGCACAGCCCGGCCGCCCCGGGATACTGGGTCGCTGCTGGAGCGGCTCTCGCCACGCTTACTCTGTTCCTCCTCGTCCGCGCAGCCCCGAACAGCCATGGGATGACCGAAAAATCCGAGCATCATTTGTCATGACTCCTCATCTCCCGGCGGTCGCATCGCACGCATCCCGTGGTGCACCGCGGCGGCCAGTCCTTCGCCTCATTCGGGAGGCCCGGGGCTAATGGCGGATTCAAGACCGGCGATGCTGCCGAGGATGCTGGCCTCGCCTGGCGCATTAAGGTGGGCGGTGGAAGGCGGCAAGCCTCAGAGTGTCCGCGTGCGATTTGACGGCGGCGGTGTTCACCGCGATGCCCAAGGTATCCTCTCTGGCCTCATCAATGCGACCTGCAGGAACACCAGCGCTCCGCAGCCGGCCCGGACGCTCTTCGGGAAAGAAGAAGCTCAGGTCTTTGGCCGGTCCGTCGTCTGGCCCAGTCCGAGCCGTCCGATGGTTTCCCACCCCCCTTGCTTCCGCTGATGCGGATGGAAGGGCGGGAGCGAAACGGCGGCGACTGAGGCATGAAAGTGGTCATGAAACGAGAAGCCTTGCGTCCTCTGCCCTGTCTGCTTGCGGCCATTGTGCCGCTACTGCCCGTGCGGGCCCAGGAATGGACGCGATTCCATGGATCAGGCGGAACGGCTCTGGCTCCCGGAATTCCAGCGAAGTTCGTCGAATCGGATTTTGCATGGAAGGCCGAACTGCCCGGCAACGGGGTTTCGTCGCCCGTCGCATGGGGTCAGCGGGTTTTTGTGACCTCCGAGACCGAATCCGGGGGTCGGGCTCTGCTGTGCTATGACCTCGCGGGAGGCAAGCTGCAGTGGAAGCTTGATGACAAGTTCGAGGCGCACGGAAAGCATCGCTTCAACAGCTTTGCGAGCAGCACACCAGTGGTCGATGCGGAGCGCGTCTACCTCACATGGACCAGCGGCGGGAATTTCCTTGCCCTCGCTGCCGATCACGAGGGCCGCAAGCAATGGCAGGTCGATCTCGGAGCGTATGCGGAAGACCATGGCAGCGGAGCCTCGCCCGTGCTGGCCGGCGGCGTGCTCGTCGTCGTCAAGGACAGCGTGGGAGCCGATGGATTCCTCGCGGGACTGAGTCCAGCAGACGGCCGGACTCTCTGGAAAGTAGCCCGCAAAAGCGATCGCACCCCGTTCTCCACACCCGTGACCTTCGAGGAATCGCCGGGCGTCTGGCGCGTCATTTTTTCAAGCAATCCCGCTGCCCTCACCTGTCTGGATCCGGCCACCGGCAAAGTGATCTGGCAGCATGACAATCCGCAGCCCGAACAACGCCCGGTTTCGTCCCCGGTAATTGCCGATGGCGTCTGCTTTGCGACGGTTGGTCAGGGCGGCAAGGCGAATGCTGCCGTGGCTGTGCGCATCAAGGATGGATCCCTCGCATGGGAAGGCGGCAAGGGCCTGCCCTATGTGCCCACCCCCGTGAGCTCCGGAAAGCACTTCTTCATGCTGAGCGACGGCGGCATTCTGTCGTCCGTCGAAGCCGCCACCGGCAAACAACTCTGGAGCGAACGCGTGTTCTCGGATCAGGCCTACAGTTCCCCAGTGCACACGGGCGACCGCATCGTCTGCATCAGCCGCAGCGGCAAAGTGGCCGTGGTGGCCGCCAATCCCGACTCGTTCCAATTGCTGGGTTCCTCTGAACTGGGCGACCCCTGCGATGCCACCCCGGCCCTCGCCGGCGGACGACTGGTAATCCGCACCGCCAAGCGCCTGCTCTGCCTCACGGGATCGCGTCCGCAGCCATAATCCGAGAAACCGGCCAAGGCTTCAGGACCGGGACCGGCCCGGCGCTTTGCGCACCGCCGCCTTGCGGGCAGGCGGGAGCCAATCCTCCATTTCGTAAACCCCGGGCTGGCGGGTGGGTCTGCGCTGCGCCGAAGCCATCTGACGCGCCTGCGCAAAAAGGGCCTGACCTTCCTCGGAATCGAGTACGGCCCCGTATTGTTCCTCCAGAGCATCAGGGTCTTCCCCTTTCTCAAGGCGGTCGACCATTTCGCGCATGGGCCCCACAAGCTCCCGCCCGGCCACGTCGGATAGCCGCCTCATCAGCCGACCCATCATGCGACTGTCGGGTTCCGCATCGTCCGGACCAGAAAGGAGTTCGCTTTCAAATTCCTTCATCACCGACTCAAGCCGCTCCTCCGGAATCCCGGCAAAAGGGTCGTTCTCCGCAGCCGTATCAGCTTCGCCATCACCACGGTGGCGGCCCGTCACACTGAATCCGCTCAACACTTTCTCCATCTTCCACTTCGGGTTGTCCGGACACCGCGGAGTTTTGCCGGAGAGGGCCATGCTGCGCGCATAAAAGGTATAGATCCGGTGATTCTGCGGGCAGTAGAATTCATAAAACGGCATCCCCATCCATCAGCCTTCCGGTCCAGTGGCCGCAAAAGGAAAATCCGCAGCCGTCTGCTTGACTTCCCGGCAACCCAAGTCAATGCATCAACGTATCTTGATTTGTCGATGCGTCATTTCTGCCGCTATCGCCACCAACGCCCACACCATACCCACCGAATCCATGAGCACCGCCACCGTATCCCGCACGATCGGGAATGACTACCACGTCGCCGACATCAGCCTCGCCGAATGGGGCCGCAAAGAGATCGAAATCGCCGAGAAGGAAATGCCAGGCCTCATGGCAATCCGCGAGCGCTACGCCAAGGACAAGCCCCTCGCCGGGGTCCGCATCACGGGATCGCTCCACATGACGATTCAGACCGCTGTGCTCATTGAGACGCTGGCCGACCTCGGAGCGACCGTCCGCTGGGCAAGCTGCAATATCTTTTCGACGCAGGACCATGCGGCCGCCGCAATCGCCGCTGCCGGGCTCCCGGTTTTTGCATGGAAGGGCGAAACCCTCGAAGAATACTGGGACTGCACATGGAAGGCCATGGTCGATCAGAATGGCAAAGGCCCGCAGCTCGTGGTCGACGACGGCGGCGATGTCACCCTCCTGCTCCACAAGGGATACGAACTCGAGGAAGGCGACCGCTGGATCGACACGCCGTCGGGTTCGCATGAGGAAAAAGTGATCAAGGACCTCCTCCGCAAGATCAACGCGGAAAACCCCTATATCTTCCACGAACTCGTGAAGGACTGGAAGGGCGTCAGCGAGGAAACCACCACCGGAGTGCACCGCCTCTACAAACTCGCCGAAGCCGGCAAGCTTCTCGTCCCGGCCTTCAACGTGAATGACAGCGTCACGAAGTCGAAGTTCGATAACCTGTACGGCTGCCGCCACTCGCTCGTCGACGGTCTCAACCGCGCACTCGACGTCATGATCTCCGGCAAGGTCGCCGTGGTCTGCGGCTACGGCGACGTCGGCAAGGGCAGCGCCCAGTCCCTCCGCGGACAGGGTGCCCGCGTCATCGTCACCGAAATCGACCCGATCAACGCCCTGCAGGCGGCCATGGAAGGTTACGAAGTCACCACGCTCGAGGACACTCTCGGCCGCGCCGACATCTACATCACCACCACCGGCAACAAGGACGTCATCACGGTCGAGCACATCGCCCAGATGAAGGACCAGGCCGTCATCGCCAACATCGGCCACTTCGACAACGAAATCCAGGTCGACAAGCTCAACACCCTCACCGGCGTGAAGCGCATCAACATTAAGCCGCAGCTCGATAAGTACGTCTTCCCGGACGGCCGCGAAGTCTTCATGCTGGCCGAAGGCCGTCTCGTGAACCTCGGCTGCGCCACCGGCCACCCGTCGTTCGTGATGTCGAACAGCTTCTCGAATCAGACGCTCGCCCAGCTCGACCTCTGGAGAAACCGCGAGAACTATGCCGCCGAAGGCCCCATGGTCCGCGTCCTTCCCAAGAAGCTCGACGAAGAAGTGGCCCGCCTCCACCTTGAGAAAATCGGCGTGAAGCTCACCGTCCTCACCAAGGATCAGGCGGATTACATCGGCGTCTCCGTCGATGGTCCCTACAAGCCGGAACACTACCGCTACTGAGATCCATCGGATGCCCAGGATCCGCCTGCGGATTCAACAGGCCTCTCCTCCAATCCAGCGGGCAGCCCCACCATACGGGCTGCCCGCTCTTTTTTTTGGCGACTGCCGCTGCCCAACTGCCCCGCCGCGGAATCCGGATGGATTTCCCAAGGGATTGAGTGAACAGTCGCCATCTCCTTCCCCGAGCGCTGACATGATGATCCGTTCCCTTCTTTCCGCAGGTTGCCTTGCCATCCTGCTTCTGCTGCCCGCTCCGCTCTCTGCAGAGCCGCTCATCTCGGAATTTGTAGCCGACAACGAAAACGGACTCCGTGACGACGATGGCACCGTGCAGGATTGGATTGAACTGCACAATCCTTCGCCTCTGCCGTTCTCGCTCGAAGGTTGGTACCTGACCGACAATGCGGCCGAGGGAACCAAATGGCGCTTCCCCGCTGTCACCATGGAGCCAGGGGGATTCGTGATCGTCTTCGCCTCGGGCAAGGACCGCCGCCTTCCCGGACAACCCCTGCACACGAATTTCTCACTCGCCAGATCAGGGGAGTATCTTGGCCTGATCCGACCCGATGGCGTCACCATGGAACAGGAATTTGCCCCCGCCTTCCCACGGCAGGACCCGGACGTTTCCTACGGTCTCATCTTCAGCCGGACCGTGCTCATTCCGGACGGAGCCAGCGCTTCCTATCTGGTTCCGGCAAGTGCGGCAGCCCTCGCGCCGAACTGGCAGACCGCTCCCGTGAATCCCACCGGCTGGACCACCGGCAAACCCCTCGGACTAGGCTTCGGCTTCAATGTCCCGGGCTTCCGCATCACCGTGCGCGCCAAAAATACCGCCACCGGTGGCCTCGACAGTCAGGCCGCCGCCGAACTCCTGCTCGCCCGCCCGTCAGGTCACCCCGACATCGCCAGCGAACTCGTCACCATCCATCCCACCTTCAATGTCCTCGGCAATGGAGGCGATGGCCACTACGGCAACAACAATCCACTGCCACCATGGGCCCAGGACAATTATGTCGTCCGCGCCCAGGGAACCATCACCGTCCCCGTCACAGGCATCTACACCTTCGGCATCAACAGCGACGACGGCGGCAAGATCACCATCGACGGCTCCGTGGTCATGAATGACCCCACCCTCCACGGCCCGGCCGACCACCTCGGCACCGTCACCCTGACAGCCGGAAATCACACCATCGATGCCTACTTCTGGGAATATGGAGGCGGAGACGAAGGCGAACTCTACGCACGCCAGGGATTCGCGACCGCATGGGACAGTTCCTTCCGCCTCGTCGGCGACACCGCCGCAGGCGGCCTCCCGGTCTTCACTGCCCCCATCGGAACTTCATCCGCAGGTGCCGTCCGCACGAATATCGAAAGCAGCATGCGCAACATCAATGCCTCGTGCTTCGTCCGCGTTCCCTTCACCGCTGCCAGCACCGCCGGATTCAGCAGCGCCTCGCTGCTCATGCGCTACAACGACGGCTTCAAGGCATGGCTCAATGGATCGCCCGTGGCCTCGGCCAATGCTCCCGCCACAACCGCATGGAACAGCAGCGCCACCGCCAGCCGTCCGACCGACCTCTCACTCAGCCCAGCTGCCTTCAACATCACCAGCGCCCTGCCCAGCATGGTGAGCGGCAGCAACCTCCTCGCCATCCACGGCATGAATACCGGTCCCGCCGACAGCAACTTCCTGATCGCACCGGAAATCGTCGCCGCTTCCCTCCCGCAGCCACTCAGCAGTGCCTTCTACAACCGCCCCACACCAGGTGGCATCAACGACATCCCCAGCAGCCTCGGCAAGGTCGCAGACACGGTCTTCTCCCCACGCCGCGGCGTCTTCCCCGATGCCACCGTCACCACCTTCCCTTTTCCAGTCACCATCACCACCTCGACCCCCGGGGCGACCATCCGCTTCACCACCGATGGCAGTGAACCATCCCCCACCAGCGGCACCGTCTACAGCGCTCCCATCACCGTCAGCCAAACCACCGTCATCCGCGCCATCGCCTTCAAACCAAACTGGGAAAGCACCAACGTCGATACCCATACCTACCTCATTCCCGACGACATCATCCGGCAGTCGCCCACCGGCGAAGCCCCCGGACCCGGCTGGCCTGCCAAAGGATCGGTCATCAATGGCCAGGTCTTCGACTACGGCATGGACCCGGATATCGTCGGCAGCACGAATCCCGACATCGGCGGGGCCGCACGAGTCAAGGCCGCCCTCCGCGCCATTCCCAGTGTCTCCCTGACCGCCCCCCTCGCCAGCTTCTGGGACCCCGCCACCGGCATCTACGTCAACCCCGGCGGCCGCGGCCTCGCATGGGAACGGAAGGCCAGCCTCGAAATCCTCAACGACCCCGCCGGCGGTACCCAGGTCGAATGCGGCATGCGCATCCGCGGCGGATTCTCACGCAGCGGCGACAACCCAAAACACGCCTTCCATCTCTACTTCCGAGGCGAATACGGAGACGGTCGCCTCAATTACCCGGTCTTCGGACGGGGGGCCGCCGATTCATTCAATCAGATCGATCTGCGCACTTCGCAGAATTATTCATGGTCGTTCGGCGGCGACCCCAGCAATTCCTTCCTCCGCGAGGAATTCAGCCGCGTCACCCACCTCGCCATGGGCCGCCCGGAAAGCCACGTGCGCTACGTCCACCTCTACCTCAATGGCCAGTACTGGGGACTCTTCGAATTCGATGAACGCACGGAAGCGGACCACTGCAGCCAGTACCTCGGCGGTCTCAAGGACAACTGGGACGTGGTCAAGTGCGAGCAGTCGGAAGGATACACCACCGGCGTCACCGATGGCTACGAAGACGCATGGATCCAACTCGCCCGCCTCGCCAACCCCCTCACCGCCCCAGGCGTCTACACGCGGCGGCCGCTCACCGCGGCGGATTACTTCAGCATGCAGGGCCTCGCCCCGGACGGCAGGAACCTGAATGGCGCGCCGGTCCTCCTCGATCCGGACGCCCTCATTGATTACATGCTCGTGACGTTCTGGACAGGCAATCTGGACGGTGCCACTTCCGCCTTCCTCGGCAATGAAACGGCCAATAACTGGTTCGGTGCCCGCGACCGCACGGGCAACCGCGGCTTCCAGTTCTTCGTCCACGATTTCGAGCATTCTCTCTTCAGTGTCACGGAAGACCGCACCGGACCATACAACCGCACGTTCTCGGATGCCGCCTCCTACGTCGAGAAAACCGAGAACCGCTACAATCCCATGTTCCTGCACGCCGACCTCCTCGACGTGGCGGAATACCGGAACCGCTGGCACAACCGCGTCCAGAAACACCTCTTCAATGGCGGAGCCTTCAGCTCCAGCGCCACCACCGCCCGCATCAATCATCTCGCCGCAACCATCGATTCCGCCATCATCGCGGAATCCGCCCGCTGGGGCGATGCGAAAGCCACCACGCCCCTCAACCGCAATCACTGGATCGCTCAGCGCAATCTCATCCTCTCCAATTACCTGCCGGCCCGTTCGGGTTCGGTCATTTCCCAGTTGCGCAGCGACGGCCTTTTTCCAGGGCTCAACGGCATCAGCTTCATCCCTCCCGGGGGCTACTCCGCAGCCACCACGCCGCTCAATCTCTCGGGCCCGCAAGGCAGCCCATGGTACTATACCCTCGACGGATCCGACCCCCGCCTGCCCTCAGGCGCCATCAGCCCATCCGCCCGCATCTTCCAACCCAGTGGATCGGTCAGCGAAACCCTCGTCGGCGATGGCTCGGCCGGACCCGGAGCCACATGGAAATACCGTGACCCCAGCATCGACCTCGGATCCAGCGACATCGTCCAGGGCCATCCGTCCTTCAGCCCGGCCAACTGGAAGCACCCCCAATTCAATGACACCGACGCCGCATGGAAGTCAGGCGATGCCGAACTCGGTGGCGGTGATGGCAACGAACGCACCGTCATCAATATCGGCGTCGGCAACCCCCGCTTCCCGGTCGTCTACTTCCGCAAGTCCTTCCAGGTAGCCGACCCCTCGAAATTCGATGCCCTCGAACTCGATGCCCTCATCGATGACAGCGCCATCTTCTTCCTCAATGGACGCGAGGTGGCCCGGCTCAACATGCCAGCCGGACCCGCCGGCTACAGCTACTCGGGCCTCAATGCCCTCAACGAAGCAGCCTTCCTCCCAGTCACGGACCCTCGACTCGTTCCCTCCGCTCTCGTCCCGGGCACCAACGTGATCTGCGTCCAGGTCCATCAGGCCAACAGCACCAGCAGCGACCTCAGCTTCGACCTCCGCCTCCGCGGCCGCCGCACCACGTTCCCGGAACCCGTCCTGCTGAATCCAGGAGAACAAATCGTCGCCGCCCGCGCCTACGACCCCGCCAGCCAGTCATGGAGCGCCCTCAGCGAGGTCACCTACCTCGTCGATGCAGAACCCGCCAGCCGCGCCAACATCGCCATCACGGAAATCCAATACCATCCCGCCAATCCCTCCCCCACGGAAACCGCCGCCGGCTTCAATGACGATGCCTTCTTCGAATTCATCGAACTCATGAACACCGGCACGAAACACATCGACCTCATGGGTCTCCGCTGCAGCGAGGGCATCGACTGGGAATTCACCGCAGCCAATCCAAATCCGCAGCTCCTCGCCCCGGGCCAGCGCATGGTCGTCGTCGCCCACGAAGCGGCCTTCCGCCTCCGCTACGGCCCCACGGCAACCATCGCCGGCGTCTTCTCCGGCCAACTCGACAACGCAGGCGAAATCCTCACGCTGCGCGACGCCGCCGGATCCGTCATCCATTCGTTCGCCTACGACGACACAGCCCCATGGCCCGCAGAAGCCGATGGCTCGGGCGCTTCCCTCGTGCTCATCCGCCCGGAATCCCGCCCGGACCATGCCCTGCCCGCCAGCTGGCGCGCCGCCGCAGCCCCCGGAAATCCCGGGAGCACGGACGCTGTCCGCTACTCCGACTGGAAACTCGCCAACGCCCCGAACGCCGCCGACGACTCCGATACCGATGGCGATGGACTCCCACTCTTCGCGGAATACGCTTTCGGTGGATCCCCCAGCCAACCGGACGCAGACCGCCTGCCCACCGCCGCCACCGCCGAATTCCCCACGGAAAATGGCCCACGGCCATTCCAGACCATCACCGCCACCCTCGCCACCGGACGCGACGACGCCCGCATCACCCCTCAGTCTTCTCTCTCCCTGATCAACTGGACCGACGACCTCATCGAAGTCAGCCGCAGCCGCACACCGGATGGATCGGAAACCATCACATGGCGCTCACCTCGTCCGTTCCCGGACGCCGGACGCGAATTCCTCCGCATCCGCCTGACACCACCCTGACGAACTTCCGGCATGCACAAGGCCATCAATGCTGCCATCGCCAGCTACGGTCCACACCACCCGGAAACCATCGCACTGCGCGCCTCCCTCGCATCCTTCCTCAACGATGCCGGACGCCACAGCGATGCCCTCCCGCTCGTCCTCGCAAATCTGGAATCGGCTCCAACCCCGGAACACGCCATGGCGGTCGCCCAGACCCTCCGCGCCCTCCGCCGCCCCAGCGATGCCCTCGACCACCTGCGCCGCGCCATGACCCAGCTCGGCCATGCCACTTCAGCCGAATCCCTCAGCTACGCAGCCGCCCTCGCCGACTGCCTCCACGAATCAGGCGACGCCACCACGGCTCGCGCATGGTGCGAACAGATGGCCGATGCCATGAGCACCCATCCCACCCCCCCGCTGCCCGCCCACGCCGACCTCGCCTTCCGCCACGCCACCATCCTCATGGAAGCAGGCGAAACGGCCCGCGGCATCCTCATGCTCCGCCGCACGCTCGCCGCCGAAGAAGCCGCCTCGGGCCGCCGCAGCCCCATGGTCGCCACCCGACTCCGCCGCATCGCCAGCCTCTTCCTCGCGCACAACCGCCCCAGCGAAGCCAGCGCCATGCTCAGCCGCGCCCAACTCATCGCCGAAGCCGCCCTCGGACCACACCACCCGGATTGCGCCGCTATCCGCAAGGCCCTCGCCCGCCTCGCCCAGTGACTTCCGCCCCCGCGTAGCTCACTCTCCCTCGCCCAAGGGCTCAGGCACAGAGAAACTTCTCTCATGCCTCCCTCCCCGCTGCGCCGCCGCTCCTTCCTCGCTTCTCTCGCGGCTTCTCCCTTCGCCACTGCCAGCGAGCCATCCACCCTGCGCGCCGCCGTCATCGGCCACACCGGCCGGGGCGACTACGGCCACGGCCTCGAGAGAATCTTCGCGGATAGACAAGGCATCACTCTCTGCGCCATCGCCGACCCCGACCCCGCCGGACGCAGCCGCACGGCCGCCGCCACAGGAGCGGCCCGCAGCTACGCTTCATGGCGCGATCTCCTCGCCTCGGAAAAACCAGACCTCGTCTGCGTCGCCATGCGCCACGCAGATCAGCACGCGGAAATCATCACGGCCTGCCTCGCCGCCGGGGCCCACGTCTACGCCGAAAAACCCCTCGCCCGCGACCCCGCCGAATGCGACGCCATCCTCGCCGCGGCAGAGAAACACGGAAAACGCTGCGCCGTCGCCCACACCACCCGCCTCGCCCCACTCATCCAATCCCTCCAGCTCGCTCTCCAGCAGGGCTGGGCCGGCGAACTCGTCACCATGCAGGCCTTCGGCAAACAGGACCAGCGCGCCGGAGGCGAAGACCTCATGGTCCTCGGCAGCCACCTCATGGACCTCATGCGCTGCTTCGCAGGCAATCCCCTCTGGTGCTCGGCCCGCGTCCTCACCCATGGCCGCGACATCACCAGAAACGATGCCCGCCTCGTCCGCGATCACGTCGGACCAGTCGCCGGAAACGAAATCTTCGCCCACTTCGCCTTCCCCCACGGCATCAATGCCACCTTCACCAGCGCTGCCAGACTCCGCTCCATCACCGGCTTCTGGGGCCTCGAACTCACAGGAACCAAACGCTCCATCCGCATCGAACTGGATACCCCCGCACTGGTCCGCTTCCGTCCATCCCCACCCGCCGGATCCAGCAACGCTCCCACAGACACATGGGAACCATTCACCCCATCCGCAGCCGGCCTTCCCCCTCAGCCTCCCCAGACCACCCATGCCGTGACCGACTGGCTCCTCGCCATCCACGAAAACCGCGAACCCATCTGCTCGGCTCACCACGCCGCCCACGCCATCGAAATGGTCTGCGCCGTCTACCAGGCCGCCCTCACCGGCTCCCGAGCCTACTTCCCCCTCACGGAACGATCCCACCCGCTAGGCACTCCACACTGATTGCCCGCCTCACGGCTCCACGGTTGCGGTCCCGCCCTTCCTCTTCCACGGAACACCGACGCCCCGCCGCGCGCGCCCCGCTCCGGATTCCCCGGACGCCTCCTCCTCCGCACGGCCCCACCCGCGACCCACCTTCCACGTTCCCTTTCTCCATGTCCGCCACCCCCACCCATTTCTCCCGGCACGACCGCCTCATCGCCATCGTCGGCCGCCCCAACGTCGGTAAATCCGCCCTCTTCAACCGACTCGCCGGCCGCCGCATCGCCATCGTGCACGACCGACCCGGCGTCACCCGCGACCGCCTCTCCGCACCCGTCAAAGACGCTGCCTTCCCCCTCACGGTCATGGACACAGGCGGCATCGGAGCCACCCTCGAAGACGATTTCGCAGGCATCGTCCGCACCGAAGCCGAAATCGCCATCGCAGCCGCCGACGCCATCCTCTTCGTCGTCGATGCCCTCGAAGGCATGCACCCCATCGACCAGGGCGTGGCCGATCTCCTCCGCCGCCAGGGAAAACCTGTCATCCTCGGCATCAACAAGGCAGACGACCCCAAACACGATCACATGGCCGCCGATTTCGGACGCCTCGGCTTCCGCTCGGTCTGCGCCTTCAGCGCCGAACACGGACGCGGCATCCCCCAGCTCCTCAAAGCCATGGAAAATGCGGTCGGCCCACCAGCCGAAGCCCCGGATCCGGACGCCGAAGACTACGACCCCAACACAGACCCGCGCTGCGTCCGCCTCGCCATCGTCGGCCGCCCCAACGTCGGCAAATCCTCCCTCTTCAATGCCATCCTCGGCGACGACCGCGCCATCGTCAGCGAGGTCGCCGGAACCACCCGCGACGCCATCGACAGTTTCTACAACCACCGCGGTCATCCCTACCTCCTCATGGATACCGCTGGCATCCGCCGCCAGGCCAAAGTCGACGACGCCGTCGAAGCCTACAGCGTCCGCCGCGCCGAACGCTCCATCCGCCGCGCCGATGTCGTCGCCCTCGTCATCGACGCCGCCCGCGGCGTCACCGCCCAGGAACGCAAAATCGCCGGCACCATCGTCGAAGAAAACAAACCCTGCATCCTCGTCGCCAATAAGTTCGACCTCTACCACCCGGACGGCGAAATGAAGGCCCGCCTCGCCGAACTCGAAGAACACGTCCGCCGCGAACTCTTCTTCCTCCACTACGCCCCCCTCGTCGCCGTCTCCGCACGCCAGCGCGACCGCCTCGGCAAAATCTTCGGAGCCATCGACAAGGTCCGCGCCGCCAGCGACGCCCAGATGAATACCGGAGCCTTCAACCGACTCCTCCAGGACGCCATCAACCGCACCCCTCCCCCTGCCATCGGCGGCAAACGCTTCAAACTCTTCTACGCCACCCTCGCCCGCGAGGAAAAACCCCGCCCCGTCAGCGCCCCTCGCGTCGTCCTCTTCGTCAATCACGAAAGCCTCATGACGCCCACCTACCGGCGCTACCTCGAAAACATCGTGCGCCAGCACATGACCTACGAAGGCCTCCCCATCCGCTTCGATGTCCGCGAACGTGAACAGCGCTCCAAAGGCAAATCCCAAAGGCAAGGCCGCCCGGATTCCCCAGCAGCCGCCACCACCGCAGACGAACCCACCACCGCCCGTCCCGGAACCCGGCCGAAAACCGCCACCACACCAAGGCCCAAACGAAAATCAGCCCCGGCCCCGCAGGATGCCAGCCGTCCCTACAAACTCAAGAAAAACGAACGCCCCGGCAAACTCAGCAAGACTTCGCGCCGCTCGCTCGCCAAGAAAAAGGCCAAGAAAGCACCACGCCGCGGCAGCGGACGCAGCCGCTGATTCCACCGCCCCCCGCACGCGCCATCCTCACCCATTGAGACGGTGAAACGCAGCCACCGCCTGCGACCGCGAATGCACCTGCAGCTTCCGGTACACACTCTTCAGATACTGATTCACCGTCCCATAGGAAATTCCCAGCTGCAGCCCGATCTCCTTGTACAGCAGGCCCTCGGCCAGCAGATGCAGGATCTCGATCTCACGCGGACTCAGACTGGTATCCGCCACCGTTGCGCCCGATGCCGCCACCGCCTTCGGCCGCGTCTTCAGAAACTGAATCACCTTGCGCGCAATCGTGCTGTCCATCGGAGCCCCGCCATTCCGCACATCAATGATCGCCTTCTCCAGTTCCTCGTCAGTCGCCGTCTTGATCAGAAAACCAGACGCCCCGGCCAGAAACGACCGGAACACACAGTCGGCATCGTTGTGAATCGTCAGCATCACAAACTCCGTATCCGGCATGATCGGCTTGAGCCGGCTCAGACACTCAATCCCGTCAATCCCGGGCATTGAAACATCGACCAGCACGACATCCGGCCGCAGCCCCGGAAGCCCCGCAAACGCATCTCCCGCAGACGCAAAGGCTCCCACAAACTCGCAGTCTGGAAACCGTGCCACCTTGCGCGCAAAGGCTTCCCGCAGTC
>Ga0315907_10000410_pt1 | contig 61788 bp, 53 predicted proteins | sample LakEriMetagenome_3_FD_203525 | JGI IMG/M metagenome (GOLD analysis project Ga0315907, IMG submission 203525) | Freshwater fungal communities from buoy surface, Lake Erie, Ohio, United States - Buoy 12 MA123 | ecosystem: Environmental > Aquatic > Freshwater > Lake > Lake biofilm | place: USA... | reverse complement strand
GCAGTAAGCTCCAACCGAGGCTTCGCCCCAGCGGGCTCGCCCAAGGTGTTTTTCGCAGGCATACGACACCGGAGATCGGCAGCAACAGGGCGATCAAGTAAGCGCCGATCCCGGTCGCCTGAAATAACATCTGGCTGATCAACGCGCCGAGAAATCCAGCTTCGTTTTGAATCTTCGTGTTCGGTGGAAAAATCGCCGGAGCCATCCAGGCTGGTCCCCTTGATGGGGTGCTAAGATCGACGGAAGCATCGCTGGAAAATCCAAATGACGCTCGAATGTCATCTGCCGGATGGTGGGTAAAGAGGGCCACCCATACCACGGCTGTAATCCCAAAAAGGACCACGCCGAGCATATCCCATCGGACCGATCGCCCCGTCGGGGCCGTCGGGGCGGGTCGGTCTAGCTTCTTGAAATTTTTCACGTCTGTCATAGCGTCGTCGTTCGAAAAGCCTCTGTGGCTAAGGGTCGATGGACGGAGCTCCACCTACTATCCAAGTTTTCCCCACACTAAGGCCACTTTCGTGAGAACCACCGAAAATCCACGACGGCTTGTTCGAGCAGGCTCGGTAGGATCGCTATAATCCATCGAGTCAAAGCCAGACCTATTTGCTTTTGGAGCTCATGATGGATGATTCGATCGACTTGTCATTCCGACGCGAACTCATTGGGCCAGATTGCTACATCGCGCCCAATGCCACCGTTCGAGGGAATGTGACGATCGGTCGTTCGTGCACGGTACTTTTTGGCTCGGTGATGCGAGGCGATGCAGATGCGATCTCGATCGGGGATTTCTCCAACATTCAAGACTTGGTTTGTCTGCATGCCGATCCTGGATATCCGTTGCTCATCGGCCAGCGGGTCACCGTCGGACACGGAGCCATCGTTCACGGTGCGACGGTCGAATCGGATTGCTTGATCGGTATGCGAGCGACCATTCTCAACGGAGCCGTCATCGGCACCGGCTCGATCGTCGCGGCGGGGGCTTTGGTTCGAGAAGGACAAATCATCCCCCCTCGCTCGCTTGTTATGGGACTTCCGGGTAAGATCGTTCGTGAATGCGGTGAGAATGAGCTCGAAATGATCGAACGAGGTTGGCGCCATTACGTCCAGATCGGTCAGCTATACCTTCGTTGTGATCGAAAAACATGAGTCCAAAACGTCCTAGCCGGTATCATCTCAGGCCGCATCGAAAAGGGCCTCCGGCGACCGTTCTTGAACCGGGCCAGACCGAATACGAATTCGGGATTCCCATTCCTGGGCTCATTGTTCCCAAAGAGCAATGGACTCAGTCGGCACTCAAGCGGATACCGGACGCCAAACCGGTCGATTGGAACATCCTCTTTGGCCGCCAAGCCCCTTTGGTCGTCGATATCGGGTGTGGTAACGGAAGATTCACCATCGCCGATGCTGTCGGCCGCCCAGATCGCAATCATCTAGCGATCGATTCGCTGCCGGCGGTCGTCCGCTACGGAACCCGCCGGGCCAACCAACGAGGCCTCTTGCACGTGCGTTTTGCCGTCGTCGATGGATGGCGATTCCTCACCGAATTGTGCGCCGATGGAAGCCTTGCTGAGATCCATATCTATCATCCTCAGCCCTATGCCGATCCGGTGACTGCTGCTCGTCGGATGCTTACACCTGAGTTCATCGGATGGATGTACCGGAAGCTGATCCCGGAGGGTAAGATTTTTCTCCAGACCGATCGCAAAGCGTACTGGGAATATCTTTCGGGCAATCTCCCCGGTTTATTCGATTGGACGAGCCTCGATGGGGATTGGAACGCCGAACCTGAATTTCGTTCTCGGCGAGAAATACTATCTCGCAAACAGGGGCTTACAATCTACCGTGGCCAAGGCATTCGACGTTCGGGGATATCCACCGAGCAGTTCGATCAGCTTGTCGCGGCGATGGTTCAGCCGACTTTTGCGATCGACCCTAACGACGCCTAGTGATCGGACTAGCGTACGATCGAATCGGTTCGAAGTGCACGGGCCGTTTCGAGCTTCTTGATCGTCGAGGGAAATTGGTATACGCGCTGATCGAAAGGATCGTCGCTGACTTGAAAGATGCTCCCGTCGGGTTTCCGTGTCATGCGTAGGACTTCCTGCCGATTCAAGGGTCGTGCACCGACCCGACCGAATACCGCGATTTGGTTACCTGACTCATCGACGGCCCGATCCCGATCGATCCCGCGCGAGATGCACAGGGCATGACCCTCTTTCGGTAGCTTCCGCGTCGCAATCAACTTGGGGTTAGGTCTTGGTGAGAAACCGTCGTTGCCGTGGAGTTCTGGACTGGTCAGTTGGACGACTCGCAATCCGTTTTTTCCGTCGGCGACGTACGCAAATTGGCTGACGTTGGTAATACCCAATTTGACATCGTGTGCGTCGTTGATTTCCCCATCGGCATCGTAGATCTGATCGATATAGGCTTGGGTTGGATTGGCAATATTCAAGATAGCCAACCCTTGGTGGCCGGCTGCGACGTAAGCATAAGTTCTAGCGAGGTAGATGCTATGCGCATCGTGGAGTTCGACCGTATGCACATGCACCGGTTCGCTCAGTTCGGTCACATCGAATACTTTAACCCCATCTTGGTCGCAAACAAATGCGTATCGAAACTGCACAGCTACGGCATGGGGATGATGCAACACCTCATGGCCCACGACCGACGCTACCTTGGGCTTCGTCGGATCGACCAAATCGACAACGACCAAACCGGCATCGCAGCAAACGTAAGCAAAGTTACCGACGATACTCACCGAGGTGGCTCCGCATAGAAGACCATTTGGGTTGAAAACCACATCCTTTTTCAGAAAGTTGTTGTCGGGTTTGCCGTCGAGCAACGAGGCAGCAGAGACCATCACCAAACCTTCGTATTTGTCCGTCACATAAATGTAGGCATAGAGTGCCGGGACGGCTTGTTCAAAGTTTTCTGGTCGGTGCGTGCGTGTCGGATCCGGTGCGATTGTCGTCGGGGCCGCAACGCTTGTTGCATACCGAGTGCGAACATAAAAGCGTTGCCCTAATGGCGATACAGGCGCTGTGGTGATCCGTTCGGAGAAGCCCTTGTGGTCGATAAACGCGATGTCGAAAACCCTTAGCCCCCCTTCGCCACAGGCCGCATAAAGATATTCCCCGCGATGCTGCAAAGAGAGGATCTCCGGTTTTCGGTACAGAGGGCTTAGCGTTTCGATGATGTCCCGACCGGGGTGTTCGTGAGCGTGTTCTAGCTCACGATGATGCTCATGGACATGCTTGTGGAAATTGTCAGGATACGCGATTTCGTGCAAGCTGCTACCGATGACCGCTTGAGGTTCGGTTTGCTCGGTCACGACGATCCCTTCGAGTCCATGCTCACCGGTTCCGACCCAGCAGTATTTCCCGATGAAGTTCGTTGCACCTGTACCCTGCATGAGCAATTGTGACATGATCGCATTGTTGTCGTTATCGATCGACAAATGGCAATCGGTACAGGATTTTGTCTCGTAGGTTCCCGGAGGCCGAGTCGCATGGCTGGGGTCCCAGCCCGAGCCCCCGCGGACCGTGTGCGGAACATTGGTGCTAAATGCGATCCCGCTGAGGCCCTCGCCGCTGATGGTTTGCTGTTGAACGTAGATCGATTCGCGGTTGCTGTTGTAACTCCCAACATGGATGGCACAGGAGCTGCGAGCCGGTCCGATGCGGTTCCCTGTGACATTTCCATCCCGAGCGATCATGTAGACATCGTCCCGAAGGGTCTGGAAATTATAGGAAATGCGATTGCGCGAGACCTCGCCGCCGTTGTGCAGGTTAGGGGTTTTTAAATTGGCTTTTTGGGGTAAGTGGCACCCAAAACAACTTGGGTTCCAGGAACTGTGGCAAGCGATGCAATTCATGTTTTTGTTGCTATGAGCGCATTGCTCGGCCGAGCTCGTCTGCCCCCAGGTCATCTGACCATCGGAACCCATCTGAACCGTCTTGGCGATATGGCTACGGGGGTTGTACGAATCGCTCTGCGGGTCGATCGTCTCGGCCGTCTGCGTCACGACCCACTCGAGCCCTTTCTCGACGTTGCTGCGTTGGATCAAGACCGGCTTGCGCCCAGGAACACGGCGGATCTCGAACCGAGGTTCGCCAAACGCAGTGCGCAAGGCCAACAGATTCGTCGGCTGATCCCCCGAGGCCGGCCCGCTGGTCGGGAGCTGAGCGGCAAGCCCGCGGCGCAATTGACTATCGACCTTGGAAATCAAGTTCTCTGTCGCGTCCCCATGGCAATCGACACACTGGATTTCGATCGCCGCACGGACCTCGCCGTAAAGTTTGGTGTCCCCGTGTCCATCCTGATAGAAGTGGCAATCGACGCAGTGCATCCCGCGTTCGGTGTGGATGTCCATGAGGTGTACCGGGACGCCGTCTCGCTGCTTGCCATGGATTTTCTCAAACTCATCGGACGGTTCCATGGCTGCCATAAGATCCGGGGTCGTCGGAGCCTCGAGTTGCGTTCCGGTGTGATCGAGCAAGTTCCCTTGGCGGTCCTTCTTGAAGACCGCGCGGAATACCCAGCCATGACCATGAAAGTCGGCAAACTGCGTATGCTTGAGGAACGGATTGAGTTCGCTGACGCGATCGAGGAACTCAGGATCTCCCCACAAGCCCCGCGCGGAGGCTTCCTCAGGGTTCGACCAAGACGCCTCGATCGATTCCTCGGCCGTCGGGTTTTTCTGGGTCTTAGGGTACATGCATTGCCCATCGGTTTCATTATCCCACCACATGAAACCCAGGTAGGTGTTGATGACCGTTGTCCCAGGATGGATATGGCAGACCATGCACTGGCTTGTCGGAATGCTGTTGGTGAACATGTGTTGGATCGGGTGCCCCGGCTCATCCTTGGGGATCGTCGGATCGATGTACTGGACCCAATCGTCCTTTTCAGAGGCGGCTAGACCGCGATGGCCGTACTTGGCAAAAGGGCCCGAGGCCATCTCCGAGCGGTCGTTGGCATAGATGACATGGCAGGCGCTACAACCGCTTGAGCGATAATCACCGGCGTGATCGTTGGTCCCCAGGAAATTCAAAGTTGGATCCAAAAGCCTCGTTTTTTGAAGACCAACCATGACCGGGTCGGTTCGGTTCTCCGTCCCTAGACCTCGGTTGCTAAGCCGTTCTCTTGGCCGGCCAGGTTCCTCTGTCCGCTCGGGGATACCGATTTCGGGTCGGAAACGCCCCCCGCGTTCGAAAATCCTCAGAATATTGGCCGGTTGGGAGGCTTCAAAGCGTGGTAAAGGGTCTAGGTAAGGCAGGATCCCTTTGTAGTCGATATCGTACTGCGAGGGAGCAGGGACTGTCTGGAGCCGCTGCGGTTTGCCCTGCATCGAATAGCTCTCGCCATAGCTGGACCACTTGGTCGGAGAACCACCATTGTTGTAGATCGCAGCTCCCCAGAGCATGCATCCATGCGTCATCATGCTCTTGCGCAACTGCAAGACTTCGTTGGCATGGCATTGGCCGCAAGCGATATGTGCGACGCGCAGGTCGCCTGGGTTCATGAACCGCACAAACTCTGGGCTCTCATAATTCAGCAATGCATAACTACGCACGGGATTGGCCGCCGTGGGCCATAAGGCCGGGTACCTCGGCTGTACGTGGGAGCCGAGTTTGGTCAAGTCGTTGGCATTACCCCCGTGGCAGTCCGTACATCCGATGTTGACCGTGTTGGGCGGATGCATGTTACCAACTTGACTGTGGCACTGAATACACGAATGACTCTTGGCCGCGGCATCGGACTTGCTCTGTCGGTACATGTCGACATCGCGTAGGTCCGGAGGGATCGGATAGGACTCATTGCCAGCGATCCCCAAGGCTTTTGCCGGTCCCCATGGATCCTGACCCGCCGGTGGTGGGACGCTCGGCGTGTGGAACTGAGGCGACGTCCCTACACCCATCTGCTGAGCCGTCTGCGCGGCGAGCTGTGTCGAATTGGCTAGGAAAGAACCCCATGCAAAACCGATCGCCAAAATAACAAGGCTCAATCGGCTCCCAAATCCGTTATCGGGCATGGTCCTCGTCCTCAATACTCGAATGTCGCTTCGAAGAATCCGGCTGCCTGATCCGTTACGCTGCCGTAAAGCGGTTGGTACAGATCGCGAAATCCGTTGCCTACGAGCAGACCCGAGATTCCACCCAAAATTAGAATGTTGTTGTTTAGAAGCGGACGATACTCAACGCCCGAGCTCAAGTCCAGGCCGATCTCGTTGCGGACTTTCTCTTGAAAGGTGTAGACCTCTAGGGATTCGGTCTGATTGAACCAAAGATAATTCGCATTGTTGATCCATTTGAATTTGGTCGTCAAGTCGGCATCAAAGCCGAAATTAACAAGCTGGATTCCAGGATTCACAAAGTTCGTTTGCCCCTGAAATTTGCTGCTGCGAAGATTCGGGATCAAACTCTGCCTTTGCACCAAATTGACACCGAATAGCCTGATTTGCTGCCGATTCCAATAGCTGAATTCGCCTCCGGCGAAATTGGGATTGTCGAAGATCGCATCAAATCCGTTGGCCTGCCTATCGTTCGGGTCGGAGTCGCCCGAGGCGTAGAAATACGAACAGCGGAAGCGAGCCCAGTCCCGATCGTAGGAGAGTTCTAAGGCTCCCATAAACGCATGGATGTCTTGCGCCTGACCGGCCAACGGATTGAGTTCATCGTTGCCAGTGACATAATAGGCCGCATGGCTGACATTGTAACGGTTGATATGGCCGTTGCCCGACCAACCCAAGTAATACGCATCGACCTGATGCGGCGCATAGACTCCGACCGGATCGGGACGAACCAAGAAACCGTTGTTGTCGAACTTCGTACTTGCTTGATCGCGGTTGTAATGGAAACTGACCTGGGCGTTATAACCTGGGAATACGAAATCGTTCCGGTAATAGTTGGCAATCAGTGTGTTCTGGTGCCGGTCATCCAAGGTGTTCAGAAAACTGTTGGTGTCCTTTTCCGTTTGATCGAACCAAATGACATTGTACTGGTCTTGGTTGCTCAAGCGGTTCCCGAAAAGACGCACCGCACGGTTGGTGTCTGCAAAAATGAAACCTCGGAAATCGCTGCTGAAAAATTGCGAGCCCGCCCGAACCGAAACGAAATCGTAATTCGGACTCGTGTCGGCGATCTTGGATTCATAAAACCATTCCTCGAGCGACCAAAAAGTCCGATGCCGATTCGTACCGTCGGTCACATCCGGAGAAACAACTCCCAATTCATAAACCTTGAGATAGTTTTGATTGAAAATCACATTGACCTTGAAACGCCAATCAAAAGGTCGAAAAACCGAGTCTCCTTTGAATAAATCGATCGATGCGGAATTGTATTGAGCGAATAGGAACTGATTCGGATTGCCAAAGAACTCAAACTCACCGGGATTTTGAGTCGCCTCGGTCGGCGTCGTTGGGATCGGCGTCTGGCGATACTCCACGAGATTCATTGTCCGGAACCCAAGCCTCATGAAGACATCCTGACCTGCGATCGGATAATCCCCTTTGAGCACGTTTTGATTGTAAGGATCCCACCAGGCCCCCTGGACAAAGGGATAGTCGTCCACCGGAGGATGCCCCTTGCCATAACGATCCCAAGTCGGGGTGCCAATCCGCCAACGATCCTCGATCGGAATGAAATGGTCGGTGTTTTGTCTCTCGGTCGGCTCGATGCTCGTCCCACCGGTAAAGCCCGTCGGTGGAAAGAACCAAGACCGGAAAAACGGACTGGTACTCGGCCCAGGTACCTGGGGCTCGGGTAACGCATTGGTCGGCGCACCGAGGGGCTGTAGACTTTTCGGTTCGATCGAACCTAGATACGACAAGTCCTCCTCAAGGGGGGACTGCTGCAGGGGCGTTTTAATTACTGGTCCGTTACCTTCGACCTCCGAGCCGACCCTGTAGGACTGGAGTTCCCCCGGCGATACGATCGGAGGCAACGACTTTTCTTTTTCTAGAGAAACCAAATCGGCGGGCTCTTGCGGGATGGCGTGAGTCGCCCAAGCACTTCCCAGGCAACTGGCGAGCAACCATCTGTTTACCCGCATGTACTTGAGCACATCTCACCAAAAGCATCGATTTAAACTACCATCGAATCGAGAATGACGGAACTAACGGTTCTATCGGCAATCCAAAGTTTGATCGCGGATGAAAATGTAACGATTTTTCCTTTCCATCATTACTTTTCTTGCTTTGCGGGCTCTGATGCCAGTCTTTCGATGGACGAAGTATCCTGGGAGACCGTCTTTATTCGAAAGACTACAAAGACGGACTACAAGGCCTGAGAGTTTTGCTCGGTAAACTGCCCCAAGGGATCAACCGTGAATCGCAATAAGCCCAATCGGACGAAAACCAGCCGGCTACGGAAACGAATCGGTTTTGAAAAACTCGAATCTCGCGAGCTTTTCTCGGCCTCTCCTTGGCACAACGCAGCCCTTCCCGAGGATGTCAACTTCGATAGCGTCGTATCTCCTCTGGACCCATTGGCGGTCATCAATCGAATCAATTCTGCTCGGTACGGCGGGCTAAACTCGACCTTCGGCGAAGGAGAAGTTTCCGAGTTCCCGGACGTCAACAACGACGGCTTGATCACGCCCCTGGATGCTCTGAGTGTGATCGATGCCATCAATGCCAATAGCCCGTTTATTCCCCCTCCACTGGTTTCGGGCGAAGATGACTCGGCATTCAATCCGCTAGAAGACGAGCACAAGCTCAAGGCCACCGAGGTCAAGACGCTCCTGAGTCGCGCTTCGATGGCCACGCCGAGCAAGGATGCGATTATTGCAATCGTCGATCGAGCAGGTCAAATCTTAGGAGTCCGCGTCGAAGAGGACGTGCAGTCTGCATTCGCCGGTCGACCCCAAGACCTTGTCTTTGCAATCGACGGTGCGGTGGCCAAGGCCCGGACGGCAGCTTTCTTTTCCAATAGCGAAGCTCCTTTGACCTCGCGGACCATCCGATTCATCAGTCAGTCGACGATGACGCAACGAGAGGTCGAGTCGAACCCGAACATCAACGACATCAACTCTCCGTTGCGAGGTCCTGGATTCGTTGCTCCGATCGGTGTCGGTGGGCACTTTCCCCCAGAGGTTCGCAACACTCCCCTAGTCGATCTTTTCCGGATCGAACACCAAAGCCGTGACAGCGCCCTGCACCCTGGCCCCGACGGCATCAAAGGTTTCGGCGGCGATGACCTGACGCTCAACCGTCGCTTCAATGTCGATCCGGCCTTCGTCTCAACGGCCGCCCAGGAGTACATGAAGCTATTTCCCGAGTCCTATGGCACCCAATCCGGATTGCTCCCGACGGCTCAAAGCCGAGGCATCGCTACACTGCCCGGCGGAATTCCACTTTATCGACCCACGATCGTCGCAGGGAAACCTACGCCGATTCTCATCGGTGGAGTCGGCGTTTTCTTCCCCGGGAAAGACGGGTTTGCATCGTTTGAGCAGAGCTTCCAACACGAGTCGGCCCGAGGGGCCCTCGGGCCTCAGAGCGAACTCCAAAGGCTCAATGCCCCAAAGGTTCTGGAGGCTGAATTCATCGCTTTTTTTACCGCCGGTGGCACTTCGTTCGGTCCAAACAATCGTCCGGTGACGAGCATCGGAGGCTCGGCACCGTCGGTTCCTTCGATCACTGGTATCTCAGGACGGATCGACTTGGTCGGAATCACCCTGGAAATCTTCGGACCGCATCCGACGACCGCCAGCCCCATGCTCGGTGTCGATCGGTTGATTCAGGAGGGGGTTCGACTCGGATCGGGCACCGGTGCCAATAGCGGACTCGATATGAGAGTCAAACCCGATGGCATCCTGTATCAGGATGCGGAAATCGTTCCCGAGGGTTGGTTGGTCCGGCCCCACGACTCGGTCCATGACAACATCAAGGCCGCCGATGTCGAAAAAGTCATCCGCGATGGGATCGCACAAGCCGATGTGACCCGAGCGGCAATCCGCCTCAATGTGCTTGCTCCACCCCAACCGACTTTTCGACCGGGTGCGCGCACCAAAATGGTCCTTGCCGTAAGCGACTCTCAAGGTGATGTCTTGGGGCTATACCGGATGAAAGATGCGACGGTCTTTTCGATCGATGTCGCAGTAGCGAAAAGTCGCAACACCGGGTACTACGCAAGCGATCGGTTGGTCCAAGCCGATCGGATCGATGCAAACAACGATGCGATCCCCGATGTCCCGATGAACGTTGCCTTCACCAACCGAACCTTCCGATTCCTAGCCGCACCGCGGTTCCCAACCGGAGCCGAATCCGATGCGCCGGCGGGCGATTTCAGCATCCTGAACATGCCGGGGGTCAATCCGCGAACCGGCGAGAACATCGCAAACATACCCCTGCCTGCCTCGGTTTACGCCGATCCTGCCAACGCGACGGTCGTCTCGTTTGATGCATTCAACGCGTCGAGGAATTTCCGGGATCCGCTCAATCTCAAAAATCAAAATGGGATCGTGTTCTTCCCGGGTAGCACTGCACTGTATCGAAAATCCCCCGGACCCCAACCCGCCGACCTCGTTGGGGGCTTCGGTGTCAGCGGCGATGGGGTCGACCAAGACGATGTTGTTACTTCCGTCGGCGAATTGAGCCTAACGGCACCGGTGAGTATCCGGGCAGATCAGTACTTCGTTGCCGGTGTCCGGTTGCCTTACCAAAAAGGCAATCGCAATCCGTTGGCATAGCCAACTAGATCTCCATCGTGTCGTAGCGGTTGTGCACGTTATTCCGTTCGGGAAGCGATACCTGCATCGGTCCTAGCGTTTAGGCCGACAACAACCAAGCTTTGTTAGGTCAGCATGGCCTTGATCGATCGGTCAGATGGAGGATTCAGCATGCATCGGAAATTCCATGTTCAACCCAAGGTCCTTGCAATCGCTATCGCTCTGGCCATGGTTTTCGATCTGACGATGGGGCTCGGACGGACCCAAGAACCCCTGCGGAATCCACGAGCGGTCCAAGAGGCACCTAAAAGGTCCGTCAAATTGGGTTCTCGGGATGACTCCCTAGCCGAGAATTACTCGCTGGAAAATCGAGGCAAGGAAACTCCGGCAGGGAAACCGACAGGCAGGTATGCGACCGATGGCATGCACAGGGCGGGCTACCCCTGGCTTCCGGGCGTCTTTGCCAACGTAGGGACCGACCCGCAACACTCGATTGGATATGTCGGTGGGTCGACCCCCTTCCAAGGACCAGCAAGCGGATCGCTGCAAGGGGAATGCCGCCGAGCCCAAGAAGGGACCTTCGGAGCCGACTATTCAGGTTTGTACTTCAAACGCAACACATGGCTCCTGTGGACCCATGGTCGACGCGAGCAAGGTGGACTGGGCCGCTACGAAACCGAGGGACCAAGGATCCTTCCCGAAAAATAGAGTCGCGCAAGTTGGTATCGCGCAAAAAAAATCGCGCCATGGATCTATCCGCCTTAGAGCGGAAATGACCATGACGCGAATTCTAGCTCCTGCGTCCGTGGAGGTTCGATGGCCCAAGGCCGACGCAGGTCATCTTAGTAGGGAAGCCCAGAGCCCTTGCGACTTAGTATCGGTAGTGATCGGCCTTGAATGGACCGTTTTGCTCGACACCCAAATACGATCGCTGGGACTCGGTCAACTGGGTCATTTTCACGCCGAGTTTCTCAAGGTGCAAACGGGCTACTTCTTCGTCCAAGTGCTTGGGCAAGGTGTAGACTCGCTTCTCGTACTTGCCGGAATTGCGTTCGGTCCATAGTTCGAGTTGTGCCAAGACTTGGTTGGTGAAGCTCGTGCTCATCACGAAGCTTGGGTGCCCTGTAGCGCAACCGAGATTCATCAAGCGGCCTTCGGCCAACACAAGGATACTTCGCTTGGTCTCGTGGAAGTACCATTGGTCGAACTGCGCCTTGATGTTGCGACGCTCAGCAGCGCCGCTCTTTTGGAGCTTCTCAAGACCGGCCATGTCGATCTCATTGTCGAAGTGTCCGATATTGCAGACGATCGCCTTGTCCTTCATCTTGACCATGTGCTCGGCGGTGATGATATCCTTGTTGCCGGTGGCCGTCACGAAAATGTCGGCCGTCGCAAGATAATCCTCAACCGTCTTGACTTCGTAACCTTCCATCGTCGCTTGCAACGCGCAGATCGGATCGATTTCAGTAACGATCACTCGGCAGCCTTGACCTCGCAAAGCTTGGCAACATCCCTTACCCACATCGCCGTAACCGCAAACCACGGCGACCTTACCGGCGAGCATGACGTCGGAAGCTCGGTTCAACCCGTCGATAAGCGAATGGCGGCAACCGTACAAGTTGTCGAACTTGCTCTTGGTCACCGAGTCGTTGACGTTGATCGCGGGGAAAAGAAGTTCGCCGCGAGCGGTCATTTCGTACAGACGCTTGACTCCCGTGGTGGTCTCTTCGGACACCCCTTGGATCGCTTTGCCCATGGCGGTGTAACGCCCGTTAGCAACTACCAATTCCTTGCGGAGAAGTTCGAGGATGACGCCGAACTCCTCGGGTTGGGTTTCAGGGTCGAATTCCGGTACCACACCGGCAGCTTCGTACTGCGTTCCCAGGTGAATCAGCATCGTCGCGTCACCACCGTCGTCGACGATCAGGTCCGGGCCGGTACCATCTGGCCACACGATCGCTTCCTTCGTGCACCACCAATATTCTGTGAGGGTTTCGCCCTTCCATGCAAAGACTGGAGAGCCGACTGGACGATCGAGAGAACCTCCACGACCGACAACCACTGCTGCAGCAGCAGTGTCTTGGGTCGAGAAAATGTTGCAAGAAACCCAGCGGACGTCGGCCCCCAAATCGGCGAGCGTTTCGATCAGCACAGCGGTTTGAACCGTCATGTGGAGCGAACCCATGATCTTTGCACCCGCCAGAGGCTTGGACTTGCCATAGCGAGCACGCAGAGCCATCAAGCCCGGCATTTCGTCCTCGGCAAGTTGGATTTCCTTGCGGCCCAAGGAGGCCAGTTCTTCGGCTTCCTTGCGCTTGCCTAGGGCAAGCAGATCGAATGCGAGAACCTTGTATGGGACCCGTGTCGGGTCGGTGGAGACCAGCGATTTGCTGTCAGCTAACTTGCTCATGAAAACTTTCCTATTCACAAAAAATAAAACAAACGGTCATTGTAAAAAAGTATCGATCAATTTTTTGGCGCCGCCACGCACGAGCGTGTTGCGGTCGCCACAAACACAGGCGTCCCTCGTACGTCCTGCTCGATGGGCAAAGCGAAAAACTTCTCAAGCTTCCAACCCGCAGAGGCCATCCAGTCGGAGATCTGCGATTGCGAAAAGCCTAGCCACATGTGCCCGAGCTCCTCGCGGTACTCAGACCGCTCGTGGGCGAGCATGTCCAAGACAATGAGCTTGCCCGAATTCCGTGAAGCCCGGGCGGCCTCGCGAAAAACCCTCTCGGGCTCGGCCAAGTAGGGGAGCACCAAGCCCATCATCGCCAAATCGAGCGACTCGTCATCGATCGGTAAGGCTGCCAACTCCCCTTTTCGGATCTCGACGTTACTCGAATCCTTGAGCCGCTTTCGGGCCGACTGGATCATCGCAGTCGATGCGTCGACCGAAATAACCCGCCGAACCCAAGGAGCCAGCGTTTGGCTCAACGCACCCGTCCCACAACCCAAATCTCCGACGACCCACCGGCTATCGAGACTCGCGGCGATCGCCCAAGCGTCCAGTCGAGTACCGAAAAGATCCGATCGGAGCCGATCCCAACGGCTTGCCGTCGTCGAGAAGAAGCTTTGGGTCTTGCTCTGCCTAGCATCCAAAACTTGCTCTAAACGCGAATCATCCACCTCGGAGGTCGACTCGGGCAAACAGTGATTCTTCGCGACGCTCCACAATTTCTTCTGGTGCACCGACATCTCCGAAGAGCTCATGCGATACCAATTGCTCGTCCCTTCTCGGCGGCCGGAGACCCACCCATCGTCCGAGAGCACCTTCAAATGCCGCGATGCGGTGCTTTGGGGCACTTGCAAAACGCTGCACAATTCAGCCACCGACAACTCGGATCTTTCCAATACTCGCAATATCCTGCTCCGGGTCGGGTCTGACAGACTTTGCATCCAAGCGATCATCGAAGTGGTTGTACTCATGAAAAATCTGTTGAAACTACCCCCACCTGAATATCCGCTTATCCGGATGAAAGAATAACAGATGTTGGTTTTTTTTCAAGACGATTTTGGGGCTATGGGCTTTGCGGTTGCTTTTTTCAAGAGAATTGATACTCTTGTGGTTTTCCGTAACCAGTCGTGGAACGAAAGACGTTCTTTGGTAGTTGTTTCCCGAGTTTTTAAAGAGCCTTGTTGCCAAGAGACAGAATGACAGTCACGAAAGACCGAAAGTTGGAGATTTTGAAGGGATTCCAAAAGCACGAAGGGGACACAGGTTCGGCCGACGTGCAAATCGCCCTCCTGACCGATCGTATCAACAGCATGACCGTACACATGCGTGGAAGCACCCGAGATTATTCGAGCCGACGCGGTTTGCTCCGAATGGTTAGCAACCGGCGATCCTTGCTCGATTACGTACGAAAGAATGATCCCGCTCGGTACTTGGAACTGATCACGCGATTGAACATCCGCAAATAGTCTGGGTTCCCGAAGATTGGGAATTGGGTCTGGGACACAAATTTGGGGTTTCCCAAGACTCCAGTGCCTGGTTTGTAAAGGTTTTTGTAAAGGTTACAGAGGCGCTCTGATTATTCCTGAAACCAAAACCCGGCGACTAGTCTTGGGTTTAGGTGTAAATCGCGTTTGGGGAAGCCTGCAAACCGATGGTGGTAGGAGACTGGGCGGTTGCCCTTCGTAGGTGTGGGCCTCTCAACAGGTTGTTCGCGTGTCTTTTTGCAATGACTGCCGACGAACCGCAGTCATGACGGTCGCAGCGACGAAGTTAGGATCGGCAAGGAATAGGAAGGGAAATCGAGTAAGTACGCTTGGACCGGCTTGAAAGGGATTCCGGTCGGTGAGGTAGCGGGGCCTGCAAGGTAGGGCTTGCACAATTTGGCCTTAGAGACGTCTCGTGACGACACGTGCGAATGTGCGAGAAATCGTCAAAGAAACAGTGATCCCTCGACGGATCGCACCCATGAATCAAAAAAGCCGGGCACAAAGCCATTGAGGATCAAGGCAGAGCGATCCAGTCGAACGATCTAGCAGAAAGAACGATCTGAGCAAGACTCGCAAGTTGTGCAGCGGACCGTTGTGGTTCTGTGCGAGCCAAAGAATTAGGCGGGCTTTGAAAAGAGTGTAGGAACAAGTTACGAAAGAGTGTTGTCAAGTTGTTTTAAATCGCCTGGGCGTGTGTAGGGAACCGCTGGCGATCCCCTGTTGGAATGAATTCAGTTTGTTGTAGGTTTGTCATGAGGATTTAATATTGTGAAGATTCGAGTAGAGAAAAAGATTGGCGATTCGGTTTTGTCCTTCGAAACCGGTCAACTGGCCAAGCAAGCCGAAGCTTGTATTTTGGCCCAATATGGGGACACCGTTGTCCTCAACGCGGTGACCACCGGACCATCGCGTCCTGGAACAGATTTCTTCCCACTGACTTGCGATTACCGCGAACGCTTTGCAGCGGCGGGCAAGTTCCCCGGGGGCTTTCTCAAACGCGAAGGGCGCCCGACGACCAAAGAGACTCTGACGAGCCGATTGGTCGACCGTCCGATTCGGCCCTTGTTCCCCGAAGGATTCCTTAACGAAGTCCAAATCCAGTGCATGGTTTTGAGCTCCGATACCCAGAACGATGCCGACGTTCTTGCCATGAACGGTGCGGCTTGCGCCGCCTACGTCAGCACCCTGCCGTTCCAAGGTCCGATCGCATCGGTTCGGATCGGGCGAACCGATGGTAAGTTCATCCCATTCCCAACCGTTCGCCAACTCGAGGAAAGCGATCTGGATATGATCGTCTCGGCAAACGATCGAGAAGTGGTGATGATCGAAGGCTTTGGCCATGAGATCCCCGAAAACGAGATGCTCGAGGCGATCAAGTACGCCCACGGCGTTTGTCGCGAAGTTCTCGATCTACAAAAGGAATTGCTCGCTAAGGTCAACCCCCAGCGAGTCACCTTCGTCTCTCCCGACGATTCAGCATTGATCGCAACCTTGAAGGATCGCTATTACGCTCGATTCAAGGAAGCCAAGCAAATCGATGGCAAGCAAGCTCGCAACGAAGCTTGTGGACTACTTCGTCAAGCTGCCTTGGCCGAAATGATCCCAGATGCATCGGCCCCAGACGCCCTGGAACCGAGCGTTGTGAACCGAGCTTGGCACACCCTGGAAAATCAGATCGTTCGCGATCTGATCCTCGCCGGTACCCGCAGCGACGGGCGCGATTCCAAGAGTCTCCGCGCGATCCATTGCGAAACAGACCTTCTGCCACGAACCCACGGAACGGCACTGTTCCAACGGGGTGAAACCCAAGCTTTCATCACCGTGACCCTCGGTACCCCTCGCGATGAGCAACGGGTAGATGGGTTGATGGACGAGTACAGCAAGAAGTTCATGCTCGATTACAACTTCCCACCGTTCTCAGTCGGGGAATGCAAGCCGAACCGTGGCCCAGGCCGACGCGAGATCGGACACGGAATGCTCGCAGAACGATCGCTCGAAGCGGTCCTGCCCGATGTCGATGATTTCCCTTACACCGTTCGGGTCATCAGCGATATTCTCGAGAGCAATGGCTCCTCCTCGATGGCCTCGGTCTGCGGCGGTTGCTTAGGTCTCATGGCTGCAGGCGTTCCGATCACCAACCCAGTCGCCGGGATCAGCATCGGATTGGTCCGCGACAAAGATAACTTCGTGCTCCTGACGGACATCATCGGCGACGAAGATCACCACGGCGATATGGACTTCAAAATTGCTGGAACCCAAAATGGGATCACAGGCATCCAATTGGACCTGAAGATCGACGGGATCAGTGAAGACATCATCCGAGCGACTCTTAAGCAAGCTCGCGATGCCCGCATCGAGATCCTGCGCAAGATGCTCACCTGCATCCCTCGACCCCGAACCGAAATCAGCCGATATGCACCTAGGTTGCTTCGAACGAAAATCGATCCTGACAAGATCGGTTTGCTGATCGGACCTGGCGGCAAAAACATCCGCTCGATCCAAGAAGACACCGGCGCGTCGATCGATGTCGATGACGAAGGAAATGTCACAGTCGCAAGCGCCGACGCCGATTCGGCAAAGGCCGCTTTGAGCCGTGTCGAAGCCTGCACCGCAACGGTTCAGATCGGCAAGATTTACGATGGGGTCGTTACGAGCGTCCGTGACTTCGGCGCTTTTGTTGAGATCCTGCCCGGTAAAGACGGTTTGTGCCACGTAAGCGAATTGTCCAGCGGTTACGTATCGAGCGTCGATTCGGTTTGCCGCGTCGGAGATCCGATGAAGGTCTTGGTGATCGATATCGATGACCATGACCGCGTCAAACTCTCCCGCCGACGCGCTCTCGAAGAACTCGGTATCGAAGATGACTTGGCTACCGAATCCCAAGAGGATGACGAATTCCCAGAGGATGGCGATGCCGAAGGATTCGAAAACCGAGACGACCGTCCACCACGAGGCGATCGACCAGAACGCTCCTCGGATCGCGGTGGTGATCGCCGCGGTAGCAGCGGGGGCAGCAGCGGCGGAGGTAGCCGTGATGGCTTCCGTCGACGCAGCAGTGGCGGCGGTGGCGGTGGCGGTGGCGGTGGCGGTGGCGGCGGCGGTGGCGGTGGCGGTCGCGGACGCGGGCCTCGCAGCGGCGGTGGCGGTGGCGGCGGTCGCGGTGGCGATCGTGGCGATCGACGATAACTCACGTCGTATCTGCTCCTGTTGATTAATTTCTAGGGCCATGCGAGATCTTCTCTCCCATGGCCCTTTTTTCCATCCATCGATCCAAAACCGACCCCCCAGGGTCGACCCCTTGTCGCTTGACCTCCTCAGGAGCGATCCTTTTCCATGAATACCTCGAACCACACCCCTGAGCCAGATCGAGCCGTTCCTGCCCAATTCGATCCTGTTGGTCCTGACGACTCGACGCGAAGTGTCTACCGACTCGCTCCAAGGGACGAAGAACAAGCGCTCTTGGACATCGCGCGCGATTATCTCGAATCTATCCTCGGCAGACCGGTTAGCAACCAACAGCAGCCTCCTCATTTGCGGATCGCGGCGGTTTCCACCGGGCGCGGCCAAGCCGCCGAGGCCATCGCCAGAGAATTCCCATCGACGCATGTGCTGCTCTGGTACATCGACCTGTTCCATCAGCAAAGGTCGGTCCAGCATTGCCAAATCGACGGCTCGGAAAATGCCCTGCAAGTTCCTTCGAACCTGAGTATCCGATGCCTTGCCGACTTGCCCGAGGACAAACTCGATTTGGCAATCGTTCCGTTACCCCATCGAGGTGAACAGGAACTGACTCGGGACTATCTTCAGCAATGCTATGATCGACTCGAGGTGGGCGGGACGCTCATCGCCTCGGTCGATAATCCTAAAGACAAATGGCTCCATGACCAACTCAAGTTGTATGAAAAGAGCGTCCGTGTACGGGAGTACAAAGAGGCCCGAGTCTACCTGGTTGAGAAGACCAAGCCCCTGAAGAAACTCAAGGATTTTCGGTGCGAGCTGGCTTTTCGCGACTGCGACGAGTTGGTTCAACTGGTCACCCGACCCGGCGTTTTTTCCCACCGCCAACTCGACAACGGGGCTCGGCAATTGCTCGATGCGGTCGATGTTTACCCCGAGGCGCGATTGATCGATATCGGTTGTGGGAGCGGATCGGTATCGCTTGGACTAGCCATGCGAGATTCGGCCGCCACGATCCATGCGGTCGATTCGAATGCCAGAGCCATTTGGTGCGTTGAGCAAGGAGCCGCCAAAAACAACCTCAAAAACATCACCACCGAACTCAACGCCAATGGCGATTACAAGCAACCTGGCACTTTCGATATGGCCCTGACCAATCCGCCCTACTTCGGCGACTTCCAAATCGCCGAGAAATTGGTCCTCGCCGCCCTTCGATCTCTCCGCCCAGGCGGCCGCTTGGTCCTGGTGACCAAGCAACCGAGCTGGTATGAAGAGAACTTGCCCCGATGGTTCCAGGACTGCGAGGTCTTTCCCTCGGGCCGCTATCATATCGCCTCGGGAATCAAACCCTCGAATGATACCCCACCGACCCCTTTATCCACGATCGGCTAGATACTCCCAGAGCCGACTGCTCGAACGGATCCCTCGATAAAAATCGTTCAAACAGAACTTCTCGTTGGGGCTATGGGCACCGTCGTCGTCCAAACCCCAGCCGATGAGCAATACATCACAGCCTAACGCATCGACCATCTGAGCGACAATTGGGATCGATCCACCTTCGCGAATCAAGACCGGCTTGACTCCGAAACCTTCTTCGACGGCTCGGACCGCCCCCTTCATGAACTTGGAATTCGGATCGACCACCACTCCTCGGCCTCCATGCAAATCGATGACCTCGACCCGAACTCCCGCCGGGGTGTGGGCTGCGATGAACTCTCGGAGCTGTTTTCCGACCGTTGCAGGATCCTGTTTCGGGACGAGTCGAAAACTGATTTTTGCCCCATTCCACGACGGAATAACAGTCTTGCCACCCTCGCCCTGGTATCCACCCAGTAGGCCATGGACATCGAACGTCGGCCTAGCCCATCGCCGTTCTAGAGTGCTGTACCCGGTCTCACCGCTGAGGGCATCGACTCCCAGGGCCTGGGCAAACTTGGTATCGCAAAAGCCCATCGAGTCCCACATAGCCCGCTCGGAAGACTCAAGTTCCACGACCGGATCGTAAAATCCAGGCAATTGAATCCGACCATCAGGGGTTTTCATTTCCGTCAGAATCCGCGCCAACGCTAGGCCAGGGTTGGTGACAGTTCCCCCGAAAGATCCTGAATGCAAATCCATTTTCGGTCCATGGACCCTCAGCTCGAAATAAGCGATCCCGCGTAGTCCGTAGGTGATTGCCGGCTGGCCCTTGGCATACTGCGAGGAGTCGCTGATGACGATGACATCGCAAGCGAGCTTCTCGGCAATCTCCGGTAGCTTAGCCTCGAGAACTTCGCTCCCCTGCTCTTCTTGACCCTCGATCAAGAACTTGATTTGGATCGGCAATTTCATGCCGCAGTTCTTCCAAGCTAAAACGCTCAGTACATGCGTGAGCATTTGGCCTTTATCGTCGGTCGAGCCTCGGGCGTAGATGTTTCCATCGCGCACCGCGGGCTCAAACGGCGGAGTATTCCAGAGCTCAAGTGGATCGGCAGGTTGGACATCGTAGTGCCCGTAGACCAATACCACCGGTTGGCCTTCGACCGGCTCGGTTTCGGCATAAACCAAAGCGGGACCTTGGCCTGCAATCAACTCCGTCTTGAGCCCCGCAGATCGGAATTGATCGGCTACCCAAGCGGCTGCTCGGTCCATCTCGGACTTCTTGGTACTGTCAGCCGAAACACTGGGGATTCTCAACAGTTGAAATAGCTTCTCAAGATGAGCGTCTTGGTGTTCAACTAAGTAGGCATCGAGTTGCGCAAATTTAGACATGCGGGTTCCTGGGAAAACAAACGCTTTTTTCAAAAAACTTTGGAATTCTGGTACACTATAACCAATCATAAGCCAGCGTGGGAGATTTCATGCAACTCCCCATGCGAAATCTTCGCTCGGCAAGATCACTAGGTAGGATCACTAGGTAGGATACATTCGAGGAACCCAAGACGATGTCCAATGCGAGCGCCTCTGCAGTGGTTGAAGAGGTAACCCAGGAAAAAGAGCCCGGCAAGAAGCCCAAGCGGCAACCGAGGTACCACGTCATCCTTTGGGATGACCCCGAACATACTTACGATTACGTCATTCGCATGATGAAAGAACTCTTTCACATGACCGATACGGCAGGTCGAAAATTGGCCGAGCAGGTCGACAAGACTGGCCGCGCGATCTGCCTGACGACGACCATGGAGTTGGCCGAACTCAAACGCGACCAAATCAAAGCCTACGGTGCCGATCCGATGAGCATGAAGTCCAAGGGAAGCATGTATGCTTCGATCGAACAAGCTCCCTGAAAAGGACTTCGAGCGATCCGTGGATTGAATGGAATTAGAATCACCGAGCAAGCATTCTCATTCTTGCACGTCGGGGGATTCGGATTTTCCAGGTTGCTGATCGACCAAGATCCTGTAAGACTCCGCGTCCAGATCGTCGTATTGACCGCTGCGGATGCAATACAAACAGGCAAACAGTCCTGCGGAACCCAACAAGATCGCAAGCGGGAGTGCAATAAAAAGCACGCTCATGAGTTTTTCTCCTGCCGGTGCGGGAACGTCCGAGCCGACCAAGCCATCATCAAAACGGTGATCCCTGAGATCGGCATGAAGATCGCCGCGATCAACGGATGGATATAGCCGGTCATCGCCAAGCTCACGGTCAGTGCATTGTAAAGCAAGGACGCCGCAAAGCATCGATGGATGGCTCTGACGGCGTTGTGCGACGCATCGAGCAATCGCGGTATCGCTTCCAAATGGCGTTCTCCGATGAATATCGGAGCGTTCTTCATAGCCAGCTCGCAGGGCCCTCGCACTGCAATTCCCACATCGGCCGCCGCCAATGCCACCGCATCATTGATCCCATCGCCAACCATCACCGTAGTGGTTCCCTCACTCCTTAGCTCACCGAGTCGCTGCGTCTTTTGCTCCGGACTCAATCCACCATGGCATGCGACCAACTCGACACCGCCGGCCGATAACGCATCGGCTATCTGCTGAACCTGCGGTGAATCATCGCCAGAGAGTATCGCCAGCTTCCATCCTCGATCCCGAATCTGCCGCAAGCTCGAGACCAGGTTAGGGCGTATCGAATCGCCCAGTCGAAATTTCCCTTGTGACTGACCATCGACCCATACGCTCACTTCCCGAGAAGTATCGCTCTGCTCGATGGGAGTTTCAGACCTCCCGATGAACACCAAGCTGCCGTCGACTCGTCCATAGATCCCCCGGCCAGCCTCCTGGCGGACTTGGCTCACACGGACCGAATCGATCCGACGATCGAACTCCTCTGCCCCAATCTCCGAACGCACGTAATCGACCAACGCCCGAGCCACCGGATGCTCCGACTCCAATTCGATCCGAGCGATACTCGGGAGCAACTCTCTCGGGCCGCTCCAGTCGATCACCCGCAGATCACCAAAGGTCAACGTGCCCGTCTTATCCAGACACATCAACCCCGGTTTGGCCAGTCTCTCGAGCGAGTTGCCATCGCGAATCCATATCTTTTCCCTGGCCGCTCTTCCAATCGCTACCGTGATGACCAAAGGTGCTGCGAGTGCAAGGGCGCACGGACAGGCAATCGTCAGAAGCGAGACGGTCCGCTCTACGGATACCTCCCAGCCCCGGCTGACCGACCAAAAACCAGCCGTCAGGATCGCTAGCCCCAGGATCACCCATACGAAAACTCTTCCCACCCGATCGGCCAACTGGATCAGCGGCGTTCGATCCGCTGTGGCCTCTTGGACCCAATCGGAGATCTGACCTAAACGACCCTCCTGGACCGTTCGCTCAACGGTCATCTCGATGGTGGAACTTAGGTTCAGTGACCCCCCGATCACCGAGTCTCCAACCCTAACTCGCTGCGGTCGACTCTCCCCGGTGATAAACGCCGTTTGAAGCTCGCTCTGTCCACTCGATACGATCCCGTCGGCCGGGATCGTGACCCCGGCCCGGACCTCGACCCGATCTCCAGGCCGCAAGTTTTTGGCAAGGACCACATTCCGGCAGCCATCCTCGGACAATCGGATCGCCTCGATATCATGAAACCGAAGCAACTTGGCAATCGACACCCCGGAACGGTATTGAGCACGGAATTGGATGTAACGCCCGACGCGAAGCAGCAACACCAAAGACGCCAAGGAGTCGAAGTACACATGGCCTCGGCCCGTAGCAGCCCCGACCAGACTGCCGATCGTCCCGACCAACAACCCGGTTGCGACCGGCACATCGACATGAGGTATTCCACTTCGGAGCGACTGCCAAGCAGAGCGAAAGAAAATGCGCCCTGGGAAAACAGTCGCCAGCAATCCCAGAAGCGCGCCGACCCAACGCAAAAAACGCTCATGCTCCGAGGCGATCCCCGTCGATTCGCCCGCATAGAGCGAAATGCCAATCCACATCGCATTGGCTGCCAGAAAAAAAGCGACCGCAATCCAGAACCAATGCTCCCGCCGTAACACGCCGTCGGTCTGCTCCTCGGTTCCCTCAGGGCTCCATGGCCCAAGCGAATAGCCAAACCTCGCCAAATACTCAGCAACGCGAAAAGGAGCCGTACGGCTCGGGTCGTAGATCAACTCGAGCGATTGGTCGCTGAGTCGAACTTGTGCAGATCTCAGACCCGGGAGCGTAGGTGGAAGGCTCTCGATGAGCCAGCAACAGGCCGCGCAATGGAGGCCTTCGACACCCAAGCGAACGCGGCATGTCCCATCACCCAATGCATCGACCTGTACACCCGCCTGGGTCAAATCCTTGAGAATCTCCGAGGCTCGGACTTTCGATACAGGTTCTGATTCCTGGTCGGAAAGGGAGCGCAGGGCATAGAAGTTTTCCAGTCCAAGCTGATGGATCAACGAATAAGCACCCATGCAACCCTGGCAGCAAAAGAACTTCGAAGCACTCTCCTGCCGCTCGTTCGGCCCGAGACTCAAACTCCCATCTTGGACCAGTCGGCTCGAGAGTCTCTCCGCAGCGAGATTTTCCGCAGCGAGAATTTCCGCAGCGATTGCTTTTGAACCTAAGCCCCAGGTCTCTTTGCCACGCACGAGGGTCTCCAAGCCGCAATGCGCACAGAGGACTCTCGACGGGGTGTGCTCCGAACGATCAGGGGCTCTGGAGGCTGGAGTCAAGGTTTCCTTCATCGTGGGACCCAATGGCACTATGGCATCTACTCGGCCGAGCAACACGGGAGCTCGATGGCTTCCAAGCTCTCGATCACCGCTGCGTCGATCGAAGGCTTCGGTCCGGAGCCTTGGGTGGAAATCGACGGCCGTCCCTGGACATCGAATCGCGAGAGATCGATCCCCGAGAGGTCGATCGATGCGCGAGAGCTTAGCGTCCATAGACCAAAACCGATAAGCAACAACGCTGCTACCCATTGCATGGCCTTGGGGTCGATCCTTCGGAGCCACCTGCCCCCCCAGGCTACGGCCGAGAGCGATGGGAGTGTCCCGAGCCAAAAGGCTCCCATCATCGCCATGCTGGCCAAAACGCTTCCGGCGGCACCCGAGGCGATCGCAAAAAGATAGAGCCAACCACAAGGGAGCCAAGTGCTCAAAAATCCCCACACATACGCATTGAGGGTCGGCCGTTTGGTTTTGATGCGAACTCGAATCCGAGCGATCATCGCATGCCACAAGGCCATCGACTTCGAATGCACTATCCCTTGAGCCGATGCCCGGAACAACTTCCAAAGGCGCAGCATGCCGATGGCCAAAAGGACCGTCCCGACAATCAGCGATGCGGCTTGTCCTATCCCCCAACGGCCCGCAAGTCCCTGGCTGGCCGATGCGATCGAACCGATCAGCAATCCGAGAATCAAGTAGGTCGTCAAGCGTCCAAGGTGGTAGCAAACCAACGGGAACAACTTAGGTATACCAAACCCTCCCCAGATTCCTTGGGCCCTCGGGGACTCCAAGGACGATGCCGAACTGACCGAACTCGTTGCGATCAATACAAACGGTCCACACATGCCCACACAGTGCAGAGAACCGAACAGCGATGCGGTCAATACGGCTAAAAGCAATTCGATCATCGCAGACTCCAGTCGATGGTTCGCTCGGCGATGAATCGTCGGCCCGATGGAGTCGATAGCTCCAAGGCGACTTGCCATTTCCCTTCGCGATCGATCTCGAGAGCTGCGAAATAAACACCAGGCTCCCTCGGGCTCTCGGTCAAGGCGACGCGACGATTTTCCGCCACCCGCGTCAAGTGGTATGCAAGCAGCGTGCCCGACGCTCCGGAGACTGGTTTGCCCTCAAGGTCCTTGAGAACCACTCGAATTCCAGCCGGTTCCAATGAACGATCAAACTGGGCCTGCCACCCCAAACGCTCCGACTCTTGAAGTTGGTCTTTGTGGACTTGCCAGTCGACGGCTCGGTTGCTGTAATCGGGCAACGGACGAAAGGATGGGTCACCTACGGCAAGTGCCAATGCGATGCCCGCGATCCCCAAATTGATCCCGAACAGACCAAGAATGAACGCGGTCCAGAGGGCAGCCGACTTTCTCTCGGATGCCTCATTCGATGGTGCCGGGTTCAAACCCGTTCTGCTTGGTTGGTCGATGTCGATACTGTGCATGGTGGGGAATCCACTCCCTTTTTTTTCGATCGCGATGCTTGATCATCCAGGGACGAAAGTTCCTCTTGGAATTCCCAAGAGAGGACCGCAGCCGAGTTCTTAAGTCTAACGTGTCGCGTCGGATTCTCGATCGGTCAACGAGGGAACCTGAAGAGATTCGAGGTTTCGCGACATTTTGCCCAGGCTCCGGGACAGCCAGCGACTTCCTTGAGCCAAGCCCCGGGCTTTATCGCCCAAAGCCCCGATTCTGCCGACCCCAAGGGGATCCGAACCGGACGTGAATCCCGGGAGTTACTATCGAGGAATAGGGGGGGTGCGCGAATTTGGAGGTTTTTTGACGTAGATTGAAGCTTGGAATCCCCGTTTTTCACTCCCGATCGAGCTTGGAAATCGTTATCTTTATCAGGTTCGGCATGAGTTTTTGAAGGCCTTTTGGTTGTTGGAATTATGAGCTACATCGAAATGATCAGCGGACCTGCGATGGGACGCCGGGAACTACTTACCAAACCTCAGTACGTCATCGGTCGGCACCCCGAATGCGACTTGGTGCTCGAGAGCGGCGCAGTCGTCTCGCGCCAGCACGCGCGGCTATTTTCTCGCAATGGCGGTTACGCCTGCGAGGACCTCGGCAGCCGCAATGGCACCTTCGTCAACGGCAAACTCATCAACGGTCCAACGCAACTCCAGGACGGGGATACGGTACGGATCTGCGACATCGAAATGCTCTTTGGCGATGCCCGAGAGCAGAGTTCGATTCGAGCCGATGAAGGCTCGTCGAAAAATCAGCCCTTGGGAGTGTTGATCGATGACGACGAGGACGAGAGCGAGAGCGAAAAAAACGCGGTCCGGACCGTCACCGGACGCCTCGATGTGCGGGGTAGCGAATACGGCTTCCAGTTGTCGGCCAGCGCCGAGTCAAAACTCTCTGCGCTGCTTGAGATCATGCGGAATCTCGGCAAGACCATCGGAATCGATGAGGTTCTGCCCAAGGTGCTCGATTCGCTCTTTACGATCTTTCTTCAAGCGGATCGAGGATTCATCGTCCTCAAAGACGAAACCGGTAAGCTCGTTCCCCGGTCGGTCAAAACTCGGAACAAGGACCAGGAGGATCAGGTCCGATTGTCCAAAACAGTGCTTCGCGAGGTCATGAGGACCAAAGAGGCGATCATGTCGCTCGACGCCAGTGGCGACTTTAGCATGAGCGAAAGCGTCGCGGACTTCAAAATCAAATCGATGATCGTCGCCCCGTTGCTGAATTTTGAAGGCGAACCTTTAGGTGTCATTCAGATCGACTCGACGCAGACCAAAGGCGGATTCGAAGCCAAGGACTTAGAGATCCTTATCGGCGTGGCGAACCAAGCGGGCGTAGCGATCGAAAACGCCCAGTTGCACGAAAACATGATCGCCCAAAAACTCGTCGAACAAGACTTGGAATTGGCAAAGGACGTGCAACTGAAATTCCTTCCCAAGACATCCCCGAATTGCGAAGGACTCTCATTCTATCAATACTACAACGCAGCACAGCAAATCGGTGGCGATTACTTCGACTACCTCGAACTCGATAACAATCGCTTGGTGATCGCCCTTGCCGACGTCGTCGGTCACGGGGTAGCTGCTGCGATGTTCATGGCGAAACTATCGGCCGAAGCTCGGTTTGCTTTCGCCTCGATCAGCGATCCACGCAAGGCCATGGCGCAGCTCAACGACCGCATCACAGCGCTCGATGCCGATCGCTTCATCACCATGTCGGTGATTGTCTATGACAAGCCAACCAACAAAGCAACCATCGTCATCGCAGGACACATGCCCCCGATCCACTACCATGCCGATGGTTCGATCAGCGAACCCGGGGAAGACATCGCCGGCCCACCCCTAGGAATCATGTCCGACATCGAATTCGATTCGACCGAAGTCATTCTCCAACCTGGTGAATGCTTGACGATGTACACCGACGGGATTTTCGAAGCTCCCAACAAAGAAGGAACTCAATTCTCGATCAATCGCGTCCGGGCGATCATCGAGGCGGCAAAGGGGCAAGTTGTCCCGGCCGGTCAGGAGCTGATCAAGTCGGTCGAAGAGCACATCGTAGGGTGCGAACAAGAAGACGATATGTGTATCGTCATCGTCGGACGAGATTGATCTAGCGTCTGCTCTTGCTCTTGCTCTTGCTCTTGCTCGTGCTCGTGCTCGAATCGATCCACTATCGCAATTCAGCCCATTGGTCCGTAAGTAGCCGCGAACCAACTCGATCAACCAGCGGCATCGCCGCATTTCAAACAGCCATCGAGTACGAGTACCGTTGCACTGAGTACCGCTTCGCTGAGTACGAGTACGACGAAATCCGATGCGAGGCACGAACGCATGCTCTGTAGCTGCAAGTTACGCCTCCGCCGGGCAAGCCCGACGGTAGGCTTACACAGCGGCCATCGAGCACTCCTTGGCCTCCGTCGGCTCATGCCCAATGGCGTTGAATTAAAAGCGGAACGGCGCAAGCCGTCCGGTGAGAAAGATTGCGATATCGAGAACCTTACATCACTCACCGGAGTGCTTGCGCACTTCCGCTCACACTAATTCATCGCCATTGGGCTTCATGTCGGTGGGGTCAAGACTTGCAGCTACAAAGTGCATTGGCTATTTCTGTGGCTTCGATGATCCAGACGGCGCTGCAACCTCGTTTTCGTGTGCTAAATCAGTGAGCACCAAGCTCACGACAACGATGTCAGCATCCGGGTTGTTTTCCACCAGATTGCTTGGGTTTTCGCCGCTCTTTACACCCTTACCCTTTGCATGCATCAACCAACAGAGCGGCAATGCACCATCGTGAATGGTCCCTTTTGGCCACCAGCTAGCGCCGGATAATTCAGTCAGCGAGCAGACTGTTTTGGCAACGTCATGACTCTGTGCGGTGTACAACGAAGGGCCGTTTCTATCAGAGGTCGTTAGCTCCACATGGAATCGGATGTTGCCGGATTTGCCATCGGCAAGCTTAAGAAAATCGAGATCTGCCGTTTGCAGCGACACAGTGGCCGTGGTTTGGGGATTCACATGCGATGCAGCTGCGGCAGTTTTGGTGTCGATCTTCTTTCCGTTGCGGTAGAACTCGAGCCGGACGCTTGCTGAAGTGAAAGGGCGTTGGGCATCCACATGGATCTGAGCCTGGTTGACGTGGAGGATCCTTGCCAACCGATCGGGCGCAAGGTTACCCGTCACCTTTTCAGCACCGATCGGATCAGCGCCGTATGAGGCTGAGGCAAGTAAGGCAAGTATCAGGACAATTCCAGTAAGTTGCATGTTGAAATCCTAGCCACAGAGCGACCGTAGTCAACGATGTCGCCGGAGAACACGATTGAAAACGTGGGGAAAGCACCGTCGGCTACGGCGGACTGAGCACGAGCACGACAGGAACCTATGGCCGCGTAGGCCAGAACGACAGCGGTAATGGGGCCACCGCGAAAAAAACATGATATCAAAACTCGCGTCACCGGCGGCTCCCGTTCACCGCTTGGTTAGGTACTATGCGCTTGCTCGCCCACTTTCTGCGCAAGGATCGCGAAATATGTGGGTAAGAATGCTGAAAGTTCGTCAGCTTCTTCACTGTCCTCAAAGAGGTCGCGGAGGATGAACCCCGACCGTAGCGGGCCGCCAATCAAATTTTCGAGTGAGTGACTGAACATGAATGGTTCGCCATCTGCGCGAAGCTGATTTAATTCGTTCGCATCAAGATGGGTGTCGTCTGCGTAGGGGAGTCTATGTCTAACATCGAGATTACGCGTTTTGAGCTTGTCTTCGTCAAAAATGAAACGCAACGGATTGACAAAGCCACACATCATTAGCCCGCCAGGACGGAGGACGCGGTACGCCTCGTCAAACATCTTCTGAACCGCTGGAATGAATGATACGGAGCAAGGGTTGAAAACCAGGTCGAACGATTCCGATTGAAAATCCGACAGATCTCGCATGTCCCCCAACACGGATTCGATTTGCAGCCCGTCTCTTTCGGCAACGATTTGGTCTTGTTTCAGTTGCCGTGCTGAGTTGTCGATCACGGTGACCTTCGCTCCTGCAGCAGCAAAGACCGGGGCTTGTTGACCGCCCGCAGATGCCAAGCCAAGTACGTCAAGACCGGACATTTTTGGAAACCACTCTGCCGGCACTGGCTTTTGTGGTGTCAACACCACACTCCAAAGTCCCAATCTGGCCGACGCAATGATTTCGCTGGTTACAGGAACCGTCCAGCGATTTCCCTTTGCCACTTGAGCGTCCCAAGCTCTGCGATTGTATTCCGCTATGTCCATTATGAGTCCTGAAGAGCCACCGTGCTGCACCTATCTAATCGTATTGACCGAATGAGATGAGGAGACGTTACACAAATCAAAAACGCCCGATTGAGCACTTCGGTCCAATGCTCTGTTCGTGCTTGTTTTCGTACTCGTACTTGAAACGACCTAGTATAGCTATCCGGCCTCTTGGTCCGCAACTTCCCGCGAACCGCTTCGATCAACGATCGGCATCGCCGCAGTTCAAACAGCCATCGAGTACGAGTACCGTTACACTGAGTACCGCTTCGCTGAGTACGAGTACGACGAAATCCCATGCGAGGAACGAACGAAAAGATCACCGAGGACGAGGAGTTTCGTCAGCAGCATCCGCGATGCCGTATCCGGTCGCAACAAGCCGATAACCGCTCCTTGGGTGGAATACCCCAAGCCCCCGGTCGGCTCGTCCGACCGGAAGCACAGTTTCATCCGCTAGCGGGAGGCTGGGTCGTAAAGTGGGGATGGTGGAGATGATCCGCCTAGCTAACGAACCATGGGCTCCGGTGACTCAAGGCCACCCGGGGGCCGAGGTCGTACGATGAATGCGCGTAGCTCTGCGAGGCACGAACGCACGCTCTGTAGCTGCAAGTTACGCCTCCGCCGGGACGAGCCCGACGGTAGGCTCACTCAGTGGCCATCGAGCCCTTCTCTCCGTCAGCTTGATGTCGATCATCGGTCTCTTTTGGAGATCTTGAAGATGAATCAACCAGTACCTACTCTGGTTTTGTTCTATTGTTCGCAACGATGTTGTTGGGCCATGATTTCCGAGGCACGAACAAAGAGCTCAGGTCACTCGGCTGTTTTTTTCGCGTTACTCTGCATCTGATGGACCGCGTTTTGGCTCATCGCATCGACCGTCAAATACAAAGTAGCCGCAGAAGCGCATCCCGCTGGGCCTTTGGTAATGTACCCAGCAACCGCCGCAGAAACCGCGCCGACGCCCCGTCCTATCCGCTCCGCATGGCGATGCTCAACCTGCGCACACCGCGAGAGAGCATAAGCCGAATGGCGAGCCACCTCACCCAGCAGAGTTGCAACCCCGGCGGTTTGCGACATGGCCATCCCCGCACTGGCTCCACCCCCGACCGTTCGGGCCGAGGCAGAAGCTATCCCCGCAAGTCCCACTCGAATCATGCCTCGGAGTAACCGGTCGGTCTGATGGCTGACATGCTCCCCAGTCTTGCACATCCTGGCAAAGTGCTCGCAGTTTCCCAACGCCACATGGTAGTGGGTGTTGCCTACCGCGGCCAAGGCCCGCTCGAGGACTTGCTCGTCGCTGAGCGACTTGCTGATCCGCTCGACGGTAATCGGCTTGCCATCGGCAAACACCCCAAGCGATACTCGCTGGACTTCCATTTCCGAGGTGTTGCCACGCACGGAGGCTAAGTGAACGACAGTCCCGTCCCCCACGTCGATTCCGAAGTGGCGGTAGGGGATGATTCCCCATGTGCAAGGCACGGTCAGCAAGTCGGATTTGGCCATATTCTCGATTCCAGAGCGGGTTCGTTTGCCGCGCGTTGAAATATAGGGCCCAAGAGCGCAAAAAAGAAAGCGGAGTTTCCTTCAGAAAACTCCGCTTCATGGAAATTTTTTTCGAGACGGAACCCAACTGGGACCAGTTGGAAAATCAGGCGTCAACCACAAGCCATCCATTCCAGTCGCTACGCCCGTGCTTGCTACGGGCGACCGGTGGGTTACTTGTGATTTATGGAACCATCATCTACTGAAACGACTTGCCGCAACCGCAGGATTTGACAGCATTTGGATTGTTGAACGTAAATCCGGATCGCTCCAGGCTTTGGTACCAGTCCAAGGTGGTCCCATCGAGAAGCAAAGCGCTTTTCTTGTCGACGACAACCGAAATGCCGTTTTGCTCGTACCGCGTGTCCTTCGACTCGTCGAATTGATCGTCGAAGTTCATCGCGTATTCAAATCCACTGCATCCGCCGGCGACGACGCCGACGCGGACGAATGTTTCGCCGGTAAGCTGGGAATCCGTGTGAGCTCTTTTGAGCTGTTCGGCCGCTTCAGGTGTAACCAAAATCGCCATGTGCAACCTCTATCCTAAATTTCCGTAGAAAACTTGTCGACAAACCTTACTTGGCCGCCCTTCGCCTAGCGGGGGCTTCGGCGACCGGGAGCCCACGGTACTTACCGCAACCTCCCAAAGAAAATAATATGCAATTTGTTGGGCAAATGACAAGTCAAAAATCACTTCCCATCCCCCGGATTGCCTGCTATTCTTACGCACCCTTCGATTCCTCGACCTTCGGGCCTGGAAATCGAACCGCCATCAACAACACAATGACCCTTACGGAAACCCGTGAAATCATGACGAAACCCCACAGAAAACTCAAAAAAGCCAACCATGGACAACGGGCTGCGAACAGCAAGGCCCGCAAAGCCAAACGCAGGAAAGTCCGGACCTAATTTTTAGGCTGCAACGCGATTTCTCATCCTACAGGTCGGATCTGTGCCTCTCGCACGCCGATTTTTAGTGGTTGCATGACGGATTTCTCGGGAAAAATACTCGGCCATCGCGGGGTATACAGCGTGGCGCAAAGAGCGTGGGGCATACAGCGTGGTAGGTAAAGAGCTCATCGTGGACCCCGACTTGATCGATTTCGATCGGGTTCTGGCCGATATCCATCAGATCCGAAAATACAATCCCCAACGCTTCGAGATGGAGCAGTTGTCGGCGATCGTCTACGAAGACCCTCACAATGTGACCTGCGTCGGCTACAAAGACGTCTCACACGACGAGTTTTGGGTACGTGGCCATATGCCCGGAATGCCTTTGATGCCCGGCGTGGTCATGCTCGAAGCCGTAGCCCAAGTCTGCTGCTATGCAGCCCACAAGTACAAACTCCTGGGCGATGCGATCGTCGGGTTCGGTGGTCTCGATGACGTTCGGTTCCGTGAGCCGGTTCGGCCAGGGGACCGACTGATCGTCATGTGCAAATTGCTAAAACTTCGCAAACCCTATCTGCTGGTTTGCCACTTCCAAGGTCTCGTCGGGCGGAAACTCGTTGTCGAGGGACAGCTCAAAGGGATACCCATCCCCGTCGAAGCCCTCCAGCGGTAGTTCTGCGGTTTTTCCAGCGGTTCCGTTCAAATCGTCTCCCCGGTCATCGCGTTTCCATGGTTAGTCCGACCCTCTGGCATCGAGCGTGTATCCATGATCCCTGTGCTTAGAAATCGAATCCCCAGTCTCCTCGTGGCCTTGCTCGCAGTCCTGCTGGGGGTTGGTGCCACGCGGCAAACCACTGCGCAAATCACCACACAAATCACCCCACAAATAACCGTGCCAGGGCATACGGCTTATGTGCATCCAGATCCTTGGGGGGCAAGGGTTCGAGAGAACCAAGGTGTCCTAAAGTGGAAAGACGACAACCCATCGATCCGATGGTGGGGGTTATTTAAAACGCCTGGTAAAGTCAGAGCCAAGGTCCTCGTGCGAGGGAATCCCGATGCGATCGGCGGATTGAAACTGCGAATCGGCCCTCAAGAGCAAAGCCCCGTCGCAACCTCCGAGGCAAACGGACAAGACTCCCGTGTCGTTGACTTTGGAGATTTCGCCATTGCACTTGATGGTCCGAGCCATATTCTCATCGAGCTAACGCGGGGAGCGGGTCCTGCGTTGGATGTCCAGGAACTCCGACTCGATGGACCTGCCAGTGCTCAAGTCCATTTCAATCTCAAGGAGCGCCGCAATGCGGCCTCAGTGCACCTGATGTATTCGACGGCCAAAGATGAAAAAGTCGACGCTTTCTACACCGAAGTCGTCGGAGTCGAAGAGCCGGTCGGGACGTTTTACATGGCCTGTGGATGGCACCGAGGCTACTTCGGAATGCAAGTCAATTCCAAGACCGAGCGCAGGATCATTTTCAGTGTTTGGGACAGTGGCGGCGAGGAAATTGATCGTCAAAAAGTCGCCAAGGAGAATCGTGTCCAGTTGCTCGGTAAAGGCCAAGATGTCTTTACCGGAGACTTTGGCAACGAAGGGACCGGGGGGCACAGCCACTTGAAGTACCCTTGGAAAACAGGCAGCAAGCAACGGTTTTTGGTCAACGCCGTTCCGACGGATGAAACCCATACGACCTACAGCGGATATTGGTTTCACCCCGAGGATCAGCAATGGATGCTGATCTCTTCATGGAGTGCCCCCAAGGAGGGCCGATACATGCGGGGCTTGCACAGCTTCAGCGAAAACTTTCTCGGCGAAAATGGCCACTTGGCCCGCAAAGCCTTGTACGGAAACCCTTGGTATCGAACCGCCGATGGCCAATGGCACGAGATCACCCAAGCAAGATTCAGTCATGATCCGACGGGAAAAACCGACCGGTTCGACCGCACCATGGGGCTCGAGGACAACCAGTTCTTCTTGAGACATGGCGGCTTCTTGGACGGCACGCTCGACTATGGCACACCTGTGCAACGCCAAAGCACCCATCAATTACCTTCAGACCTCGACACATTGATCAAGAAATAAAGGCCCCCTGTCGGAAGCACCTACGGCTTACTCTTGAGGAAGCCTTGTTGTTCCATCCACTGCGCGGCCCTCTGTGGCCAAGCTTGGACCGGATCCCCTGTGTCGCGAAGTCCATAACCATGTCCACCTGTAGGATAAAGATGAAGGCTAAAAGGGATCTTCAATTCGTTGAGCTTCATGGCCGGTACCAAGACGTTTTCGCATCCTAGCGCGTCGTTTTGAGCCATGGTCAAAAACATGGGAGGTGTGTTTGCACTGAACACCACGTCGGAAGAGAGTTGCTGTTTGTTTTCTTTATCCGTCATATAGGCTGGATAAATCAACAGTGTGAAATCGGGCCTCGGAGTTCCTTCGTCGGCCGCATCGCTCTTGGGATAGCTCAGCACGCCGAATCGAGTCGTGAGCATCGTGCACAGATTGCCACCCGCAGAGAAGCCCAAACAACCAATCCTCTTTGGATCGATGCCCAGAGACTCGGCGCTGTGCCTTAAGACATTCATCGCCCGCTGGGCGTCTTGCAGTGGGGCTTCATAGGGCGGCTTGCCTTCGCGCCTCGGTACTCGGTACTTGAGCAACGCTGCGGTCACTCCGATGGAGTTTAGCCACTGGCAAACCTCGGTCCCTTCGAGGTCGTAGGCCAAAATGTTGTAGCCACCCCCAGGACAAACCAGTACGCAGGCTCCGGTCGCCTTCTGGGGATCCGGTGAATAAATCCTTAAATCGGGACTCGTGACATTCCCGATCCGGAGGACCCCCTTGTTGGCCACTCCCCGATCCTCAGGCTTCGACGTGTTCCCCTCGGGCGGATACTCTTTGGTCTCCCCTGGCGCTTTGCCTTGCCATAGAGGGATGGTCTTGTAGGCGCGATCCGGTTCATCCGCGAGGCTCGATGCGGGAAGTCGAATGGCCCCGAGGGCAACAAGTGAACAAACAACACAATGAATCACTGAGCGGATATTCATGGGAACCTCTGTGGGAGAATTTACTTTCCTAAGTCCGAGAGCAGCTCGCTCATCTCGGCGGCTGCATGAAGATTGTTTTGACTTCGGGCTTCTTCGATCCCGTCTCTGAGCAACGCTCTGGCTTGTTCAATCTGTTCGAGTTCGGCCAGTTGCTGGGCTGCCATGAAAAACGCGGCTACGTACTTCGCCTGGGGATCATAAGCCAGTTCGCGAAGAATGCGGATGCTCTCTTCGTGGTCCTGCTCCTTGCGCAACTCCATCGCCAACGAATAACGAAGGAACGAATCGTTGGGTTCCTCGGCCAACATGGCTTGGATTTTCTCTTTGCGGCTCATGCTTTAACGGGTTTCTAGAAAAGGACGCTTCGATAGCTCCGACGTGGGTTGAGAGGTCGTTTAGGCCTAAGCTTTCTTTTGCAGCACAAGAACCACGTCGCAGGACTTTTTCGTCAAACGACACGGGTCGTTGATGTCGAACCAAAAGTCATAAGTTCTTACCAGTTCAAGTCCTTTGACTTTGGCAAGCAGCGACTTGAGCTGTTCGACATCGTAGAGCCGCAGTCGCAAATGATCGGTGAGCTTCTTCTCTTCCTGGCCATCGATCTGGACCTTCATGGTCATTTTGAGGGTCTCGACTCTCTTGGCCTCATCGACTTGCTCGACCGACAGCGCATAGCGAATCGAAAACTCCGGGGTCTTGACCGACCAACGCTCGGTACCCCAAAGCTCACCGTCATGAGGAACAATGTGTAGCGAGAGGACAAATACCCCCCCGGGTCGCAGATGCTTGGCAACGCACTTGAGATGGCTAAGTGCGGCGGATTCGGTTTCCAAATGCCGGAACGTATTGATGGCGTTGAAGGCTGCGTCAAACGGCTGATCGAATTGGAAATCGGTCATGTCCTGCTTGGACAACACCGCCCTGCAACCGATTTGCTTGAGCTTCTTCTCACAAAAATCCAGGGCTGGTTGGTTCAGATCCATTCCCGTTACCGCGTACCCGCGACGGGCCATTTCACGGACCAAACGGCCCGAACCGCAACCGGCCTCGAGCACCCTTTCGACTGGGAACGGAACGAACTTGCGGAACACATCCTCCAGGAATCTCGCTTCGCTCGGAGTCTCTTTGAGAAACCCGGCCTCGTACCACTCGGGATGATCGTACCAGTGAATCGACTCGCTGTCGGTCTTGACGGCGGGTTTGGTGCTGTTGCGAGATTTCAAAACAAGGGGCTCCGTCGTTGGAAACAAGGTGGTGAATCGTGGGGGCAGTCGAGCCCGTCCAGGGCCGCTGGCGCAGAATATCTAAGGGGTCAGTGGCAATTCGCTCGCCGCGAATTCCCGGCAAAGCCCTAGCATCTGGTTCTCCGAAATCGAGTTCGCCGAGGCGACGAACAAAAGTCGTCCGCGACGTATGACTCCTTTTTCCATAAAGCGCCCAAAGAGATCCAATTGCTCGACTTCGCCTGATCGGCTCGCATGGACCAAGCAGTCCTGCCGATCCAATGGGTGGATCGCAAGTGCGGTGCGACGGTCCGAGGAACATAGGAACTCAGGATGGCAGGTCCATGGCTCTTTGGCTCCACTTGGAGTTAACCGCAATTGCGGGTTGCATTCGAGCATCGATGTTTGAACACTGAGCCAAAGCTCTGCGACGAACAGGCCAGATGGGTTGCCGTGCACCCGAATATCGAGTTGATAACTGAAAGGCCATGGGAACTTCTGGGGAAACTTGATGATGAAATCATCGAGGCGAGAGTAAGCTTCCTCAAGGGCCGGAGCCGCAGTGCTCGGATCGACCGAATCCTCTCTGGGTTGGATTGTCCAAGAACAGATCGATCGATGCTGCAGGCTGGAATGCTTATCGGATTTCGCAATCCATTGGAACTTCAGGCTTGGTCGGGTCGAAACGACCAAAGCGTGCGATTCATGATCGAAAATGGCCTCGGTCTGTGATACGTTCCAACCCATGAGTCGATGATTGATAAGGGTTCAAGAGGGCTAAATCCAAGCTGGAGGACTCACTATAATGGACAACGGCCTTGCCGTCGATGCGGGGTGCACTGGGGGATACCATGTGCTCTGATCCTGCTCAAGAATCGAACGCAACTCGCGGAGAAATGGTTTTGAAAATCGATCTTATCGACGCCCTGGGCATCGCGCAGGCCGCCTCACAAAACGCAGGGGAAATCCTGTTGGCCATGCAGGGCACGGCCCAAGTGCATCATAAGGATGCAAAGGACCTGGTTACCGATGCGGATCTGGCTGCCCAAAAAGCGATCTGTCAGGCCATCTTTGAGGCCTTTCCAGACCACGGTTTTCTTGGCGAAGAGGGCTCCACGGGGATGTTCGAGGCCCAGGAGTTCAACAACGCGAATTCCGACTACCAATGGGTGGTTGACCCTTTAGACGGTACGACCAACTATGCCCACGGATTTCCCCAGTACGCCGTGAGCATCGCACTGACCTTCCAACAACTGCCGGTCTTGGGTGTGGTTTATGATCCAGTCTCCAAGGAAATGTTCTGGGCCGTCGAAGGCCATGGAGCTTGGTTGAACGACCGCCGGATTTCGGTAAGCCACCAAACGGAGTTGTCCCAAGCTCTCGTGGCTGTAGGTTTGGCTCCGAACCTAAGCCGCGACTCGTACGAACTTCGAAGTCTCATCCATTTGCTCATGGAAAGCCAAGCCGTACGTCGACTCGGATCGGCTGCATTGAATCTGTGCTATGTCGCTTGTGGAAGGCTCGATGGTTTTTGGGCCAGTTCATTGAAAATCTGGGATATCGCCGCCGGTGTCTTGATCGTCCGCGAGGCTGGCGGAGTCGTCAGCGACTTAAAGGGCCAAGATAGCCACGCCCTCGGCGGAGCCTTGATCGCTGCTTCGACTCGAGCTCTGCAAGACCGAATCGGTATCGCTCTGGAAAATCCACCCGACAACTCGCCCAAAAAGGCTTAACGCCTTGGACGCGCCGGACGGACGACACGCTGGGCTGTCCCTACCCTGGCCGGGGACGATGTTTTACCGGGTACTTGGGAAGTGCGTTGCGGAGTACCTTGAGTTACTGCCCCTTGTGGCAAACCCACAAGTGGGCCAGGAGAGACCAACTCGGAATTGTTCGATGAACCTGCCGAACTCCCGGCGATGTTTGAGCCTTGCTGAGCCTCGCTCTGCTCCTGGGGTTCGCTCAGGATTTCGCTCAACCGTTTTTCATAGAGCGAAAGAGCCCGCGTCGCATGCCCCCGCGGACCAATGGGCCACTTCAACTGACGGTTGTCATAAATGTTGGACATCAAGAAATCAATCGCTTTCTCAACCCGCTTGGAGCGAACATCCTGATCGCTGACCGTAAACAAAAGCCACTCCAACATGTGGCCCGTGGTCTGTACCTTTCGCTCCACATTCGGTTCGTTCCCACGCCCCTCGAACCAGTTGGTGCTGAAGCTGCCGTCAGGGTTTTGGAGCTGCCATGTGTATTCGATGAACTCATTGATGAACTTCGCCGCGCGAAGATACTGACCTTGAAGCGGTTGGCCCTGAAGAACACGCTGCTTGATCGCAAAGGAATAACCCATCAGCCGGTGGGTGCCGCCACATGCCGATCCGACGACCGGTTGAGCTAACTCCTCTTGAATCAACTTCTGGATACTCCACACCCTGCCATCGTTGGCACGCCACTGCTTGTCGGAGTCCAAGTAATACGAAAGTCCGATGAGCTTGAAGGTCAACTCGGACTTTTCCCTGCAAGTGGCCATTTCATAGAGGACCAAGTCCTCGACGGTGAACTTCTGATTGCCGATTTGGATCGGATAATCTGGAGGTACCTGGCATTGCGCTAGGATCGCTAGGAATTGCCCCTGGTGCCCTTGGACGCCCCCACCCACGTTGGGCACAAAACTATTCCCTCGCGGTGTGAAAATTCGCTGAGTCCTGCACAAGCCATTGTGACACATCCAACCGATCGCATTGACCCTCTGGTTGCTCGGACCAATCATTTCGTAGTCGCTCCCGAAGGCCAAAAGTGCATGCATGACGGCCCAAGGGGAACGAGCCGCAGTGGTCTCAGGATTCTCAAGGTAGTAGTCCAACGCCAACTGCACCTGATCGAGTCGGGCTCTCTGAGCGGCTGTTCCATAAAATGACTCTGCCTGATCCGGGGCGCTCGAGGACCTTGCCGATTGCCCATCAAGGCTCGAATCGGAAATGCTCTCCTCAGATTGGGACTCACCATAGCGAGATTCGCCATAAAGCTCGGGCTTTTTGGCCTTCTCCGCATCGATCCCCTGCAAAGATCGATCCGTCTGAGGCATTTGGGTCGGTTCAAATTCCTGAGCAAGATAGTCCTTCATGTCCTCATCGGAGGTCTTCAATTCCCTCTTCTTCGGAGCCCTGGTCACCTCAGGCCCCGCCTCGGAGATTTCCAAGCTCGACTCCGATGCGAGGAAACCCTCCCCTTGCGTGAACTTCGCAGGTTCGTTCGACACCGCGTTGGCTATTTCAAGGCTCGAGGAGGATTCGAGCGATCGCTCAGCGCACTCGACAATCAAGGAACAAGTCACGCTTCGGATTGAACCACCAAGGGCCGAAGCGGGATCATAGGACAAAGCACCCAGGAGGTTCAGCGTGGTGACCAAGTGATCGTGCTGGCCCTCGACGGCGAAAAGTTCGTTGCGCCACGCACTGGCCGAGCGAGCACTCCCTCGCAACTCATTGACCGGGACATCCACTCCCGAATCGACCGGCCCACGCAAGGGATTCTTGCGGGTCGATTGCTCACCGGCAATAAACGGGGGCTCCGATGCGAACGAGGACCAAGGCTCCAAGCACAGCGCCCAGGCCGCCCCCGACAAGACTCCAAGCTGGAGGCCAAGGCGAAGGGCTCGCAGTGGCAAAAGTTTTTCTAATGGTCTTCGCATCTCAAGTAGCTGCCTAAAGACGGTTCGAGGATCTCGAAGATCAGGCATACACGACGACCCATCGTTGCACGAAAACGTTCCGGACCTAGAGGAGACTCCCTGTGTATCGGATTACAGAGTCGAATCGATGCAACGATAAAAGGGGAATTCATCGTCAAAGACAAACCTCTTTTCCACTTAGCCCAACGAAAAGAGAGTTTTTTGATCAAGAAAACTAATTCCTGATTTGTGCAATAAATCTCCTCCGAGCGCGAACTAATTCTAGAGATTTGCGTACTACGGTGCGGGCTGGAGGTCTATTTGGGCTGAAGGTCCACATGGCGAAATCCGAAAGATTACCAATCGTCCGGGGCGTTCGGGGTTCTCCCAGCAAGAAAGGCTGTGCAATGACGACTCGTAAAGAGGCCTTGATCAAACTCAAAGAAGTTCTCTTGCTTCGCAGGGAGGCCTTGAAACGAGCCCTCGACGGCGACATCAGCATGCTGCAGTCATTGTCCCAAGAAGGGGGCGATGTAATGGATGCAGCGATGGATACTGCACAAGACGAAATCAGCAGTCAACTGGTGGAAGTCGAGAGCCGTGAATTGAGTCAAATCGATGAGGCGCTCTCGAAGTTCAAGAGCAATGCTTACGGCGATTGCGAAATCTGCGACAAGCCGATTCCTCTTGCACGACTTCAAGCCGTCCCTTACGCGACGACTTGCATCGACTGCGCTCGCAAGCAAGAACTCGGTCAGGTATCTCAAGGCGAAGATTTCAGCTAGAAGATTTCAGCTAACCGTCAATCGACATTTCTTCCCAAGAGCATCGCTAAGAGAGCCATCCGAAGGTAGACGCCGTTTTGGGCTTGGCGAAAATAACCTGCTATAGGCAACTCGTCGACCGAAAGGGCGATCTCATCGACCCTGGGCAAAGGGTCAAGAATCAGGCGGCACGAATCGGGTATTTCTTCAGGTGTCAGTCGGTACTCGTATCGGTACCTCTCGAAAAGCGATCGGTCAGGGAACCGCTCTTCCTGCAAGCGGTTGAGGTAAATCACATCCGGGTTCTTCAATTCCGCAAGCGATGTCGATTGGCTCACCCGAACCGAACGCTCGGTGCACTGCTCTACAAGCCAACGCGGTGCCATGAGTTCAGGGGGGGAAATGAAGTCAAAGCCGATATTTTCAAATTGGGACAACACCAAACACAACGAGTGAATGCTCCGGGACTGTAACGGGTCGAATCCGAATGCATATTGGAGATCCGATAGAGTTCCGAGCTCCTCGATGATCGTGAAGGTATCGACGAGCGATTGGGTGGGGTGCTCATTGCCGCCATCGCCAGCGTTGATAAACGGCACACAGGAGGCATCCGAAGCAATCTGCGCGTCACCGGATTTCGGAAGCCTCGCGACGATCAAGTCGCAATAGCCGCTGACGACCTTGATCGCATCGGAAAGCGATTCGCCTTTCTCGAAGGATGTCGAACCGACCCCTTGGATGAAGACGATTCCAGCGCCGAGTCGCTGGGCCGCAGATTGGAAACTCAGCAAGGTTCGCGAGCTCGGTTCGAGAAACACTAAGCCGATCATCTTATCGGCAAGCAAATTCGTTCGGCCTTTCTCCTGGCAGATCGTCCGCATCTTGCGAGCCGTTTGAAATATCTCATGCAATACTGGGATCGTCAGTTGTCGCGCCGAGATGAGTCGCTCAAGTGGCATTGTCGTGATTCGATCTAGGAAAAGGGTTCCGTGAATCGTCAGGTCTCATACAATCGATAGAGCAATACGTTACAATCGTTTCGCCTTTTTGGATAGCGAAGCACCGCCGTGTTTTTCCAATCCTGACCTCCTTTTTCAACCCCCCATAAGCGAACCCTCAATGCAAGAGGCCCTGCTCCAAACCGATCTGCCCTACCCGAAACGTCAAGGAAAGGTCAGGGATGTCTACGATCTTGGCGATCGCCTATTGATCGTAAGCACCGATCGGATCAGCGCTTTCGACTGGGTGATGCCCAATGGGATCCCCGACAAGGGACGAATTCTCAACCAGTTGAGTCTATTCTGGTTCCGGACTCTGGGAATCGAGCACCATGTGATCGACGACAAACTCCCCGCCGAAATTGCTCAGTTGGACCCCCAGGGGCATCTCCAAGGCCGATCGATTGTGACGCGCAAGGCCCAGGTGGTTCCCTTCGAGTGCGTGATTCGCGGCTATATCGAAGGCAGTGGTTGGCGCGACTACCAAAAGACCGGCAGCATCTGCGGAATCGACCTGCCAGCTGGGCTCCACCAATGCGATGCACTCGGATCCCCGCTGTTTACCCCAGCAACCAAAGCCGAATCGGGCCACGATGAAAACGTCTCCTTCGAACAAATGAAACTCGCCCTCGGCGATGCGATCGCCTGCGAACTCCGCGAACGCTCGATCGAGGTCTATCGAAAAGGCAATGCCATCGCCAAAGAACGCGGAATCATCGTCGCCGATACCAAGCTCGAATGGGGCTGGTTCGAGGGCCGGTTGATACTCATCGACGAAGTCCTGACCCCCGATAGTTCGCGGTTCTGGCCTGCCTCGACCTGGCGGCCAGGAGGACCACAAGCCTCCTTCGACAAACAGTATGTCCGCGAATTTCTCGACCAAACCGCTTGGGATAAAAATAGTCCCCCACCCCGTTTGCCAGACCCGATCGTCGAACAAACCCGCGAACGTTATCTTGCCGCCCTGGTGCAAATCACCGGCAAGGGTCTTTGCCCCGAATCCAACACAAAAACCGATCCTCGTCTCTGAAGCAACCCGAAGAAAACATGCCAACGATCGACTATAGAAACAAGATTCAAAACAGCGTGATCGCTGTCCCTCCGATGGCTCGGGGCGACGACCTGACGGTCTGCCCCACCGAAAACCAACGGATGATCGAGCACCTCAAGGCCGGCGGGGTCCGAACCTTCTTGTACGGCGGAAACGCCCTGTTCTACCACATCCGATTGTCCGAATTCGCCGAAGTTGTCCACATGCTCGTCGAGCAAGCTGGACCCGAGTGTTGGGTCATCCCCTCGATCGGCTCGTCCTTCGGGATGATGATGGACCAAGCGGCACTGGCGGCCGATTTACCGGTCGAGACCTTCATGGTCCTACCTCAAAAAGATATCACTGACCCCGACGGGATCGAACGAGGGATCCGTATGGCCGTCGAGCGGATGGGAAAACCAATCGTACTCTACCTGAAATTCGATCGTTGGTTGCCACCCTCGGCCGTCGAACGCTTGGTTCAACAAGGCTACGTCAGTTGGATCAAATATGCAGTGGTCCTCGACGACCCGACCAAGGACCCTTACCTAAAAGAGCTCTTGGAATTGGTCCCCCGGGAACTTTTTGTAAGCGGGATGGGCGAACAACCTGCTATATGCCACATGAGGGACTTTCAAATGGGAGGGTTCACCAGCGGATGCGTTTGCATTCGACCCGATCTATCAACCCAGATGCTCCAGGCCATGCGATCGGCCAACTGGGAGCAAGCCGATCGAATCCGCGCGGTCTTCGAGCCCTTGGAAGACCAACGCAACGCGATCTCCCCAATACGCGTCCTCCATGAAGCCGTCGGATTGTCTGGCATCGCGAATGTCGGCCCACTTGTACCCTTGCTCAGCGGCTTGAGCGAACCTCAGCGGACCGAGATTGCCAATACGGTTCGGCGATTGAAAGACGTTACCCTCTAGGAAACCGCCAGAGACTCGGCGTCCAATAGTGTGTTGCCCACGAGTCCTTCGTCGCGCACTCCCTTACGCGCATCTCCCGCCTATCGATCTCGATGTAGAAAAAAGCTTGGTTGCCCCCGCTGAAGTGGCTCGAGTTATCGATGTTGAGCAAGGGGATCCCCTGCTGCGCTTTCTGAGCCGTACCATCCCAGTTTTGAATGTTTCTCACATGGGTATGCCCGTAGAGAATCGCCAGGACGTTGTACTTTTGAATCGCTTGGTAATAAGCCTGCACGTCGCAGGGGTTCCACTCCAAACCAAGATTCGCTGTATCTGAACCATCGCACGGTTTGCTGTATCGGACGACATCGACATGATGCGTGATCAAAACCGGTGTGCTCAGGTCCGCAGCATGCTGCTGCAAATCGCCGATGAGGAAATCCAAGCTGTCCATGGGATTGTATCGCCGACGCTGCTCGATCTTGCGATCCTCGCCGACGACGATCCCAAGGTTGATCAAGTGCACAGGCCCCCAGCTCCAAGAGTAGTGCAAGCCGTTGCTCGATCGCGACAGTACCTCGCGTTTCTTCGACCGTTCGATCAGACCCTCAATAGCCAAACCATCGCCCCCGGGACTGTCATGGTTGCCGTGCACCTCGTAGACAGGATAACGCAATCGGCCCTCGGTGCCCGTGAGTCCAAAGTCAGCCACGTAGCCATCCCATTCGCGGCGTTGCATCGATTCCTGAATCCTGCCCCTTTTGTCACCCGTGTCGATGATGTCGCCGGCGTGGATAACGCCTCGAATCGAACCGACATTTCCACCTCCGGCCAGGTCTGGAATCGGCGTGCCTTCGAGTCGATTCAGCGTATCGATCAAACCCTGGCAATTGACAATCGAGGAGTCCACAAGCTCATGGGTCGATCGTTCGTTGGCGAAGTAATGCGTATCGCCGATCGCAAAAAATCCGATCGTGTCGCTCTCGGAGAAATCCCCCCTTGCGTTATCGAACCCGGAAAAACCCGAGACACCCGATGCCATCGCAGCACCAGTCGTCAAGCGAGTTGTCTTGGAAAGAAATGCGCGTCGGTCCAAGCGACAATCGGAGGTGCTCGCGGTCTTCATGGGAAACAGGAACCTTACAAAATTGGTCTAAGAATCGCTCTTAAGCGGAATGGCGATCCGTGCAGTCAGTAACCCAACACCGAGCACCAACGCCGCTAAAAAGAAAGGGGCTCCCCGAACATCGAAGCCACCTTGGGGGGCGATCGTTGCCCGGAAGACCGACGTAAATAGGAGCGGACCGATCATACCAGCGATCCCGTTGAGCGAACTGTTTGCACCCGAAAGCTGGCCTTGCATCGACGGATCCATCCGCTTGGACATCAAACCCTGGATCGCGGCGCTGAAAAAGCCCATCGTGCAAAAAATAACGGTCGATGCCATGAACCACTCGCCGGTATCGACGATTCCATAAGCGATAAAGCCAAGTATTCCCCCGATGAGACCGATGAATACCATCCATCGCTCGCCAAGGATCCCCATGAGGGGCCGTATGAGCGCTCCTTGGACGATGAAATTCAAAATGCCGACGATCGCTAATGCTTGCCCTACCTGGCCCGGAGTCCATTCGAATCTCGCGTCTGTGTACAACACAAAGACACTGCTAAAGACCGAATGAGCCAATTGGTAGGTGAACAAACTGATCGCCATTGGCAAAAGACCTGGAACCGATTTGAGCAGCATCAACGATCCGACCGGATTGGCGCGGGACCAACGAAACGGCTTGCGGAGCTCCTTAGGAAGGGACTCCGGCAGGTACAGAAGGCCGTAACAGGCATTGAGCAAAGTCAGTCCGGCCGACACCCAAAATGGCAACCTTAGGTCGATGTCACCAAGGTACCCGCCGAGTGCCGGCCCTAGAATAAAACCCAACCCAAAGGTCGCTCCATAAATCCCATAAGCTGCCGAACGCTTCTCTGGCGGCGTTACGTCAGCGATGTACGCACTTGCCGTGGAGAAACTCGCTGCGGTGATCCCTGCTAGAATTCGGCCAAAGAACAGCCATGTCAGGTTCGGGGCCAGGGCCATGATGATGTAATCGATCCCCAGTCCAAAAGCAGATATCAGCAGAACCGGACGTCGTCCGAACCGGTCGGACAGTGCTCCCATGATCGGCGAGGAGAAAAACTGCATCAGCGCCCAAATGGTGCCAAACCAACCGACATAACTGGCCGCATCGATCGGATTGTCCCCCGAAAGCTGCTTGATCAGCTTGGCCGTAATCGGTATGACCACCCCGAGCGAGAGCACATCCATCAGGACGGTCACGAGAATAAAGGCAATGCCAGCTCTAGAGGCTGTTTGTCGAACCGCAGAAGACAATTGGGGACCTCGGAGGCAGGATCGGGAACCAACGCCGGTCGGGATACAAAGACCGATCTGCGGGCCATTCTATTCCATCAGAGGATCGGCAAAAGACCGATCGAGGGGCTTTGTGAGTCTTTTCCTAAGCATCTATGCAGGGAAATACAACGATCCGGAGGGATCGATGCGGAAGGATCGGTGCGGTTAGGGGCCTAAGGTGCCTTGGTGGCTTTGGCAAGCTGATTCTCGATCCGTCGGATCGCTTTGCGCATCTCCGGTAGCTTGGTCAACATCGCATACACCTGGGCTTGCTCAAACATCGGAATCGCAGGCGTCCCGAGCATCACACGATCCGATTCGACATCCGATGCGATCCCCGATTGCGCTCCGACCTGGACGCGATCTCCAATTTGAACGTGATCTTTGACCCCAACTTGGCCTGCCAAGACCACGTAATCGCCCGTCGAGGTGCTCCCAGCGATACCGACCTGCGAGCAGATCAAATTGTGCTTGCCGATACTGCAGTTGTGAGCGATTTGGACCAAGTTGTCGATTTTGGTGCCGCACCCGATCCGCGTAGCGCCATACGTCCCACGATCGATCGTCGAATTGGCGCCGACCTCGACGTCGTCCTGGATCTCCACCCAGCCGAGTTGCGAGGTGGGCTCATGCCTGCCCTCGACGAACTTGTACCCAAACCCATGCGCTCCGATCACCGCATTAGCATGCAACACGACCCGATCGCCTAAGATCGTGCCAGGATAGAGCACGACTCCAGGAAAAAGTTGGCAATCCCGACCTAGTTTGCAACCGGGCATGAGCGTCACTCCCCGATGCAGATGGCAACCTGGTCCAACGATGCAGTCGGCATCGATCGAAACCCCGGAATCGATAAACGTTGCGGGGTCGAGTTTGGCCGTCGGGTCGATGATCGCACTCGGGTGTACTGCATGAGACCGCTTGAGGACCACCGGTGGCTTGAACCGTTTGCAGATCGTCGAAAATGCCTCGTGCGGCTTCTCGACGACGATCTGCGGAATGCGCAACCCTGGGATGGCTTCGGGAGTCACGACCGCGGAGGCTTGAGTCGATGCCAATTTCTCAGCATACTTCATGTCGTCGATGAGTGTGATACAGCCGGCCTGTGCTTGGGATAAAGGTACCGCAGAGAATACCTCAAGCGATCCACAGGTGGCACCCTGTGCAGAGTTATCATGCCCGTCCGATTCCATATGGACTTGCAATTGACCACGCACTTGCTTGGCCAATTCGGCAATCGCGATTCCGACCATCGTTCGACTCCTTCCTTGCAGTAGCATTCGTCCCTTTCGCATCCAGGGTCCCCAAAGTGTAATCGACTTCGCGTCGCGAAATCAACGCCGATTGGTGTAGTCATCCCGAGCCAAACTTGGTAGTTTCCTTCGAATGTAGATGTTTGCGTTTCTTGCCAGCACCAGCGTTCCTCGACAGAATCGAACCGATGTTCAAAGCCGTCCCCAAGGCAGCGATTCTCAGTATGGTAGGTCCCATGGCCCTGCTACTGGCCGGATATTTGGGTTGGCGCTTCTATGGCGCCAACGCCCTCGATACGACCTACTATGCCCTAAAGCAGGAAAACATCCACCTCAGCGATCGTCCCACTTGGCTCCGCAGCGACGTGATCTCCGAGGTCTTCGAACAAAGCGGCTTGGATCGCATGAGCCTGCTCGATGACCAAACTTCGGCGGTCATCGCCAAAGCCCTCGATAATCACCCCTGGGTCAAAAAAACACACCGTGTCCATCGCATGGCCGGCGGCCAAATCGTCATCAATGCCGAGTTTCGCCAACCTATCGCTATGGTCCATTGCCAAGCTTCCCTCGAACAGGGATTCGAAGTACCTCCCGGATCCAACGATCAAGAGAGCTTCCTACCAGTCGATAGCGAAGGTGTGCTGCTGCCGACGAAAGACTTCTCCCAAGACGATATCCCAAACTACATGCTGATCTACGCTCAAAATATCCGAGCCTCAGACTACCCCCGAGTCGGGATGACCCTGGCCGATCCCCAGATAGCCGAAGCGATCCTGTTGTGCCGATTCCTGGCTCCAATCCGCGCCCAAGGCATCGCAAAGCTATCGAGCATTTACGTTTACCCAAATGCCACTGGTAGCACCTCGCGTTGGAGACTCGAAATCACCACCCAAGGTGGCCCGCGAATCCTATGGGGAAGCGCACCGAGCCACGAAGCGACCAACGAGCCGACGGCCAACACCAAACTCAAGCGTCTTGTCGAACTATCCCGCGATTCGACGAAATGGGCCCAAGCCGAACTCGACCTGACGACGAATCGCTAAGGAATTCGGTATGATGCAAAGCACCCTTGGCAATTGCGTCAACCGATTCGACGACCTAGCGGACGATAACGCAAGAAACGCAAGAAACGCAAGCAACGCAAGAAAGTAGAACTATCGCAAAACACGAGCAGAAACGCTCGTTTCGACCTCTTGGCCCAGACTCGTCAGGATCACCACCTTCTGCTGGATCTGCTCGGCTCCCTGGATCTGGCCGGGGGCCTGCTCCTCCTTGGGGCCGCCTCGGAATCGGAACGGCACTACATGCACGGTTTTCTCACCCGAAGGTGGCTGAAACTCGAAACGGGGATCCTCGCAAGTAATCCACTCGATCGAAAACGGCTTTTTGCCTTTGACGATAAACCGCTGCTGGCGTGTCTCTCCTTGCTTGATTTCCCCCATCGCAATGTTCTCAGGGGTCACGGTGATCGGAGGCCGAACCCTTCCCGATACCGGGATCGTAAACTCCCGGTTCTTCTCGTTCGTATCGTTGGTCAAGATCACCACCTCGTCGATGATCTTGGAAGCCACCTGGGTGTCCTTCAAACTCACATGCATCCGGTAGGTCACGCCCTCGGGCTGGTACATGGGCGGATCGAGCCGGACTTCAAAGGCCTGAGCATTCCCTCGAACATCGACGATCTCAAGCCCCTTGCGACCCATAAACGACAAACGCACATCGACCGTTTTTTTCTCTCCGACCTCGACATCACCAAATTGGATCTCCCCAGGCTCGACCGAGACGTCCGTTCGGATCGTTCCGTTTACCGTCAATTGAACCTCGGCATAAAATGGCTTATCGAATACCACCGTAATCACCGCGCTCTTGGTGCCGGTAAACGTCCGGGTGTTGAAACTCGCGACGATCTCACCCTTCTCCCAAGACTTCAGGGTCGTCTTGGTCGCCATCGGTGTGGTGCAACCACAACTGCTCCTTACACTCGCGATGTGGACGTCTTCCTCAAAGCTGTTTTCAAGCACAAATCGATGCTCGGCCTTGGCATTGCGACTGACACTACCAAAATCGTGATGCGATTGGCTAAAGAGCTTCTTGGCCCACTCCTGAGCCACAACGCTCGAATCGGAGCACAATCCAACGAGCAAACCGAGCAATCCGATGATAAAACAGACTCTGCGATTCGCTAGCATTTCGAATTGGAGAGGGTTAGTAGGTGGTTCGACGGAAGAGACCAACGCAGCATCTAGAGTATCGGCAAAGATTAACGATTAGTTCAACGATTCGGGCCGGCCAGGTTGAATGTGCTCGGAACTAGGGAGTGGAAGAGGAAGAAGGGAAACACAGAGGCACAGAGGACACCGAGAGGCGTACCCCGGTCAAACGATCAGAGAAATGCGGGTGATCCACTACCGAAACAGCCGGGATCCCCCCTTGCGTCTTTGCGTCTTTGCACCTTTGCGTTTACTTCTCCTCTTAGCTTCGAACCTGGAAGAAGGTATCGAAGATCGCTTCGCCGATGTCGTTGAGTTTCGACTGAAAATGATCGATGAATTCATGCAGTCCGTCATCCATGACCTCTTCGATGTCCAAAAATTCTAGCTCGGCCCGGAGTCGGCCAAGCAACTGCTCGGCGCGGTTGCTGTAGTTGCCTTGAGTCCCTCCGGTAATCTGAAGCAAGGACTTTTCGGCAAGCGAGATACAGAAACGCACTGCTCTCGGAAAGTCGCGATCGAGCAAGAGGAAGGCGGCAACTAAGTTGGGCGATAGCCGCCCGAATTTGCGACGGTACATCTCCAACGCGCTGGCGCTCTTGAGGAGCATTCCCCATTGGCTGATGTCGACCGAGGTTCCGATGTCATCGACGCTCGGTAGAACCAAAAAGTACTTCACATCGAGAATCCGCGAGGTCTTGTCGGCCCGCTCGAGCATGGCTCCTAGCCGTCCAAAGTTCCACGCCTCGCCGTGGGACATCGTCCCGCTGACGACCCCTTCGATCAAGTGACCAAACTGACGGACCTTGGCAAAGAACTCGAACGGGGACTCGACGGCTTGCGTGTCGTTCCTGCTCTCCCGCACGAAAAGGTAGAACTTATTGAGCTCCTCCCACATCGGGCTACTGAGCATCTCGCGACTCTGGCGTGCGTTCTCCCTGGCATACTGCAAGCATGATAGGATCGAGTTAGGATTGCTTTCGTCGAACGTCAAAAAGCGAATGACATCTTCCTGGGAAACCCTGGGGTAGTTTTCAAAGAACCCCTCTTGGTCGCCAGTCGTATAGATCAAGGCCTCCCATTGATGCGCCGCCTGCCCCCCCAGTCCGAGCGTTAGGTTCAAGGTAACGTCGATGAATCGGGCGATGTTTTCGGCTCGCTCGGTGTATCGTCGCATCCAAAAAATCGAATCGGCTACTCGGGATAACATCGAACCAGAACTTTCTGCCGAATCGCTTTGATAGGACGAAGGGGGATCAACATGGCCGCATCACCCAAGTGTCTTTGCTGCCACCCCCTTGGGAGGAGTTGACCACCAGAGAGTCTTTGACCAAGGCGACCCTGGTAAGCCCACCGGGTACAATGTAGATGTCTTCTCCGTAGAGGATGTAAGGCCGCAAATCCACGTGCCGCCCTTCGAGCGTATCGCCGCAAAGGGTGGGAACCGTGGATAGATCGAGCATCGGTTGAGCGACATAGTTCCTGGGATTGCTCAGGATCTGTTCGCGGCAGGTGGCAAGTTGCTCTCGCGTCGACTTGGGCCCCAAAACAATGCCATAACCCCCAGACTCATTGGCCGGCTTGATGACCAATTGGTCGATATGCTCCAAGACATATTGACGCTCCTTCGGGTCGGCGCACATGTAGGTCGGAACGTTGGGCAAGATGATGTTCTCACCGAGATAAAACTCGATCATCTTTGGAACATATGCATAGACGGCCTTGTCGTCAGCAACTCCTGTGCCCGGCGCGTTGACCAGTGCGACCCTGCCGTTGCGATAGACGTCCATCAGGCCGCGGATGCCGATCGTCGAGTCGGCCCGCAGGGTGCTCGGGTCGAGGAAGTCATCGTCGATGCGGCGGTAGATCACATCGACACGCTTGAGTCCCCTGGTCGTTCGCATCCAGACATAACCATCGTTGACGACCAAATCAGGGCCTTGGACCAACTCGACTCCCATCTGTTGGGCTAGAAAACAATGCTCGAAGTACGCTGAGTTGTAGACCCCGGGGGTTAACACGACCACATTCGGATCCCGAGCAGAGGCCGGCGCCACATACTGGAGCATCTTCAAAAGCTGCTCCGGGTAGGTCTCGACGGGCAAGATGTTTCGTCCCTCGAAAAGCTGCGGAAATGTCCTCTTCATGACCTCGCGATTCTCGATGACGTACGAGACTCCCGAAGGGCATCGCAGGTTGTCTTCCAAGACATAGATTTGTCCGTCTCCACTCCGGACCAAATCCGTTCCGGTGATATGACACCAAATGCCTCGCGATGGATTCATCCCATGCAACTGCTTGAGATAACCCTTGCTCGAGGCGATCATGTACTCGGGCATGATCCCTTGGCGTACGATCTTCTGCTCGTGATACATGTCGTCGATGAACATGTTCAACGCGCGAATCCGCTGCTTGAGCCCCGTCTCGATCATCCGCCACTCGGCTTCGTGAATGACCCTGGGAATCAAATCAAAGGGCCAGATCTTTTCCGTACCGGCCGCGTGCCCGTAGACATTGAACGTAATGCCCATGTTCAGAAGTTCGTGGTCGGCCGCTCGCTGACGCTTCTGAAGCTCCCCGAGGGGCAATGACGCGAGTCGATCGGCTAAGAACTCAACCCCTTGGCGGGGTAATCCCTCTGGAGCGAACATCTCGTCGTAAAATCCGCGGCAATCGTAACGGGTGCTCAAGGGTTGCAAACTGACGCTCCTGCCTTGGTGTGCGCAAATAGGCTGCTAGTGGTTGGCACAAACTGCCCGTTTGTTTAGCAGTTCATGGACCCATACCGGATCGATCGGATAGTCGTCGACCACCGTATCCATCAAGTCTTTGCCTCAAGGAATGCAAGTCGACTGCAAACAAACCGAGCCAATGCCTTCAAAAGAAACTCAAGTGCAAATAATGCGCCAAAGCTCAGTGGTCTTGGACCAATTGCAGTCCATGGCGCACTGAGTCACCGATTGGCATCGTTCAAACCGTCCGGGTGCCGATCGAATGCTTGAGCGAGTTTAGCAATTCGACGGCGTGCTGAATCTCGGCCTTCTGACGGTCGGGCTCCTGAGGGATTTCCCGCTCGATGGTCAACGGCCCGCTATATCCGATCTCCTTGAGCGTCTGGAGGTACAGCCCGATATCGACTTGGCCTTTGCCCAATGGGACTTCTGCGCCCCAGGTTTGCCCTGGCAGATCGCTCCAGGTTGCATCCTTGCAGTGAACGCTGCGAACATACTTGCCGACTTTGCGCAACGCCTCGATGGGTTGCCCGGTGCCGTAGAGGATCATGTTCGCAGGATCGAAGTTGATAAACAGATTCGATCGCTGGGTATCAGCGATGAATCCAAGAAGCGCGTCGGCCGTTTCTTGGCCGGTCTCTAAGTGGATCGCCTGCTCGTTCTTGGCTGCATGATCGCACAGAGTGCGTGTGACTTCGACAACATCGGCGTAATCCTTGCTCTTGGTGTCGTGGGGCACGACGCCGATATGCAGACCGACGACGTCACAACCAAGAAGCCTTGCGAAATCGGCGATTTCTTTCATCTCCTTGAGTCTCGCTGCGCGTGTCTCGGGTGGCACCAAGCCGATGGTGCGTTCGACCGTCGGGATATCCGCATAGCTCTCGCCATCGAATCCTCCGAAGACACAAGTCAGTTCGATCCCGTACTGATCGAGTTTCTTGAGGAAGGCTTCGGCCGCCGATGGAGTTCGTCCGGAGGCATGAGGTGTGTGGAGTTGGATCGAAGGGATGCCCAGTTCACGGGCGACCTCCAAATGAACTCCGAGCCCCGCATCAATGCTTGTAAAAACGCCTATGGACCAAGGTGCTAAAGGCATGAACGTAACCTTTCAAGAACGGACTAGTTGGAAGCTTCAGTAAGTGCGAGAAGTGCGAGATCCGACAGCGCCACGGCGCTGCCAATCTTAGAGCTTTTAGAGCATGCGGGATCTGGCCATCGCATCCTCGGCCATACGGATGAAACTTGTATCGCCAGTGCCCGCATAAGCCCTCTGATAGGTGACGCTCAAAAGGGTAAAGTTAAAAGACTCGGTCGGCTCGATCTGGCATGCCTTCTCTGCATGAGCGACGGCCAACGAATGCTCCCCTAGACTCGTAAAGACTCGAGCCAAGGCCAAGTGACTCAAAACATGCTCTGGGGATTCCTCCAGAATTCCCAAGAGCAAATCCCGAGCTTCTTCGTTCTTCCCAGCATCCTTGAGCTTCTCGGCTTGGCTGTAACGTTCATTCACGGTGCTCATGCGGCCCTTTAATTCGTTGGATCCATAGGTTTCACCAAGCAATCGGTTCGGGACTCCCCCTCCGATCGCCTCTGCGGGTGATCGATGTCGCTCCGTAATTGTAACGTGTTTGGAACCCTTTGGGGAACGGGATTTGAGCCTAGTGACAGGGTTTCACTATGGCGATCCCTAACCAAGTCGGTAATATTTTCCGATTGAAAGGGACAGCCTTAGCCCTTTGATACACCCTCGATCCTCCCTTTGGATCGCAACCCCTCTAAAAAACCTAGGACCTACCCTCGATGGAAATCTGGCCTGCAATCGATCTGCTAGGTGGCAACTGCGTTCGGCTACGGCAAGGAGATTACTCCCGCAATACCATCTTCAGCCAGAATCCTGGACAAGTCGCCCAAGAATGGTTCGATGCCGGCGCTACACTGCTCCATTGTGTCGATCTAGATGGTGCCAAATCCGGTAGCATCGTCAACCAACAGGCGATCCGAGAGATCCTCCTGGCCGCCCAAGGTAGGACCGTCCAGCTCGGCGGCGGAGTTCGCACCGAAGCGACCATTCGACGACTCTTGGATCTCGGACTCTCGCGCCTCGTCGTCGGTACGGCCGCCCTGCGCGACCCAAAGTGGTTTGCCGCAATGTGTAAGGAATTCCCAGATCGTTTGGTCCTAGGACTCGACGCCAAGGATGGAATGGTCGCAACCGAAGGTTGGCTCGATGTCTCCAAAACCCCAGCCTCGGTCCTGATCGAACAAGTCGCCCAGTGGACTGAGCATTGCGCAGCGATCGTCTATACCGACATCGATAAAGACGGCATGATGGAAGGCCCTAATTTCCAGGCCCTCTCACAGATCCAACAAATCTCGCCGTTTCCCGTCATCGCCTCCGGAGGGGTCACGACACTCCAAGATGTTCAAAAGCTCGTCGACCAAAAGACCCATGGAGCCATCATCGGACGCGCCCTGTACGAAGGAACCATCCACCTCAAAGAGGCTCTTAGGATTAGCTAATTCGATACTCCGAAAAACAATTTTCGTCATCCATCCTCGTAGGCTTGTTTCTGCGATTCGTTGCACGCTACACTTACGGCATAAGTGTTCGTTTGGCACTTAGTGGGAGTGCAGTTTCTGCACAGGCGGTCCCGCGTTTTTTCCAATGGGAGACCCCCCCGTTTGCTCGGGGGTGATTTAGACAACCTGGAGTTCGTCGAATGAAAAAAGTTGAAGCTGTTGTTCGCCACTTCAAACTTGAAGACGTCAAAAACGCACTGACCGAGCGAGGGATCCACGGGATGACCGTCACAGAGGTCCGAGGCTTCGGACGTCAAAAAGGCCACACCGAAATCTATCGCGGGACAGAGTACGCAGTGGATTTTGTGCCTAAAGTCAAAATCGAAGTTGTTTGTTCTGATTCCAATCTTCAGTCGGTGATCGATATGATCGTCAAGACGGCGCAGACCGGGCAAATCGGAGATGGAAAGATCTTCGTTTCCGACCTGGATAACGCCATCCGCATCCGGACTGGAGAACAGGGAGAAGACGCCCTGTAAACGAAGCTTGGTCCTCTAAAGATTCGTCGAAATAGACTTGTCCTCTCTTCATCCCCAAGTCATGGAGTCCCGGCAACAACTTGCCGAGGCACGACTCAAGTCGGCGAACCTTCATTCGTCCGGTAATACCGGTCTGCAAGTCTGTCTAGCGTGGGCCGATTCCGTCGATGCGATCGTGCATCGACTTATCGCCGTGGCTTGCCAAGAGGAAAATGCAGATCCATCAAAGTTCGCTTTTTTAGCCCTAGGCGGATACGGGCGACGGGACCTCGCTCCGTACTCCGACTTGGATTTGATGCTTCTGCATAACCAACTGCCAGAGAAGGCCCTCCAGGCCATCGCCCGTCGCGCTTCGCAAATGATCGGCGATACTGGCTTTCAACTCGGCTTCTCCGTGAGGACCCCTTTCCAATGCCGACAATTGGCTTGGACCGACGCCCAAGTCTTGACATCCCTAGTCGAGATGCGGCTCGTCTACGGCTCCCAGTCCCTATTCGAGTCGTTCGAAAACTCGTTCAAAAATGGAGCAAAACTCCGATGGCGGTCGTTGGCTTCCATGATCGAAAAGGAACGACTCGACGAGCGCCGCAAATACGGTGAGACCGAGTTCTTGCTCCACCCGAACGTCAAACGCTCTAGGGGGTGTCTGAGGGATGTTCAGATTGTTCGCTGGATCGGATTTGTATGCTTTGGCGAAAAAAATCCCGAACACTTGCGCGACGTCGGCCTTCTGGCCGAAGAAGATTATGCGCCGATCCAAGAAGGATACGATTACCTCCTGCGACTGCGAAACCAACTCCATTTCCTAGCAGGTCGAGCACTCGATTCACTCGACCGATCCAAACAGATGGAGCTCTCGAAGTGGATGGGATTCCAAGGTCGAGAGGGGGTCTTGCCCGTCGAGGAATTCATGACGCAATTCTTCGATATGACCAGCGAACTGCGATACAGTTCCGCGAATTTCGTCGGCATGGCCCGCTCGCGTTTGACCCCCTTTGGCTTCCTGTACCGATTTCTAAGCCTCTCGGCTGGCAAGAACCTGCGGCTTGGACTCAAAGAAGTCTGGGCCAACGGAAAAGGACTCGAACGTATCCAAGAGGATCCCGGCATGGTCCTGGAATTGATGCAAATCGCCAACCGACACCAACGACGCATCGAACACAAAACCTGGCGCACCATCCGCAAAGGAATGCTCAAACGGGCCGATAAGCCGGTCGGAAAAGAAGCCATCGCCCGGTTCCTTGGACTCATGAGCACTCCAGGAAGACTCGGTGAAATCCTCCGCCGATTGCACGAACTGCGCGTGCTCGAACAAATCATCCCCGCAGTCCGCCATACGCGCTCGTTGCTCCAGTTCAACGAGTACCACAAATACACCGTCGATGCCCACTGCATCCGTAGCGTCGAGTGCGTCGAGGAATTCGCCAAGCGCAACGATTTCCTAGGTGAACTCTACAGGAAATCCAAACAGAAACTCATCCTGCACCTGGCCTTGCTCCTGCACGATCTCGGAAAAGGCTTCGTTGAAGATCACTCCGAAGTAGGGTTGCGCATCGCCGATGAGACCTCCCAAATTCTCGGCCTGGGCGAAGCGGATCGGGAACTGATCTGCTTTCTGGTCCACCAACACCTGATCATGACCCTGACGGCCTTTCGCTTCGATCTGACCCAACTCTCGACGACCGTTAAGTTCGCTCAACAGGTCGGATCGCTCGAGCGGTTGCAACTCCTGACGCTTCTTTCCTGCGCTGACCTTGCCGCAGTCGGGCCCGGTGCACTCAACGACTGGAAACTCAATCTGATCCATCAACTCTACGATGCGACCGCCTCGCAGTTGCAATCCGGCGAACCCCTCGAGCACCAAGTCTCCGCCAAAGAAGCGATCAGAAAATCGGTCCTCGATCTGCTCTTGCCCCAGGAGAGATCAAGCCAAATCTGGATCGATCGAATCGCCGCAATCCCAACGACCTACCTGTTCCAGAATAAACCCCATGAATTGGTCCAGGAACTGCGCCTGATCCATGAACTCTCCCCCGAAAAACCAGTCCAAGTTTGGGCAGAGTACCTCTCCGATCGCGATGCGAGCGAATACTCCGTGGCGGTCGACCCGTCGAGAACCTCCGGCCTGTTCCAACGTATCACCGGAGCCATGGCCAGCCAACGACTCAGCATCCTCTCGGCCGAAATCCACTCTCTCCCCGATAGCGCCGCCTGGGACCGTTTCCTGGTCGATGACCCAGACTTCCAAGGAGCACCCGTCCCGAGCCGTTTAGAACAAGTCTGCCAAGCGATCGTCAAAGCGGTCGAAGCCCCCGAGCCGATCACGCCCAATTTTCGCAGAACCTGGAAAGGATCAGCCTCCGAGGAATCCGCCGCTTCTCGATTGCAACCGACCCAAGTCCGCTTCGATAACTCCAGCTCCGATCTGTTTACCATCATCACCGTCTTTGCCTACGATCGCATCGGACTGCTCTACGACATCTCGAAAATCCTCTCGGATTTTCAACTCGATCTCCAGGTCGCAAAAGTCAGCACCCATCTCGATCAAGTCGTCGACGTCTTCTACGTCACCGATGCCGAAGGCAACAAAATCACCGAATCGACCTACTTGTACACCCTGCGACAAGCTCTCCTGCGAGCCATCGAATAAGCACTCGAAGCACCGCAGTCGAGCCGATGGATCTAACCTCGATCTAACCTCATGAAACTCCCAATGTTTTTCCAACCAAGCATCCTAGCGGTGTTTGCAAGTCTGCTTGCATTCGCTGGGTTTTCTCTCGCTGGCCAATCGGTCTGCCTTGCCCAGGGCGATAGTGAACCGAGGCGAATCGAGATCATTTTTCCCGTTCGCTACCAGGTTTTTCAGCGACGCTACGAGGTTCCTCAATTGGCCCACAACCACCATCCAGGAGGGCCTGCAAAAGGGTATGCACAAGTCGCCATGGGATTGAGAATCCCAAGCGACAGCCGTCAGAAAGTGCTCTACCGAATCCGCAATGAACAACAGCCAGAGCATCAGCTACAACAATCGGCTTGGAAGCTGGCCACCGTGATGGACCGGACCGATGGCCAGCAGCCTCCAGAGGGCATCACGCAAATCGTCATTCCGGTTCCGGCCGGCGGTTGGTATTGGGTCGATCTTCGAGTCGAGTTTGATGGACAGAGTGTCGGGCAAGCCACTTCGGAGCCTTTCGGGGTCGGAGAGGTATTTCTCATCGCCGGGCAAAGCTATGCGACGAATTGCAACGATGAGCGGTTGCAAGTCACCGATCCGGCAGAGCGTGTGGTTGCCTACAATCTCAAGTCGCAAACTTGGAAAGTTGCCCATGATCCTCAGCCGACGGGCGACTCGAGCGACGGGGGGGCGATTTGGCCACCCCTTGGGGACTTGCTCGCTCAGTGCTACGACATTCCTATCGGATTTGTCAATGTCGCTGTCGGAGCGACTTCGACAAGCCAATGGAAAACCGATGGTGAGCTTTTCCAACGCCTCATCCAAGCCGGAACGGAGCTGAAGGATTTTCGCGCTGTTCTATGGCAACAAGGTGAATCGGATGTCATCGAGAAAACTACGACGGCAACTTATGTCGAGCGACTCATCGGGTTTCGAGCACAAGCCGACCGCGTTTGGGGTAGCTCAAGACCGTGGATGCTTGCGAAATCGACGCTGCATCCAACGGTTTACAACGACCCAGTCGGTGAAGCGAACATTCGCCATGCGATCGATACGTTGATCGCTTCGCATGGGTTCATGCAAGGTCCGGACACAGACCGGCTCGACGGTGCCAATCGAGGGCCCATGCAAAGCAGGCGTCACTTTACTGGACTCGGTCAACGGAATGCTGCTGCAATGTGGTTTGCTGCCATCACCAAAGAACTCGATGCCCCCAAGCCGCTTTACAGAGCTCAAGTCCCAAAACTCACCGATCTGCATCTTCGCTCGCCAGCTTGGAAATCACCGACCGTCTATCGCGAAAGCTCCGTTTTGCTTCAAGACCAACAGGGGGCCAATAACGCTCGGTTGGCGTTTCCTGCGGAGGAGATTTTGCAAGTTCGCACAGCGCTTGGGTTGGAATCCTTTCAAGAAGGTACCCATTGGACTTTAGACCCGACGAAGTCTGTTTTGCAATGGGTCGGGCAACCGCCGGTCAGGACCATCGGATTGGATCAGCTTTTTTTGCCCGCTGGATCGCCCAACAGTTACAAACACCGGTCAGGAAATCCTGAGGAAAATTTGCTATATGCACCGGGGAAGTGGTTCCATGAGCGCAATATCGAAATCACCTACCGTCGGGCCGATTCCATCGCGATCCCAACAGGCACGTCGCCCAAGTCTCTGGAAAAGACACTCAGGAAGCTCAGGGCCAAATCGAACGTGGTCATCGGGGTCAGTGGCGATAGCATCTCGACCGGATTGGACGCTTCGGCCACGACCTTGACCGAGCCGAATCAACCGGGTTACCCGGATTTGGTCGCAGCGCAACTTGTGCACGATTTCGATTGCCCGATCGACTTGGTCAACCGCTCGGTAGCCGGTTGGAGCATCGCCAACGGGCTTGCAGATCTAGAAAAGCTCTTGGAGTCAAAACCCGATCTGCTCATCGTGGCCTACGGGATGAACGATGTCGGAAGGCGAGATCCGGTGTGGTTCGCAGAACAAGCGCGCAAGCTTCAGGTTCGAGCCAAGGAATTGCTACCCGAGCTCGAAATACTATGGGTTGCACCGATGCTAGGGAATCGCGAGTGGATCCACACTCCACGCGAGATGTTTTTCGTTTACCGCGATGCTCTTCGGGGGGTTGTACAAGAGGGTGAATCGCTTGCCGATCTGACAGAGGTGTGGGATATCTTATTGCAGCGCAAGCACGATTTGGATTTGACCGGTAATGGGCTGAACCATCCTAACGATTTTGGACATCGGCTCTATGCACAAGCCATCTTGGAATGCTTGAATAAATAGTGATTGGACCACGCGTCCCTCTGACGCCGGACTTCTCGTGAGCCTGGGAAGATCGGGATGCAGATTGCTACCCTGGCTGTTTTCCTTTGCGTCCTTTGCGCCTTTGCGGTGAAACTCACGCTCCCGAGTAGCAACTAGGACCGTCAGAAGAAGGTTTCTCGCCAAGGCGCGAAGCTCGCAAAGAGAGAAAGCTCGAATCAGTATTTCATAGTGCAACACGTTGATATCTTGTTCTCATCACATTGTTCGTGCGTTTTCTCGCACTCGTGCTCAGTCCGCCGCGGCGGACGGTACCCACTTCACCTCCAAGCTGCTCGATGCATCGATCGAAGTCAGCATGGACGGTCGTGGACGCGCGACAGGCTGTTTGAAGAAGAAAAACATAATGGATTCATTGCTCATTCAACGGAAATGGTGGCTGGCTCTCTTTTCTCTTTCGCTTTGACTATATGAAACCTCCACCGATTAGGATCACTGCGAGGATCAAGGCTACAATTACGCCTAGCAAACACGACGCGAAAAATCGCGTTGGCATACTTGCACGCAAGCAGTGAAAAAACGGAATGCCGATGAGTGAGCCAAAACCGAGGATCGCCAAATTGACATTGGGAAAAGAACCGCATGCGATTCGTTCATCAATTGATAATTGAATAAGTCCAACACCGATCGCAACGAACACGAAATCCATCATCAACTCGAGGATCGAAAATGTCCACCTTCTATCTTTGTCTGGCACTTTGATTACTGCCGCATACGTCCGAGTCGATCGGTTCCCATTCATCACACTCACATCGATATTCATTTAGGTAGTCGGCGATCGTTTGCTTTTCCATCTGCACATAGACCACCGAGCCTCCCGTCCCGGTTCGCGCGACTCGGCGTCCAAGCGCGTCGTACTGGAAATTCACGTCCGCTGTCCCGTTGGCATCGATGTCGATGAGCATGCTTGAGTCTGGAGGTGGGAGGAGAAGCATAGATCTTCGTTGTCAGCCGTTGTCCCGGCGGCGGTGACCCCGTAGCCGCTCATGACCCCCGTGATCTACTCGGAGGTCTTGATCTTGTTCGCGTCCCAAGTGTAACCCAAATCCCCGATACTGGTTCGGTTGTTCACGATTGAACCGTATGGCTATGAAGACGATCGGTTTCGAATCATTTCCTGGAGGAATTGGGCACGCTGCTGGAGTTCCTCAAGTGACTTGCCTCGAAGCTCTTCATCGGAACTGATCTGCAGCCGCAGCAGCTCTTCCAAAGTTCGAATCAACTCTATCCTGACACGGGCCTCACCGCGGGCCTCGCCTCTGGCCTCGCCTTCTTCGAAAGCTGTTTGGATTCGAGTGTTCTCGTCGAGTTCCCATTTCAGCCGTGCATCGTAATGTCGACGTTGGTCTGGCGTTCGTGAAATCATCTCTAGTACTCCTACGGCTCGTTTAAAAACGGGATCTGGCAATCGATCTAGCAACTCCT